>Ga0070731_10003948_pt1 | contig 13067 bp, 19 predicted proteins | sample Coa_R1_2_FD_66448 | JGI IMG/M metagenome (GOLD analysis project Ga0070731, IMG submission 66448) | Surface soil microbial communities from Centralia Pennsylvania, which are recovering from an underground coalmine fire - Coalmine... | ecosystem: Environmental > Terrestrial > Soil > Unclassified ... | reverse complement strand
ATGGTCACGCTGCGCGGCGAGCGCATGTACGAGTTCTTCGACCGGCTCGTGAACGTCACGCTGCCGCGTGTGCGCGATTTCAAGGGCGTCCCGGACCGCTCGTTCGACGGGCGCGGCAACTACTCGCTCGGGCTCCGCGAGCAGGTGATCTTCCCCGAGATCAACCTGGACAAGGTCGACAAGATCAAAGGCCTCACGGTCGTCGTCTGCACGAGCGCGCGCACCGACGCCGAGGCGAAGACGCTGCTGCGCGCGCTCGGGATGCCGTTCCGCGCCTGAGGAGAGCATGGCCAAGACGTCATTGATGGTGAAGGCCTCGCGGCCGCCGAAGTTCAAGGTGAGGGCGTACAACCGCTGCCCACTCTGCGGGCGCCCGCGCGCATTCTTCCGCCGCTTCCGGATGTGCCGGCTCTGCCTACGGAACCTCGCGCGGCGCGGCCAGATCCCGGGACTCACCAAGGCGAGCTGGTAGAAGCATGATGACCGATCCGATCGCCGACTTCCTCACCCGCCTCCGCAACGCGAACAACGCCCGCAAGGCGAGCGTCGACATGCCGTGGTCGCGGCAGAAGGAGGCGCTCGCGCACGTGCTCGTCGACGAGGGGTACCTCCAGAGCGTCAACGTCGTCGACGGGAAGCCGCGCAACCTCCTCCGCCTCGAGCTCCGCTACGACGGACAGCGCCGCCCGATCATCACCGGCGTTCGCCGCGTCAGCCGGCCGAGCCTGCGCGTCTACGTCGGCGTCGACGATATCCCTGCCGTCCGCCGTGGCCTCGGCGTGAACGTCCTCTCCACTCCGAGGGGCATCCTCGCCGACCGGACGGCGCGCCGCGAGAACGTCGGCGGCGAGGTCATCTGCACCATCTGGTAGGGCGAATCATGTCACGCATCGGAAAGCAGCCAGTCAAGATTCCCACGGGCGTGAAGGTCCACGTCGCGGACGGCGACGTCCGGGTCGAGGGTCCGAAGGGCAAGCTCAGCCGGCGCATGGACCCGGAGGTTACCGTCGCGGTCCAGGGCGACACCGTGAACATCACCCGGCGGGACGATTCGCGGCGCGCGCGTAGCGTGCACGGCCTTGCGCGCGTGCTCATCGACAACATGGTGCAGGGCGTCGGGAAGGGCTTCACGCGCGTGCTTGAGATCAACGGCGTCGGCTACCGCGCCGAGGCGCGCGGCAACGTGCTCTATCTGACGCTCGGCTACTCCCACCCGATCGCGTACCAGCTGCCCGCCGGCGTGTCGGCCAAGGTCGACAAGCAGGTCGTGGTGACGCTCGAGGGCGCCGATCGCGAGCTCCTCGGTCAGGCGGCCGCGGCGATCCGCGAGCTGCGGCCGCCCGAGCCGTACAAGGCGAAGGGCGTCAAGTACGCCGAGGAGCGCATCAAGCGGAAGGCCGGTAAGGCCGCCGCCGGAGCGACCCGCTGATGCGCACGAACCCGTCCACGGTGGCGCGGACGCGCCGGCGCGAGCGCGTGCGGACCCGCGTGCGCGGCACCGACCAGCGGCCGCGCCTCTCGGTGTTCCGCAGCGACCGGCACATCTACGCCCAGGTCGTGAACGACGCGACCGGGAAGACCGTGCTCGCCGTCTCGACGCTCACCGCCGAGCTGAAGAGCCAGCTGAAGAAGACGGCGGACGTCGGGGCCGCCAAGCAGGTCGGCCTGCTCGCCGCCCGTCGCTGCCTCGAGAAGGGCATCAAGCAGGTCGTTTTCGACCGCAACGGATTTCTGTACCACGGCCGCATCCGCGCCGTCGCCGAGGGGGCGCGCGAGGGCGGGTTGCAGTTCTAGAAAGGATTTATGGCCCAAGAGCGCTCGTCCGGCCCGCGCCGGATCATCACCGACGCGCACGGCGTCGAGCTGAAAGAGAAGGTCGTCCACATCAACCGCGTCGCCAAGGTCGTGAAGGGCGGACGTCGGTTCAGCTTCAGCGCGCTGGTCGTCGTCGGCGACCAGAACGGCCAGGTGGGCTTCGGCCTCGGCAAGGCGAAGGAAGTGCCGGAGGCGATCCGCAAGGGCATCGACGAGGCGAAGAAGAGCATGATCCGCGTGCCGATCGCCGACGGGACCATCCCGTACGACGTGACCGGCGATTTCGGCGCCGGCTCCGTTCTGCTCAAGCCTGCCTCGGACGGGACGGGTGTCATTGCGGGCGGCGGTGTCCGTGCGGTGGTCGAGCTCGCCGGCATCGCCAACGTCCTCACGAAGTGTCTCGGATCGAACAACCCCCACAACATGGTGCGCGCCACGATGGCGGCACTCCGGATGCTCAAGGAACCGGCGAAGGTCGCCGAGCTGCGCGGCAAGACCCTCGCGGAGCTGCGCCCCACTGATTCGCGCGCCGCGAAGGTGGACACGCCGACGGCGGCTTCATGAGCGACCGCATCGTCAAGGCGACGCTCCGCCGGAGTGCGATCGGCACGAGCCCGCGCCAGCGCGCGACGCTGCGCGGCCTCGGCCTCAAGCGCGTCGGGATGGCAGTCATCCTCAAGGACTCGGCCGCCGTGCGCGGCATGCTGCGTGCCGTCGGCCACCTGGTGTCGGTGGAGGAGTGACGATGGACTTGAGTCGACTCCGCCCGGCGCCCGGCTCGACGCGCCCCCAGAAGCGCGTCGGCCGTGGACCGGGCTCCGGCAACGGCAAGACGGCCGGACGCGGACACAAGGGGCGCCGGTCGCGCTCGGGCGGGAACAGCAAGCCGGGCTACGAGGGTGGCCAGATGCCGCTCCAGCGCCGCTTGCCGAAGCGAGGGTTCCGACCTGTCTCGCGCGAGGAGTACGCGATCGTGAACCTCGGGCAGCTCGCCGCGTTCGACGCCGGCAGCACGGTCGGCCCGGAGGAGCTGGTGGCGCGCGGTCTCGTCCATGGCCGGCGCCGGATCAAGTGTCTCGCGGACGGCACGCTCGGCCACGCGCTCACCGTCCGGGCACACGCCTTCAGCGCGAAGGCGCGCGAGCAGATCGCGGCCGCCGGCGGCACCGCGGAGGTGCTCGGTGCTTGAAGGCTTCACCAACGCGCCGCGCATTCCCGAGCTGCGCAAGCGCCTGCTCTTCACCGCCGGCGCGCTCGCGATCTATCGCCTGGGCGTCCACATCCCGACGCCCGGCATCGACGGCCCCGCGCTCGCGTCGTTCTTCGACCAGATGCGCAACAACATCTTCGGGCTCGTCAACATGTTCTCGGGCGGCGCCCTCGAGCGCTTCTCGATCTTCGCGCTCGGCATCATGCCGTACATCAGCGCGAGCATCATCCTGCAGCTGCTCACGGTCGTCATCCCGTACCTCGAGAAGCTCTCGAAAGAGGGCGAGCTCGGGCGGCGGAAGATCACCCAGTACACGCGCTACGGCACGGTCGTCCTCTCGCTCGTGCAGAGCTTCTTCATCTCGATGGGGCTTGAGACCATCCAGGCGCCCGGCGGCGGCAGCGTCGTCTTCCAGCCCGGCTGGCACTTCCGTTTCATGACCGTCATCACGCTCACCACCGGGACCGCGTTCATCATGTGGCTCGGCGAGCAGATCACGGAGCGAGGAATCGGAAACGGGATCTCGCTCATCATCATGACCGGCATCGTGGCGCAGATGCCTTCCGCCGTCGCGACCACGTTCCAGTTCGTGCAGAGCGGCGAGCTGCCCATCCTGGTCGCGGTGCTTCTGATCCTCGTGATGATCGGGGTCGTTGCGGCGATCATCTACATGGAACGGGCGCAGCGGCGCATCCCGGTGCAGTACGCGAAGCGCGTCGTCGGGCGGCGCGTCTACAGCGGGCAGAGCTCGCACCTGCCGCTCAAGATCAACACCTCGGGCGTCATCCCACCCATCTTCGCGTCGTCGATCCTACTCTTCCCCGGCACCGTGACGGGCTTCATCGATCATCCCGCGGCGCACTGGGTGCAGCAGCACCTGCAGCCCGGGAGCTGGCTCTATAGCCTCGTCTACGTCGGGCTCATCATCTTCTTCTGCTACTTCTACACCGCCGTCACCTTCAATCCGGCGGACGTCGCCGACAACATGAAGAAGTTCGGCGGCTACATTCCGGGCATCCGCCCTGGCCAGCGGACGTCCGAGTACATCGACCGCATCCTGACGCGCATCACGCTGCCCGGCGCGCTCTACGTGGCGGGCATCTGCGTGCTGCCGACCATCCTCATCACGCAGTTCAAGGTGCCCTTCTACTTCGGCGGCACGGCGCTTCTCATCGTCGTCGGCGTCGCGCTCGACACGATCGCCGCCATCGAGACGCACATGATCACGCGCAGCTACGAGGGTTTCATGAAGCGCGGCCGCATGCGGGGGCGTCGCTAGAGGTGCGGCTCGTGCTGATGGGGACGCCGGGAGCCGGAAAGGGCACACAGGGTGCGTTGCTCGCGAGCCGGTACGGCGCCTGCCACGTCTCGACGGGCGACATCCTGCGTGACGCCGCCCGTCAGGGCACGCCGCTCGGCCTCGAGGCGCGTCGCTACATGGACGACGGTCACCTCGTGCCGGACGATCTGGTGACCGGCATCGTCGCCGACCGCCTCGCGTCGCCCGAGTGTGGCAAGGGCTTCCTGCTCGACGGGTTTCCGCGCACCGTTCCGCAGGCGGAGGCGCTCGGCCGGCTCCTCACGGAACGCGGCCAGCCGCTCGACGCCGTCATCCTCATCACCGTGCCGACGGAGGAGGTCGTGCGACGCCTCTCCGGGCGGCGCGTCTGCCCGGACTGCGTCGCGATGTTCCACGTCGCGTTGCAGCCGCCCGCCACGCCGGGGCGCTGCGACCGCTGCGGCGGCGCGCTCGTGCAGCGCGAGGACGACCGCGAGGACACGGTCCGCCATCGTCTCGCCGTCTACACGCGCGAGACCGCGCCCGTCCTGGAGCACTACCGGCGCGCCGGGCTCCTGCGCGAGGTCGACGGCACCGGCACGCGCGAGGACGTCGCGCGCCACGTCGAGGCGGCGCTCGCATGATCCTCCTCAAGTCGAAGGACGAGATCGACAAGATGCGCGCGGCGAACGCGATCGTCGCGGACATCCTCGTCCAGGTGCGCGAGCGGGTGAAGCCCGGGGTCGACACGGCGGAGCTCGACGCACTCGCCGAAGAGCTGACGCTCGCGCGCGGCGCGCGTCCGGCGTTCAAGGGATACGCGGTCGCCGGCCGCGTCTTCCCCGCCTCGATCTGCATCTCGATCAACGAAGAGGTCGTACACGGTATCCCGTCGCAGCGCCGCGTCCTGCGCGCCGGCGACATCGTCGGGCTCGACTTCGGCGTCTGCTACCAGGGCTACTACGGCGACGCGGCGATGACCGTGCCCGTCGGGCAGGTCACACAAGAGGCGACGCGGCTGATGGACGTAACGCGCGCCGCGCTCGCCGCCGGGATCGAGGCGGCGCGGCCGGGCGCGCACGTCGGTGACATCTCGGGCGCGATTCAGGACACCGCGGAGCGCGCGGGCTACTCGCTCGTGCGCGAGTTCGTCGGGCACGGCATCGGCCGCAGCCTGCACGAGGATCCGCAGGTGCCCAATTACCGGACCGGTGCGCGTGGCGTGCGGCTGCAGGAGGGGCTGGTTCTCGCCATCGAGCCGATGGTGAACGCCGGACGACCGGAGGTGTACGTAAAGGAGGACGGCTGGACCGCGGCGACACGCGACGGACGGCTCTCGGCGCACTTCGAGCACTCCGTTGCGGTCACGGCAGGCGGCCCATATATCTTGAGTTTACCCTGAAGGGACGGCCGGATATGAGCGACGCGATCGCGGTGAGCGGGACGGTGTCCCAGAGCATGCCGAATGCGCTCTACCGGGTACACCTCGACAACGGCCACAAGATCCTCGCGCACGTGGCCGGGTCGCTGCGCATGCGCTACCTGCGCATCGCGCCCGGCGACAAGGTTGTCGTCGAGCTGTCGCCGCTCGATCTGTCGCGCGGTCGCATCACGGGACGCAGGTGACGACGTCATGAAGGTTCGCGCTTCGGTGAAAGTGATCTGCAAGAACTGCAAGGTGATTCGCCGCGCCGGCGTCGTGCGCGTGCAGTGCACGAATCCGCGCCACAAGCAGCGGCAAGGGTAGGGGGAGCATGGCTCGACTCGCAGGCGTCGATCTGCCGCGCAACAAGCGCATGGAGATCGCGCTCACATACATCTACGGCATCGGCCGCGCGGCGGCGCTCCGCATCTGCGCCGAGGCGCAGGTCGATCCCGGACGGAAGAGCGACGACGTGAACGACGACGAGGTCACGCGGCTGCGTCGTGTGATCGACGGCGGCTACAAGGTCGAGGGCGACCTCCGGCGCGACGTCGCGGCGAGCATCAAGCGGCTCGTCGACCTCGGCTGCTACCGCGGCCTCCGCCACCGCCGGAACCTGCCCGTGCGCGGTCAGCGCACGCACACGAACTCCCGCACGCGTAAGGGGCCGCGGCGGGCGATCGCCGGGAAGAAGCCGCCGCCCCCGAAGGGTTAGTCGATGGCGAAGCAGAAGGAAGCGGCCGCTGCGCCGGAAAAGCCGGCGGCAACCGCCGAAGCGCCAGTCCGGCGCAAAAAGGTCAAGCGGATGGTGGCCGAGGGAGTCGTCCACATCCACTCGACCTTCAACAACACGATCATCACGATCAGCGACGCGCAGGGCAACGTCATCGCGTGGTCGAGCGCCGGCGCCGTGGGTTTCAAAGGGTCCCGCAAAGGTACGCCGTTCGCCGCGCAGGTGGCCGCCGAGGCCGCGGCGCGGAAGGCCGCCGAGCTCGGCATGCGCCAGGTGCAGGTCTTCGTGAAGGGCCCGGGCGCCGGCCGCGAGGCGGCGCTCCGCAGCCTCCAGGCCGCCGGTTTCGCCGTGAACCTCATCAAGGACGTCACCCCCATCCCCCACAACGGCTGCCGCCCGCCCAAGCGGCGGCGAGTCTGAGGAGCGAGAGCACGTGGCACGTTACACCGGACCGGTTTGCCGGCACTGCCGGCGCGAAGGGCTGAAGCTCTTTCTCAAGGGCGAGCGCTGTTACACCGACAAGTGCGCGATCGAACGCCGCAACTATCCGCCCGGCGAGCACGGCCAAGCGCGCCCGAAGTTCTCGGAGTACTCGATCCAGCTGCGCGAGAAGCAGAAGCTGCGTCGGATATACGGTGTGCTCGAGGGCCAGTTCCGACGCTACTTCCAGATGGCCGACCGGACGCGCGGCGTCACCGGCGAGACGCTGCTCCAGCTCCTCGAGCGCCGGCTGGACAACATCGTCTACCGGCTCGGCTTCGCGACCTCGCGCGCCGAGGCCCGGCAGCTCGTGCGCCACGGCCACTTCCGCGTGAACGACCGCAAGGTCGACGTGCCGTCCTACCTGGTGCGACGCGGCGACCAGATCACCGTTCGTGAACGTAGCCGAAAAGTCTCCCGCATCCAGGAGGCGCTCGAGCTCGCGCAGCGGCGCGGCGTGCCGGAGTGGCTCGAGGTGAACGCGGAGACCTTCTCCGGCACCGTGAAGGCGTTCCCGGCGCGCGCCGACCTGACGATGCCCATCAACGAGAAGCTGGTCGTCGAACTCTACTCCAAGTAGCCAGCGACCAGAGGAAGGTGTCATGGAATTCGAGACACTCGACACATCCACTCCCGATGCCCAGGCGCAGAGCAACTGGCGCGAGCTGATCAAGCCGAAGCGGCTCGAGGTCGACGAGAAGAGCCTCACGCCGACGTACGGCAAGTTCTACGGCGAGCCGTTCGAGCGCGGCTACGGCACGACCATTGGCAACGCGATCCGGCGCGTGCTGCTGTCGTCGCTGCAGGGCGCCGCGATCGTCGCGCTGCGCGTGAAGGGCGTGCTGCACGAATTCTCCACCATCCCCGGCGTCACGGAAGACGTGACCGACATCGTCCTCAACTTGAAGGAGATCCGCGTCAAGCTGCACGACGGCGCGGCCGAGGAGACCGCCCGCGTTCAAGTGCGGGGCCCCCGTGAAGTCACGGCGGCGGACATCCAGGCCGGGCCGCGGGTCGAGATCCTGAACCCGCACCAGCACATCGCGTCGCTCGCGAAGGACGCCGAGCTCGACATCGAGCTCGTGATCCGCATGGGCCGCGGCTACGTGCCCGCCGAGCGCAACAAGCGCGAGGAGGACCCCGTCGGCTCCATCCCGCTCGACGCGATCTTCTCGCCCATCACCAAGGTCAACTTCATGGTGACGAACGCGCGCGTCGGCCAGCGGACGGACTACGACCGGCTCGTGCTCGAGGTGCACACCGACGGCAGCGTCCGGCCGGAGGACGCGGTCGCCTTCGCCGCGAAGATCTTCCAGCAGCAGCTGTCGATCTTCGTCAACTTCGAGGAGCCGCCCGCGGTCAGCGACGGCGAGGAAAGGCGCGAGGCGCCGCTCAACGAGAACCTCTATCGTCCCGTGGACGATCTCGAGCTGTCCGTGCGCTCCGCGAACTGTCTCCAGAACGCCGACATCAAGTACATCGGCGAGCTCGTCCAGCGCACCGAGCAGGAGATGCTGAAGACGAAGAACTTCGGTCGCAAGTCGCTGAACGAAATCAAGGAGATCCTGCACGAGATGGGGCTCTCCCTCGGCATGAAGCTCGAGAACTACCCGCCGCGCGACGAGCTCGATCGCCGCCGGCTGCAGCGCGAGAAGGAGACGGCGTAGTGCGTCACGGCGTTGCAGGTGTGAAGCTCGGGCGTTCGCCGGCTCATCGGCGGGCGCTGTTTCGGAATCTCGTCACGGCGCTGCTCGAGCACGAGGTCGTGCGCACCACCGATGCGAAGGCGAAGGAGCTGCGGCGGTGGGGCGATCGGATGATCACGCTCGGGAAGCAGGGGACGCTGCATGCGCGGCGGCGGGCGGCGAGCATCATCCAGCGGCGCAGCGTGCTGAAGAAGCTGTTCGACGAGATCGCCCCGCGCTTCGACGGGCGCGCGGGCGGATATACGCGCGTCGTGAAGCTCGGCGTCCGCCACGGCGACGCGGCGGCGCTCTCGATCGTCGAGCTCGTCGAGCAAGCTGGGGCGAAGAAAGAGAAGGCCGCGCCCAAGAAGCCGCAGCGCCGTCGTGACAGCGGCAAGTCGAAGCAGGCGGCCGAGCCGCGTCGCCGTCGGGCCGCCGCGGGGTGAGCTGCCGGTCGGCGGCGGGGGCGGTCGCTCGGCTTCGCTGTCGCGCCGACGTCCCGGTCGTCCTCGGCCGGCGCTTGTGTGCGGCGCGACAGAAGGCCTGTCTCGCCGCTCGTAGAATCGCGGTTGACGGCATCGGGGGGCGCGCCTACAACTCACCGTATGTCGATCTCGCGTGCCCTCGTCAGCCCGCCCGCGGGCTGTCTTTGGCGCGCTCGAGGTCGGCTTGAAGCGTCACGTTGAGGCGCTCGTCTCGCGGGCGCTGAGCGACGCGATCCAGGCGGGGGAGCTCCGCGCCAGGGAATTGCCGGCGTTCGCGGTCGAGGTGCCGGCCGATCCCAAGTGGGGCGACCTGTCGACGAACGCGGCGCTCGTTCTCGCGCGCGGCGAGGGCCGACCGCCGCGCGGCATCGCGGAGACGCTCGTCCGCCGGCTCGAGGCCGTGGTGCCGGCAGCCTGGCTCGCCGCGCCGCCCGAGATCGCGGGACCTGGGTTCGTCAACTTCCGGCTCGCACCGGCGTTCTGGCAGGCGCGGCTGGCCGAAGCGCTGGCCGCGGGCGAGGCGTACGGGCGCTCCGACGTCGGCGCGGGGCGGCGTGCGCAGGTCGAGTTCGTCAGCGCGAACCCGACTGGGCCGCTGACGGTCGGCCACGGCCGGAACGCCGTGATCGGCGACACGCTCGCGCGTCTCCTCGCCGCGAGCGGGTGGAACGTCGAGCGCGAGTACTACTTCAACAACGCCGGCCGACAGATGACCGTGCTCGCGAGGTCCGTCCGCGCCCGCTACCTCGAGCTGATCGGGCGCGACGGCGTGTTCCCCGAAGACGGCTACCAGGGCGAGTACATCCGCGACATTGCCCGTACCCTGTTCGAGCGGCACGGCGACGCGCTCGCGGACGCGCAGGAGCTGGTCGCGTTCCGCGACGCCGCCGAGCAGACCATCTTCGCGACCATCCGCGCCACGCAGGAGCGGCTCGGGGTCGTTTTCGACCACTACTTCAACGAGGATTCCCTCTACCGCTCGGGCGCGATCGAGAAGACGCTCGCCGCGCTCGACGCGCGCAGCCTGATCGAGCGCCGCGAGGGTGCCGTCTGGCTGCGCGGCGCCGCGGTCGGGCTGGCGCAGGACCGTGTGGTCGTGAAGAGCTCCGGCGAGCCGGCGTACCGTCTCCCCGACATCGCCTACCACCTCGACAAGCTCGGCCGCGGCTTCGACGCGATCGTCGACGTGCTCGGCGCCGACCACATCGCCGAGCACGAGGAGGTGGCGGCGGCGCTGCGCGCCCTCGGCCACGACACGACCCGCATCCGTCCGGTGATCTACCAGTTCGTCACGCTCACCCGGCACGGCGAGCAGGTGAAGATGTCCACCCGGCGCGCCGAGTACGTGACGCTCGACGAGCTGCTCGACGAGGTCGGGATCGACGCGGCGCGCTTCTTCTTCCTCCTCCGCAAGTCGGACAGCCACCTCGAGTTCGACCTCGATCTCGCCAAGCAGCAGAGCACGGAGAACCCGGTCTTTTACGTCCAGTACGCGCACGCCCGCATCGCGAGTGTCTTTCGCCAGGCCGCCGAGGCCGGGGTCACGCCCGCCGCCGACCTCGACCTCTCACCGCTCGGCGACGCCGAGGTCGAGACCCTGCGCGTGCTCGCCACCTGGCCGGACGTGGTCGAGACGGCGGCGGGCGAGCTCGAGCCGCACCGGGTGGTGTTCTTCGCGCTCGAGTTGGCCGGCGCCTTCCACCGCTACTATAATCGCCACCGCATTCTGACCGACGACGGCGCACTCACGCAGGCCCGGCTCGCGCTCGTTCGCGCGGTCCAGCAGGTTCTGCGCGCCGCGCTCGGCATCGCGGGCGTCGCGGCCCCCGAGCGGATGTGAAGGAGGGCAGGATGGCGAGAGAGGGACGGACGGGGCTCGGGTTCGCCGATCGGCTGGTCCTCCTGATGGCGTGGATCGCGACCTGCGGCCTCGTCTATCTGCTCGGCTTCTACGTCGGGAAGGGCACGCAGGAGCATCGCCTCGGCGTCGAGGAGCAGATCGTTCGCCTCCCGGTCACGTCGCGCCCGCCGCCCGAGGGGCAGCGCGCGAAGACCGAGAACGAGTTCGGCTTCTACGAGAAGCTGATGGGCGATCACCCGGGCGGCGAGGCCGCGCCGCGGTCCGCGGCCGAGGAGCGGGCGCCGGTTCCGCCCGCGCCGGCTCCGGCACCCACCGTGAAGGCGGTCGCGACGGCGGTGCTGCCGAGTGCGCCCGCGACGACGCCACCGAAGACGCCGGTCGCCGTGGCCGTTCCAGCGAAGCTTCCGGCTGCGACCGCGGTCGCGACCGCCGTGCCCGCCGCGGCACGGACGCCGGTCCCCGTGCCACCGCCGCCCCCCGCGAAGCCGCTCGCGCCGCCGTCACGCCCGACCATGGAGCCCGCGGCGATCCCGGTGACTCCTCCGCATCCCGCACCGCCGCCCATCGTCGCGTCCCATCCCGCCGTGTCCACGCCTCCGACCCCGCCGCCCCACGTAGCAGCCAGCGGCGGGTGGACCGTGCTCGCGAACCCGACGCAGAACCGCGACGAGGCGGACAGTCTCACACGCCAGCTCCGCGGTCGCGGCTACGACGCGACGCTCGTGCGCGTCGTGCGCGACGGCGGCACCTGGTACCGCGTCCAGGTCGGGCGCTTCGCGACCAGCGACGAGGCTTCGGAGACCATGCACCGGCTGCGCGAGCACGAGGGCGTGACGCACGCCTTCGTGGCGTCGGAGTGAGATGGCCTCGCCCGCGCCCACGCTGCGCGGCGGCGCCGTCCGGCCGCCCCGCGACGAGATCGCGGCGCTCGCGGCGCGCGGCAACGTCGTCCCCGTGTACCGCGAGATCCTCGCCGACCTCGACACGCCGGTCTCGGCGTTCCTGAAGATCCACCGCGGACCGTACGGCTTTCTCCTCGAGAGCGTCGAGGGCGGGGAGAAGTGGGCGCGTTACAGCTTCCTCGGCACCGAGCCCGCGCGCGTGCTGCGCATCCGCGGCCGCACGCTCGAGGTGGAGACGCCCGGCGCCGGCACGGAGACCCGCACCGTCGACGATCCGCTCGCCGCGCTGCGCGAGATCCTCGCCGGCTACCGGCCGGTCGCCGTCCCGGGGCTGCCGCGCTTCGTGGGCGGCGCCGTCGGTCAGATCGCGTACGACATGGTCCGGAACTTCGAGCGGCTGCCGGCCCGCACCACCGACGATCTCGGCTTGCCCGACGCCTGCCTGCTCCTCGCGGAGAGCCTCGTCGTCTTCGACAACGTCGCGCAGAAGATCCTCGTCGTCTCGCACGCGCATCTCGACGGTCGGCTCACCCCGGAAGCTGCGTACGATGAAGCTGTTGTCCGTATTGACACGCTCGTCGCGCGACTGCGCGCGCCGCTCGAGGAGCCGCCGCGCGTCGAGGGCGTGCCGGGCGAGGTGCGCTCGAACTTCACGCAGGAGGCATACGAGGCCGCCGTCCGGCGCGCGAAGGAGTACATCCGGGCAGGCGACGTGATCCAGGTCGTCCTCGCGCAGCGCTTCGAGCTGCCGCTCGCCGCGCCGCCGCTGAACGTCTACCGCTGCCTCCGCACCGTCAATCCGTCACCGTACCACTTCTTCCTGGCGCTCGGAGACCACGCGGTCGCCGGCGCTTCGCCCGAGGTGATGGTGCGGGTCGAGGACGGCGACGTGACCGTGCGGCCCATCGCCGGCACCCGGCCGCGCGGCACGATTGAGCGCGAGGACACCGCGCTCGCCGCCGAGCTCGCCGCGGATCCGAAGGAGCTCGCCGAGCACGTGATGCTCCTCGACCTCGGGCGGAACGACGTCGGCCGGGTCGCGCGCACCGGCAGCGTCGAGGTGACCGAGCGCTTCGTGATCGAGCGCTACTCGCACGTCATGCACCTCGTCTCCAACGTGCGCGGCCGGCTCGCGCCCGGGCGGGACGCGTTCGATGCGCTGCGGGCGACGTTTCCGGCCGGCACGCTGAGCGG
>Ga0070731_10003947_pt1 | contig 13071 bp, 11 predicted proteins | sample Coa_R1_2_FD_66448 | JGI IMG/M metagenome (GOLD analysis project Ga0070731, IMG submission 66448) | Surface soil microbial communities from Centralia Pennsylvania, which are recovering from an underground coalmine fire - Coalmine... | ecosystem: Environmental > Terrestrial > Soil > Unclassified ... | reverse complement strand
TTCGCCCGACGCAAAGAGAGAAATCGCCCACGACCTCGACGAACTGAATCCCTCAGCGGGTCCCGCGGTGATCACGGACGCGCATTCGCCGAACAGCTCGGGGCTTTCCGAGGAACAAGTCGCCTCTCTCGCCGAGCAGCTCGCCGAGGCCAAGCATGAGGAAGCCCAGGCCGACGCCGAGGAGCGCGCCGAGGCAGTCGAAGCCGTGGCCGAGCAGTTTGTGGAGGCGGCGGAAATCGAGGAATTGCAGGAAGCGCTGGACACGGATCAGGATGCTGATCACGAAAGTGACCAGGAGGAAGATCACGAGGACGCGGCCGAAGAAGCCGATGCCATCGCCGACGAAATGCATGAAGAAGCGCTGGCCGCGGATGCGTCACCGGAACATGGAGAGGAGCACGGTGAGCAGCACGCCGAAGAACTTCACGGAGAACACGGCGAGGAGCACGGAGAAGGCCACGTAGAAGAGCACGCCGGCGAGCACGCCGAGGTTCACGAAGAAATCCAAGCGGCCGCGGAAACTTCGCTTTCCGGCGAAGCACAACCGCCCACGAGCGCGCGTGTTTCCGAGCAGCCGCGCGCCCGCTTCCAGCGCCCCATGCGCCGGGGAGGCAGACCTCAGCGCGGTGGACGCCGCCCCGGCGGGCGTCCTCACCAGGCGCCGCAGCACGGGCATCCGAGGCACGAGCAGCACCGCCGCCCGCAGCTGATTTCGGAAATGCTGAAGGCGGGAGAGGAAATTATTGTACAGATCGCTAAGGAACCACTTGGTAAAAAAGGCGCGCGCATCACAAGCCATGTCGCTCTGCCCGGGCGCTTCCTCGTCTACATGCCCACGGTCGATCACGTTGGCGTCTCGCGGCGCATCGGCTCGGCCGAGGACCGCTCGCGCTTGCGGCGACTTGTGAATGAAGCCAAGGGCACATTTCCAGGAGGGTTCATCGTGCGCACCGCCGCCGGGGAAGCGACCGACGACGAAATTCGCACCGACGTCGAGTTCCTCGGCCGCACCTGGGACACGATTCGCGCCACCTCCGAACAGCGCCGCGCGCCATCCTTGCTCCACCGCGACCTGAATCTCGTCCAGCGAATCCTGCGCGATTATCTGAGCGACGATTACGCCGCCATCTGGCTGGACAACGAAGAGGAATTCACCAAGGTCGTGGAATTCGTGGGCCGCTTCCAGCCCAAGATGGTTCCGCGCGTGAAGCTGTACACCAAGGAAGCGCCCATCTTCGAGGAATTCGGCATTCAGCAGGAACTGGACAAAGCGTTGCGGCCCAAGGTGTGGCTCAAATCCGGCGGCTACATCGTGATCAATCACACCGAAGCTTTGGTCGCGATCGACGTCAACACCGGCAAGTACGTGGGCCGCGGGTCGACGCGCCTCGAAGACACCATCGTCAAGACCAACCTCGAAGCCGTGAAGGAAATCGTGCGGCAAATTCGCCTGCGCGATCTCGGCGGCATCATTGTGTGCGATTTCATCGATATGGAAGAGCGCCGCAACCGCGAAAAGGTCCTGGTCGCTCTCGATCAAGCCTTGCAGCAGGACCGGGCGCCCTCGAAGGCCCTCCCGTTCAACGAATTCGGCCTGGTGTGCATCACGCGCAAACGCACGAAGCAGGCCCTTGAACGCGTCCTGTGCCAGCCCTGCCCGTACTGCACCGGGTCCGGCATGGTCAAGTCCATCCCCACGATTTGCTACGAGATTCAAACCGAAGCGAAAAAAATGGCCGCCGATCTCGACGCGCAAAATTTAACTTTGCGCGTCAACCCGGAAATCGCCAAGGCACTGAAGACGCGCGAGTCCTCACTGATCGAGGATCTCGAGCGCGCCACGCGCAAGACCATCATCATCCAGTCGGACCCGACGCTCCATTGGGAGCAGTACGATATTTACTAGGTGAAATTGCGCCTGAGGTACTCCAATGTGTCCGGAACTGTTACTCGTCAACGAAGAAATCTTCGTCCATTCTCTTTAAGTAGAGTGTTTCGTCAATCCGAACGCCGACATTGTGCCGAATCATCAGTGTGGCGAGGCGCTCACCATCAATAAGAACAATCTTAAATGGATGTCGCTCGGCAAAACTCTGAGCAGGCTGGGTGAAATAAGATGTAGTAACAAAAACGCCTTTATTTGCTTTAGCAGCCCCGAGACTGCCACTGAAAGCTCTTATCTCGGGCTCGCTAACGGCGTTCTCACGCGCATAGCGCTTGGCCTGAACGTAAACTCGATCGAGCCCCAAAGCGTCCTGATCGATGACTCCGTCGATTCCGCCATCGCCAGATCGACCAACAATTGTTCCAGCCTCCTCCCGCGAACTGCCATAGCCCATCGCGAGGAGCAATGCGACGATAAGTCGTTCAAAAAACGCAGGAGGCGCTGCAAGAATTCGATCAAGAAGTTCCTTTCTGAGCGCCGTCTCGATCTGCAATACGGTGGTTCTTAGAAGTTCGTCTGGCGTTTCAGCCGGCAGTGCGAGTGCGGACCCAGTCACGGATTTAGCAGTTCCCGAGCTATCTGGCAGTCGACCGCGTTCCCGAAACTCTACGAATTCTGGGAACTGAGAGAGAAACTCAATATCAATGCGTGGGGGACCTTCTGCTAGGACCTTTTTTCCCCTATCGGTTATTTTGAAGTGGGCCCTTTTCGTAGCCTGTACTAGCCTTGCCTGTAGAAGGTAGCTCTTCGCCCAAGCAACGCGGTTTGCGAACGCGGTCTGCTTACCACTCGGGAGAAGTTGCTTTTGTTCGTCATTCGTCAATTCGAATTTGTGCGCAAGCTCCTTAATGACATCACCAATTCGATGTTCCTGACCGTCGGCAGCGATTTGCAACACAGGCAACATCAATGTTTGATAGTCTGGTATGGCCATTCAGTACTCGGGTGAATGTCCCAGGTATTTTGTCAACGATCGTGCGAAGTGATCATATCACTCAGGGTCGCGGACTGTTGCAATGATCAGCGAGTGGCCCAGCCTTTGAACGAATTTGAATTTTCGGCCGGCGCACCCTTGTGGGGTTCAAGGGTGCGGGTTTTCGGGCAAGGCTTGCTATAATCGTCACGGATTGGGGAGAGCATCGTGAAACGACAAGTGCATCTGGCGAACGTCGAAGAAGTAGCCATCCGCGTTCGTGTACAAACCCTAAAAGGGGGACGGTACCTGGGCACGAGCCCGGACGTTCCTGGACTGGTAGCAGAGGGCCGCAGCGTCTCCGAGACCATAGAAATCGCTCAGAGTCTTGCCCGAAAGATTGTTGAATCCTGTCGTGAGCACGGAGACCCCCTTCCTCCAGCTTTCCGCAATGGACACATTCCCGCCCGCGAATTCCGAGTCCCTGTCCTGATGCCCTGATGGGCCGCCTGTCTGGATTTCGATATCGTGAAGTTGCGAGACGACTTCGCACGTTCGGGTTTCGCTTTGACCGCGCGGGGGCAGGCAGTCACGAGGTTTGGCGTCACGCGCAAACCGGCCGGAAAGTTACGATCCCGCATCACGCCAGCGACATGGCGGAGGGAACGCTGCGGGCAATTCTCCGCGAAGCTGGAATTGCTGTGAACGATTTTCTGCGAGCCTAATCAGCCAGCACCCGGCGCTAAACCCCAAATTGCCGCAGATGATGATCCAGGTGCTGATACATCAACACGGCCCATTCAGTAGGAGTCAGCGGCCCGAAAAAGAAGTGCGGATGCTTTGTGCATACCCCAGGCCCGCCTGTTGCAAAGCGGTCTATCGATTCGCGCAGCCGTTGTTTCTCCACCACAAAATCCCGTTCATCCGTTACCAGACAGCTCTTCTCGGTCATCGAATTGCGGCGCATCGGTGTGCCGTTCACGATCAACGACTTCTTTGCCAACCGTCCCAGCAGTCGTCCAAGCAAAATTCGGGGCGGAGATACTTTCCCCATCGCCATTTCCATCGCTGCCGAGCAATGCGCGAGCATCTGGGCTGGATTCATCTTGCCCCACTGCCGCTCGCTTTCCGGCCTCAACTGCGCCATCCGCTCCTTTGCTTCTTCCACCGTGGCCGCTTCAAAAAGATTTTTTACGCGGGCTGGTGAGACTACGGTGTCTCCGGTCATCATCGTCTCCTTAAACTTTTGGTTCCGCCGACTGTCTTAACCTCGACTCTTATGATTAGTCGAACGAGAAGGAGCGAAATCGACACGTTGAGCATCTTTTTGCCGCAATATTGGCGGGCCGCACAGCCTTTTAGCCGTTTTGAGCATACGGGTGGCGCACCCTTGTGATCTTCAAGAATGGGGCATTGATTAAAGCTTAGACCGTTGAGGGTCCTGTGGGCGGCAGCCCCGCTTGCCGTCATTCTGATCGAAGCGAAGAATCTCTCTGTTACGGTCCTTGCCATACGCAAGACTACAGAGAGATTCTTCGCTTCGCTCAGAATGACACCTAGTTGGGGATGTAGTAATTACACCTTGATCGTACTGTGTCAACGACACTCTGGTCGGGTGGCCCACGCGCCAGCTAGCTTTTATTGACGACCTCGATATCGTGGCCGTCTGGATCAAGCACCCAGGCCGCATAATAGCCAGGGTAGTATTCGAGACGTGCTTGAGGCGATGCCTTACTCTTTCCTCCGGCTGCTAAAGCGGCCTTGTAGAATGCATCTACTTCGGAATGGTCTTTCGCTACAAATCCGACGTGAACGGCCTGAGGATCGGGCTTGCCTTCTTTGAGCCAGAAAAAATGGCTTTTGCCGACACCAAAACCTTTCAAATATGGGTGTCCATCTTTGCCTTCGTAGTCTGGAAGGGCTGTGATCCCAAGTGGCTTCAGAGCTTGGGCATAGAAAGCGACTGAACGCTTAAAGTCACTGACTGTGAGAATGACGTGGTCTATCATATTTTCCTCTCGATCTTCGTTGGGTGGCCCAGGCTTTGGTTTTTTCCCGCTCGCACATTACTCGTAGAATATCACCATGTCGGGTGACGGACCCTTGTGCTGTTCAAGGGTGCTCGTTTTGTGATCATCGATTCTTCGTTTTCTGCTCGGCGATAACGGTTTGTCCTCCCTGCGGTCGAGGTATTCCGCAGGAAAGAAAAACCCGCACCCTGCACAATTACGGTGAAGGGTGCGGCTCCCGAACTGCAACAAAGGCTCTTGCGCTGCTGAAAGCCGCTGCACGATAATGTAGTTGCTCCAGACGAAACCGATCCGACCAGAACTTTTCCGCTGGATTGCAGAGAGGTGTCCATGTCTCTCGACGCCGAATTTGACAAGCTTTATCAGGAGATGGAACGCGGCCACATCAAGCCTTTGTGGACGGAAGAACTTAAAATCCTGCCGCGAACGCCGCAGCCGAAGGCTGTGCCCTGGCTTTGGAAATGGTCGCAGCTGCACCGGCTCGCGAGCCGAGCGGGAGATCTGGTGACAATCGAGCGCGGGGGCGACCGGCGGGCCTTGGGGCTTATCAATCCAGGACTCGGGGGACAACCTTACGCCACGCCTACGCTGTGGGCTGCCGTACAGTGGCTGAACGGGCGAGAGGTGGAGCCTGCGCATCGGCACAGCGCGCAAGCCGTGCGATTCATGATCGAAGGAAAGGGCGCGTACAGCACCGTTGCGGGGGACAGGATTTTTCTGGACCGCGGGGACTTTGCGATCAATCCGCCCATGGCCTGGCACGATCATGGCAGCGAGGGCGACGGGCCGGCAGTGTGGATGGATGGGCTGGACATCCCGCTGAACAATTATCTCGACGCCACGTTTTTTGAGACTTCCGAGCATGACAAGCAGGATGTGACCGCCATGATCGACGGATCGGTTCTGAAATATGGTGGCGGACAGCTTCGTCCGGCCTGGGAGAAGCCGGTACAGAAATACTCGCCGATCTCCACATACAAATGGGCGGCGACGGAACGGGCTTTGAATAATTTGGCGAAAGTGGATGCCAGCCCGTTTGACGATGTGGCGCTGGAATATACGAATCCGCATACCGGGCGTCCGGTGATGGATACGATCACGGCGTGGATCCAGATGCTGCGTCCCGGCACGCACACCAGGGCGCACCGGCAGGTGAACAGCTCCGTGTATCATGTCTTCGAAGGGCGGGGCGCGACCGTGATCGGCGGCGTGCGGTTCGACTGGGAGCAGGGGGATATCTTTGTGATTCCCAGCTGGGCTTATCACGAGCACCTTAACGCTTCGCAGACGGAGCGCGCGATTCTATTTTCGATTCAGGACACGCCGGTGATGAAGGCGCTCGGCAAATACCGCGAGGAAGCGCTGGAAGCAAACGAGGGCCACCAGATCGTGAAGGAATCGTTCGACGCCTCGAAAGCGATGGCATACGTCTAACGTGATTTTGCCCGGGGCGCTGAAAACGTCGATCGAGTCGATTCAGGAATTCGCGAGCACCAAAGTCGAGACAGCCGTTACACTGTGTAACCACACGAAATAGAAGGAGGACTTGGTGAGCGACTGGCATTATTGCCATACCAATGCGGCGGAAGAATTGGCACAGCTGCATTTCTTTTCGATGAAAAAAGTGCAGCCGGGAGGCGCGGTCTCTTTCCGGATTACGATCAAGGAATTCGCAGCGCCGCCGCCGGGCCTCGCCGTGCGTTTTTTTGCCGAGGCCGACAAGCAGGTCAATCAGAAGATCGCTCCTCTTGTTCCCTTTGGCTATGGCGATTCGCTGCGGAGCGCGCTTGCGGAATGCATGCGGATGATCCGCCAATTTCCATACGAAGGAGAGGAACAGGGCTGACCGGCGGATGCACGCAATTGACTTCCCGGTGGAACGATGGTTAGTTTCCTACGGGCAGTTTCGGCCACGCCCCCTGGAGTGCAACGAATGGTTATCAGCCTTCCGTTACAGATTGCGAGGAAAGAGATCAAGCCCGGCATTATTGTTCTGGAGATCGAGGGCGCGATTCACATGGGCCCGGCCTCGCAAAAAATCGAACAACACGTGGAGCAGTCGCTGGGCCGCAGCGAGAATCGAATGATCTTCGATCTATCCAAGGTAACGTTTGTGGACAGCGGCGGACTGGGGGCGATTGTCCGGTGCTTTTCCAAGCTGAAGAAATCGGGCGGATCCTTGCGTCTTAGCGGGGTAAAAGGACCGACCGCGACGGTCGTGAAGATTACGCAGGTGGACAAACTCATTGAAATTTTTCCCACCGCGGTCGAGGCGGCCGAGAATTTTCTGCCCGAAGCGAAAGGTGGAAGCTAGACCAGAATCGCCTCTGTAAGCGCCCGATGATCACATCGATGCGGCCCTACTCTATGGCTGGATATTCCAAGACTCCGACCTGGAAAAAATTGGGAATTAAAGAAAACATGCGGGTGATTTGTCTGCATGCCCCGGAAGATTATCCTCAGCTTCTTGGAGAGCTGCCGCAGGGGACCATTCTGGAAGCAAGGCTCCGCAAGAACGCGTCCTTTATCCACTATTTCACAAAAGACAAAAGCGGCCTTTCCGAGTATTTCCCAAAACTCAAACAATCATTGCTTCCAGATGGGACGCTCTGGATTTCATGGCCGAAAGGCGCTTCCAGAGTTCCCACCGACCTGAATGAAAATATCGTCCGCGCGATAGGGTTCGCCGGCGGTCTCGTGGACGTAAAGGTTGCCGCGGTCGACGAAACCTGGTCCGGTCTGAAATTCGTCTACCGCCTAAAAGATAGGAAATAATCGGGGTTCGACACACTACAGGCTTCGGACGAAGGCGATCTTCGGGTGCCGCACCCTTGCGTTTTTCAAGGGTGCGAATTTTCTCAGTCACCGTTCGGATTTTGCCGCGGGCATTATCAACCGGTCGTTTTCTCTTTCACCCGGAAACTGACGTGAAAATTCACGTGGCCTGCTCTATGATACCTAACTGCTGCCGGCCAGACGTGCGGGCGTGGCGGAATGGCATACGCAGCGGACTTAACATACCTTGAGTGCTCGCCTGGAAACCGGCGATGCAGAACTGCTCAAATTCGGGGAACCCTTAACTGGCGATCCCGAGCCAAGCCTGAAGAGATTTTTTCGGGAAGGTGTAGAGACTAGACGGGCAGCGCCTAACCTCCGGTGTCTCGGAGTAAGGTGAAGGGATAGTCCAGACCGCAAACCAGACGCTGGGCGCTCGAATTAGCCTTGCGTCGGGGCGGCGAAAGCCGTGGCCGGTAAGAAAATCCGCAGGGTCGCAAGGCCCGTGTGGGTTCAACTCCCACCGCCCGCACCAACATTTCACCGGTTTGGCGGCGGACTTCTGCCGACCCCGGGCTCCATGAATTTTCGATTTCCACGGAATCGCAAAGGGACAATACAAACCATGAGCGCAGATCAGCGGTTGAATTTGGTTTGCCCAATGAATCTGGAACATTCTGATCTCGAGAGATTCCGGACGGAGGCAAGCAGCACAGGTGCTCTTGCCTGTGCGGGGTTTGCCACGAGTTATTGCGGTATTGCCCCGGTAGAAGTGTCAAAAACCGCACAGGCAAGAGCGCCTGTGCTAGCTGAACTCGTTCCGAGAACCCTTTTTTTGCGTATTCCAAATTTGATGCGGCGTTGGATTCTTGCGGCAATCACTTTGATGGCAATTTGCGTTCCTTCTTTTGCGCAGCAGCCGGCGCCGCAAAAAATTCGGATTCTTTGCCTGGCGCGGCCGTTTGCGGTAATGATCGCGGAATCGCGCGGCATCCTTGCCAAATACGGGATCGAGGCGGAATTTCTGGTTCGTCCGAGTTCGGAGTCTTTGCGAAGCGACCTGGCCGCGGGAAAAGGAGATGTCGCTTACGTGGCGGTGGACAACGACGTCGCCATGGTGGATTCCGCGGGAGTCGATGTGGTCGTCGTGATGGGAGCGGAAAGTTCCGAGAACGAAATCATCGCGCAGCCGGGGACTAAGTCGATCGCCGATTTGCGCGGGCACACGCTGCTCGTCGATGCGACCAACACGGCGTACGCGCTGGAGCTTAAGAAAGTGCTTCTCAACAATGGACTGCAATTGGAAAAAGACTATCAGCTGAAGCCCGTCGGCTCGACGCCGTTTCGCTTGCAAGCCATGCGCGAACATCCGGAGTACGCCGCCGCGGTCATGAATCCTCCTTACTCGATCGTCGCCAAGCAGGGTGGGATGATCAGCCTCGGGTCAATGCGCAAGCTGCTGGGCGCCGACTTGGACCGCGGAACCTTCGCGCTGCGGACGTGGGCGCGGGGAAATTCCGATCTCCTGGAGCGGTATCTTGCGGCCTACATTGAGGGACAGCGCTGGCTGATGGCGCCCGCCAACCGGCAACAGGTGGTCGAACTAGTTATGAAGGAGTCGAATTTGCCTGAGGCCACCGCCGGAGACTGGTACGCGGCGATGGTGCAGAACGGCGGCTACGCGAAGGATGCGGCGTTTGATGTGGAAGGTTTCAAGAAAACTTTGCAGTTGCGGGCGGAGATCGAAGCGGGAGGAAACGGGAAAGCGCCTGTTGCGGAAAAATACTACGATCTTTCCTACTATCGCATGGCGATGTCGCGGATTAAATAGCGCCGGTGTCTGGCCGGCTGCTTCACAAAAATTGTGCATCCCGAAACTGCCGGCGAGACGCCGGCGCTCCAAAACCTCAGACCATGTTTTTCTGCAGCGTGGCCTTGTCGAGTTCCCGTTCCCACCGCGCCACAACCAATGTGGCAACTCCATTCCCGATCATATTTACCACCGCGCGGGCCATGCTCATGAAGCGGTCGATGCCGACGACCAACGCCATGCCCGCCACTGGAATGGTGGGAATGACCATCAGCGTGGCGACGAGGGCGATGAACGCCGCTCCCGTCACGCCGCTCGCTCCTTTGGACGTGAGCACGGCCACCGCGAAAATGGTCAGTTGTTGGCCAACCGTCAGGTGGATGTTCGTTGCCTGGGCCACAAACAATGCGGCCATGGTCATGTAGAGGCTGCTGCCGTCGGTGTTGAACGTGTAGCCCGTTGGCACGACCAGGCCGACCAGCGATTTGGAGCAGCCAAGCTTTTCCATCTTGGCCATCAGCGTGGGCAAAGCAGGATCCGACGAACTGGTGGCCAGCACCACGATGATTTCTTCCTTGATGTAGGAAAGAAATGTGATGATGTTGAAGCCTGCGGCCCAGCCCACAATTCCAAACACAACCAGGACGAACAAAAGGCAAGTGATGTAGAACACACCGATTAATTTCGCGAGCGGGCCGAGGGACGCAATTCCGTACCGCCCAACCGTGAATGCCATCGCGCCAAATGCGCCAATGGGGGCGAGGCGCATCAGAATGTTGATGACGCCAAACACCGCATGAGTCAAGGCGTCAAACAATTCCACAACAGGCTTGCACTTCGGACCGACAATCGCCAGCGCGAACCCGAACAGGATCGCGACGAGTAGCACCTGCAGAATGTTGCCCTTGGCGAAGGCATCCACCATCGTTGTCGGGATAATGTTCATCAGAAAGTCTGTCACAGATTGCTGCTTGGCGGCCCCGGCGTAATCCGCCACAGCCTTGGCATCGAGCGTCGCGGGATTCACGTTGAAGCCCGACCCGGGATGGGCCACGTTGCCCACGAGCATGCCGGTCAGTAGCGCGAGCGTAGAAACGATCTCAAAGTAGAGCAGCGCCTTTCCGCCGATTCTGCCGACCTTTTTCAAATTCTCCATGCCGGCGATGCCGGTGACGACGGTGCAGAAAATAATCACCGTGATCACCATCGTGATCAGGCGGATAAAGCCGTCGCCGAGCGGCCTCATCTTGATGGCGGACGCCGGCTTGAAATAGCCGTAGATGATCGCGAGGGCGACTCCGATCAGCACCTGTCCCCAAAGCGTCATATAGAACGGTGTCTTTTTGCGGGGAGCGGGGGGTTCCGCAAGGATTTGGGCTGGACTTGTTGTGACCGTATCGCTCATCTTCAATTCTCCTTCAATCGAGCGCCTCTCAAAGGCCGCACTGCGCCTCAAACCAATGTGAGTCAGGTATTAGGTCTGCCCGGGTTCTGGGAGTCTATCACTAGATGGCATTTCCTAAGCCGTTTTTGTGGGGTCGCGGCTTAAGCTTCGTCTTTAAGAAATTCAATAAGCGAAGGCTTTCGAGTCAGAGTGAAAAGTCGGGCTTTGCTCATGTTGCGCCCGCCTTCAGGCGGGCACATTGGAATCAAGCAGATGCCCGCCTCAAGGCGGGCTCTACATGAACCATCACTAGAGAAGCGTTTGCGGTTCAAGAATTGCGGAGGCCAGGTCGTTGAGGAATAGTGCAGCACGCGCGCCATCGAACACACGGTGGTCGCAGGAGAGCGTGAGCGTCATCATGGGGCGAATGCCCGGCTTTCCATCGACTGGCACCACACGATCGGCGATGCGCCCGACTGCCAGGATTGCGGCCTGCGGGGCGACGATGATTGCAGTGAACGCGTCCACCTGGTACATGCCAAGATTGCTGATCGTGAAGGTCGCTCCAGTAATGTCGGCAGGGCGCAATTTCCCGGCGCGGGCCCGGTCGGTGAGATCGCGGCGCGTCGTTGCGATTTCGCCGAGCTTCTTCGCATTTGTACCGGGGATTGCGGCAACAACTACTCCGTCGTCCACCGCCATGGCGATACCGACGTTGATTTCCGGATGCAACCGGATTCCATCCCCAGTCCAGCTGGCATTCACAATCGGATGTTTCCCCAGCGCGTGCGCGACCGCCGCGATCAGCAGGTCTGTATGGCTGAGCCGTACCCCCCGCTCTTTCTCAATAGCAGGCCCAAACTTTTCGCGCGCGGCAAGCAATGCCCCCGCGTCGATCTCCCGCGTCACAAAAAAGTGCGGCGCGGTAGTCCAGCTTTGCGTAGTCCGCTCAGCCATTAACCGAGCCACTTGGCTAATGGTTTGAGTGGCGCGGGCTTCAGCCTGCGGGGTTTTGGCCGGAGCAGTCGTAGCGGCACCGACCGGAGATCCACCTGACGCAACGAACGACAAAATGTCCTCAGCCAGAATTTCCCCTTCGCCGCCGCTGCCGCGAACACGGGAGAGGTCGATGCCATGCTCGCGCGCCAGCCTCCGCGCCTTTGGAGAAATGCGAGCATTCGATGCAGGCGTAGCGGCGGGTGCCGCAGCCGCAGGACTAGCCGCAGCCGCAGGAGCTGCGGTCCTGGTGTCCATGCGCCGCCCCGAAGCCGAGGAGCTTTCTTCCGCTGGAAGCTTCTCACCCGGATTCAATATCCAGGCAATCGTCTGCCCCACCGGAATCACGTCCCCCGCCTGTGCCTTCACACCCGCGAGAATGCCCTCGGCCGGCGATTCAATTTCCACCACAGCCTTGTCAGTTTCGATATCAAGGAGCGGCTCTCCTTTGCCGACGGCCTCGCCTTCTTTTTTTCGCCACGCCAATAGCTTGCCGGTTTCCTGGGCCATCTCGAGCGCGGGCATAACGATGCTGTGGGGCATGATGTATTCCGGAACGGCGCGAGAGACGCCGCTACTTGGACACTCCGAGCCCTTCGGCCTTGGCGCTGGCTTCGACCATTTCCAGCACGTGCTGGCTGGGAGGGCCATCGTGTTCGCGAATGGTCTCGAGCGGGCCATCGACAGTCACGTAAGGCGCGCCTGCAACGAGAAGTTTTTCCGCCGGGAAACGCGTGATCACTTCATGACCGGTCTCCGTGACGACGATCTCTTCCTCGATGCGCGCCGCGCTCCAGCCGTCGCTCGCGGGCCAGAAGGTTTCGAGCGCAAACACCATCCCCGGCTTGATTTCATGCGAATGTTCGAGCGACACGAGGCGGCTGATTACCGGCTTTTCCCAGATCGCCAGACCAATGCCGTGGCCGAATTGCAGCGCGAACGCCGCTTCTTCGTCCGGGAAGCCAAACTCCTGCGCCTTGGGCCACACCGCCGCGATTTCCGCGGTTGTGCGCCCGGGTCGAATCAGGGAAATCGCCGCATCGAGATAATCGCGGCAGCGCTTGTAGGCGTCCACCATGACGCGAGACGCGTAGCCGATTGAGAAGCACCGGTAATAGCATGTGCGGTAGCCCATGTAGGAATGCAGGATGTCGTAGTAGACCGGGTCGCCGGGCCGCAGCACTCTATCCGAAAATACGTGCGGGTGCGGGTTGCAGC
>Ga0070731_10003944_pt1 | contig 13074 bp, 10 predicted proteins | sample Coa_R1_2_FD_66448 | JGI IMG/M metagenome (GOLD analysis project Ga0070731, IMG submission 66448) | Surface soil microbial communities from Centralia Pennsylvania, which are recovering from an underground coalmine fire - Coalmine... | ecosystem: Environmental > Terrestrial > Soil > Unclassified ... | reverse complement strand
GATCGTCGCACGAGCGCCGGGCCACGGCGGAATGAATCTGGTCGCCGTTGAGGACGTCGCTCGTGCGCACGTCGTCGCGCTTGAGCGCGGACATATCGGCGGACGCTATATCGTCGGCGGTGAGAATCTCAGCATGGACGAAATTTGGCAGTTGCTCGCCGACGTCACGGGCCGGCCGATGCCGCGCTGGCGCGCACCGTACGTTCTGGCGCTCACCGCGGCTTACATTGACGAGCTGCGCTGCCGCGTAACCCGCGCGACGCCTGACGTCCCTGTCGAAGGCGTTCGCCTTTCGCGCGAGCGCATGTACGCCGATTCCTCAAAAGCGCGCGACGACCTCGGCTACACCGCCACGCCCGTGCGCGAAGCTCTCCGACGCGCCGTCGAGTGGTTCGCTAAGAATTAAGAAACGGCTTGCCCTCGTGCGCGACCAACAGATCGTGCATATCGTTGGCGTGGTCCTCTTCCTGCGCCAAGATCCCCTCGAGCATGACCCGCGTGGTTGGATCCTTGTCGCCGAAGTAGCGAATCAGCTCGCGGTAATGCTCGACCGCGATGCGCTCGGCGACGAGGTTCTCCTTGATCATGTCGATCAGTTTCTCGGCGTGACCGTACTCGGTGGCCGAGCGCGTCGCGAGCCCTTCGGGGTTGAAGTCCGGAGTGCCGCCGAGCTGATTGATGCGGTCGGCGATTTTTTCCATGTGCTCGCGCTCGTCGTTGGCGTGCTCCGCGAATTCGCCCTTGACGCTCTCGCTGTCGATCCCGACCGCCGCAACGTTATGCATTGTGTAGCGTAAGACGCATACGATCTCGGTCGCCAGGGCCGTCTGCAGCAGGTCGATCGTCTGTTGGACGTCGCCGCCATAGTTTTGCGTGACGGCGCCGCGTTCGATCTGTTCGCGCGCCCGGCGGCGCAGCTCGGTCACGTCGGAAATGAAGGGTTGGCTCGTTGCGGTCATGGTTGGCTCCTCGTCTTGGCGGCTGGGCATGAGCCTACGACCGCGCGCGAAAGAAACCCTCGGTGAATGGCCAACGGGTTACGTTCATCGCAGCAACGGCGCTCGAATCGAAGGCACTGCGTCGAGAGATGCCCCAGGCGCGCGTCATTCAAACCGGCATTGCGCTGGAGCGAAACGACGAAGCGCTCGGGCCCATCGTCGTGTCCTGCGGCGTTGCCGGCGGTCTGCGCGCGGATCTGTCGACTGGAACGCTGCTCGTTCCGCGCGAGGTGCGGCGGCCGTCGGGAGAAACGCTGCAATGTGACCCCGAGCTCGTCGATCTGCTCGCTGCGGGAGCGCGAGCGCTCGGGGTCGAGCCGGTCTTCGATCCGTTGCTGACCTCGCTGGAGATCGTCAGCGGAAACGCGCGCGCGCGGTGGGCGGCGCGCGGCTACGCGGGGGTCGATATGGAAACAGGTCTGCTCGATGCGCCCCGCGTCGCGGCCGTGCGCGTCGTACTCGATACGCCGCGGCGCGAGCTCTCCGCCGACTGGCGCGTGCCGATGGTCGCAATCCTCAAACCATGGAACTGGTCGCAGGCTTTGTGGATGGCGCGGGAAGCGCCCGCGGCTGCGGCGCTCGTTGCCCGCGTCGCGGCCGCCGCGCAGGGCATCTCATAGCGGTTCCAAATAACGGAGCCAATGATAATCGAGCGTATCGACTCTCCGGCTGACGTCAAGACTCTCAAGCGCGATGAAATCGACGTCCTGGCCAGTGAGATTCGAGATCTGCTCGTCCGAACGTGCGCTGCCAACGGCGGGCACCTGGCGCCGAACCTGGGCGTCGTTGAGCTCACGCTCGCCCTCCATCGCGTGCTGGATCTCCCTAAAGATAAGCTGGTGTGGGACGTCAGCCATCAGACCTACGTTCACAAAATTCTCACCGGGCGGCGCGACCGCTTCGACACGATTCGTAAAGGCGGAGGCCTTTCGGGCTTCGCCATGCGCAGCGAATCGCCGTACGACCCATTTGGTGCGGGCCACGCCAGCACCGGCGTCGCCGCGGCGCTCGGCATGGCGACGGCGCGCGATCTTCTCGGCGGGCAAGAACGCGTTGTCGCAGTGCTCGGTGACGGCGCCCTTACGGGCGGCCTCGCGTACGAAGCGTTGAATAACGCCGGCGATCGGCGCAGCCAATTCATGGTGATTCTCAACGACAACGAGATGTCGATTGCGCCGAACGTCGGGTCGATCTCGTCGTATCTATCGGTTCTGCGCAGCAAGCCGTTTGCAAACTTCGTACGGCGCACCGGCAAAGAGATGCTCAAACGCATTCCGCTGGGCAGCACCGCCAAAAAGGCTATCGAAGGCGCCGAGATCGGTGCAATGCACTTTATTGGTCCCTCCGAAAAGACCGCGGTGATCTTTGAAGAGCTGGGGTTCCGCTACATCGGGCCAATCGACGGTCACAACTACGACACCGTGCTCGATGCGCTGCAGACCGCCATCGATTTAGATCGACCGGTGCTATTGCACGTTCGCACCGTCAAAGGGAAAGGCTACGAGCCGGCGGAGCGCGATTCGCGAACGTTTCACGGTGTCGGTGCGAACGCGTTCGAACCGACCAACGGCGCAAAGAAGAGCACTCCCGGCGCGCGGCCGAAGTTTCAGGACGTCTTCGGCGACGCGATGATCGCGGTTGCTGAGAAGGACCCGCGCGTTGTCGGCATCACCGCCGCGATGCCCGACGGTACCGGCCTGGCGAAGTTCGGCAAACGTTTTCCGCAGCGGTACTTCGACGTCGGAATCGCCGAAGCGCATGCGGTCTGCTTTGCGGCCGGCCTCGCCACCCATGGCCTCAAGCCCGTCTGCGCCATTTACTCCACGTTCCTCCAGCGCGCGTACGACCAAATAATCCACGACGTCGTCGTGCAGGATTTGCCGGTCGTCTTCTGCATGGATCGCGCGGGCTTCGTCGGCGACGATGGACCAACGCATATGGGCCTCTACGATATCGCCTATTTGCGCACGCTGCCTCACATGACTTTGATGGCGCCGCGCAACGAAGCGGAGCTGCTTCCGATGCTCGAGCACGCGCTCACGCTCAACTCACCGGCCGCAATCCGCTATCCGCGCGGCTCGAGCAGCGGCAAGCACGATGAGCCGCTCGCGCCGCTGCAACACGGAAAAGCGGAAGTGCTCCGGTGGGGTAGCGGCGTTGCCGTCCTCGCTTACGGCACGACCGTCGACATCGCGCTTGATGCATACATAGCAGGCATCACCGTCATCAACGCGCGCTTTGCCAAACCGCTTGACGAAGCGCTGCTACTCGAACTCGAACGCGCTCACACGCACGTAATCACGCTGGAGGAACATTCGCTCGCCGGTGGTTTCGGCACGGCGGTGGCAGAGTTCGTCTCCGATCACGGGTTAAAGCTCCGCGTAGAGCGCATCGGCGTTCCAAACGTGCTCGTACAGCACGACTCACAGGATAAACAGCGCGCACTCTTCGGGCTCACCGGCGACGCGCTCGCCGCCCGGATCCGCACGATCACGAGCGCTAGCGCTAGTGCTAGTACGGCGCTCCCTGTGGCGCAGACGGACTAAGCGCAACGCCCGAATAGCCCCCGTTTGGTACGGTGATCGATTCTTTGGCGCGTTTGTCCGGCCCCGGATAATGATAGCGCTGAAGCTGTCCTCCGCTGAGCGATCCGTTTTCGACCCAGGCATTGTGTTCGTGCTTATCGAGGGCCACGCCGAATGCGCCCGCCGATTGCGTCGCGAAAACGTTCGTCATCGTCGTTGAGCCGGGCGCGAAATCGCCGCACCCGGCCTCCTGATCGCAAACGAGCAGTGCGCCGGTTTTCGTCGTCTGAATGCCGCCCGGCGCCTCCAGCGTGATGCCGAGATCGGTGGCCGAGCCGCTGCCGCCGGTCCATTCGTCAACGCGGCCGCTTCCAGTCGGCCCGTTCAGCTTCAGGTACGTCACGTATAAGTTGCCCTGATTATCGACCGCGTCGTTGAAAGCGTAGTTCATGTTTGCGTCGCTGAGCGTTGCTGTCGGATACGTGCTGCCGCCGGCATACACTTCAACGACGCCGTTGTTGCCGCTGATGCAGCCCTTGGTGTAGCCGAAAAAGTTCGTAACGTAGACCGTTCCGGACTTATTATCCACAGCGACATCCGTTGCCGGTCCCGCCGGATCGGTGAGCGTCTTGATCGGCGTCGTGCCGCCTGGCGCCAATTCGAAAACGCTCGAAAATTGATTCTTGCAATCGCCGGCCACTGCGACCCACAAGTCGCGGCGCTTATCAACAAACAGGCCCTGGGGATTGACGACGCCGGTGATCTGCCCGCACGGCGTCGTCGCCTTTCGATCGTAGATGTAAACCGAGTTGTCGTACGACGTAACGTACACGACCGACTTGCCGCAACCCGAGGCCTTCATGTGCGGCGTGCGCGAATTTGCGGGCAAGCGCGACGCGCTATGTGGCAGCGAGGAGTCCGGTGGTTGGCCGATCGCACCGCTGCATGCCGATACGATCATCGACGCAACGACGCACCCTGCGAGAGGAAAGCTGAACTGGCGGCTGCTCAACATGTATCAACCTCCACCGCCGGGGTGCGACGCGGTGCGGGGTACTCCTCTGCGCAGCCACTTGCCATCGTAAGGGCCGCGACGTGGCCGGGCACTCAGATGTCCTTGCGAACGTTCAGGCAGATATAGACCAAAGTCATTTTCCGGAGTACCATTGACCGGCGAGATTACTCCGCGCCCGACGGTGATCTGACGTTTGCGTCGAGGAGGACACAAGATGAAGAGCCTCAGTTTTCCGCGCTGCGTCGTAAATGGAGGCGTGGCCGCTGCATTGCTTGCGGGCTGCGGAGCGGCGCAAAGCGGCGTTCGGCCGGTTCCGCTGGGGCAGCATAACGGCGCAGCGTCCAAAAAGACGTTCAAATATACCGGAAGCGAGCAGATGTTTGTCGTGCCGGCCGGCGTGACGCAGGTGACAATCACTGCGAGTGGCGCGGCGGGCGCCTCGGGCTTCGACTACGGGTACAGCAAGTATACGGCCCCTGGCGGCCTCGGGGCCCGGGTGCGGGCCACGCTCGCGGTGACGCCCAGCGAGACCTTGGCGATCTTCGTAGGCGGGGACGGCGGCGACGGGGGGTTTAACGGTGGCGGCCCCAGCGGCCCAGGAAGCAACGGATCGAAAAACAGCGGCCGCGGCGGCGGCGCTTCGGACGTACGGCAAGGAGGCGACAAGCTGGCCAATCGAGTCGTCGTGGGCGGCGGCGGTGGCGGAGGAGGAAACGCGGGCGCGTGTCTTTACACGAGTTGCGGATATAGCCGAGGCGGCCAGGGCGGCAACGGTGGCCGGGAAGGCGGTAAATCGGGTGGTGACGCGCTCGGTCCCGCCGCCGGCGGCGGTGGCGAGGGAGGCACCGAGGACGCCGGCGGTAAGGGCGGACCCGGTGGGAGCGGCCGCTGCCCTGGCAGCAATGGGAAGCGTGGCGCCGGCGGCTCTGGCGGCGGGAATCGAACTGGCTGCGGCGACGACGGCGCCGGAGGCGGAGGCGGCTATTACGGTGGCGGCGGCGGTGGAGCAGGCGGTCTTTACGGCCAGAGCCCTAGCGTGTTCGCCGGCGCGGGCGGGGGCGGCGGCGGCGGCTCGTCGTTCGCAAAACAGGGTGCGACCAATGTTCGTATCGATCCAGGCAAGCGTTCAGGCGACGGACTGATCGTCATCACGTGGTAAAGCCCGTCGCGTAGCACCTGGCAAGCAGGGTTCCTTGACGCCTCTGGCGACGGGTGTTAAACTCTCTTAGCCTATGCCCCGGGGCGCATGAAAGCCGCCGCAAAGAGAGGGCGAGACACCTCCGAGATTCGGAGCCCGTGTTTCGTCTTTTTGGTGTGCCCAAAAGCACATGTCAGCCGAGCGGGGCCCTGTCACCCTGAGCCTGTCGAAGGGCGAAGGACGCATTCATTAGATTCGATACATAGCTAAAGAAAGAGAGTAATGGCGAAGACGACAGCTCCGAAGTCCGCAGCAAATTCCGCGGAGGCTGTCCCGAGCTCGCCGAGGGCTACTAAAGGAAGATCGAAGCGCTCCCTCGCGACCCTTAGGGTCACGACCGACGGGAACGGCGCTTCGACCATCATGCCCTCGACCTTCCCGATGCCGACCGGTGCGTTTACGGTCGAGCAGCGGCCCGAGCCGGGCCCAAAGCGCGAACGATATTCGTTCGCCAAGATTCCGCACGTTCTCGAAGTTCCCAATCTCATTGAGCTGCAGAAGGCTAGCTTCGATTGGTTCAAAACCGAGGGGCTTGCCGAGGCTTTCGCATCGATCTCCCCCATCAAGGATTTCACGGGCAACTTGATCCTGGAGTTCGGCGAACACTCGCTGGGCGAGCCGAAATACTCGATCGAGGAGTGTCGCGAGCGCGACATGACCTACAGCGCGCCGCTGCGCGTCCGCGTGCGCCTGATCACTGCCGAGTCGGGCGAAATCAAAGGTATCCCGGACCAAGAGATTTTCATGGGCGATTTCCCGCTCATGACCGACAAAGGCACGTTCATGATCAACGGCGCCGAGCGTGTCATCGTAAGCCAGCTCGTGCGCTCGCCGGGCGTCTACTATAGCCAAGACGTCGACACCAATGCACGCCCGACTTACAACGCGACCATCATTCCGAACCGCGGGGCGTGGATCGAATTCGAGACCGATAATGGTACGAAGAACGACGAAACCGAGGGCACGATCGGGGTTCGCATCGACAAGAACCGCAAGATTTACGTTTCGACGTTCATTCGCGCCCTTTCGCGTCCCCAGCTCGGTTACGACTGGGAGACCGACGAAGCAATTCTCAAGCTCTTCGAGGATCTGCCGGCCGAAGGCCGCGCGATCATCCGCAATTCGATCGAAAAAGATCGCGATATCAAGACCCGCGAAGACGCTCTCAAGGAAATCTACAAAAAGCTGCGTCCGGGCGAGCCCGAAAACGCAGAGAACGCGGAAAAGCTCATCGAGTCGCTGTTCTTCGACGACAAGCGTTACGACTTGGCTGGCGTCGGCCGTTATAAGCTCAGCAGCAAGTTCCAGTACCGCATTCAGAACCCCGATCCCGAAGCGCGCGTCGACCGGCCGAACGTCTCGATCAACGAGTACGGTGACGCCGGGCTGACCGAGCCTAAGGCAATCGTCACCGCCCGCGAGGACGGCGAGGTGCTCGACGTCGTTGACGTTTTCGACAAAGAGCGTCCGGAGCAGTCGGAGTCGCTGGTAAAGATTCGCTACAAAGATGGCGAGACGGTCACGTACGATTTGTACGCGCAGCTTGGCATCCGCAAGGTGCTGGGCGTGCGTCCGCGCGTTGCGCCGGGCATCAGCCGCGGTGCGACGGTCAAGAAGGGCGACACGATCGGCGACGGTGCGCGTTGCTTGTTGCGCGAAGACATGATCGCCGTGATTCGACGCTTGATCCGCGTTGCGGTCGGCATGGTTGCCAAGGACGACATCGATCACCTCGGCAATCGCCGCGTCCGTTCCGTCGGCGAGCTGTTGCAGAATCAGTTCCGCGTCGGACTTTTGCGCCTGGAGCGTGTCGTGCGCGAACGCATGACCGTGCAAGATATCGAAACGGTCACGCCGCAAGCGCTGATCAACATCCGTCCGGTCGTTGCGGCGATCAAAGAGTTCTTCGGATCCTCGCAACTTTCGCAGTTCATGGATCAGACGAACTCGCTCGCTGAACTCACGCATAAGCGCCGCCTCTCCGCACTCGGACCAGGTGGGCTTTCACGCGAGCGTGCGGGCTTCGAAGTTCGCGACGTTCACCACTCGCACTACGGCCGCATCTGCCCGATCGAGACGCCAGAAGGCCCGAACATCGGTCTGATCGGCTCCTTGGCGACGTACGGGCGGGTTAACAAATTCGGATTCATCGAGACGCCGTACCGCGTCGTCCACGATGGCATCGTCTCGGACGAGATCAAGTACCTCACCGCCGACAAAGAAGACGAATACATCATCGCGCAGGCGAACACGCCGGTCGACTCCGAGTCGGGGCGCATCACATCCGATTCGGTCGTCTCCCGGTATGCCGAAGAGTACATCGAGGAGCCGGCACCGCGTGTGCAGCTCATGGACGTCTCGCCGAAACAGATCGTCTCGGTGGCGACGGCGCTGATTCCGTTTCTCGAGCACGACGATGCCAATCGCGCGCTCATGGGCGCGAACATGCAGCGTCAGGCCGTTCCGCTGCTGCAGCCCACATCCCCGATCGTCGGCACGGGCATGGAGTACCGTGCCGCCAAGGATTCGGGCAGTCTCATCGTTGCCGAAGAAGCGGGAACCGTCACGGCGGTCGACGCCCGCGGGGTTACCGTGCGCAATCGCGACGGCGTTGAAAAGACGTACGAGCTGCTCAAGTTCGTACGGAGCAACGCCGGCACGTGCATCAATCAGCGTCCGATCGTCGCTGTCGGCGACGACGTCGTTGCCGGGCAGGTCATCGTGGACGGTCCGTCCTCCGATCAAGGCGAACTCGCGCTCGGTCAGAACGTGCTCGTCGCGTTCATGCCGTGGGAAGGCTACAACTACGAAGACGCCATCCTCATCAGCGAGCGCATGGTCAAGGAAGATCGCTTCACCTCGATCCACATCGAGGAATACGAGTGCGAGGCGCGCGACACGAAACTCGGCCCCGAAGAGATTACGCGCGACATTCCCAACGTCGGCGAGGATGCACTCAAGGATCTCGACGAGCGTGGGATCATCCGAATCGGCGCGGAAGTTCGCCCCGAGGACATTCTCGTCGGTAAGGTCACGCCCAAGGGCGAGACCGAGCTGACGGCCGAGGAGCGGTTATTGCGCGCGATCTTCGGCGAGAAGTCGCGCGAGGTTCGCGACACGAGCCTCAAAGTACCGCACGGCGAGAAAGGCAAGATCATCGACGTCAAGGTCTTCTCGCGCGAGAACGGCGACGAGCTTTCGCCCGGCGTCAATCACCTCGTGCGTGTCTACGTCGCGCAGAAACGGAAGATTCTGCAAGGTGATAAGATGGCCGGACGTCATGGCAACAAGGGCGTCATTGCCAAAGTGTTGCCCGAGGAAGACATGCCGTATCTCGAAGACGGTTCGCCCGTCGACATCGTGCTCAACCCGCTCGGCGTGCCGTCGCGCATGAATCTAGGACAGATCATGGAGACCCACCTCGGCTGGGCCGCGCGCATGCTCGGCCTAACTGTTTCGGAGAAAGCCTATGTAGCGACCCCCGTCTTCGACGGCGCGCACGCTGAAGACATTGCGGAGTGGCTGCAAGACGCCGGGTTGCCGGCGGACGGCAAGACATGGCTGCGCGATGGCCGCACGGGTGAACGGTTCTCGCGCCCGATCACCGTCGGCTTGATCTATATGCTCAAGCTCGCGCATTTGGTCGACGACAAGATCCACGCGCGTTCGACCGGTCCGTACTCGATGATCACGCAACAGCCCCTCGGCGGTAAAGCGCAGTTCGGCGGTCAGCGGTTCGGCGAGATGGAGGTGTGGGCACTCGAAGCCTACGGCGCCGCCTATACGCTGCAAGAGCTCTTGACGGTGAAATCCGACGACGTCGTCGGTCGCGTCAAGACGTACGAAGCCATCGTTAAAGGTGAGAACGTCATGGAACCCGGCGTTCCGGAATCGTTCAAGGTGCTCATCAAAGAGCTGCAATCGCTCGCACTCGACGTCAAGGTGCTCACCGAGAATCGCGAAGAGGTCGAGATCAAGACGCCTGAGGACGAGATGGCGGAGTCCGAGCGCCGTGAGTACGGCTTACTCATGGGCGACGAACAGAGCGCGCTGTCGCAAACCGTCGTCGCAACGCGCGAGGCGGTAGCGGAAGTTCCCGCCGAGGTCGAGGAAGAGGAAGAAGAGGAAATCGACGACAGCAAACCGCTCGACGCGACTGCTCCGATTCCGCCGCCTCCACCGGCGCCGCGCGCACCCGAGATGGAAACCGAGGAGATCTTCGAGGCAGAAGAAGAGCCGTCCGAGGAGGAGGTCGAGGGGCCGCAAGGCTACGAGCTCGAGGAAGAGGACGAAGAGCCTACCTACGAGGAGGACAAGCCGTCGTACGAAGGCGACGAAGAAGAAACGCCCTACCACGAAAACAATCAGGAAGAAGAGTTCTAGTCACTCGCCACAAAGAGCCAAGGCCCCGCCAAGCGCGGGGCCTTTCTTATAGAACCTCGCGTGCAGCGACGATCGCCCACACGCAATAGACGACGATCAATAGACGATTCGCGTAGCCGAACAACGCGATCGTTCCGTGCGGCAAGAGCGTCCCGAGCGGCAGCGAGCTACCGTCGTCGGGAATTTGTCCGCCGGCATGGGTGAAGGTAAAAAACTCGAGCAGCAACGCACCGACCATGAGAATCACCGCGATCCACGTCGCATGCGTCGACCAGAGCAAGAGTTTGTTCCCGTGAAGCCACGGCGCAGTGCGGCGCAGCGATACGCCGACGAGCACGGCGGCGATGGGTAATCCGCCGACGCCGAGCAAACCGGCCACGCCGTGTAAGGGTTGATTGATATCGAAGACGACCGCCATCGCTTCGCCGGTGCCGGCTGCGATCAAGCAGCATAATCCGATTTTGCCGGCAGGCGTTTGCAACAGCGGATGCAGCGCGTATGCGAGCGCCCACGTCCCCATCGCCCAGCAGGCGAACATCAGCGAAAGCATCCAGCTGTAATCCCCGTTCGCGTATTCGCTAACGGCTCGCCATGCGGGATCGAACTCGGGGCTAAGCAGGCGCAGTGCGCCAAGCAGCAGCGGGACCGCCGCGGTAGCAGCGATCGCGATGCGAGCGGCCGTCACGAGGCCGCGCCGGTAAACCGAAATCTGCGTACTTGTAATCATGCCGAACCCTCCTGCGCACTCGTGAGCGCTGAAAGCCGATCGTAGCTCAGGGACATGCCGTCGGTCATTCCGGATTGCAAGGCTACGTCGCGTGTCTCGCGCGAGTCAAAACTCATCGTCAGCGTAAAGAGCGTTCCCGTGCCGGATTGCGCGAACGTCGCGGTGCACAGCGATTCCCCCGGTGCGCCATCCATCGTTTCAATGCTGACAAGGCGTTGAGGCGACGCAATCTCGCGGAACTCTCCCTGCACGCCGAACTCGCTGCTATCCGAGTCGCTCCGCCAAACGTAGCGATAGCGTCCGCCGGCACGGAGGTCGACCTCGCAAATCGGCATGCTCCAACCTGGCGGTCCCAGGAGCCACTTTTTGAGATATTCCGGTTGCGTGTGGCATTCGAAGACTAGCTCGGGCGGCGCATCGAACATTCGCGTAACGCGGATCTCTCGCTCCGATGGCGTCGTCACTTCAAGCGAGGTCGGCATAATCGGCACTCTCCTTAACGAGATTTGCGGCGTTTCAATTCGTCGGCCAAGACGGCGTCGAGCCGTCGATACGTGCGCTCCCACAGGTCCCGATAGCGTTCGATCCACGTCGCGGCGTCGGCGATTGACTGGTCCTGCAGGCTAGCGGGGCGACGCTGAGCATCGCGGCTTCTGCGAATGAGCCCCGCTCTCTCGAGGACTTTGAGGTGCCGCGAGATCGCAGGCTGGCTGATCTCAAAGCCTTCGGTGAGTTCGTTGACGGTCGCCTCACCGCGCGCCAGCCGCAGAAGAATCGTGCGTCTGGTCGCGTCGGAAAGAGCCGAGAACGTGGCGTCGAGACGCTTGGGATCGGATTGCACTTTCATAACCGACTCATTATATAACTAAAAGGTTATCAAAAGCGCATGCCGAAGTCAAGCCAAAGAAAAAGGCCCCGCTCCCGCGGGGCCCCTCTTGGGGTGTCGTCGTGCCCTTCGAGACGCACGCTTCGCGTGCTCCTCAGGATGACACAGTGCGCGTGTTCCTCAGCCCTTCGAGACGCACGCTTCGCGTGCTCCTCAGCCCTTCGAGACGCACGCTTCGCGTGCTCCTCAGGATGACACAGTGCGCGTGCTCCTCACCCTTCGAGATGCACGCTTCGCGTGCTCCTCAGGATGACACAATGCCTAGTGCTTCGTGCAAACTCCCGTGACGCTGACAACGCGTCCACCGTTCGTTTCCGTGAACGACGACGCGCTCGTCATCTTCGTGGCACTCACTTTCGTGACGACGTTATCGGTCTGACTCTTGATGTCGGGTCCGGGTGCGAACGAAACGTCGTGCCAGCTCATCTTCTCGCCGCTCCAACCGCTCGAGAAGGCGAGACCGTACGTGCCGCCGTCGCCATAGGTGACGTCGACCCAGCGATGGGCGTCGGAATCGTACGTGAACTTATCGTACGTGGTGAGCCGTTGCGAGATCCACTTCGTGGGATTCGTCGTCGAAGTAGCGTTCATCCAATAGCCGCTGGGATCCATCGTGTACGTCGTGGTCGTGACGTAGGCCGTCGGCCGGCGGGCGCTCTTGGTGCTGCAGGTCCAGGTTCCGATCATAAATTGCATAGAAGAAAAGTTCGGTTTCTTGGGTGCTGGGATGGGCGTACTCTCCACCTGCGCGGAAGCGAAGGACGGAATCGTCGCTGCCAGCAGCACGGCAGCGGCGACGAGAACGCGGGGAATGCGCATATGCACCTCCTAAGCAAAGGGGGTTAATGAAGGAAAAGCTTGGCTACCCTATCGGCGGCCGCCTTCTCGCGCCGAAGCGGGGTGCAGGGAACCGTCAACGGGGAGCGCACTCGCGTTTGATGAGGAGTATATGAGCGAGCTTCAAGCAATTGGAGTGGTGGGCACGGGCCGCATGGGATCGAACATCGCCAAACGCCTACACGAGGTGGGTTATCCGATCGTGGCGCTGTACGATGTCGACGGCGCATCCGCCCGGCTTACCGCTGCCGAAACCGGCGGCGAGGTCGCCGCGTCGCTGCGTCGCGTCACGGAGCTCGCGGACGTGATTCTGACCGTCGTGACCGACGATGCGGCGATGTATGGCGTATTCGCGACGCAAGGCGATTCTTTGCTGGATGGCGCTCGAGGCAAAATTTTCGTCAATTGCGCGACGGTTTCGCCGAAGGTTCACATCGACGTCGAACGCCTTGCTGAAGAACGCGGCGCCGGCGCGCTCGAGGCGTGCATGGCAAGCTCGATCCCA
>Ga0070731_10003943_pt1 | contig 13080 bp, 11 predicted proteins | sample Coa_R1_2_FD_66448 | JGI IMG/M metagenome (GOLD analysis project Ga0070731, IMG submission 66448) | Surface soil microbial communities from Centralia Pennsylvania, which are recovering from an underground coalmine fire - Coalmine... | ecosystem: Environmental > Terrestrial > Soil > Unclassified ... | reverse complement strand
GCCTGGTGCAGGGTGCAAATGGCAATTTTTATGGGACCACTTACAACGGCGGAAGCAATGCGCTGGGCACGATATTCAAAATAACGCCGCAGGGGTTGCTGACCACCTTGCTTTCTTTCAATACCACTAACGGCGCGAATCCCCAGGCCGGTCTGGCTCAAGGGTTGGACGGCAATTTTTATGGCACGACCAAGCTTGGCGGCACAAACGGCTATGGTACGGTATTTCAGATGACGCCGGCCGGCCGGTTTGCCACCCTGATTTCCCTTGCCAATACCAACGGGGCTTATCCGGTGGCCGGGTTAACCCAGGGTGGTGATGGCAATTTTTATGGCACGACGGCGTCGGGCGGTACGAACTATACATCGGGCACCGTTTTCCGCTTTACGCCGCCGCCGCAGTTCCTGAAAGCGTGGCTGACCAATGGCATTTATGGTTGTACCTGGAGCGCGGCGACCGGCCGGACTTATCAGGTGCAATTCATCGCCAATCCGGGTCAAACCAGCTGGAACAATTTGGGAAGCGCCATCCCGGCGACAAACTCCACCGCCACCGTTTCCGACCCCATGGGGACCAATCAACAGCGGTTTTATCGCGTCAATCTGGAACCGTGATAACGATTGTCGGGATCCGGAGCGGCCTCTGAAGATAAACTGAGCGTGGGCTTTTGCCGGATATTCCGTCCGGCTAACTTTCGATCACGTTGATTTCCACCGGCTCGACGTTCACGCCGTTCTTCTCCAGCCATTTGATGGCCGCGTCCACTTCGCTGCGCGCGCCGTCCAGTTCCAGGCAGACAATACCGATCTCGTCCGTCACACTGGCCTGACGAATGTTCGTCACGACCTTGAACTTGTGGCCGACCTCCCAGATGAACGGCTGCTTGATGAGGCGGGGCGGATACATCAGCCACAACCGCTGTTGCTTGGGTGAATTGAATTTCGTTGCCGGAAGTTTTTTCTTGATGGCCATAAAATGTTAGCCTCCGGCAATCGCCGGGATGATGCTGATTTCGTCGCCGTCCTTCAACGGCGTCTGTTTGTTTTTCAGGAAGCGAATATCCTCCTCGTTCACATAGACGTTCACGAAGCGGCGCACCTCGCCTTTTTCATCCACCAGCCGTTCCTGGATGCCGGGGAAGCGCGTCTGCAATTCGACAATCGCTTCGCCGACCGTGGCGGCGTTGACTTCGACCAGCTCCTCGTTGTTGGTCAATTTGCGGAGTGGCGTTGGAATGCGAACTTTTTTTGGCATAAAATTACGCGTTTACTTTTTCTTCGTTTGCCAGCAGGGCCTCGAACTCGCGCAGGCTGGGCTTGATTTCGCGCGGCTTGCCCACATAACCGTCCACGGCGTCGAGTGTTTTCAAGCCGTTGCCGGTCACGCAGAGGACGGCGGAATCATCCCGCGGAATTTTGCCGGAGGCAATCAGTTTCTTGGCCACACCCACAGTCACACCGCCGGCGGTCTCGGCAAAAATGCCTTCCGTTTCCGCGAGCAGCTTGATGGCGTCGCGAATCTCGTCGTCCGTGACATCGTCGGCCGCCGCCTGGGTGTCCCGCATCACGCGCAGTGCGTAAAAACCGTCGGCGGGCGTGCCAATGGCCAGCGACTTTGCAATCGTGTTCGGCTTGACCGGTTTGAAGAAGTCGAGTCCGGCTTTTTGCGCCACGGAAATGGGCGAACAACCCGTCGCCTGCGCGCCGTGGACGGAGTATTTCGTCTCCGGCACCAGCCCGAGCTTGACGAATTCCTGATAACCTTTCTGGATCTTGGTCAGCAACGAGCCGGACGCCATGGGCACAACGGTGTGCCGCGGAATGCGCCAGCCGGATTGTTCGGCAATTTCATACGCCATGCTCTTGGAACCTTCGGCGTAATACGGCCGCATGTTCACGTTCACAAACGCCCAGCCAAATTTGCCCGCGATTTCGGCGCACAGGCGGTTCACCTCGTCGTAATGACCCTTGATGCCAATCACGCGCGCACCGTAAATCAGCGAGTTCAGGATTTTGCCCTGCTCCAAATCCGAGGGAATAAACACGTAGGATTTTAACCCTGCGGACGCAGCCTGGGCGGCGACGGAATTGGCCAGATTGCCGGTTGAGGCGCATGCGACCGTGTCGAATCCAAGTTCGCGCGAGCGGCTCAAGGCCACACTGACGACGCGGTCCTTGAACGACAGGGTGGGGTAGTTCACCGTGTCGTTTTTGATCCACAATTCCCGGATGCCCAGTTTCCTGGCGAGCCGGTCCGCCTTGACCAGCGGCGTGAAACCGACCTGCAACCCGACGGTGGGGTCGTTCGCCACCGGCAGCAATTCGCGGTAACGCCACATCGTTTTGGGGCGCGACTGGATGGCCGCCTTCGTCAGTGACTTTTTGATGCGGTCGTAGTCGTAGGCGACTTCGAGCGGGCCGAAATCGAACTCGCAGACATGCGTCGCCGTGAGCGGGTATTCCCGTCCGCATTCGCGGCACTTCAGCGCCTTCATGTAACCTTGATGTTCACTCATAAATATTATGTTTTGGGTAGGGCGCGATGTCCCCATCACGCCGCGGCCCGCTCGGAGAGCCGGCCCTACCAGTATATTTTCGCTTCCGGGCAACAAAAAAGCCCCGACTCATGGTGAGAAGGGGCCGACAAAATTCGCGCGCGCTTCTCATTTTCCCCCGACACCCGTCGGGGCTGGAATTGGCACCTGGTCACCCCGAACGTATTCGGGGCCGGTTGCCGTGGCGTCATTGGGCCAGTCCCTCAGCCACTCTGCATGAGACCGTTGTATCAACGGATGCGGATAAGTTGATTGAAGAAACGCCGCCTGTCAACTGGTTTTTTTCCGACCGGAACCCGTCAACGTCAATACACGATGATGGAACGCACCGGGCAGCCCTTCAGTTTTTCGCGGCCGTTCAGGAACTGGAGTTCGATGAGGAAGGCGGCTTCCAGGATTTTGGCGCCGAGTTTGTTGACCAGGGCGGCGGCGGCGGACGCCGTGCCGCCGGTGGCCAGCAGATCGTCGATCAACAGCACACGGGCGCCCGGCTTGAGCGCGTCCACGTGCATCGCCACGGTCGCCGAACCGTATTCGAGCGCGTAAGCCTGCTCGTGGGTTTGGTAGGGCAACTTGCCTTGCTTGCGGACGGGCACGAAACCGGCGCGGAGTTTCAGCGCGGCGGCGGCGGCAAAAATAAATCCCCGTGCGTCAATGCCCACGACGGCGTCCACGGAGCCGGGCTTGAATTTTTCCGTGAGCAGGTCAATCGCGCCGGCGAACAATCGTGGATCGGCCAGCACGGGGGTAATGTCTTTGAATTGGATGCCCGGCTTTGGAAAATCCGGGACGTTACGGATGGCGGCTGCGATTTCCTGGGGCGTGGCGGGGGCGGAAGGCATGGTTCACTCTTTTTTGTCCTTGGAACTTTCCAGCTTTTCAATCATGCGCCGCAGTTTTTTGAGCGCCAGATTTTGAATCTGCCGGACCCGTTCGCGGGTCACCCCGAATTTTTCACCGACCTCTTCCAGGGTTTTTTCCGAACCGCCATCCAACCCGAAACGATAGCGCAGAATCGTGGCTTCGCGCGGATCGAGATGCTTCACCATGTCCTGCAACATGCCGGTGACGGTCTTGTCTTCAAGGTCCTGGTAGGGGGTGATGGCGTTTTCGTCCTCAACCAGGTCGGAAAAATTATTCGAATCATCGTCGCCAATCGGGGCGTCGAGCGATGCCGGCCGGATGGACGCCATCCGCATCTGCCGCACCCGTGCTCCGGTCATGCCCAGTTCATCGGCCAATTCCTCGTCGGTGGGTTCCCGGCCGAGTTCCTCCTGCAACTTCATGGCCACCCGGCGCATCTTGGAAATCTTGTCCACCAGATGGACCGGCAGCCGGATTGTCTTGGATTGATTGGCGAGGGCGCGTTTGATGGATTGCTTGATCCACCACGAGCCGTAGGTGGAAAGTTTGCCGCCTTTTCTCGGGTCAAACCGTTCGACGGCCTTCATCAGGCCGATGTTGCCTTCGCTGATCAAATCGAGCAGCGGCAGGCCGATACCGTCGTAATCGCGCGCGATTTTAACGACGAGCCGGAGGTTGGCCTTGATCATCTGTTCGCGCGCCTTCTTGTCGCCCTTTTTGATGCGCGCGGCCAGTTCGATTTCCTCCTGGGGCGTAAGCAATTTCACCTGCCCGATTTCGCGCAGGTAAAGTTTGATGGCCGTGTCGGCGTCGTAACGCGAAACTTCCCTTTGGATGAATTGCGTGGTGTCGCCCGCGGTGGCCGGGGGCGCGCCCGGGGCGGGAACGGCCGGCACGACGGCCTTGATGGACGCACGCGGGGGGGAGGCAACCGGCTTGCGCCGTTTGGTTTTGGCCGTTTTGCGTTTTTGCTTTTTCACTGCCATAAAGCGCACAAAACCTTACGGCCAGAATGTCCGTCCGCAAGAAAATTAACCGTAAACTTAGTTCCGGCTGTTGCGCGCCAGGGTGATATAATAGAGCAGGTTCAACACTGCCGACACCAGCGCCGCCACATAAGTGAGCGCGGCGGCGTCCAAAACCTTGCTGACGCCCGCGCGTTCGTGCTCATGTACGAGGCCGAGCCGGAACAATTGTTCCTTCGCGCGGCGGCTCGCGTCGTACTCCACCGGCAGCGTGACGAGCTGGAACAGGGTGATCACCGCGAAAATCACGATGATGATGGGCAGCACCACCTTTAACAGGCCCAGAAAAATGCCGATAAAGAAAATGCATGTAGGCCATGCTCGCGAATTGGGTGATCGGCACGATGGCCATCCGAAAGTTGAACAGTCCGTAAGCGGCCTGATGCTGGAGCGCGTGACCGGCTTCGTGCGCCGCCACGCCCACCGCGGCGACGGTCTGACCGCGAAAATTGTCGGAAGAAAGGAACAGCGCCCGTTTCGTGGGATCGTAATGGTCGGTCAAACGGCCGGGGATTTCCTCCACCGGCACGTTGTTGAGGCCGGAGCGGTCAAGGATTTCGCGCGCGGCTTCCGCGCCCGTCATGCCGGAATCCACCGGCACCTGGCTGTACTTGCCGTAGGCGTGCGACAATTTCATCTGCGCCCAGATGCCGAGCAGCAAGCCCGGGATCAGAAACACCCAATACACTGGATTCAACCAATTAAAAAACATAAGACACTCAATCGACAACGCGGTGGTTGTTCTTATTCAACCAAGCTGGCGGTGTGCCAATTCGATTTACGGGGAATTTAGAGGATCTGGCGCCGGCTGAAAGATTTTTCTGAGACAGCGTGGCCCAATTGAGCCAGCGGTAATGGCACAAACACCTCATCAATTTCCAATCGTCGGGCGGCTGGCGGCCATTTGGCCCTTTCATAATGAAGAAAGCCCCTCGGCGATCGTAGGATGCTTCAAAACGGGCAATAAGTCCTTCCTCATTCGTTCCGTATCGCCGTAGTAAGATACCCTGCCGATATCGATGAAATCGCGAGTCAGGGGTGAAATGGAGCCGGTCATTCGCGAGTAAAGCTCACAGAGTTCTGCGGCCGCGTAGATCAACCACAACGGCATGGTCCAAGGCCGTCCAAAGTCCCACTGGCGGCAGGCCAGTTCGAGAAATTCCTGCAATGAAACGTTTCCTTCGTCTCCGAGGTGATAGATTCCGGATACGGCCCTGTTGGTGATCGCAGCCGTGCAAGCGGAGCAGAAATCGTCTTTCGAAATCAGCTGAATTTGGGTGCGTTCTTTCCAGACGCCGAGCAACCGCCGTTTCGCAAGCCAGCGAGCGGCATCAATCATCAGAATGCCCCTGCCGTATACCATGCCAACGCGAAGCGAAATCGGCTCGGTTGCATTCGCGAACAGATATCGCTCCTCTTCAAGTCGCGTTTTTGCATGAACGGATATCGGGGTTCCGTCCAATCTTCCTTTCGCCGGCTTATCAATGGACGTCGGTCCTTCGACGTGGGGAAAACTGATCAAGATGATCCTTCGGACACCCTTCTCCTTCGCGACGTCGGCGAGATTCTTGAAGTATTCAGTGTTCGTCGTACTTAAGAATCGTTCGGGGTTGGCCTTAAACAGCACTCCGGCGAAATGGACGATGACATCGACCTCTTTCACGGCAGCCGTCAGTGATTCACGCCTCAAAAGGTCGGCCCGGACAATCTCAGTTTTTCCTTTGACCTTCAAATTGGCAGGTACGTCACGACGGAAAACCATTAGACGCAACGAACCAACCTCTTGGGCAAGCAGGTAACGGGCAAGTAACGATCCGAGATTACCTGCGGCGCCCGTGATCAGTATTTTCATCGACCAGCCAAAGGGTTTGCCTATTGTGCCTAAATTTCCAGCACCTTCTCAAAGCGGGTCAGATTTTTCGCGCCAGTGGTCGTGACGAGCGCCACATCCTCCAGCCGCACCCCGCCGCCCAGTTCAGGATAGTAAAGCCCGGGCTCAACAGTGACAACGTGGCCGGGTCTTAATTTTTCGGTGGAACTCGTGCTCACGCGCGGCGCTTCGTGAATTTCCAGGCCGAGTCCGTGGCCCGTGCCGTGGAAGAATCCTTCCATGCGGCCATTCCGCCGGCCGGTCTTGTAGCCTTGCTGGACGAAAAACTGTTGCACGGCCCGGTGCACATCTGCCGTCTTCACTTTGGCCCGGATTTTTCCGAACCCGATTTTCTGGCCCTGCAACACCGTGGCGTAAAGTTTTCGCACACCCTCGCTGGCGTGCCCGCGGACGACCGTGCGGGTGATGTCGCCGAAGTAACCGGTCTTTTGCGAGCGCGGAAAAATATCAAGGATGATCGGCTCGTGCGCGCGGAGGGGGCCGTGGCCGCGTTCGTGCGGGTCGCAGCCCTGTTTGCCGCCAGCGACGATGGTGTTCGCCGCCAGGCCGCAGGCCTGTAAAATCGCGCAGTCAATCACGGCGCGGAGGCGCTCGGAAGTGAGCGGAATTCCGTGGTAAATCAGTTTCCGGTCACGGCTGATTTTGGCCCGGCGCAACACCTCCATTCCTTCGGCCATGCCGACCTCGGCCATGGTCAGCGCGGCGGAGATTTTTTTGATTTCGTCGGCGGATTTGGTTTCGCGTCTGGGGAAAAAGTCGGCGTGCGGTTTCAGCTTGATTCCGAGTTTTTTCAGGTCTTTCGCCAGGCCGAACGGAAAATTGTCCGGCACGAGCACGCGCCGGATTTTTTTCTCGCGCAGAATCAGGCGGATGATCTGGGGGAGGCTGACTTTTTTGACCCCGTCGGCGCGCAGCTTCCTTTGACAGGCGCTCAGGGACAGGACGCGGCAATGGGGCGCCTGGGCCCGGGCGCGGTCAATTTCCAGGTCACTCATCACGATGAGCGGGCGTCCGCCGGAATGGAGATAGATGAACGGATCCGGCACAAACATGCCAACGGCGTAAAGCATGTTCGCGTCGCGCTCGCTGTCCGCGACGATGAGCAGGGCTTCGTTCAATCAGTTGATGAAGGTGGGTGAAAGGAAATAAAGTTCGCCCGCCTGGAGTTTGGGCAGGTCCACGCCCAGATCCAGTTTGACGGTGTGGGACAGGTCAGTCTGGCCCAGCAAATGCAGGAAGTTCGAAAAATCGTAGCGTTCGCGGTATTCGATCAAATTGGCATTGCCAATGATACCGGCAATTTTTTGAGTGCGGTCCACCGCGTCCTGGAAATCCCCGATTTCATCCACGAAACCGAGGTCATAGGCCCGGGTGCCTGACAGCACCCGACCGTCGGCGTAATTGGCCCAATCCAGCGCCAGCGGGCGGCCTTCCTTCTTGTTTTGGTCGTGGGCGGCGCCGCGTCCCGCGGCCACCACGTCCTTGAATTTTTGATACGTCTCGTCAATCAAACCCTGCACCATGATGCGTTCTTCCGGCGGGATATCATTCGTCTCACGTTCACCGCTGAGCATGTCCTTGAACTTGCCGCTCTTGAAGACCTCCGGTCGCAGGCCGATTTTGTCCATCAGCCCGCGGTAATTCCACGTATGCAAAATCACGCCGATGCTGCCGGTGATGGTCAGGTCGTTGGCCACAATCCAGCGGCAGGGCGATGAAATATAATAGCCGCCCGAGGCGGCCAGACTGCCCATGGAACAAACGACCGGTTTGCCGGAATCCTTCTGGAAATCCTTAATCTCGCGGTAAATTTCGTCCGAGGCCAGCACTTCGCCGCCCGGGGAATCCACCTTTAAAATGACGGCCTTCACCCGCCGGTCGTCTTTGGCGCGGTCCAGTTGCGCCTGGATGACGTCCACCAGGTTGTTGCCGGCCTGGTCCACCGTTTGGCCGCTGATGATGCCGTCCACTGTGATTACGGCAATTTTACTCGACGCGTCGTTGTCCTTGAGCAGGCATTCGTCCAGGTTGGGACCCACGTCGCGCGAAATGCTGTTGCCCAGGCCGCCCTTGAAGGACAGCGCTTGCGAAACCAGTTGGGCGAAATTGCCGAACAAACTGACCAGCAACAGGACCAGCAGGATGATGGCAAAAATCATCCATCCGCGGCTCCGGCGTGGTTTGGGCGTTGGTGACGATGTGATCACCGGCGGTGGTGGCGGTGGGACCGTCCCGGAAGCAAAAGGTGCTGTATCCATAGCATCGGCAGACTAGCGCAAAAGCGGCTGGCAGGCAAGGTGGATTGAATCCGGCGCGGCCAGTTCATTTTTCAGATTTTCCACCTGTGGCCAAAGAAATACGGAGGCCCGGGGATTGCCGCGCGCCCGTTCCAACCATCGGGTCAGGTGGCTCACGTTAAGGACATCAACCCGGTTCAGGTTGAGATGTTTTTCCACGTGGGCGCCGGTGAAGACGATGGCGGCGTGGATCCACGGTTCAAAGCCGGCGCGCGCTTTCAGAAATTTTTTCAGCCAGGAAATGTTGTCGAGGGTCTGTTGGACGATATGCTTTTCCAACGGCTGCCCGTTCCGGCGCAGTTGGCGGTCATGCCGGGTGATCCAGCCGGAATGCGATTGGGTCTGAATCAAAAACACGGCGCCGTCCCGGCGGAACACCAGATGGTCAATGTTGCCCCGGCCGGTGTTCACGTTGTGCCGCACCGCGTAATTCGTCGCCAGGCCATCGAGCAGGACCCCGATTTTTTTCTGCGCCCCGACTCCCCGGTGCGCGTGCTTTTCGCGTCGAAAAAGTTTGTCCATTTCCGGCCCCGCGACGCGCTCGACCGCCTTCATGATTAAGAATGAGACAGAGAGCAGGAGCAGCCCGCCGGTTTGAAAGATCGAGGCGCGATTTCCGAGGAAGTAAAGTACGGAGAGGGCACTAACGATAAAAATCAGGCCAACGGCTGATATTCCGATGATTTTCCTGCGGGTGTTCCACCGTTCTTCAAGCTGGCGCGTGCTTCTGCCGGCCAGGTGCGCCGAAACGTCCTGCTGCTGCATGCCTTGCCCCAAGCAAGACATATTCCAGATTTGGCGATTTACCAATAATGATGCACCAACGGACGCACCCGCCGGTCATAAAGCGCCTGGATTTTCTTCATTGTGGCCTTTGGCAAATGGGGCAGATCCGCAGCGGCAACGTTCTCCTGCACCTGCGCCGGACGTTTCGCGCCGGGGATGGCGCAGGTCACGGCCGGAAACTCCAGAATCCAGCGCAAGGCCAGTTGCGGCATGGTCACGTCGACCGGGGCCAGGCGGCGCAACTGCTCGACCAGCTTCAGCCCCGTCTCGTAATCCACGCCGGCAAAGGTTTCGCCGCGGTCAAACGCTTCGCCGTGGCGGTTGAAATGGCGATGATCGTCCTTTTCGAATTTGCTGGTGCGGGTCAGTTTGCCCGACAAAAGGCCCGACGCCAACGGCACGCGTGCGAGGATGCCGACCTGGCGGCGGCGCGCCTCCGTGAAGAATAATTCACCCGGCCGCTGGCGGAAAATGTTGAAGATGATTTGCACCGATTGCACGCCGGGGAATTCGATGGCCTTCAACGCTTCCTCGACCTTTTCCACGCTCACGCCGTAATGGCGGATTTTGCCGGCCCTAACCATGTCGTCGAGCGCCGCGAATACCTCCGGCATGTAATAAACCGCCGTGGGCGCGCTGTGCAGTTGCAGCAGGTCAATCGCGTCGGTCCGCAGATTCTTCAAGCTGCGTTCGACAAAGGCCGTGAGGTTGCGGTGGTTGTAGCCTTCGGCCACATGGGGATTCAGTCGCCGGCCGGCCTTGGTGGCGATGTAAAATTTCTCCTTCCGCTCCTTTTTCAACTTCGCCAGCAGCCGTTCGCTGTGGCCGTCGCCATAGACGTCCGCCGTATCGAAGAAATTCACGCCGCCGTCGAGCGCGGCGTGCAGCGCGGCCAGCGATTCCCGGTCGTCCACCTTGCCCCAGGTGCCGCCAATGGCCCACGCGCCGAAGCTGATTTCCGAGACCTTCCATCCTGTCCGTCCGAGAGTGCGGTATTTCATGCGCACAGACTAAAGTTTCGCTGACAGAATTGACAGAATTTTCAGAACCATACCGATTTGAAATGTCGTTTGCTTTTCGCAAATTCGCTCTCAGCTTTGGGTCTTTGCGTCCTGGCGGCTTTGCGTTAAATTCAACGCCACGGATTATGCAACCGGAGAAATTGACCCAAAAATCGCAGGAGGCCTTGCAGGAAGCGCAACGGCTGGCCCGCGAACAGTCGCATCAGGAGATTGACGGCGAGCATCTCGCGCTCGCGCTGATGTCCCAAACGGACAGTTTGATTCCCGATTTGCTCGAACGTCTGGGCGTGCCGGTGGCCCGGCTCAAGCCGGATCTGGAGGCCGAACTCGCGCGACGCCATAAGGTCCAGGGCGCCGGCGAGGCCTACGCCGGCAACGATTTGAAGAAAGCCCTCGAAGCCGCGCAATCCGAGGCCACCCAACTCAAGGACGATTACGTCAGCACCGAACATCTGTTGCTGGGCCTGCTGGCCGGGGGCGGGCCGTCGTTAAAAAAGATTTTCGCCAAACACGGCCTGAAACGCGACGCGGTGCTCAAGGTGCTCGCCGAGTTGCGCGGCAACCAGCGCGTCACGGACGAAAATCCCGAAGCCAAATTCCAGGCGCTCGACAAATACGGCCGCGACCTCACCGCGCTCGCGAAACAGGGGAAGATCGACCCGGTCATCGGCCGTGACGAGGAAATCCGCCGGGTGATGCAGGTGCTCACGCGCCGGACGAAAAACAATCCGGTGCTCATCGGCGAACCCGGCGTCGGCAAAACCGCCATCGCCGAAGGCCTGGCCCGGCGCATTGTGAGTGGCGATGTGCCGGAATCGTTGAAGAACAAGCGGCTGGTGGCGATGGATTTGAGTGCGATGATCGCCGGCGCCAAATATCGCGGCGAATTCGAGGACCGGCTCAAGGCGTTTCTAAAGGAGATCGTTGCCAGCGAAGGCAAAATCATTCTGTTCATTGACGAACTCCACACGCTGGTCGGCGCGGGCGCGGCGGAAGGCGCAACTGACGCGGCGAACATCATGAAACCGCAGCTCGCGCGCGGCGAATTGCGTTGTGTGGGCGCGACGACGCTCGACGAATACCGCAAGCACATCGAAAAGGACCCGGCGCTCGAACGCCGTTTTCAGCCGGTGATGGTGGTTGAACCGACCGTGGAGGCGACCATCGCGATTTTACGCGGACTCAAGGAACGCTACGAGGTGCATCACGGCGTGCGCATTCAGGATTCCGCGCTCGTGGCAGCGGCGACGTTGTCGCATCGCTACATCACCGACCGGTTTTTGCCGGACAAGGCGATTGACCTGGTGGATGAGGCGGCGTCGCGCATCAAAATGGAACTGGATTCCAAGCCGACCGAACTGGACCAGCTCGACCGGCAGATTTTGCAACTGGAAATCGAGCGCACGTCATTGGCCAAGGAGAAAGACGCCGCCAGCAAGGAGCGGCTCAAGCTGATTGACAAGGAGACCGCCAATCTCAAGGAAAAATCCAAGGCGCTCACCGCCCAATGGCAGAATGAAAAGGCGTCCGTGAACGCCGTCAGCGTGGTGCAATCGCAACTCGAACAGGCAAAGCTGGAACTGGAACAGGCGCAGCGGCGCGGGGATTTGACAAAGTCCGCGGAAATCCAATACGGCAAGATTCCGGATTTGGAGAAAAAGCTGGCCGCCATCGAAAAACAGTCCGCGCAAGGCACACGCGCTTCTTTGCTGCGACAGGAAGTGACGGACGAGGACATTGCCCGGGTGGTGGCGTCCTGGACGCACATTCCGGTCAGCCGGATGCTCGAAGGCGAGCGGCAAAAGCTGGTGAAAATGGAGGAGCGGCTGGCGCAACGCGTCATCGGGCAGAAGGAAGCCATCAAGGCGGTTTCCGATGCCGTGCGCCGCGCCCGCAGCGGGTTGCAGGACCCGAATCGGCCCATCGGCTCGTTCATTTTCCTGGGTCCGACCGGTGTTGGCAAGACCGAGACCGCCCGCGCCCTGGCGGAATTTTTGTTCGACGACGAGAACGCCATGATCCGTATCGACATGAGCGAATACATGGAGAAGCACACCGTCGCGCGGCTCATCGGCGCGCCACCGGGCTACGTTGGGTACGAGGAAGGTGGACAATTGAGTGAAGCGGTGCGGCGCCGGCCGTACTCGGTGGTGCTGTTTGATGAGATTGAGAAGGCGCATCACGACGTGTTCAACGTGCTCTTGCAGGTGCTCGATGACGGGCGGTTGACGGACGGGCAGGGGCGGACGGTGGATTTCAAGAACACCATCGTCATCATGACCAGCAACCTGGGGTCGCCCATCATTCAGGAATATTTTGCGAACGGAGATGGCAGATCGAAGATGGGAGATGGAAAAACCCCTAACTCCAAACTGCGAACTCCCAACTCCGAACTCGAAGAGTTGGTGATGGCCGAATTGAAACGGCATTTCCGGCCGGAATTTTTGAATCGCGTCGATGACGTGATTATTTTCCAGAGCCTTGACGAAGCGGAACTGGCGAAGATTGTGGACATCCAGCTCGAACGGCTCGGCAAACGGCTGGCGCAACAGAATCTCACGCTGGACGTGGACGCGGCCGCGAAGAAACTGCTGGCCAGCGAAGGTTACGACCCGCAATTCGGCGCGCGTCCGCTCAAACG
>Ga0070731_10003942_pt1 | contig 13082 bp, 15 predicted proteins | sample Coa_R1_2_FD_66448 | JGI IMG/M metagenome (GOLD analysis project Ga0070731, IMG submission 66448) | Surface soil microbial communities from Centralia Pennsylvania, which are recovering from an underground coalmine fire - Coalmine... | ecosystem: Environmental > Terrestrial > Soil > Unclassified ... | reverse complement strand
CAGTCGATTAAGTCGTCGCGGCTGATTGACTTCGGTCATGGCGACAACGAGGAAGCTCGCGGTCGGCGACCGCTCGTACTCGCTCTACCCTCTCGAGGGCCTGGGAGCGGAGCGGCTCCCGTACACACTGCGCGTCCTGCTCGAGAACGTGTTGCGCAACGCAGGCGAAGCCGAGGTGCAGGCGGTGACCGGCTGGGACGCGCACGCGGAGCCCTCGAGCGAGATCTCGTTCACGCCCTCCCGCGTGCTCCTGCAGGACTTCACCGGCGTCCCCGCCGTTGTCGATCTGGCGGCGATGCGGAACGCGATCGTCTCCCTGGGCGGCGACCCGGCGCTGATCAACCCCCTCATCCCGGCCGAGCTCGTGATCGACCACTCGGTTCAGGTGGACGAGTTCGCGACACGCGTCGCGGTGCGTCGCAACGTCGAGCTGGAGTTCCAGCGCAATCGCGAGCGCTACGCATTCCTGCGTTGGGGGCAGGGAGCGCTCGACGACTTCAAAGTCGTGCCGCCGGGGACGGGCATCTGCCATCAGGTGAACCTCGAGTACCTCGCCCGCGTCGTCGACGAGCGCGACGGCATTGCGTTCCCCGACACGCTCGTCGGCACCGATTCGCACACGACGATGGTGAACGGGCTCGGTGTGCTCGGCTGGGGCGTCGGCGGCATCGAGGCAGAGGCCACGATGCTCGGCGAGCCCCTCTCGATGCTCGTGCCGCAGGTGGTCGGCTTCCGGCTGACGGGCGCGCTGCGCGAGGGCACAACCGCGACCGACCTCGTCCTGACCGTCACGCAGATCCTGCGCGCGATCGGCGTCGTGGGCAAGTTCGTGGAGTACTTCGGGCCCGGCCTGGCGGGGCTCACCGTCGCCGACCGCGCCACGCTCGGGAACATGTCGCCGGAATACGGCGCGACGTGCGGCTTCTTCCCCGTCGACGAGCTCACGCTCGACTACCTCCGCCTGACGGGCCGGAGCCCGGAGCGCGTCGCGCTGGTCGAGGCCTACTGCAAGGAGAATCTTCTGTGGCACGAGCCGGACGACCACCCGGAATACACGCAGGTCGTCGAGCTTGACCTCGGCGACGTCGAGCCGTCACTCGCGGGGCCTCGCCGGCCGCAGGACCGCGTGCCGCTCGCGCGCGCCAAGGAGGCGTTCCTCGACTCGCTTGCCACCTTCGGCGTCGAGCCGGACGAGGACGGAGCGGTGGCGGAGACGTTCCCGGCGAGCGACCCCACAACCGAGCAGGCACCGGGCGGACATCCGGAGCCCGAGCAGAGCTCGGTTCTCGTCGCGGCGCCGCCCACGCCGCGCACGGTGCGCATCGAGCTCGACGGCGACGAGGTCGAGCTCACGCACGGCTCCGTCGTGATCGCGGCGATCACCTCCTGCACCAACACCTCGAACCCGCAGGTGATGGTCGCGGCCGGACTGCTTGCGAAGCGCGCCGTCGAGCTCGGGTTGAAGCGGCGGCCGTGGGTGAAGTCGTCGCTCGCCCCGGGCTCACGGGTCGTCACCGACTACTTCGCTCAGGCCGATCTGCAGCGCTACCTCGACGAGCTCGGCTTCAACACCGTGGGCTACGGCTGCACGACCTGCATCGGCAACTCGGGCCCGCTGCCCGCAGCGGTCTCGGCCGCGATTGCGGACGGCGAGCTCGTCGCCTGCGCCGTGCTCTCCGGCAACCGGAACTTCGAGGCGCGCATCCATCCCGAGGTGAAGGCGAACTACCTCGCCTCGCCGCCGCTCGTCGTCGCCTACGCGCTCGCAGGACGCATGGACGTGGACCTCGAGCGCGAGCCGATCCAGGGCGACGTCTACCTGAGCGACCTGTGGCCGACCTCCGCCGAGATCCAGCAGACGATCGCGCAGTCCGTTCGCGGCGAGATGTTCGCAAGCACCTACGCCGACGTCTTCGGCGGCGACGAGACGTGGCGCACGCTCCCGGTGCCGGAGGGCGAGCTCTTCGCCTGGGACGAGCGCTCGACGTACGTACGGCAGCCGACCTACCTCGACGCCATGACGCGTGCGCACGGGACGGTGCGCGATATCGCCGGCGCTCGCTGCCTCGTCGTGCTGGGCGACTCCGTCACCACAGACCACATCTCGCCCGCCGGATCGATCAGGCCCGACTCGCCCGCCGGTCTGTACCTGATCGAGCACGGCGTCGAGCCGAAGGACTTCAACTCCTACGGCGCACGCCGCGGCAATCACGAGGTGATGGTGCGGGGCACTTTCGCGAACGTGCGGCTGCGCAACCTGCTCGTCCCCGGCTCGGAGGGAACGTGGACGATCCACCTCGGGTCAGGTGAGGAGATGACGATCTACGACGCCGCGCAGCGCTACCTCGCCGACCGCACGCCGCTCGTCGTGATCGCCGGCAGCGAGTACGGCTCGGGCTCCTCGCGCGACTGGGCTGCGAAGGGGCCGGCGCTGCTCGGCGTGCGGGCGGTGCTGGCAGAGAGCTACGAGCGGATCCACCGCTCGAACCTGCTGATGATGGGGGTACTGCCGTTGCAATTCCAGCCCGGCGAGGGGCGCGAGTCGCTCGGGCTGACCGGCCGCGAGGAGTTCGCGATCAGCGGCATCGAGGGCGGCGAGGCGCGCGAGGTGTCCGTGCGCGCCGACGGCAAGGAGTTCACCGCGATCCTGCGCCTCGACACGCCGCGCGAGCGCGAGTACTTCATCCACGGTGGCATCCTGCCGTTCGTCGTCCGCAAGCTGCTCGGCTAGCCTGGCTGCAGGACCGGGGTGCCGCCCAGGCGGCTGAGAACACACCCGCAGAACCTGATCCGGTTCGCACCGGCGAAGGGAGGATCGTGAACACGCAGCCGAGTTGGGGCGTCACGCCCGTTCCCGAAGAGCTCAGCGTGCTCGGGTTCTTCGACTCGCTGCTCCTCTGGGGAAACCTCTCGGTCTCGCTGCTCGTGATCGTCGCCGGCGCGTTGCTCGTCCCTGCGCTGTCGTTGCCGTCGGCGTTGCTCGCGATCGTCGTCGGCGCGGTGATCGGCAATGCGTTGCTCGGCGTCGCGGCTGCAATCGGCGCCGATGGCCGCGTGCCGGGGATGGTGCTGCTGCGGGCGCCGCTCGGCCGGCGCGGCTCGTTCCTGCCGACGATGCTGAACGTCCTGCAGAACCTCGGCTGGTCGACGTTCGAGCTGATCATCATCGCAACCGCGGCGGCGGCCGTGTCGAAGCGCCTCTTCGGCTTCGAGGACCGCTGGCTGTGGGCGATCGTCTTCGGCGGCGTGTCGTTCGGCCTTGGCCTGCTCGGGCCGATCGGGTTCGTGCGTCGCTACCTGCGCAAGTTCGCCACCTACGCACTGCTCGCCTCGATGGCGTACCTCGCCTGGTGGGTGCTCTCGAAGGCCGACCTGCATCGCTACTGGCACGCCCACGGCAGGGGCGGCTTCCCCGCGTTCGGGCAAGGCGTCGACCTCGTGATCGGGAGCATCGTCTCGTGGACGCCGCTCGCCGCGGACTACACGCGCTTCGCACGCGGCCGCCGGAGTGCAGGTCTCGGTGCCGGCCTCGGGTACTTCCTGCCGACGGTTCCCGTCTTCGCGCTCGGAGCGTTGCTCGTGCTCGCGCGCGGGCTCTCGGACGCACAGGCGATCCCGGCGGCGGTCGCGGCCGGCGGCGCGATCGCGCTCCTCGCGCTGGCGGCGATCACGGTCGACGAAAGCGAGAAGGCATTCGCCGACATCTACTCGACCGCCGTCTCGATCCAGAACCTCGTCCCGGGCGTGTCGCAGCGGCTCCTGATCGGACTCGTCTCGGCCGCGGCGACGGTGGGTGCCGTCGTGATCGACCTCGGCAGCTACCAGAGCTTCCTCTTCTTGCTCGGGTCCTTCTTCGTGCCGCTCTTCGGCGTGCTGCTCGCCGACTGGCTCGCGCGGGGCGCACACTACGAGCCCGACGACTTCTTCGCGGCCCCGGCGCTCCGGCTCGCGCCGCTCCTCGCCTGGCTCGCCGGCTTCGGCCTCTACCAGTGGCTCTCGCCGGTCGGCCCGGGGTGGTGGACACGCCTGGTCGACCACACGCACCCTGCCGCGGTCACGTTCACCGCGTCGCTGCCGAGCCTCGCTGCGTCGTTCGCCGTCGCCGTCGCTATCCGAGGGCTCGCGGGAGCGAGGAGACGGAGGTCCATACTCGCGGGCGCGTGATCGCGCTCGCCGGCAACCTCACCCGGGACGTGTTCGCCGGACAGCCGCCGCGCCCCGGCGGCGGGCCGTTCCACGGCGCGCGTGCGCTGCGCAGGCTCGAGGTGCGGTCGACCGTCTTCGCCCGCTGCGCCGCCGCCGACCGTGCGGCACTGTTCGACCCGATCGTCCGCCTGGGCGTGACCGCGCGATACGTCCCGGCGGCCCAGACGACGAGCTTCGAGCTGCGCTACGAAGGCGAGCGTCGAGAGATGGCCGTTCTCGCCACCGGTGAGCCGTGGGAGTCGCTCGAGCTGCCGCCGGCCGTGCGCTGGCTGCAGCTCGCGCCCTTGCTGCGCGGCGACTTCCCCGTCGAGCTGCTCGCGACGCTCGCCCGGCGCCGGCGGATCGCGTTCGACGGGCAGGGGCTCGTCCGCGTGCGGCGCACGGGGCCGCTCGAGCTCGACGCCGACTTCGACCCGGAGATCCTCCGCTACGTGTCGGTGCTGAAGGTCTCCGACCAGGAGGCGGAGGTGCTCGGCGATCCGACCGCGCTGCCGGTGCGGGAGCTCGTCGTCACTCACGGGTCGCGCGGCGTCACCGTCCACGCGGGGGGGCGGGTGGAGCGGATCGCGGCGCACCACATCGAGGGCGATCCGACCGGTGCCGGAGACGCCTTCGTCGCCGCGTATATCGCGAGCCGCTCCGTCGGGCTCGGTCCGGTCGCGGCCGCGCGGCGCGCCGTGCCGGTCGTCGCCGCCGTGCTCGCCGACCAGTGATCGCGCTGGTCGCAACAACCGGGGGCGTCTTCGCCGTCGACCTGGAGACGGACGAGGTCGAGCCCGCCGAGCCCTTCGAGCCGGCCGCGCCGCCCGCGCTCCGGCTGCCGCGTGTCATCGCCGCGGCCGATGCCGGCTCGACCGTCGTCGCGCTCGTCGACGCGCGACCGCCCCTCCTCGTCTCGCACGACGCCGGCTCGACCTGGCGCGCGTCGGGCCGCGGCCTGCCGCCGGGCCAGGCCGTCGCGGTCGCTGCGGCCGATCCGGATCTGCTTCTCTACGCGGCGCGCAACAGGCTCTACCTCTCGCGCGACGGCGGTGTGTTCTGGGAGGCTCTGGCGCTCGAGCTGCCGGAGATCCTCGCCGTCGCGATCACGGAAGGCTGAACTCGCCGCGCGCGACCACGACGGCAGAGCCGCCGACGCGGACCCGCTCGATCCGCCCCGGCGAGCCGCGCACCTCGGCGTAGAGCGTCGAGGGTCGGCCGAGGCCCGCGCCCTGCGAGATCACGATCGTATCCCCGAACGCGATCCGTCCGTGCCGCGCGAGGTGGACGGCCAGAGGACCTGCGGCCGACCCGGTGGCGGCGTCCTCCGCGACGCCGATGTCGGTGAAGAACGCGCGCGTCGTCCAGCCGCCGCCGTCGCGGGCGAAGGTGTTCGCGCCCGCCGTCGTCACCCGGCCGAGCGCGGCGAAGTCGGGCGAGACCGCCGCCACCTCGGCCGCCGAGCCGAGCTCGACGTAGAGGTGCGACGGGCCCAGGTCGTACTCCTCGACGGGCAGTCCCGAGCCGGGTACGCCGAGCGCGGCGAAGAGCTCGCCCGCCCGGTCGACCGGCCGCCACTGCGGCAGCGGCTGGTCCATCCAGCCGAAAACGATGCGCGCACCCTCGCGCTCGAGCTCGACCGGGACGATCCCCGCCGCGAGCTCGATCCGCAGCACGAGCTTCTGCAGCGGCCCGCCGAGCACGAACGCCGTCCCGAGCACGGGATGCCCCGCAAACGGCAGCTCTTTGCGGGGCGTGAAGATCCGGATGCGGACGTCGGCGTCGGCAGACTGCGGCGGCAGGACGAAGACCGTCTCGGAGAAGTTCATCTCCTTGGCGAGCGCCTGCATCGTCAGGGTGTCGAGATCGCGCGCATCCGTGAACACGGCGAGCTGGTTGCCCTGGAGCGGTGTGTCGGTGAAGACGTCGGCGAGGACGTAGCGAAAGCGGCGCACGGCTGCCTATACTCGCCGTCCCGTGAGCGAGATGCAGTGGGGAAAGGTGTCGTCCTTTCCAGCGGTCTACGAGGAGCTCTGCGTCCCGGGCTTTTTCGTGCGCTTCTCCGACGCCTTGCTTGAGGTCGCCGACCTTCGGCCCGGCGACCGCCTGCTCGACGTCGCAACCGGAACCGGCATCGTCCTCCGGCGTGCGCGCGAGCGAGAGCCGGGCCTGGAACGTACGACCGGCCTGGACTTGAATCCCGGCATGCTCGCGGTCGCACGCGAGGCTTCGCCGCAGGGGACCGAGTTCGTCGAGGGCGACGCGATGTCGCTGCCGTTCGCCGACGGCAGCTTCGACCTCGTCACCTGCCAGCAGGGGCTTCAGTTCTTCCCCGACCGGGGCCTTGGCCTCCGCGAGTTCCACCGCGTGCTCGCAAGCGGCGGCCGCACCGTCGTCGCCAGCTGGGCCGAGATCGAGACGGCGCCGGGTTACGCCGCGATCGCCGACGCGATGCTCGAGCAACTCCCGAACCTCGTGGGCGCCGCCCGGAACCCGTTCGCGCTCCACGACCCCGACGAGCTACGTACGCTGCTCGAGTCGGCCGGCTTCGAGGAGGTCAGCGTCGAGCGCGTCGAGGACGAGGCGAGGTTCGCGTCTCCCGCGGAGTTCACCCGCTCCTACGTCGATGGCTCCGCGGTCTCGGTCTCGCTGGAGGACTTCCCCGAAACGACCCGCGCCGCCCTGCGCGCCGAGATCGTCGAGCGGGTCACGCTGCTCGCGGGCGATGGGCCGCACGCCCTCCCGCTCGTGACGAACATCGCCCGCGGACGCAAGGCCTGAGGGTTGCCGTGCCAGGATCGTCTAGGTTCTGAACCCGTTGCGATCCGGCAGGGGCACATGAGCATCGACGGCGGTTGCGTCCGCAAGCGGCGGCTCGTCCGCTGACGCGGCTCATCCTCGTCCGCCACGCGAAGGCCGAGCCCGGCGAGCCCGACGCACTCCGGCCACTGAGCCCGAAGGGCCGTAAGCGCGCACGTGAGCTCGGGAAGGAGCTCGCGACGCGGCATCCCGACGCGGTCGTCTCCAGCCCGCTGCTGCGCGCGCGCGAGACGGCGAAACCGATTGCGAAGGCGGCCGGCATCGAGCTCGTCGTCGACGAGCGGCTCGCCCCGGGCGCAACGGTGGGGGACCTACGCGCAGCGGTCGCCGGACGCGGCGAGACCGTCGTCACCGTCGGGCATGTGCCCGACTGCGAAGAGATCTACCTCGCGCTGACCGGCGAGGAGCGGCACTTCGCGACGGGCGCGTACGCCGAGGTGGAGCTGTGAGTCCGGCGGTGCTCGTCCACGGGCTGCGCAAGCGTTACGGCGAGCACGAGGCGGTGCGCGGGATCGACTTCGAGATCGGCGCCGGCGAGGTCTTCGGCCTGCTCGGTCCGAACGGCGCCGGCAAGACGACCACCGTCGAGATGCTCGAGGGCTACCGGGCGCGCGACGCCGGCGAGGTCGAGGTGCTCGGGCAGGACCCGCAACGCGCCGACCGCACGTGGCGCGAGCGCGTCGGCGTCGTCCTCCAATCCTCGTCGCTCTATCCCGGGCTCACCGTCAGCGAGAGCCTGCGGCTCTTCGCCGGCTACTACTCGCGGCCGCGCGACGTCGGCGAGGTCACGCAGATCGTCGGCCTGACCGAGAAGTCGGATGCGCTCGTGCGCACGCTCTCGGGCGGGCAGAAGCGCCGCCTCGACCTCGGCCTCGCGCTCGTCGGCAACCCGGAGCTGATCTTCCTCGACGAGCCCACGACCGGCTTCGACCCGGGCGCGCGGCGCGCGGCCTGGGAGACGATCCGCAACCTGCGTTCGCTCGGAACGACGATCCTGCTGACGACGCACTACCTCGACGAGGCCGAGCAGCTCGCCGACCGCGTCGCCGTACTGCGAGCCGGTGTGATCGTCCGCGCCGGGTCGCCGGCCGAGCTCACCGGTGCGAGCGCCCAGACCGAGATCCGCTACCGGCAGAACGGGCGCGAGATCGTCGAGCGGACGACCGAGCCCACGCGGCGGCTGAACGAGCTCACCGGCGAAGCGCTCGCGCGTGATGAGCAGCTCGAGGGCCTCGAGGTGCGGCGGCCGACGCTCGAGGAGATCTACCTGGAGCTGACCGAAGAATGAGGCTCTACGCGCATGAGCTGCGCGGCCAGCAGCTGCTCTTCTGGCGGAACCGCGAAGCGGCGTTCTTCACGTTCTTCCTGCCGGTGATCTTCTTCCTGATCTTCGCGTCGGTCTACGGGAACGACACGATCACGAAGGAGCACATCCGCGGCGCGAACTTTCTCGAAGCGGGGATGATCGGCTACGGCGTCGCCGCGACCTGCTTCGCCGGCCTCGGGATCACCCTCGTCATCCGGCGCGAGTCCGGCGTGCTGAAACGAGTGCGCGCGACGCCGCTGCCGCCGGCCACGTACGTCCTCGCAGTGCTCGGCTCGACGTTCGTCGTCTTCCTGATCGAGGCCGGCCTGATCATCGCGATCGGGCGGCTCGGATTCTCGGTGCCGCTCCCGTCGCGTGTGTTCTCGCTGCTCGGCGTCCTGCTGCTCGGCGCGGTCTGCTTCGCAGCGATGGGGCTCGGAATCACCGGCCTCGTGCGCTCGGCGGAAGGATCCTCCGCGGTCATCAACGCGTTCTACCTGCCGATGGCGATCATCTCGGGCACGTTCTTCTCGCCGAAGTCCTATCCCGGGTTCTTGCGTGCGATCGCGGACGTGCTCCCGCTCACCCACTTCACGCAGCTGACGCGCGACGTGATGATTCGCAACCACCACCTCTGGTCGGACGCAGGCGCGATCGGCGTCGTCGCGCTCTGGGGAGCAATCGGCCTCGCCGGCGCGATCCGCGGATTCCGCTGGGAGCCGAGGAACGCGTGATGGACGAACCGCTGCTCGCCTTCGTCGTCGAGCCGCACGACGACCCGGCGATCGAGATCCGCGTCAACTTCGGCGTCTTCGCGGGCCGCGCCGCGTCGCCGGCCGAGATCGACGAGCTCGCGCGCACGCTCCTCGACGAGGTCGCGGACGTGACGATCGTGTCGGAGGAGCGGCACGAATTCGACCAGACGGGCGAGGCCGTCGTGCACCAGGTCCGGATCGAGGTCGCGAGCGACCGCACGCCGGCCGACGCAGCCGAGCGAGCCCGCCTCGCAGAGCGTCTACGCGAACGCGCAGAGCACTGGGCGCGCACGTGCATCGCGGACCGCCACTACGACGCGGCCGATCTCTAACCTGTTCGCGCAGCGCCCCCGTAGCTCAGTGGATAGAGCAGCGGTTCTATCCATTTCTGAAAAACGCCGGTTCAGCCCTGTATTCATGCGAGTTTTTGGGGTCTGTCAGGTCCGCCGATCACACTTGCTCCATGAATACGGAAGGACATACCGCAAGTCTTGTCGCCAGCCATCCTGGAAACCGCAATGCCGTCAAGCACGGTGTCTTCTCTCCGCGGCACATCGAATCACGGGCAGCCGAGATCGAGCAAGAACTTGTGGGCTCCCTCGAGCTGTCGCCTGTCTGCAAGTTCGGGATCCGCGAGGTCGCCCGGAACATGGCGGTGCTCGAGTCGATCGACGCCCATCTCAGTGAAGAGGGGCTCCTCGATAAGCGAGGAAAACCGAGCTACCTCCTCGAGTGCCGGACGCGAGTCTCGCGCTGTCTCGCCTCGTGGTTGGAGAAGATCACTCCCGAGCTCGAGCGGGCACAGGCACAAGCAACAGCAGTTGATCGCCAGGACGTCACCGACGAGGCGTGGCACGAGGTCTTTCGCCTTTTCATCAACGCATACAAAAACGACGGGCTGATTCTCTACTACCCCGAGTTGAATGCGAAACTCGAGGCAGCTCTGGTCGCCAAGCGATGGACTCCGCCGGCTGCCGTTCCGTCCCAAACAATCGTGGGAACCGAAGTTCTGCTGGATGGGGCGATCGCCGACGAGGATTCTGCCGACAAGGCGGATGAGGTCGATGCGAGCGCGGCGCTCGAAGCCAAACCAACTTCACATGATGAGACGGCGCCGGCCGAAGAAGGGCTTCCCCGAGATGACGCTAAACCCGAGCTCGACTTCGGCGGAGCAGCCCAACTACCCCCCGACACGGTCGTCGCCCGTGTTCCAGAGGACGGCCGCGATCGTCTCGTTCAGTGACGGATCTTGGTGAGCCGGCCCCGATGTTCGTAGTCGAATTCGAGATCGCCCGGCGTGGACCGCTCGACGCCGCAGATCCCGAAGTCGCGCTAGGGGTGAACAAGCAGTTCGTGTTATCTCGCAAGGACGTCGAAGAGTTCCCGTCGTACGGTCTCGTCGAGCAACTCGGCGTAGGCGCGCTCGGTAATTGAGGTCGACGCGTGGCCCAACAGCTTCGAAACGACTTCGAGTCGCAGGCCCCTGTTTAGAAGATCCGAGCCGAAGGTCCGCCGCAGCGTGTGTGGAGACACATTCGAGAGGTTTTCGCCGCTCTTCGTTCTTGGACATCCCGGACCGTGCGTTCTGCACCGGGTGCTCGCACACGTGCAAGGAAGAACACGGACGCCCGCCCGGAAAGCCATTCTCTTGACAAGCCTCCAGACATACGAGTTCCTCATTGGTGCGCCAGATCGAGTAGCGAGAAGCGGCCCATCGGGCCGGTTCAACCCGTCCCGCTCGAGTTGTTCGAGGCACGCTTCGATACGCGGCAGAAGCTCAGGGACGATTGCGACGCTACGTCTTCCGGCCGCGGTCTTACTCTGACGGATGATGACCGACTCGCGACCCGGAGTGAGATCGATGTCGCGTAGTCGGAGCCCCGTCGCCTCTCCCACGCGAAGTCCGGTCCACCGCAGAAGCCAGACTGTAAGGCACTCTCTCTGAGTTCCGTCAGCCTTGAGTAGGGCTTCGTCTTCCGCTGGCTGGAGCCAGTCGTTCGCTCGCTGTTCCGGTTGTGGGGCAACAATTCGGAGCATCGGATTAGGGGCTACGACGCCCTCGCCGTCCCGCAGAAGGTCGAAAAGCTCGAGCCAGCCGTAGAAGGCTCGGAGCGCCGCGATCTGCCCCCGATAAGTGGCGCGGCTCGGTTCACGATCGTGGCGCGCTAGGAACCGATCTCGCCAAAGCGCCAGGTAACGATCGATCTCATCGGGCTTTACCGACCCAGGGGGTCGAGATGCTCCCCAGACAGCGAAGAGGCCAAGCGCGTGCGCGTACTTCACTCGTGTCCCGTGGGTTCGCCCCCGACGCACGAGGTACATGTCGAAAGCTCGGGCCAGATCCGCGAGATCGTTCGAATGTGTGGAAGATCGGGCGACAAATAAGTCCACTACGTAGACATATTATCGGAACCGGGCCGCGGACGCGGTCAGAACTCGCTGTTAGGCTCGCCGAGGTGTCTGACGACCTTGTAGGTCTGGCGGAAATCGCCGCAATCCTCGAGGTCACGAAAAGGACGGCGTCCAGGTACACGGCGCGCCCAAGCTTCCCCGCACCCTTAGGGCGACTTGCGTCAGGACCGGTGTGGCGACGGGGGAGCGTCGAAGAGTGGGCCAAAGCAAACCTGCCGCTCCCAAAGGGCAGGCCGCCGACCACCAAACGGGGAATATCTTGAATACCTCAACGCGCCCCCGTAGCTCAGTGGATAGAGCAGTGGTTTCCTAAACCGCGTGCGCAAGTTCGATTCTTGCCGGGGGCATCGAAAAGACTCGCTCGCGGCGACCTTCCAGCTGCTGGAGGTGGGTTCGTCCCCGCACGTCGCACGACTAGACATCAGCGGCTCCGATCTCGCCCGCCAGGCGAATCGCCGCGGCGGACGTTGCGGCTAGTCCGCGCCGACGACCTTGAAGCTCTGGTTGACGAAGATGTGGTGGGGCCAGTTGACGCCGATGTTGTGGACCTCGTACTCGCCGTTGCTCAACTTCACGACGCGGTCGACGACACCGCCCGGGTAGGCGGCCAGCGCGGCTTCGGTCGCGTTGTTCGCTGCCTTTCCTTTCACGATCGTGCCCGACCCCTGGCTGTAGTTCGCAGGGATCTGACCGACCTGCTTTGCGGTGGACGGCGCGCCCTGCTGGAACGGGACAACTCCTGCCGCCGAGGACTTCGCCGATCCGCTGGTCGCCTGCACGATCACCTTGTCGGCGATCGTCGTTCCGTTGACCGTCCCGAGAACCAGGACGTTCTCGCCCTTCTTGACGGACGTCGTGGCGGACGTCTTCGTGACAGTGATCTTTTGCCCCGCCGGGGTCGTCAGGGTGAAGCTCGATATCGACACGCTGTCGATCGTGCCGACTGTTCCGCCTGCGGCCGGGCCAGAGCGAGCGTTGGAGCCCCCGCTGCGAGGGGCGGGCCCCCCTGAGGGCGAGGTCGTGGCTGCCGTCGCGGTCGCCGAGCCGTTCCCGGCCGTCGCGCCGACGATGCCGTAGGCGCCTCCGCCGATAGCGAGCGCAGCGGCGGCGACGGCGATGGGTCTAGTGAGTCTCCTGGAGAGCATGAACGGATCCTTCCGTGCCTGTGATCGTGGACTTGTGGATGTAGTCCACGATGCGCGCACGCTGTAAGAGTCCCGTGAGATGAACCCAACAGGTTCCTGTGCATGACGCAGGAGGAAGACTTCAGCGCTGGCTGCTGGCGTGTGCCGGCGATCCTCATACCCGACGACGACCTCACACTCGCTCGGCTCCTCGCAACGACCCTCTAGCGCGAGGGCGGCGGCCTCAGCGATCTCGCGCGGCGTATCGCGCCAAAACTCGATGACAGGCAGAGCCGCTTGCACAAAGGAACTGACACTCCGCTACTAGGAGCTCACTGCCGACGGTGCTGCTTGCCGCCCCTGTCGGCGGGCGAACGAGATGACGAACGAGCCGGCGTAGGTGAGTGCGGCGACGGCGAGGATCGCCGTGCTTGGTGGCAGGGACGAGATCAGGTAGGCGCCGATGACGCCGAGCCAGAC
>Ga0070731_10003940_pt1 | contig 13086 bp, 9 predicted proteins | sample Coa_R1_2_FD_66448 | JGI IMG/M metagenome (GOLD analysis project Ga0070731, IMG submission 66448) | Surface soil microbial communities from Centralia Pennsylvania, which are recovering from an underground coalmine fire - Coalmine... | ecosystem: Environmental > Terrestrial > Soil > Unclassified ... | reverse complement strand
CATGGAGGCGAGCGCGATCGAGCCGAAACCGCAGAACGCGTCCTGGACGAATTCCCGGCGCGTCCGCGTGGGGCAGGAATGCGGCAGCTTAGTGGACATACAAGAACGCATTCAAATTGAAGAGGGCGAGGGCGAATTCCTTGAGCGAATGGCGCTCCAAGAACTCTCCCGCCAGCCGCCGTTCGTCCGCGGAGGGCGGACGGCCGGCCGTCAGTCGGAAGGCCAGGGCGACCTGGCCGGCGGATTCCGTGCCCGCCTCCCTCCGGAGGCGCTCGGCCAGGGCCGCGGCGAGCGGATTCGAGAGCGACCCGTTCAGCAGCTCCAGCGCTTGCGGCGCGTGGGTGCTGCACTCGCGTCTGCCGCAGCTGGAGCTCGGCGTCGGCTGGTCGAAGACCTCCATCGAGGGCAGCCGGAGGTTGCGTTTGGCGACGAGGTAGATCGAGCGGCGCCGATGCTGGTCCTGGTTCTGCGTGACCGCCCATTGCGCGGGTTTGTAAAGGGCGTGGACCAGCTCGGGGTCGACCGGGACGAAGACGCTGGGCCCCCCCATCGAGGGATTGAGCTTCCCCGACACGGCCAGCATCGAATCCCGCAGCTCTTCCGCGCTTAAGCGGCGGCGGTCGAAGCGCCAGATCCAGCGGTTGTCCGGATCCTTGCTCAGGGCGTTGGTCGTCTCCGGCGTCGAGTCGGCCTGGCGATACGTGCTGCTCCTCAGGATCAGCCGGTGGAGGGGTTTCAGACGCCAGCCGTTTTCCAACAACGCCGTGGCGAGGTAGTTGAGCAGATCGGGGTTGCTCGGCTTCTCGCCGTTGACGCCGAAGTCATTCGGGGTCTTCACCAGTCCGGTGCCGAAGTGGTGCTGCCAGATCCGATTCACCAGGACTCGCGGCGTGAGCGGATGGGCCGGATCGGTCAACCAGCGCGCGAGCTCGACGCGGGGATTGGGAGTCGTGAGCGGCAGCTCCTGGACGTTGTCGCTGATCAGCACCGCAGGGAAGCGCATGCCGACAGGATCGCCCTTCTTGTCCCATTCCCCCCGGCGCAGGACGTGGATCTTCGTGGGCTCGGGAAGGTCGTAGACCGTATTGAGGGCCGGCGGCGCCGGGGGCTTCTCGTCCTCCAACCGCTCGATGTGCTGCTCGAGGAGGATCCGTTCCTGCCCCATGGCCGTCTTGAGCCGCTTCTTGAGGGGGACGATCTGCTCTTGGAGGACATCCGCTTTCGCCTTGTAGGCCGCTTCCTCTTCGGGGGTCGCCAGCGAGATGTTCCTCTCCTCCGTGGCGGCCATGAAGGCCTGCAGGCGATAGTAGTCCTTCTGCAGGATGGGGTCGAACTTGTGGTCGTGGCACCGGGCACAGCCGAGGGTCACGCCGAGGAACGCGGCGCCGATGATGTCGGTACGGTCGGTGAGGACCTCGTTGCGGCTGCTGGCCACCTCCTGGTTCCCCGCGTTTCGCCGCACGGGGCCGAGGCGATGGAACCCTGCTGCGACCAGGGTCTCCGGACTCTGCGGATCCATCTCGTCGCCGGCGACCTGCTCTTGGACGAAGCGGTCGTAGGGCTTGTCGGCATTCAGCGAGTTGATGACGTAATCCCGGTAGCGCCAGAGATTGCCGACGGGCGTGTCGTACTCGAAGCCTTCGCTTTCCCCGAAGCGTACGACGTCGAGCCAGTGCTGGCCCCAGCGCTCGCCGTAGCAAGGACTGGCGAGGAGGCGGTCGACCAGGCGCTCGTACGCGTCGGGAGCGGGATCCTGGACGAAGGCATCGATTTCCTGCGGCGTCGGCGGAAGGCCGGTCAGGTCGTAGGTGACGCGGCGCACGAGGTCGAGTTTCGAGGCCTCGGGGGCGGGCTCGATGCCCTCGCGTTCGAGCCGGGCGAGGATAAAGCAGTCGATCGGGGTCCGGACGCGGTCGGCGTGCCGGACCGTGGGAACGTTGGGTTTGCGCAGCGGCTGGAAGGCCCAGTAGGCCCGCTGTTCGGGGGTGATCGCCCGGCCGGGAACGATCGGGGAAGGGGCCGCGGCAGGTTCAGGCCAGATGGCGCCCGCGTCGATCCACGCCGCCAGGAGCTCGATTTGATCGGGCGGAAGGCGCTTCCCCTTCGGGGGCATCATGACGTCGGGATCGGTCGATCGCAGGCGTGCGATCAGGTCGCTCTTGGCACTGTTGCCGGGAACCAGGGCATGGTCGGTGGAGTCCCCGCCGCGGAGGGCGGCATCGCGTCGGTCCAGTCGAAGCCCCCCCTTCGGATGGTCGGGTCCGTGGCACTTGTGGCAGTTCTGGGACAGGATGGGCTCGATTCGGGAGGCGAAGTCGACCCCTTTGGAAGCGTCCTGGCTGTAGGCGCGCGCAAAGACGGCCAGGAGAAGCGCGAATCCTGCCAAGCGACGGACGACCGGCATTGCAGGCTCCGAAGGAGGACGGGGGCCGCTCCTAGCCCAAACCGCAGTCCCGCCTAAGGAACAACGAACCCCCGCGGTGAGATTCGGCGGGCGACAATTCCCGGGCGGATAGAGCGCTTGAATCCTTCGTCCGTCCCGCGTATGCTGGGGACAACCTTCCGCGCCGCTGGACGGCGCTCTCCCCATGTCGGATCGCTGACCGTGCCCCCCCCGATTCCAGGTTCTGATGGTTCTTTGGACTCTCTTAGTGCGTCGCCTTGGGCGACGGGAAGGATGGAAGCATTCGAGGACCCGGCCGTTCACGCCCTGCTTGCCAGGATCCGAACGCTCCGGCACCGCGAGGGCCGTCAGCGGACGGGACTTCATTACATTGAAGGCTTCCGCAACTTCATCTAGGCGCTCGATGCCCACATTCCCGTCGAAACCATTCTCTACAGCGAGGTCCTCGCGCAAAATCCCGCGGTCCAGAAGAACGTCCGACTGCAGAAGCGCGCCGGAGTCCCGGTGGTCCGGGTGAGCCCGGAACTCTTCCGAGGGGTCTCCGGGACTCTTCGTGCCTCCGGCATCGGAGCCATCCTCCGCCAGCACTGGTCCCCGTTGGTCGAGGCGGATCCCCGTCGCGGAATCTGCTGGATCGCCGTCAGTTCTCTTCGGTCGCCCGGAAATACCGGAACGATCCTCCGGACCGCAGAAGCAGCCGGGGTCGGCGGCGTCATCTTTCTCGGCGACCAGGTCGATCCCTTTGATCCCGCGGTGGTCCGGGCGAGCATGGGGGGACTCTTCGGGCTCCGCCTGGTTCGATGTTCGCTCAGGGAGCTGGTGCAGTGGAAAAGCCGGTGGGGCTGCCGCATCTGGGGAACTTCGCCCGGAGCCGACGGCGTCTATACCGACGCCTCCGTCCAGGCCCCCCTGGTCGTCCTCTTCGGCGAGGAGCGGCGGGGGCTCAGCCCGGAGGAACTCGGAATTTGCACCCAGACGTCGCGGATTCCGATCCTCGGCAGGGCCGACTCTCTCAACGTCGGCGTCGCGGCCGGAGTGATCCTCTACGAGGTTCTCCGTCGGGGGCCGCCGGTCGCGGGATCGGCTAGGGACCGCGCGGGTCGCGACGCGCCTGATGCAGTCGGATCCGGCACTTCCGGCACGTGACGGCGGCCTGATGCTCCGTCGCGATCCCATGCATCCGGGCGCGGTGGGCAGCCTCCCGGTCCCGGGGATTGCAGACGATCATGCCTTCCGCGTCCAGACCGTGGAGGTCCCGTTTCGAGCGTCTTGCCCGCATGGAGGGATTATGGCGCCTCCCGGCGCGGGGGTGGCAGAACTTCCTGAAGACCCCCCCGCTCTTCCAGTTCTCGGGCAATCCTTCCCGGGAAGCGCTATTAGTATGTGTGCCGCAGATGGGCTGTCGGCACGCGCTACCTGGGAGACTCGGGATGAACACTCGAATCGTGGCTGCTTTCGCCGTCGTCTTCGCCGCCCTCCAGATGGGGCCCGCCAAGGCCGACCCCCAGGCCGCCGACCTGATCAAGCTCGAAAAGGACGCCCACGTCGTCCTCCTGGGCAACGGCATGGCATCCCGCGAGGCCAATTACGGACGCTTCGAGACCGAGCTCCAGCTGCGATACCCCGACCTCCACCTCGTCTTCCGCAATATGGGCGACGAGGCCAACACCCCGAGCTTCCGGCCCCACTCGGCCCGCAAGAACCAGCTCGGCTTCCCCGGCGCCGAGAAGTTCGCGGGCGCCTATTGCGACAACCGCATCGCCGGCGGCGAAGGCCATTTCGAGACCGAGGAGCAGTGGCTCGCCCGGCTCAAGCCCGACGTCCTCCTCTGCTTCTTCGGCTTCAACGAGTCCTTTCTGGGCAACTCCGGACTCAAGAACTTTCGGGCCGAGCTCGACGCCTTCCTGAAACACACTCTTGCGCAGAAGTACAACGACAAGGCCCCGGCGAAGCTCGTCCTCGTGTCGCCCACCGCGATCCAGGATCTCTCGTCCACGATGGACGTGCCGGACGGCCGCCTCCAGAACCCCCTTCTGGCGTCCTATACGTCCGTGATGGAAGCGGTCGCCAATGAGAACGGCGTCCTCTTCATTGACGCCTTCCACGCGTCGCAGGGTTGGTATAAGGAGTCCAAGGAGGCGCTCACGGCAGACGGCGCGCTCTACAACGACGCCGGCTACAAGAAGCTCGCACCCTTCCTTTGCGACCGGATCTTCGGGAAGACCTCCGTGAAGGACGAGTCCCGCCGTGCCGCCGTCCAGGCCGCCGTGCGCGAGAAGGACTTCTTCTGGCTCAACGACTTCAAGATCCCCAACGGCGTCCACGCCTACGGGCGACGCTACAACCCGTTCGGCCCGGCGAACTATCCCTTCGAGATTCAGAAGAATCGCGAGATGCTCGACATCCGCGAAAAGGCCCTCCAGGCCGCCCTCGAGGGAAAGACGATCGACGTGGCGGCGCTCGATGCCGGCACCACGGTGCTGCCGCCGGTCGAGACGAACTTCAAGCCCAAGGGAAGCGGGATCAAGTTCCTCGACGAGAAGGAGGCCCTCGCCGCGTTCAAGCTGCCGCCCGGCTACAAGGTCGAGCAGTGGGCCAGCGAGAAGGAGTTTCCCGACCTCGAGAAGCCCGTGCAGATGTCGTTCGACAACAAGGGCCGCCTCTGGGTCGCCTGCATGCCGACGTATCCGCACTGGAAGCCCGGCGATCCTCGGCCCAACGACAAACTGATCATCCTTGAGGATACGAAGGGCACGGGCAAGGCCGACAAAGAGACGGTCTTCGCCGACCACCTGAACATCCCGATCGGCTTCGAGTTCGCCCCCGAAGGGGTCTATCTCTCGGCCGGAAACGGGCGATTCTCCCTCCTCAAGGACAAGAACGGCGCCGACAAGGTCGGCGAGACCGAGCTGATCTTCGAGGGCTTCGACGACCACGACACGCATCACGCGATCAACGCATTCACCGCGGATCCGTCGGGCGCGATCATCCTGGCCGAAGGGACCTTTCTCCGCAGCAACGTCGAAACCGCCTATGGTCCGGTGCGGGGCACCGACGGCGGCTTCTTCCGCTTCCAGCCTCAGCGGCGCCAGCTGGAGCGCCACGCGCAGCTGCCCATCCCGAATCCCTGGGGCGTCGCCTACGACGAGTGGGGCCAGCACTTCTTCCTGCACACCTCGGGCCCCGACTTCGAGTGGATGGTGCCCGGCTCGATCAAGTCGAGGTACGGCGCCGCCAATCCCCGAAGCCCCGACCTCCTGGAGCCCTCGCAACGGGTGCGCCCGACCTCCGGCCTCGAATTTGTCAGCAGCCGCCACTTCCCCCCCGAGGTCCAAGGCGACGTGCTGATCAACAACAACATCGGGTTCCTCGGCACCAAGCAACACCAGATGATCGATGATGGAACCGGCTACAAGACCAAATGGCGCCAGGACCTGATCGTCTCGAGCGACCCCAATTTTCGCCCGGTCGACCTGGAGTTCGCCCCGGACGGCTCGCTCTACATCATCGACTGGCAGAACCCGCTGATCGGGCATATGCAGCACAGCGCCCGAGACCCGAACCGCGACCATAGCCACGGCCGCATCTATCGGATTACCTATCCGGAGCGGCCGCTCGTGACGCCGCCGAAGGTGGCCGGCGCGCCGGTCGCGCAGCTGCTCGAGAACCTCAAGCTTCCCGAGTATCGCGCGCGCTACCGGACCCAGCGCGAACTGCGTGCCCATAAGCCCGCCGAGGTCTTGCCCGCGGTGACGTCGTGGGTCGCTTCCCTGGACGCCAAGGATTCGAACTATGAGCGCTGGATGCTCGAGGGTCTCTGGGCGACCTGGGGCCAAAACCAGGTGAACGAGGCCCTGCTGCGCCGGCTGATGGACGCGAAGGATTACCGGGTGCGCGCGGCCTGCGTCGACGTCATCCGCTATAGCGGCCATCGACTGGCGGACCAGATCGAGCTGCTCAAGAAGTCGGCGCGCGATCCGCACACGCGCGTGAAGCTCTGCGCGATCGTGGCGGCCACCTGGATGGGCAAGGACCCGGGTCTGGCGATCATCGCCGAGGCCGAAAGGACCGCGGAGGGCGATGTCCTGACGAAGGACCGCTTCATCAAGGACACCTATCGGGTGGCCAAAGCGTATCTGAACAACGAGACGGTCGAGGATCTCACCGTCGTGCGGGCCCCGGACCACTTGAAAGGCGACGACCGGAGGCTCTACGTGAAAGGGGCCGAGATCTACTCTCGAGAGGGCTATTGCGCGACGTGCCACCAGCCGGATGGCGAGGGCCTGGCGCTGTCGGGCTTCCCCCCGCTGTCGAAGAGCCCGTGGGTGGCGGAAAACGACGAGCGGCTGATCAAGCTGACGCTGAAAGGGCTCTTTGGGCCTCTGGAGCTGGAGGGAAAGAAATATCCCGGCCAGGTCCCGATGACGCCGTTCGGCGGCCTGCTCAGCGACGAGGACCTGTCGGCGGTGCTCGCCTATGTGCGCAACTCGTTCGGCAATAAGGGCGCGGTGATCCCCGTGTCGACCATCAAGCAGGTGCGGGAGAGCGTCAAGGACAAGCTCGACTTCTACACGCCCGGGGAGCTGATGGGCGAGAAGCCGGTCGCCGGCGCCCGCAGGTATGTGAAGATGTGGGTCCTGGAGGACTTCAAGGGCGAGTTCGACAAGCCGCTGTCGAAGCGAAACTTCAAGCGCGGCGCGGAGATGTTCGCGGCGGCGGGCTGCGTGGCCTGCCACAACGTCCAGGGCCAAGGCGGCCGCATCGGCGCGGACCTGAGCAAGGTGGGCGAGGAGTATCCGGGCATCGAGCTGCTGCGGCAGATCATCGACCCGTCGGCGAAGATCAAGGAGGAGTACCGCGTGATGGCGGTGTTCCTGAAGAACGACGACAAGTTCCGCGGGATGATCGTGAAGAAGGACGGGGATTCGATCCAACTGGTGGAGAACCTGGCGGAGCCGGACAAGACGGTGACGATCAAGAAGGCGGATATCAGCCGCGTGGTGCCGTCGGACGTCTCGCCGATGCCGACGGGCTTGCTGGTGACGCTGTCGAAGGAAGAGATCCTGGACCTGGTGGCCTTCGTCGCCGCGCAGGGAAACCCGAAGCACACCTTCTTCAGGGACTGAGGCTCGGATCCGGGAATCGACGTCGTCGAACCGTTCGGCGGCTTGCCGATGGAGTGTGACGCCCGCACCCGTCTGCGGCGTCCGTCCTCCTTAGTTCGGCTCCGACGCCCAGTGCCGGAAATCCGCCCCCGACGGCGTTCAGATCATTCCCCCCTGGGAAACGCCGCCACTTTCAGGGGGCGAAGAAGCGCCGTTTTCTTGCTCTGATGCGTCTCCATCCTCCGAATGATATCGTCCAGGGTTCGAACCGCCTCCACGACGTAGGGACCTTTGTTGAGCATCACGCACTCGGCCCGCTCGCCCATGGCGGCGTCGGTCACTTCGGCCCGCGACGGCTGGCCGTCCTTGGTGAGATGTTCCAGGACCTGAGTCGCCCAGATGACCGGAAGGTGCGCGGCTTCGGAGAGCCAGAGGATCTCCTCCTGCAGTTCCGCGAGACGTTCGTACCCGCATTCGATCGCCAGATCTCCTCGGGCGATCATGATGCCGGCAGCCGGGGCTTCGAGAGCGGATAGGAGCAGGGCCGGCAGGTTGGAAACGGCTGCCTGGGTTTCGATTTTCAGGACGACCCCCACGTGAGACCCTCCCAGCTCCGCCAGCGCTCGACCAAGATCCCGGACGTCGCGGGCCGTCCGGACAAAGGAGTATCCCACCATATCCGCATGGCAGGCGACGAACCGAAGATCCTCCCGGTCCTTGGCGGTCAGGCTGGGGACCGGAAGATCGCTCGCGGGAAAGTTGATTCCCTTGTCCGCGCCGAGTTTGGAGCCCTTCTCCGCGGCACGCGTGATCTCGATCAGGACCCCATCCGCGGTGGATTCCAGCGCCACCCCCGAGATCTTTCCGTCGTCGAATCGGACGGGTTCGCCTTTTTTGACGCCGTCGAGGGCCTCCGTCAGGGTGCAGGAGATTCTCGCCGGAGTGACGGTCCTTCCGGCGTTGTCCCGAATCGCCTGGACCCCGGGTTCCTGCGACCGGGTCAGGAGGAGCCGATCCCCCTTCTTCAGGGTCAATCCCAGCTCGAGGGCGGGGAGGTCGCCGACCGGTTCGGACGGGCTCTTCGAGGGGCCCCTCGAAGAGGACCGGTGCAGCGGCGTTCCGGGTTCCACGTAGCACGTCTCCTCCGAGCTGACCCAACAGCCGGCTCCCATCGCCGCGGTGACGATGAGGGTCCTCTTGGCGTTTCGGGCATCCCGAAACTTGATCCGGTCGCCCGCTTCGAGCTCGGCAAGCCAGGCTCCTCGCACCGGGAGTACCGCCGCCGCGGGCTCCGGCGGAGCGGCCGGATTCTCCGACGCGGTGAGCCACACGTGCGCCGGCGTCCGGACTCGCCCGAATTCGTCGCGCTCGGGTTTCCACTTCAGGACTTTGGATCCCGGCTTCATCGGGCCCGTCCGGATCTTGGGACCGGCCAGGTCCATGAGGATCGAACACGGTTTCCCCGATTCTTTCTTGGCCCGCTCGAGATGGGCGATCATCCCAGCCCAAATCTCGGGGCCGTCATGGGCGCAATTGATCCGCATGGAATTCATCCCGGCCTCGAGAAGGTGCTCGATCAGCGCCCCATCGTGGGCAGCCTCCGTTGGCATCGTCACCATGATCCGAACGGCTCGGGAGTGAGGCTTGGCCCCCAAGAGGGTCTCCGCTCGCCGTTCAAGGAGCCGGTGCGCTTCGGTAGGCGAAATCGCCGGCTGAATCCCCGTCGGCACCTGCCAGGTATGCCGAATGAGGTGATTAAGATGTTTCAGCAAGACTTGGATGTTGTACTGAACGTGTCCCTCCGCGCGCCCCAACGAAGACAGTCCCAGGTCCGCCAAGGATTCCTGAAGGTGTCGGATGTCCCTCCCTCGGAGGGCGAGGTAGTGGAGCAGATTTCGGGCGCTTCCTCGCCGGCAGTCCGGAACGAGCGAAAGCGGCCCGCTCAGCTCGACTTCAACGGATTCCTGATCCGTATGGACGGCGGTCAGCTGGTCGATCAGTTCGGCAATCGTTTCCAGGTGCCATCCGCTGGTGAGGTGATGATCGGGGAGTGACGGACGAAGGCCAGGGGCAGCCGGAAGGGTCAGCACAGGTTCCATGGGATCCTCCATTTGGGCAGTCCACCGGCGGGGGGTCCTCTTCCTCCGGTACTGTCCATCCGGAATTCAGCAATCCCAACGCCACCGGGCCCTTTCCATCCCCTATGGGCGAAGGATTCTTCGAGAGTCCTCGTGCAAGTGTCTCGGACAGGGAGTCTTGGGGAAATGCGTAAATGTTCGGCTAACAGCCGGCTGTCCCGGATCCTTCGTCCAGGACCCGCGAGCGGGAGGAAAAAAGAACCAGTCGTGGGCCGTCGAGCGCGGAATATTCCGCAGGACCGAGGAGGGACGAAACCCGATCCTGGAAGCGTCGGGGCGGACTTGGGAACAAACCTTGCCTGGTTGCTGCGCCATGCCTTGACGGGAGAACGGGAGGGGGCTGCTGGGGCTGCGGGGATCTTGTCCCCCTCGAAGAGTCCCGCTTTCTCTGGATCGATCAGGGCGCTTCCCCTTCAAGCCTCTTCAACGGTCTTGCAGGACAGGCATAGACGAGCGTAGGGGATCGCCTGGAGGCGACCATTTGAGATCAAGCGGCTGCAGTCCTCGCAAAGACCGAAGGAGCCATCACGGATCCGATCCAACGCATCGTCGATCTCCTGGATTTCGGTGCTTTCGCTTTCTCTGCGACCCAGACTGATGTCGGAGGCTTCGCGATCGGAACCGAGGTCGGCGAGGTGGGACGACGTCGGAGGGATCTCGCCGGCGCCGTTGGCATCGGCCTTTTCCAAGGTCTGAAGATCGTCCAGGAGCCGATGCCGCCGGTCCAGGAGCAGGTCTTCATATCGGGCGAGCTCCCGGGCCGAAAACCCTTTCGCGACGTCGTGGGTAGTCATGATTGGCCTCCTCGACAGGTCCCACTCTTCTTTGAGATGGAGCAAGGATGGTGCCAACTTCTCTGAGGGGAGAAGCAGGCCTAGGGCCCCTTCCTTTCCCGAAGTTTTCCTCCTTCGGTGAGCCGTGGCCGGGGAATTTCAGGGCCCTTGGGGTCGGCGAAGCCTGCTGGTCATTGGCCGCCGGATTGCTGAATCTTCCTCAGACATCCGATGAGGGACTTTCCATGCTACGGTCTCAAGAGCCGGCTACCGAAGCGAAGAAGGAGATCTTGTATTCCCCTCCGACGCACTTCATTTCCCTGTCCGAGTGGTCGTCCCCCAGGATCCGGGAATTGCTCCGATTGGCGACGGCAATGAAGGAAGCCCCGGGAGACTACCGCCACATCCTCGATGGACGCATGCTCCTGATGATGTTCCAGAAGCCCTCCTTCCGGACGCGCGTCTCCTTCGAGTCCGCAATGGCCAGTCTGGGAGGTCATTCGATCGCTGTTGATTCCGCCGGAACCCCTTGGGGGAGCGGGCGTGAAACCCCGGCCGATATGGTGCGAACCGTATCCTCCTACGTCGATGTCCTGATGACCCGTCTTTTTAGCCATGCGGAGCTTCTCAATCTGGCGGCGTACGCCACCATTCCGGTCATCAACGGGCAAACCGACCTCGAACATCCCTGTCAGGCGCTGGGCGACCTGTTGACCCTGCAAGACCGATTCGGCTCTCTCGAGGGCCTTCGGCTCGCCTATGTCGGCGACGCCCAGACCAACATCGCCCATTCTCTGCTGGACGCCTGCTCCAAGATGGGGATTCATCTCTCGATCGGGTGCCCGCACGGAAAGGACTATGAGCCCGACCGCGCCGTCCTGGCTCGAGCTCGAGACTTTGCCAAGGGGAGCGGCGCCCGATTGGACGTGGTCCACGATCCCCGAGTGGCCGTGTCGAACGCGGATGCCGTCTATACCGATACCTGGATGAGCTACCAGATTTCCCCAGCCCAACGGGCGGAGCGGAGCCAGGTTCTGACGCCCTTCCGGGTCACCTCGAACCTTCTCCGGGACGCCAAGCCGGGGGCGGTCTTGATGCATAGTCTTCCCGCCTGGCGGGGAAACGAGCTCGATGCCGACGTCCTGGATGGCCCTCAAAGCATCGTCTTTGCCCAAGCCGAGAACCGCCTCCATACCGAGAAGGCCATCCTGCTGTCGCTCATCCGGTAGGACCGGGAGAGTTCCAGCGTGTTCGGCGTCTGGGATCCCTCAGCGCCGTTCCCCCAAAGGAATCCGGCATCCGTTCTGGGGTCAAGTCGTTCGGGGGCTTCTTCTCCGCGAGTCATGGACGACGAAAGCGGGCAAGGACAGGAGGCCTCCCGTCCCCGCCCGGGGCCCGAACCTCTAAGCAAACGTGATCAGCGGCTTCAGCATGCCGTCTTCCTTCGTCTGCATCATCCGAAAGGCCTTTTCGATCTGATCAAATTTGAAGCGATGGGTCGTGAGGGGCGTCGGATCGATCCGGCCCGCCAGAAGCAGCCTCATGAGCCGCTTCATCCGCTCGGCCCCGCCCGGGCAGAGTCCGGTGCGGATCGTCTTGTCTCCCATCCCCACGCCCCACTCCAGCCGCGGGATCGGGAGAACCTCCCCGTGCCCATGGTAGCCCACGTTGGAAATCGTCCCCCCGGGTCGCGTGACCCGGATGCAATTCGAGAACGTCGCCTCCGAACCGAGGGCTTCGATGGCGGAATCGACCCCCTCGCCGCCGGTCAGCTGGAGAATCGTGGCGACCGGGTCCTGCTTCCTGAAATCCACGATCTCGTCCGCACCAAAACGACGCGCAAGGTCCTGACGCTTGGGGACGTTCTCCACGGCGATGACCCGAGCCGCCCCGAGGAGCTTCGCGCCGGCCGTCGCCATCAGGCCGACGGGTCCCTGGGCGAACACCGCAACCGTTCCCCCGATGGGGATGTTGGCGTGCTCGGCACCCATGAATCCGGTCGACAGCATGTCGGCACAGTAGACCGCCTTTTCGTCCGGTAGCCCCGGGGGGATCGGCGCCAGGTTGGCCTGAGCCTCGTTCACGTGGAAGTACTCCGCCATATTGCCATCCTTCACGTTGGCGAACTTCCATCCGCCCTACATCTGGGTGCACTGGGACGAGTATCCCCGAAGGCAATTCTCTCAATGGAAGCACGGGGTGATGGCGTTGACGGCGACTCGGTCCCCGATCTTGAACCCGTGAACCGCGCTTCCCAGCTTTTCAATCACCCCCACGGCCTCGTGGCCGAGCGTGATATCCTTGCGATCGCCGATCGCTCCGGCGACGGTATGAGTGTCGGAGGTGCAGATCAGTGCGGCCGTCGTTCGGACGAGCGCGTCATTGGGACCGATCGAGGGGATCGGCTTCTCCATGACCCCGACTGATCCAATCTGGTGCATGACGAAAGCCTTCATGGCGTCCTCCGTTCGTGATCAGGGGGTTCTTTACATCCAGGTGACTGGTTGAGCTGCGGAGACGCGATCATCTTCACGAAGGCGCTCCTTCCGCATCATCTTCATCGCGAGGACCACGTCCTCGTCCGTCACGTCGGTCGGGCGGGCGAGTTCGTCGGTCTTGGCCGACAACACCACATCCTCGAAGGAGAGAACCCCTTCCCAGATTCC
>Ga0070731_10003939_pt1 | contig 13086 bp, 12 predicted proteins | sample Coa_R1_2_FD_66448 | JGI IMG/M metagenome (GOLD analysis project Ga0070731, IMG submission 66448) | Surface soil microbial communities from Centralia Pennsylvania, which are recovering from an underground coalmine fire - Coalmine... | ecosystem: Environmental > Terrestrial > Soil > Unclassified ... | reverse complement strand
GGGGTTTCGTCGCCGCATCCGGGCGGGCTCAGCGGGCGTCCGCTGACGATTCGCGCGCGCGAGTTGATCCGCGATATCCATACCCACACCCGCGGAAAAATCCCGATCATCGGCGTCGGCGGCGTTAGCAGCGCCGAGGATGCGTGGTTGCACATCAGGGCGGGCGCGTCGCTGGTGGAACTTTACACCGCGCTCATCTACGAAGGTCCGGGCGTGGTCGAAAGAATCAAAGCGGGGCTGGCGGACTTGCTCCACAAGGGTGGATTTCGTTCTATTGGTGAAGCGGTTGGGATCGATCGATAGGTGCACGCAATGGATTCTGAAAAAATTGTTGGCGCGCGATGGCTCCGGGAGCATCGCGACGAGGCCGATTTAATTCTAATCGACACGCGGCCCGCCAAGGACTATCACGGCGGGCATCTTGGCGGCGCGCGGCATTTCGATCCGTTCCCGTTTCATCATACGGATACGTCTGCGCGCGGGATCGCGGAGTTCGACGCGCAGCTTCAGTGGATTTTTTCGGCGCTCGGAATTACCGGGCGCGAGACCGTCGTGTTTTACGAGAGCGAATCCGGAATGCGCGCGGCGCGTGGGCAGTGGGCGCTCGAATACGCGGGGCATCCGAAGGCAAGAATGCTCGACGGCGGGCTCAAGGCGGCGGCGAGTGAGAAGCTAGTCACCAACGTCGAGAAGTTCGCGCCGTCGGATTTCCAGCTCATTCCGCGGGCGGAGATTCTCGCGACGTATCCGCATCTGCTCGAGCAACTTGGCCGTCCCGATGTGCAAATCTTCGACGTTCGCAGCGACGCGGAATACTTCAGCGAGCGCGTCCGCGCGAAACACGGCGGCGCGATTCCCGGATCGTACCATCAGGATTGGACGGCAGCGCTTGCCCCCGATGGAACAGTGAAATCCCCTGCAGAATTGCGAGAGCAGTTCGAAGCGCTCGGCCTCGATCCTGATAACGAGATAGTCCCGTACTGCCAAGGCGGATATCGCGCCGCACACGCGTACATTACGCTGAAGATCGCGGGCTATCCGCGGGTGAGGAACTATCTCGGGTCATGGGCGGAATGGGGCAATCGCGACGATCTACCGAGAGAGCATCCGCGAAGGAAGTGAGCGCCTGCTTGAGCCGCGCGACCTAACCCCTAGCCCCTTCCCATAGTGGGAAGGGGGACAAGACTGGTTTAGATGCCGCCGATTTTGATTCTTACCGGGTTTGAGCCGTTTCGCGGCGAGCGGATCAATCCGTCGTGGGAAGTTGCGCGCGGGTTCGATGGCGACGTGATCGGCGGCTTGCAGATTAAGTCGGTGCGCGTGCCGGTCGGATGCGCGAAAGCGGCGCGCCGGATTACCGGCGCAATCGTGCGCTACCGGCCGCGCGCGGTGATCGGACTCGGCGAAGCTGGCGGCAGGCCGGCGGTCTCATTGGAGAGAATCGCGATCAATCTTGCCGATGAACGCGGCGACCTCGCCACCAAAGGCGATCCTGGCTTCACGCCGGTAGTGCGCGGCGGTCCCGATGCGTACTTTTCGCGATTGCCGCTGGCCGCGATTGTCCGCGAGCTCGATCGCAAGGACATTCCCGCGAGCGTGTCACTGACGGCCGGCGCGTTTGCATGCAACGCGCTGATGTACGCGGCGCTGCATCAGCTGCGGCGCAAGCCCGGCGTCCCGGTAGGATTCATCCATCTGCCGTACGACGCGCGCCAAGCGGGGCGCCATCGGAGTTTGCCCAGCATGGCACTTGCGATGATGGCGAACGCGGTACGCGTCGCGATCGTCGAGACCGCGCGGGCCGCGAAGTGAGATCATCCTAACCTCTCCTTGTCCGAGGAGAGGTCGGCGCGAGCCGAAGGTGAGCGACAGGAGAGGTGCGACGTCGGCCGCGGCAGATGTGCAAGTTGTGCTGCTGTCGGCCGACGGCGTTAGTTCCTTGCATCGCTTGTTAGACGAGTGACGCGGGCGCTGTCGGGCGTTGCACCTCTCCCGGCGACGCCGCTTTTCAAGCGGCTTCCGCCGACCTCCCCTCGGACAAGGGGAGGTTAAGATCTCACGAGCCCGTTTCATTTGATCGCGACTGCGTTTGGCGGCGATGCTATTCCGCCCTCCAGGTTCATTGGGACTGAGACCAGCATGAATTCGTAGCGCTTGTCGGCGGCGCAATCTGCTGCCAGCTCCTCGAGGTTGAACTGCTCGCCGATCGGTAGGCCCAGCAGGCATAGCGTTCGGTAGTGCAGCGCGCCTTCGTTCTTGAAATCCCACGGCCACGGCTCGACGGCGGGACAGTCGGTGCCGACGGCGGCGATGCGGTGATCCCAGAACCATTCGACCATCGCGCTGCTGTCTTCGATGCCGCAGGCTTTGAGTCCTTCGAGCGGCGCCATCGCGGCTTTGTCTTCGGGCGAGGCGGCGAGGTACGCCTGCATCCATCCGGTGCGAATCAGCAGGATGGTGCCCGGTTTGATCTCGACGCCATCGGCGACGACGGTCTCCTTCAGATCGTCGAGGCTGTACTTTTCCGATTTGAGCGGATCGATCGTGCGGCCGTGCGAGATGCGGTAGCGGAACGCGTCGAGCAGTACCGCGCGGCCGACGAATTTATTTGCCCATTTGTGGATGCTGAGGCGGCCGGTCGGGCCATCCTTGATCTCGCTGGATTTCACGCCATTGTAGAACGCCTTGTAGCGCGGGCTGCCGACGTGCGCGAGCCCGTCCCACTGGCTACCCTCCTGGGTGTTGTAGCTGTCGAGCGAGTCGTCGAAGCCGAGCAGGCCGAAGCTCTCGAAGCTCATGATGTTGTGCTTGGCGGGACGCCGCGCGAACAGCGGCGGGTTGGCGTAATTGATTTTCGTATCGAGCCGGAAGATGGAGCCCTTGCGCACCAGGCGCGCCGCGTCGACGACACCTTGGGGCGTCAGGAAATTCAGGCATCCGAGCTCGTCGTCGTCGCCGAACACGCCCCATGACGACTCCTTGGGCTTGTCGGGCTTGATCGGCAGTTCGGCGAAGCGGGGAACTTTGTTGAGATCGATTTTGGTCGGCATCGTATCAGCTCCTCGGCGGAAAGTTGTTGAAGTTCAGGGCTTCCACTCGTAAAGCACGTCGGCTTCGCGCTCCATGTTGGTGGCGCCGTCGGTAAATTTCTTTGCGATGAAGCCGTGCGCTTCGTAAAAACGGCGCGCGGGTGCGTTGCGCTGGAACGCCCATAGCTGAAGACCACCGGGGCGAAGCCGCTTGGCATACGCGAGCATCGCGTCGCCGACGCCGCGGCGCTGATCGCCGGGTGCGACGTAAAATTGATCGACCTCGTCGTCGTGGAGCGTCAGCACGGCGACCATTCGGCCGTCATCCTCGGCGACCCAGGTCTCGCGCGCCGGCACCATCTGATTGATCACAAAGGCGCGAATCTCCGGGTCAGTGCCGACGGTCGGCAGGTAAGCGGCCGCACCGCGTCGCGAGGCGATGTACACGGTCGCGACTTCTTCGGCGTCGGCATCATTCGCGCGTCGAAAGGAGATAGGCATCAGTCTCGGTTTCCATCCGAAGACGGTGCGCTGTCAAGGATCAGCAGTGCCGAACTCTTCGGATGCGGAGTCGAACCTTGGACGAAACCTTTCGGTTCGATGCGGCGTACCAATTGTGATAGTCAAGATCTGCTTGTTTTTCGGGATCGGAATGACCGGAAGGGGGATCGAATGCGTACGCAGCAAGGAATGAGAACGTCTCGATCGGGGAGAAACACGCTCAAGAACATAATCCGGCTGATTCCCGCTATCGTGATCATGGCGGCGGTGCTCAATACGGTGTCGTGTGGGAACAACAACGGACTGCTGCCGCAGGATAACGGCGGCGGCGGCTCCAATAGCCCGACTGCGACTCCGACCGGCGGCAGCGGTGCGCTCGCATTCGTGACCAATTTCAACGACGGCAAGGTGTCGTCGTTCACGCGCAACCCGAACAGCGGGGTTCTGAAGCGCACGGGGCAGGTGACGGCGGGCGCGAAGAAGGGGCCCAAAGGAGTGGTCGCGGCGCCGAGCGGCAGCTTCCTGTACGTGGCGAACAACTCTGACGACAATATCTACGAGTTCTCGGTAAATCAGACCAACGGCGCGCTCACGCCGCTGTCGCCGGCATCCATCAGCAATGGGGCCGGGTCGGGGCCCGACGAGATCGCGATCAATCCAGCCGGGACGTTCCTGTGGGTGACGGGTGCAAAAAAGGGGACCGTTACGCCCTATTCGGTCAATAGCAGCACGGGTCAGCTCACGCAGGTCACCACCAAGGTGACGGGACTCGTGAAACCATTCGGAATCGCGGCCGATACCAGCGGCTCATTTGTCTACGTGGCGGACAATGGCGCGGGATTGGTCTATTCGTACTCGATCGGAGCCAGCGGCGCGCTCACCCAGATCGGATCGCCAGTCTTCGATCTCGGATCAGCTGGCGGCACCCCGGGCTTCATCGCGATCGATCCGGCCGGCACGTTTATCTACGTCACCGATCTCAATGCGGGAGTCCTGTCGGTAATTCAAACCACCGCGGGTGCGTTGTTGTTCGGTTCTATTGTACCGTCCACGACCACGGGCAACGTGCCGATCGGAATCGGGTATGCCGCCCTCAGCTCGGGCAATTTCATTTTCACTGCGAATCAGGCTAGCTCGTCGCTGTGGTCCTTCCTGATCACGGTTCCCGGCTTTGCATCCTCGCCGGTCGCGTTCGGAACAGGCAACTTGAGCGCGCCGACCGGGTTGGTGGTCGATCCGCAGAACGCATTTCTTTACACGACCAATCAGAACGCAGGAACGGTGAGCCAGTTCTCGCTGAGTCCCACCTGTTCCGCTGCGCCCGGACCTCCGTGTTTCGTCGGCAACGTCGCGACCGAGAATCCTGCTAACGCCAACAGCGGTCCGTTCGGGATGGCGCTCGCGCAATAGGTCACAGGCTGAGGCAGGCTTCGGCGGCGAGGGTGAACAGGCGTTCGCGGACCTGATGGCGGTTCCAGTTGCGATGGTCCCAGGCGTCGCCGCCTAGATCGTCGCCGCCGTAGAGAATCTGTCCGAACTGGATGCGTCGGAACTGTGCGACGGCGAAAAACGCCGCCGCCTCCATCTCGACCGTGAGGCATCCTTCGCGTTTGCGCGCGAGCATCCGCGCGCGCGTCTCGCGGAAAAGCCCGTCGGTCGTCCAGGTTTTCGCGACAATGTAATCTACGCCGTTTCGTTTCAGGGTTTTTTTAATCGCGGCCAGCGCTCGCGGATGTGGCGCGACTTCGCGCCCGGGCGGCAGGTAGTGATACGAGGTGCCCTCGTCGCGAACCGCCGAGTTCGGCACGATCACGTGGCCGACGGCGATCTTCGAGTCGAGCACGCCAGCACCGCCGCATGCGATGACCTTGCGCACGCCGCGCGCGATCATTCGATCGAGCATCGCAGCCGCGATCGCGGCGCCGACCCGTGGATGCACGACGGCGAGACGCTTGCCTTCAATCTCAACTTCGTACATCGGCAGGCGCCCAACTTCGCTGATGTCGTGATCGATCTCGCGAGCACCGCCGTTAAGAACCAGGTCGTCGATCACATCCTGGAAAAAGCAGAGCACGCAGTGTTTGGGGATATCGATACGTTTGTAGACGCGGCGCGGCTCGATGATCGCAGTTGGTGAGGGATCGAATTCGAGGATCGGGAATGGGCGTCGCGGGAGACGTTTTAGGGTGCCCGACTTTGTGCGTGATTTCATCTTTATGTCATCAGTTTGTGTCATTCAGAGCGAAGCGAAGAATCCCGGCGCAACGCATGCAACGCAAACTTCCCTGATCTTGATAGAGATAGAAGAGGATCCGGGATTCTTCGCTCCGCTCTGAATGACACCAAAAAAGGAGCGAGGGGCAGAATATTTAGAGGGTCAGTTCAAGATTGCGGGACTGGCTTCGGGAGCGATTCTGCGACGGCGGCGGATTTTGCGGCGATCGCTGCGGCTTTGGCTTCGGCCTTTTCGGTGGCGGCTTTCTGACGGAGTTGCTGAAGCATCGCGCGCAGCTTTCCCGGATTTACCGGCTTCTTGAACAACGCGCCTTCCAACCCGCGCAGACGCGATCGCTTCAGGATGTGATCCTTGTCGTAGTAGTACGCAGTCATCAGGATGACCGGCAACTTTGGCATGTCTTCCTTAACCTTGAGGTAGAAGTCGTAGCCGTCCATCTCGGGCATCACGACGTCGGAGATTATCGCGTCGAGCTTGACGTTGCGCAGGATTCCGAATGCAGCCGAAGGGCGCGTCGCGCAGAACACGATACATTTCTCCGCGCGCAGCAGGTCAGCCATCGAATTGACCACGGCGGTATCGTCGTCGAGCACCAGCACCGACATCCCTTCCAGCGGCGACTGTTCAGGGCGAGGAGCGTCATGCGGGCGCACGTGACTCTTGCCGTCCTCGCGCGGCGCCAGGTCGGCCATCCGCTTGCCCGCGAGGTAGTCGCGCGTCTCGTACTCGCCCTTGCGGGTCATCTCGTCGAGGCGGCGGACGATTGCCTGCACGCGCTCGATGGAATTGCGAATCGAGTCGAGGCGCTCGTTCTCGACGACTTTTTCGGCGTCGGTGAGGTGCGTCTCGAGGCTTTGCGACAGCAGTTCGAGATTGTTGGTGATCGATTCGAGCGGGTTGTTGATCTCATGCGCGAGGCTGACTGCAATCTCGCCGGCGGTCGCGAGTTGCTGCGCGTGGCGCATGCGGCGGATGTCGCGGGCGAAGCCGATCGATCCGATTTCATTGCCGTCATCGTCGTGGATGAGGGTGCCGGTGATCATCACCGGGATAATTTCGCCGGCCTTGTTGCGGAACTCGGTCTCAAAGCTGGCGATGCTGCCCTTGTCGGCCGACGCGCGCATCGCTTTCATCACGCGGCGCGCCTCGTCGATCGAGGTATAGATGCGCATGCATCCCTCGCCGATGATCTCTTCGGAGCTGTAACCGAGGCTAGTGCGGGCGCCGTCGTTGTAATAGTTCACGGTGCCGCTTTTATCGACCGCAATTATGATGTCCGGCGAGCTCTCGATGAGCCGCTGGAAATATTTTTTATCGAGCGAGGTCATGGTTGATTGTTGTTAATCCTGATCGTTCAGTCGCGACGGCTCATTTCGCGGCACGGAGCCGGAACTTAGGCATCGAGACTTCATCATTTAGTTTATCGAAGGTCACCTCAACCGGCATCCCACATTTTATCTCGTGCGGCTTGACGCCAAGGAGGTTCGAGACGAATTTGCATCCTTCTTCGAGTTCGACCATCACGACTGCGTACGGGACCTCTTTGGCGAACCCCGGATGGTAGAGCTGATGCATAATATTAAAGCTAAACACTTCGCCGCGACCGCTCACGGGAACCCATCGCGAGGCGGTCGAGTTGCACTTCGAGCACAGGTCGTGCGCCGGGAATCGCAGAGCCCCGCAACTGTCGCACTTCTGGACCATCAGGCGCCCGGCACGGGCACCGTCGAAGAAGTCGCGCATGTCGGGGGTGATGGCAGGAACGGGTTTGCTGATTTCGGGCATATACAGTTGAGCTTATCTGTAAGTTAGACGATCCGGCGGTTGAAACGATTGAAGCACACCGTGCCATGCCAAAGATAGCTAAGGAGTGCCTTGTGTCTTATGCTACGGCTGTGATCCCAAGACCAGGGTCGAATGCGTAGCGAGGATACCGCCATTGCCGGAAACGAGTCCAACCTCGTGTTTTGGCACCTGCCGCCGCCCTCCATCCCCCCGCATCTGCACGATTGCCTCCGCCACCGGGGTCATCCCCCACATGTAAAATGAGCTAAGCTGCCCGCCGCCGGTGTTCACCGGGAGCGCGCCGCCGGGGCCGACTGCGCCGCTGGCGACGAACGGCCCGCCCTCGCCCTTTTTGCAGAATCCGTAGTCCTCGAGCGTGACCAGCACTGTGAAGGTGTAACAGTCGTAGAGCTCGCAGAAGTTCACGTCGCCGAGCTTGATTCCCGCCATCTTGAAGGCAGTTTCTTTGGCGATCGGCGCGCCTGAAACGAGTGTGTCGAGCGGGTCGCCGCCCGGATGACCCTGGCCCATCCCAAGTATGTAGACGGGCGGATGTTTCAACGTCTTCGCGCGCTCTGCTGAGGTCACGATAACCGCGAGGCCGCCGTTGGAGACCAGGCAGCAATCGTAAAGATGGAACGGCTCGACTACCCATCGCGAGGCGTGGTAATCGGCGAGCGTCATCGGAGCGTCGTGGAACTGTGCAGCGGGATTCAGGTTGGCCCAATCGCGCTCGGACACAGCGACGGCGCCGAGATGATCGTTGGTCGTCCCGTACTTGTACATATGGCGCTGGGCGACGAACGCATACTGGGCGTTGACGCCGAACAGGCCGTAGTGCGCGTTGACGCCTTGCGCGAAACCGTACGACGCTGCGGATCCCGACGCATCGCCTTTGTTTGGCGACGGCGGACGAAGAGGAGCGTCGGCGAATACGCACGCGACGACGTCGGCCATGCCCGCGTCGATAGCCTGTGCTGCATGCATGATCATCGCGGCCGCAGTCGCGCCGCCGAGGTTCATGGTCGCGGTCAGCCGCAGGTCGCGAATACCCATCGCGTTCTGCAGCGTCGTCGACGCCATCGGGTTGTTGAACCAGGTGATCCCGGGATTGACGAGCAGGCCGTCGAGATCGGATCGCTTAAGGCCGGCGTCCTCGAGCGCGAGATTGACCGCCTCGGCAGCGAAGCCGACCGGCCCGGGGTGATCAAAGTTTTTGCCCATCCGGGTTTGTCCGAGCCCGGCGATTGCGCATTTAGCTCTTAAAGACATAGCGATACTCTCTTACGCTTTTTCGCGGATGGCATCCAGCGCGGAGGGGGAAGGGGAAATCACACTAAACGTGAAACCCGCGGTGGGTTTCACACTTCCTTCGGCAGGGGTGACCCCTGACTCCCAGTGATAAGAAATCGCGAAATGACGAGGACGCCATTTCGCTCTCTTATAAAGGGAGAGTGAGGGAAGTTGCTACTCCCAAAATCCGGTTCCCCTTCCCGCTCGGGAAGGGGTTAGGGGTTAGGTTGGTGGCATCGACCACGACGCGGGGAGGGGAAATTCACCCGGTGAACGTCGCTATCCACCAGATATTGCCGAAGGAGTCTTTAACGCCGGCGGCGCGTTCCTGGTAGGGCTTATTTTCAGGAGCCGCCACTGCCGTTGCTCCGGCGGCCAGGGCGCGCTGATAGGCTGCATCGACGTCGTCGATGTAGACGTATACGGAGGCGGGTTTGCCGCCGGGATAAGGCTGCATCGACGTCGTCGATGTAGACGTATACGGAGGCGGGTTTGCCGCCGGGATGCGGTGGGTCGCTCGCCTCCATCACGATCATCGAGTCGCCGATTTTCGCCTCGACGTGGAAGCCCTTACCGACCTCGAGGCGCTCCAGTTCCACAGCGCCGAACGCTCGCTTTACCAGTTCAAGCATATCTAAACGTCCGTACAGGTAGGGGCGCACGCTGCCGACGCCGTGGCGGATGTGTTTGGTGGCGCTACTCATGATGAACTCCCGGTCCGGGGCGACCTCTGGCCGAATTTTGTTTCGTCGTTATAGTTAATCCAGTTGCTATTCCTGTTGTATCGGGATTAACACCCGCAACGTCCTAAGAGTTACGGGATCGCTACTTTGGGGCTTGGTTCAGCCGTGTCCGGTTCGTATTCTAATGGGTCGGTTGCCAAGGCTCGCAGCTTGAATCTACAATTGATCTTGGGAGATTGACGAATGGCCGATCCGCTTAGCTTCGACGCGTTGGCGAGCAGCGAGCATGTGCTCTCCAGCGCGGAAAACTTCGTACTCTACGTCCTGCTCGAGGCTGTTGCCCGTGGCTCCGGTGGCGCGGGCGGTGGGAGCCGTTTGCCGCTTAACCTTGGAGTGGTGATCGATCGCTCAGGCTCGATGTATGACGAACGACGCCTCGAATTTGTCACCGAGGCGGTCAAGTTCCTCGCTGACAATCTGACGGCCGACGACAAGGTGTCGATTGTGGCGTTCGCCGACCGGGCGAAGGTGCTGATCACTCCTGAAGCGGCGCGCGACAAGTCGGCCGTCAAGCGGGCGATCGACGATATCGACTTGCTCGATATCGGCGGCGGCACGCAGATGGCACTCGGAATGCGCGCGGCGATCGACGAGGTCAAGAAGAATCTGAGCCCCGACCGGCTCAATCGCGTGCTAGTGCTCACCGACGGTCAGACTTACGAAGAGACGGCGTGTATCGATCTGGTCGAGAAGAACCGTCACGAAATTTCGTTCTCGACCATGGGCGTCGGCGTCGAGTTCAATGAGAAACTCCTGCAGCGCCTCGCGCAGGATTCCAACGGCAAATATCATTTCATCGGCGATCCCGCCGAGATTCCCGGAATTTTTGAGGACGAGCTCGAAGGCCTGCGCTCAGTCAGCCTGCGCAACGGGCGAATCGAGGTGACGCTGTCGCAGGGCGTGCAGGTGCGCGAGGCGTTTCGCGCGTCGCCGGAAATCTACGTGCTCGGCACTCCGCTGGTCGGCGAGGATCGCAAGATCAGCTACGAAATTGGCGACCTGCAAGCCGGCGTTCCCGGATCGGTGCTGCTGACTCTGGTGCTGCCACCGCGCAAGCCAGGGCAGGTCAGAGTTTTGCAGAGCACGTTCCATTACGAGGTGCCGGGCGGGAGTGAAAAAACCGTCGAATGCGATCTGACCGTCGACTACACGCTCGATCGCACGCTGACCAGCAAGCGCAATGGGCGCGTGATGAACCTGGTTGACCAGGTGTCGATCGCCAAGCTGCAGGCGAAGGCGGAAGAGGAGCTGAAGGCGGGCAACGTCGATCGCGCGACGCGCCTGCTCGGCAACGCGCTGCAGGGCACGCAGCGGATGGGTAACGTCAAGGCGACGCAGGCGCTGTCGGGCTTGATCGATCAGATCAAGAAAACGCAGACGCTACAGACCAAGGCGGCCAAGACCACCCTGCTGCAAGCGCAGGCGGTGGTGCGCAAGACCCAGATGCTCGATCCCGATGCGCTGAAGGATTTTCAGAAGTCGGACGACTAGTTTATCGCGTGAAGAGAATTGAGAATGAAATTTTGTGAACAGTACGGAATCGATACTTCGAACTGACCTGCGAGGGCTTAGAAGACCATGATCAAATGCTCCGAATGCGGCTACGAAAACATGGACGGACTTGATTACTGCGACGGATGCGGCGCCAAGCTCGCGGCGGCCGCCGGTAGTTCAGCCGCTGCTGCTCCGGGCGCTGCTCCTGCGACCGAAACCAAAACTGAAACGCCGCCGGAGCCGACCGCCGAAAGTATCGACGGGAAAGCGACGCCGTCGCTCGCCGCCGATGCGAAGCCCGATGGTGAAACGCCCACCACTGAAATGCCGAAGTCGGAAGCGCCGACCGGTGAGATCAAGCCCGAGGCTGCTCCCGAGAGCGCACCCACCGCTGCTGCCGCCGGCGCGCCGTTCAAGGCGAAGCTGTCTGTGGTTCGCGGCGGTCGCAAGGGCCAGGAGTTCCCGCTCGAAGACGGCAACAACCTCGTGGGCAGATGGGATCCCGAGACTGGATCCTTCCCTGAAGTGGATCTCGATGCCGATGATCCCGAAGCGAAGATCTCGCGCAAGCATGCGTTGATTCGAATCGACGCCGGCAAGATCACGATCGAGGATATCGGAAGTCTCAACGGCACCTATGTGAATCGTCAGCCGCGGCTCTCGCCGGGAAGTCCCGCCGAGATCAAGTCGGGCGACGAAGTGATTATCGGAAAAACGTTTTTAAAGCTGGTGGTAGAACCGATCTCTTGAGCCGTTATCCCCTCCAGTCGCGCCCGGAAGTACACCGCGTGCGCGGAAGTTGAAGGGGGTTTGTAGTAAATCGCCATGAATCCGGGTGAGGAGCTCGCCGAGGGCCATCTTCTCGACGGTCGATACCGCGTAAAGAAGGTGCTCGGCGTCGGCGGGATGGGTCGCGTGTACCTGTCCAACGACACGCGCCTTGCCAACCGTCCGGTCGCGGTCAAGGAGATGATCGTCGGCGACGGAATCCAGGAGAAAAAAGCGATCGAGGATTTCACGCGCGAGGCCAACGTGCTCGCGCGTTTGTCGCATCCGGGGATCCCGACGCTGATCGATCATTTCGCCGAGAACTCGCGCCAGTACCTGGTGATGGAGTTCGTCGCCGGCGGCGATTTGCAGGGCGTGCTCGACAAGCTCGGGCCCAAAGGCAAAATCGCCGAAGACCGGGTGTTGCGATGGGCGCGGCAGATGCTCGACGTACTGAGTTTTCTGCACGCGCAGAAGCCGCCGATTATTTATCGCGACCTGAAGCCCGGCAATATCATGATCGACAAGGACGGCCGCGCGATGCTGATCGATTTCGGAATCGCGCGGTTCCTGCCGCCGGGCGGTCGCGGCACGCAGATCGGATCCGTCGGTTATGCGCCGCCCGAACAGTACATGGGCAAGGTCGAGCCGCGCTCCGACTTATATTCGCTGGCCGCCACCATGCATCATCTGCTGACCGGGCGCGATCCGCAGCTCGAGCCGCCCTTCAGTTTCCCACCGTTGCGCTCGCTGGCGCCGGAAGTTTCGACCAAGACTGCCGACGCAATCATGCGCGCGCTCGAGCAGGACGTGACCAAGCGGCAGGCGTCGGCCAAGGAGATGAAGCGCGCGCTGCCCGAGCCGCCGGAGATGCGGTCGGGGCAACTCGGTGGCAGCGCAGGGCTCGCATCCGGCCCAAGTCCGATGTCGACGCAATCGACGGTGATGCTCAGCAACAACTCGAATGCGCCTGCTCCAACACCGATACGTACGATGACGCCGTGGAAAGAGTCGGTGTCGAAGCCTGCGCCGCAATCCTCGATGCCGACGATCGTGCTGAACGATCCGGTCGCGGAAAGAATCAAGAGCGGCGGCGTCGCGGCTGACGGCCTCAGCTCCGCGGGCAGTACAGCAGCCAAGCTGGTCGGGCCGCAGATCAAGAAAGCGATCGAGCTCGGCGGAAGGGCGCGCAGTATTATCGAGCGGCGAATCAAAGCGCTGTCGGCGAACTCGTCGA
>Ga0070731_10003938_pt1 | contig 13089 bp, 12 predicted proteins | sample Coa_R1_2_FD_66448 | JGI IMG/M metagenome (GOLD analysis project Ga0070731, IMG submission 66448) | Surface soil microbial communities from Centralia Pennsylvania, which are recovering from an underground coalmine fire - Coalmine... | ecosystem: Environmental > Terrestrial > Soil > Unclassified ... | reverse complement strand
GGGCCCCCCACGCTCGCGGCTGATCGCGCTCGCTTCGCGCTTCGCGCCCAGGTGTCCGCCCTCGGGGCGCCCGGCGACGCTCGCCCCGTTCATCCTCCCGTCGCGCCGTCACCCATCATCGCGCGTCCCTCTTATGTCGTTGTCGTCCGCCGCGGCCGCGAGCGCCATTTCGAGGCGACGCACGCGCTCGCCGAGATCCCGGAGCCTCCGCGTCTGCGACGCCACGTGCTTCCATTCGCGGTGCGGCAGCGCGGGAAACGCGCCAGTGTATATCCCCGGCTCGCGGATGGAGTCGAAGATCTGCGTTGCGGCCGAGATGACGGTCCCGGCGACGATGTCGAGGTGCCCGGAGATCATGGCGGCGCCGCCGATGCGGCAGTTGGCGCCGATCCGCGTCGAACCGGCGATGCCGACGCAACCGGCGATCGCCGTATGCGCGCCGATCAGGCAGTTGTGACCGATTTGGATCTGGTTGTCGAGCTTGACGTCGTCCTCGATGATCGTGTCGTCGATTGCGCCGCGGTCGATCGTCGTGTTCGCGCCGATCTCGACGTCGGCGCCGATCACGACGCGCCCGAGTTGCGGGACCTTCCGCCAGCGCCGGTCCTCGAACGCGAGGCCGAAGCCGTCGGCGCCGATGACGGCACCGCTGTGGATCAACGTCCGCGCACCGACGATGCAGCGCGGATAGAGCGTGACGCGCGCGTCGAGCACCGCATCGTCGTCGATGCTCGCCGCGTCGCCGATCACACAATGCGCGCCGACGACGGTACGCTCGCCGATGGTCGCGTTCGCGCCGATCACGGCGTACGCGCCGATGCTCGCCGTACGCGCGATCCGCGCCGAACGATCGACGCGCGCCGTGGCGTCCACGCCGGGCGATGCCCTCGGCTGCGGATGAAGCATCGCGGCAACGCGCGCGTAAGTCGCATACGGGTTGTCGCTGACGAGCTTCGGCAGCGTGGTGAATTGCGTCGCCTCGGGCGCGAGGATCACCGCACCGGCCGACGTCGTCGCGAGCTGGCGGCGGTATTTGGGATTCGCGAGAAACGCGATCTCGTCACTTTGCGCGTGCTGGAGCGTGCCGACCGCGCGCACGACCACGCTCGCGTCGCCGTCGAGGGCGGCGCCGGCAAGCCGGGCGAGCTCGCCCAACGCTATGCCGGCGGACTCGCGCAAGGAAGCCATCGTGGCCCGTTCGCGCGGTCTAGTACGCTTCGCGCACTCGGCGCGCGGATGCGCGTCTCGGCATGACGCAAACTCGTGTGTCGGCGTACTCGCCTTGCTGTCGCTACTTGTCGGCGAGCGCCTGGATCACCCGGTCGGTGATGTCGATGCGCTTGCTCGCATAGACGACCGGGTCCTGCAGGATCAGGTCGTATTTCTCGTCGGCGGCGATCTGCTGGATCACCTTGTTCGCGCGCTCCTGGATGCCGGCGAGCTCCTCGTTGCGCCGCAGGTTCAGGTCCTCGCGAAACTCGCGCTGCTTGCGCTGGAGGTCGCGCGACTGGTTCGCGAGGTCGCTCTCCTTGCTACGCCGATCGGCATCGGACATCGTGGCGCCATCCCGATCGATCGTCGCCTGCAGATCGCGCACCTGCTTGGCGAGCTTCTGAATCTCGGCGTCGCGCGTCGCGAATTCCTTCTCGATCTTCGCCTGTGCGCGCTTCGCGGGCGCCGCCTCGCGGAACAGGCGCTCGGTGTTGACGAAGCCGATCTTGTAGTCGGCGGCCGCGGCCGTGCCCGCGAAAGCTGCAAGCGCGAAGGCGATGCAGGCAAGTACGAGGCGAGCCGCGCCGAAGCCCGGCCGACGGCGGCGTGAAAGGGTGAGCACGATGGTCTTCATCAAAGTCGCGAAAGCGATAGTGTATGGGATCACTATCAGAAGGCGGCGCCCGCCTGGAACTGGAACCTCTGCTGGCGATCGCCTTCGCGCGCATTGAGCGGAATCGCGTAGCTGAACTTGAGCGGCCCGATCGGCGAGCTCCAGGCGACGCCGACACCCGCCGAATAGCGGAACGACTCGAACTTCGATTGCTCGCCGTTCTGGTAGATCTGGCCGGCGTCCATGAAGACGCTTCCGCGCACCGCCTTGTCGCCCTTGATGATCGGATAGAACGCCTCGAGGTTGCCGATGATCTTGCGCCGGCCGCCGAGCGCGTTGCCGAACTGATCCTGCGGCCCGAGCGACGCTGTGTCGTAGCCGCGCACCGAATTGACGCCGCCCGCGAAGAACGCCTTGAAGAACGGCAGCGGGCTTCCCGACAAGCCGCCGCCGTAGCCCAGATCGGCGCGCGCCATCAGCACGAGGTCGCGATAGACGGGCCAGTACACGGCATGCGTGTACTGGATCTTGTAGTACGAAAGGTCGCCGAACGGCAGGCCGGTTTCGACCAGCACGCTCTGCAGCTTGCCGCGCGTCGGATAGAGCGTGTCGTCGCGAGTGTCGCGCGACCATCCTGCGGTCAGGATGTAGGCATCGGACGAATAGCCGAATTCGTTGACGAACTGCTGGTACACGGGCGGGCTGTCCGAGAACAGCGTAATGTGCGTGCGCTCGTAGCGCCCGCCGACGTTGATCGTATCCGTCTCGGTGATCGGTATGCCGTAGCCAACCGCCGCGCCGATCGTGCCCGACGCATATTGGGAGATCGCGAGGCCCGTCGGGTCGAGGCTCTTGTCGTAAAGCTCGAGCGTTCGCGATATGCCGTCCACCGTGTAGTACGGCTGCGAGAAGATCGCCGAGTACGTCCGGTCGAAACGGCCGGTGTTGACGCCGATCGAGAGCGCGTTTCCGGTTCCGAAGATGTTCTGCTGCGAGATCGACGCGTTGAGGACGATGCCCTCGTCGCTCGAATAGCCGACGCCCGCGAGCAGGTTGCCGGTCGATTTCTCGGTCACCGACACCTCGACGTCGACCTGGTCGGCGCTCCCCGGAACCGGCGGCGTCTCGACGGTGACATCATCGAAGTACGACAGCCGCTTCACGCGCGTTTTCGAGCGCTCGATCCGCGGGCCGTCGTACCACGCGTCCTCGAGCTGGCGAAACTCGCGGCGAATCACCTCGTCCTTCGTCCTCGAGTTGCCTGTGATGTTGATCTTGCGCACGTACGCGCGCCGGCCGGGGTCGACGTAGAACGTGAACGACGCCTTTGCGTGCGCCCGATCGAGCTCGGGCACGGCGTTGACGTTCGCGAACGCGTAACCTTCGGCGCCGAGGCGATCGCTGATGTCCTTGGCCGACGCCTGCAGCTTTGCGCGCGAGAACACATCGCCGGTCTTCAACTGCACGAGAGGCTCGAGCTCCGCCGCGGGCACGACGAGATCGCCCGCGATCCGCACGTCGCCGACGGTGAAGCGCGGCCCTTCGCTGATGTTGAGCGTGATGTAGATGTTCTCCTTGTCGGGAGAAATCGACACCTGCGTCGACTCCACGTTGAACTCGAGATAGCCGCGGTTCTGATAGAAGCTTCGCAGCGTCTCGAGATCGGCCTGGAGCTTTTGCTTCGAGTACTGGTCGTTCTTCGTGTACCAGGTGAACCAGCCTGGGGTGGTCAGCGTCATCTCCGACAGCAATTCCTTTTCGCTGAACGCCTGCGCGCCGACGATGTTGATCTTCGCGATCTTCGCCGAATCGCCCTCGTCGATCGTGAAGTTGATCGCGACGCGGTTTCGCTCCTGGGGCGTGACCGTCGTCTGGATCGTCGCACCGTACTTGCCGCGCGTGATGTACTGGCGCTTCAACTCCTGCTCGGCACGCTCGAGCGCCGAGCGGTCGAAGATGCGCGCTTCGGCGATGCCGATGTCTTTCAGCGCCTTCTTGATCGTGTCAGTGTCGAATTCCTTGTTGCCGGAAAACGTGAGCGAGCTGATCGTGGGCCGCTCCTCGACGGCGACGACGAGTACGTCGCCTTGCGCTTCGAGGCGCACGTCGCGAAAAAAGCCGGTCGCGTACAGCGCCTTCACCGCATCGGAAATCTTCTGATCGTCGACGCGATCGCCGACCTTGATCGGCAGATAACTGAAGATCGTTCCCGGCTCGGTCCGCTGGACGCCTTCGACGCGGATGTCGCGCACGACGAATGGCGTCACCGCAAACGCGGTGAACGACAACGCCAATGCAACGAGGCTCGCGAGAAGTGCGAAAACGCCCGCTCGCGCGCGCATGATCCCGGTGCGTTCAGAACAGGCGGGAAACGTCATTGAAAAGCGCCAAGGCCATCAGCACGGCGAGCATTGCCATGCCGATGCGCTGACCGACCTCGAAAGCGCGGTCGGAAACGGGACTGCCTTTTACAAGTTCGGCGAGATAATACAGTAAATGACCACCGTCGAGTAAAGGCACGGGCAGCAGATTCAGCACGCCGAGACTGATGCTGATCAGCGCGAGATAAGTGAGGAACACGAGCGCGCCCGCCTGCGCCGATTGCCCCGCGATGTCGGCCATCGTCAACGGTCCGCTGATGTTGCGAAGCGATGCGTCGCCGGTGACGATGCGACCAAGCATGCGCACGGTGAACGCGGAAAGCTCCCACGTCTTGCGCGCGCCCTGCTCGAGCGCTTCGCCGAGGCCGTAACGCACGACGACCGCGTCCTGCTTCGCCGCGGCCGGATCGACGCGAAGCATCACGCCGGCCTGGCCGACGCGCCGGCCGTTTTCATCGACCGAATCGATCGTTACCGGTACGTCCAGCATCCTCCCGTCGCGCTCGATCCGGTAGACGAGCGTATCGCCCGGGTGCGCGTTCGTGAGCCTCGCGACATCGGACGGCGAGCTCATCTTCGTGCCGCTGACCGCGACGATTCGATCGCCGCTTCGCAGTCCCGCGCGCGCAGCGGCCTTTCCGGGCAGCACGTGATCGACGAGCGGCGGCCCGAGATCGGGACGGAGGCCGAGCATCGCGAGCGGATTGTTTTCCCAATCCGACGGCGTCATCGCTGCAAGCGAGATGTCACGCGTGATCGGCGCCGTCGGCTCGTTGTCGCGCGTGATCGTCAGCGCCAGCGTGTCGTGTCCCTGCGCTCGCACCACGCGCCAGCGCAATTCCTGGAAGCTTCCGACCGGATCGCCATCGACGGCGACGACGACGTCGCCGGCACGCACATCGGCCGCCGCCGCGGCGCTCGAAGGCGGTGGATCGGCGAGAAGCGCACGCTGTCCGGGAATGCCGGCGACGTAGGTCGCCGTGAATAGCAGCGCGGCGAGCAGAAGGTTCGCGAACGGTCCCGCCGCGACGATCGCGATGCGTCGCCACACCGACTGGCGATTGAACGCGCGCGGCAGATCCGCTGTCGCGACAGGTCCTTCGCGCTCGTCCGCCATCTTCACGTAACCGCCGAGCGGAATCGACGACAACGCCCACTCCGTGCCGCCCTCGTGGAATCGACGCGCCCAGACGATTCGACCGAAGCCGACCGAGAAGCGCAGCACCTTGACGCCCGCGAGACGCGCGATGACGTAATGGCCAAGCTCGTGGAAGACGACGAGCACGCCGAGCGTGATCGCGAAAGCGACGATCTTGTAGAGAGCGGCGATGAGGTCGGGCATCAGATGTCAGTTGTCAGTTGCCGGTTGTCAGAGGCGCCGGTGTTCACGGTAGCGCGGCGTGAGCCGCGATGGAGGTTCGACGTGAAGCGCCAGTGCTGCAATATCGCGCGCTTCGGCGTCCACGGCGAGCGCATCGTCGAGCGTCGCTACGCGCGCCCGCGAGCGACGCGCCAGCACGCGCTCGCACGTGATGGGAATATCGCAAAAGCGCGCGCGGTGGTCGAGAAATGCCGCGACCGCGACTTCGTTCGCGGCGTTGAGCGCGATCGGCGCCGCCGCATCCGCCGCGAGCGCCTCGTAGGCGAGTCCGATGCACGGAAAGCGACTGCGATCGGGAGGCTCGAACGTCAGCGTTGCAAGCAGCGCGAGGTCGAGCGGTGTCGATCCGCTCGTGACGCGCTCGGGCGCACCGAGCGCTTGCGCGATCGGCGTGCGCATGTCGGGATTGCCGAGTTGCGCGAGCATCGAGCCGTCGACGTATTCGACGAGCGAATGCACGATGCTCTGCCGATGCACGACGATCTCGATCTGCGAGGGTGAAAGGCCGAAGAGCCAGCGTGCCTCGATCACTTCGAGGCCCTTGTTCATCATCGTCGCGGAATCGACCGAGATCTTGCGTCCCATCGACCAGTTCGGGTGCGCGCACGCCTGCTCGGGCGTCACCGTCTCGAAGTCGATCTCGGGATGCGGATGGAACGGACCTCCCGACGCCGTGAGCAGAATGCGCCGCACGCCGTTTGCCTCGGGATTTCGCGCATAGGACGGCGGCAGGCACTGGAAGACCGCGTTGTGCTCGCTGTCGATGGGCAACAGCGTCGCGCCGCCTGCGACGACGGCGTCCATGAAGAGCGCCCCGCCGATGACGAGCGCCTCCTTGTTCGCAAGCAGGATCCGCTTGCCGGAGCGCGCCGCGGCGAGCGTCGCGGGCAATCCTGCGGCGCCAACGATCGCGGCGAGAACCGTGTCGACGTCAGGCAACGACGCGGCCTCGACCAACCCTTCCGTACCGGCCACGACGCGCGTCGGAATCGATTCGGCGGCGAGCGCACGCGCGAGTGCTTCCGCCGCATCGACATCGGCGAGCGCCGCGAGGCGCGGCTCGAGGCGACGGCAAAGCGCGAGAAGCTTCGCGTGATTGCGATTCGCCGCGACGGCCGCGACCGTGAAGCGTTCTGGATGGCGCAGGACGACATCGACGGCGGAATCGCCGATCGAGCCGGTCGCGCCGAGCAGCGTCAGCGTGTGGTGAATCATGCCGGGCCCAGAATCATCGTCGCCGCGATCGCGACCGGCGGCATCGCGGCAAGGAGCGCGTCCGTGCGGTCGAGGATACCGCCGTGACCGGGAAGGAGCGCACCGCTATCCTTCGCACCTGCGCGGCGTTTGAGAAGCGATTCGTGCAAATCGCCGATGATCGACAACGCGGCGATCGCGACGGCGAATGCGACCCACGCGATGATCGACCCAGCGTCGACGGCCCCTTCGAAGCCGGCGCGGCGCGCGAGCGGCACGAGCACGAGCGCATAGATGGCAACCGCGACGAGCGCGCCGTACGCGCCTTCCCATGTCTTGCCCGGGCTGATCGTCGCGGCAAGCTTTCGCCGCCCGAAGCCGCGGCCGGCAAAGTACGCGGCGGTGTCGGCGATCCAGACGATCGCCATCGCCGCGAGCGCGAGCCACGGCGAATGTACGCGCAGCGCGATGATCGCGACGAACGCACCTTCGAGCGCAACGACCGCGAAGATCGCGCGCGGCACGATCGACGACGGTTGCCAGTTCGCGAGCACCGACGGAATGCCGAGCGCGATCCATCCGAGCGTCGCGATGCCGCATGCGATCGGGACGATCGCGTCGAAGCCGCGCGTGCCGCACAGCCATAAGAGCACCGCGCCGAGCGCGAACACGAGCGTCGCGAAGAGTGTGCGGGAAAACGCGCGAATGCCGATCAGGGTCGCCCACTCGAATCCGATGCCTGCCACGGCGAGCAGCAGGACGATGCCGAACGCGAGCAGCGGCAGCACGAAAAGCGCCGCGAGCACGAAGACGATCAGGACGATGCCGGTGGCAAGCCGCGTGGCGAGGGCGGAAGCCAAGAGGACGGGTGCGTCGATCGCCAGCGTGCCCACCGGGTCGAGGAATCAGGCGTCCTGCGCCTGCACCTGCGCCTCGATTTGCGCGTCGTTGCGGGCCTGCACCTGCGCGCTCGTGCGGCCGAAGCGGCGCTCGCGCGTCGCGTACGACGCGATCGCCGCGGTCATCGCCGCCGCATCGAAATCGGGCCACAGCAAGTCGGTGAAGTAGAGCTCCGAATATGCGAGCTGCCACAGCATGAAGTTGGAGATCCGCTTTTCGCCGCCGGTACGGATGAAAAGATCGGGTTCCGGCGCGTACGCCATCGCCAGATACGGCTCGAGCGCTTCGGCGACGAACGCGCGCGGATTGGCGAGCGCGTCGGGATTGGCCGCGAAATAGCGCCGCGCCGCCTGCGCGATGTCCCATCGGCCGCCGTAGTTCGCCGCCACGGTCAGCGTCAATCGCGTGTTGTTCGCCGTCAGCGCCTCGCCAGCCGCGATCAGATCGCCGATGCGTGGATCGAATCGCGACGTATCGCCGACGACCTTGAAGCGGATTCCGTTCTTGTGGAGCTTCGCCACCTCTGCCTCGAGCGCACGCGTGAAAAGGTCCATCAGGATCGATACTTCGTCCGGCGGACGGCGCCAGTTCTCGCTCGAAAACGCGAAGAGCGTCAGGTATTCGATGCCGTGCTCGATCGATGAGCGAACCGCCGCGCGCACGGCTTCGACGCCCTTGCGATGACCGGCGACGCGCGGCAGAAGACGCTTGTTCGCCCAGCGCCCGTTGCCATCCATGATGATCGCGACGTGCCGCGGCACGGCACGCAGTTCGGGAACGTTGCGGGTCGAGCTCGTGAACATTCGCTATTCGCCGGAGGTCGCGCAGGGGCTGTGCATCAAATGGCCATCAGGTCGGCTTCCTTTACCGCAAGGAGCCGATCGACTTCGGCGACAAAGCGGTCGGTGAGCTTCTGCAGGTCGACGTGCGCATGTCGCTCATCGTCTTCCGAGCATTGCTTGTCCTTCGTCAGCTTTTTCAACTGCTCGTTGGCGTCACGGCGCACGTTGCGAACGGCGACCTTCGCCGCCTCGGCTTCCTTGTGAACGACCTTGATCAGTTCCTTGCGCCGCTCCTCGGTGAGCGGCGGCATCGGCACGCGGATCATGTCGCCCGACGTCGCTGGATTCAAGCCCAGGTCCGATTCGCGGATCGCCTTCTCGACGACCGGAATCATCTTCTTTTCCCATGGTGTGACGCCGATCGTGCGCGGATCGGCGAGCGTAACGTTCGCGACTTGCGGCAGCGGCATCGACGTTCCGTAGTAGTCGACGTGGATATGGTCGAGGAGTCCGGTATGCGCGCGACCGGTTCGCACCTTCGCGAGGTCGGCCTTCAACGTCTCGATCGACCGAGCCATCTTCTGTTCGGCGGATTTCTTGACGTCGTTGATCATGAAGTCTCCAAATCTCCCCTCACCCGCCCTTCGGGCACCCTCTCCCCGCATCGCGGGCCGGGGTGAGGGGGTTCGTATCAGCAATGCACGAGCGTCCCCTCGTCCTCGCCCATTACGACGCGCCGAAGCGCTCCGGGCACGAAGATCGAGAATACCTTGAGCAGCATGCTCTGGTCGCGGCAAAGCGCGAGCGCGGTCGCGTCCATCACCTTCAGGTTCTTGACGATCGCCTCGTCGAACGTGAGCGTCTTGTAGCGGCGCGCGCCTTTGTCGGTCAGCGGATCGGATGTGTAGACGCCGTCGACCTTCGTCGCCTTCAGCACGATGTCGACGCCCATCTCGCGGCCGCGCAACGCCGCCGCGGTGTCGGTGGTGAAGAATGGGTTGCCCGTGCCGGCGGCGAAGATCACGACCTTGTGCTCTTCGAGATGCCTGAGTGCCCGGCCGCGGATGTACGGCTCGGCGACCTGGTCGATGCGAAGCGCCGACTGCACGCGCGATTCGACGCCCGCGCGACGCAGCGCGTCCTGCAACGCGAGCGCGTTCATCAGCGTCGCGAGCATGCCCATGTAGTCGGCGGTCGCGCGGTCCATGCCGGCCGCGCCCGGCGCGACGCCACGGAAGATGTTGCCGCCGCCGATGACGATGGCGATCTGGACGCCGAGCCGAACGACCTCGGCCACCTCGGCGACGATGCGGTCGATCGTCTCGCGCTCGATGCCGTAGCTGTGGCTCCCCATCAGCGCTTCGCCCGACAGCTTGAGGAGAATCCGGCGGTACGCCGGCATTCGCGCGGGCGATGGAGTAACGCCTGGCAGCGGCGCAATCGCCGCGGTGATCACGCTGGCGCTATCGGGAGGGCTCATCGACTGCTCCACCGGGCCGGGTTCGCAACGTCAGCCTCGTGTCATCGCCGCCACCTCGGCGGCGAAATCGTCCTTGCGCTTCTCGATGCCTTCGCCCACGACGTAGAGCACGAAGCCGTTCACGCGGCCGCCCTGCCCCTCGACCAGTTCCCGGACGCTTTGCTTGTCGTTCTTGACGAACGGCTGCGGCAGCAACGTCACCTCGGCCAAAAACTTGGCAACCGCTCCTTCTACCATTTTTTGCACGATATTGGCAGGCTTACCCGACTCGGCGGCACGCGCCGCGGCGATCGAGCGCTCCCTCTCGACCACATCCGCCGGTACCTGCTCCCGCGACACGGCGATCGGCTTCGACGCCGCGATGTGCATCGCGAGGTCCTTGCCGAGCGCTTCGCTGCCGCCCGTGTAGTCGACGAGCACGCCGATCCGCGTGCCATGCACGTACGAGGCCACGCGCCCTTGGGCGACGAGCCGCGCGAAACGACGCAGGCTGATGTTCTCGCCGATCTTCTGCACGAGCGCCGTGCGGCGGGCCTCGATCGTCTCGCCCGATGCAAGCGTGCGCGTGGAAAGCGCCGCCACGTCGCGCGGATCGTCGCGCATCGCGGTCGCCGCCACGTCGTTCGCGAACGCGCGAAACTCGTCGTTCTTGGCGACGAAATCGGTCTCGCAATTGAGCTCGACCATCGCCGCCGTTTTCGAGTCAGGTGAGATCGCGATGCCGACGACACCCTCGGCCGCGACGCGCGCCGAGGCCTTGCTCGCCTTCGCACCGCTGCGGATGCGCAAAAGCTCCTCGGCTTTCGTGAGGTCGCCTGCGGCCTCGGTGAGCGCCTTCTTGCATTCCATCATGCCAAGCCCGGTGCGCTGGCGAAGCTCCATCACCCTGGTTGCGGAAATCTCCGGCATTTCTCGTTGCTCCATCGTTCGTTACGCGTCGAAACGCCATGCGTCGCGACGCTCCCGCGCGGTCCGTGAGGTAGCGCGGGATGGCGTGGGGATGCGCCCCACGGTCGGTCAGGCCGATGCTTCGTCGACGAACTCGTCGCTTGCGGCGACGATCTCCTGGATCGTGCTCGTCTTGCCTTCGAGCACCGCGTCGGCGACGCCGCGCGCATAGAGACGGATTGCCCGGCTCGAATCGTCGTTGCCGGGAATCACGTAATCGATCGGGTCGGGATTGTGGTTCGTGTCGACGACGGCGACGATCGGAATGCCGAGCTTCTTCGCTTCGGTGACGGCGATCTTGTGATAGCCGATGTCGATGACGAATACCGCGTCGGGCAGCGCACCCATGTCCTTGATGCCCCCCAGGCTCTTCTCGAGCTTGTCGAGCTCGCGCTGGTGCGACAGCGCCTCCCGCTTGGACATCCGGTCGAACGTCCCGTCCTCCTTCATCGTCTCGAGGTCGCGAAGGCGCTTGATCGACTGCTTGACTGTCTTGAAGTTCGACAGCATGCCGCCGAGCCAGCGATGGTCGACGTACGGCATGCCGCAGCGCTGCGCTTCCTCGGCGATGATCTCGCGTGCCTGTCGCTTGGTGCCGACGAAGAGGATCGTGCCGCGGTTCTGCGCGAGCTGGCGAACGTACTTCATCGCGTCGTTGTACATCGCCAACGTCTTCTCGAGGTTGACGATGTGGATCTTGTTGCGCTGGCCGAAGATGTAGTCGGCCATCTTCGGATTCCAGTACCGCGTCTGGTGGCCGAAATGCACGCCGGCCTCCAGCATTTGACGCATGGTCACGGACATTGACGACTCCCGGTTCAGGGTTGGCCTCCACCGGCGCGTTGCGCTTCGCGGCGCGCGAATTTCGCGGACGCGACACCCTGAAACGCCGGTGTGCGAAGTGGAAGCGGCGCCCAGGCAGGCGCCGTCTCCCGATTGTGTCCGACACGCGAGGGCGTTATCTGCCCCGCGACGATCGGACTCGATGCCTTCGCTCACGCCCCGCCCGTACTGTCGGCGTACACCGCGGCTCCGGCAACCCGTTATTCTAGCACCGCGCGTCGATTCGAGGCGAACCACGAACCGGCGCGAACCGCGCGCCCCGCCGACCTTTGCGAAGAGCTTCCGATGTCGCCCGCACCCGCAGCCTGCACGCACACCGACTGGGGGATCCTGCGGGCATCCGGCGAGGACGCCGTCGCGTTCCTGCACGCTCAATTGTCGAGCGACGTGCAGGCGCTTGGTCCCGGGGAAGGACAGTACTGGACGTACAACTCGCCGAAGGGTCGCGTGCTCGCGAACGGCGTCCTGTGGCGCGCGCCGGACGAGCGCGATGATGCGATCATTCTGCTGCTTGCCAGCGATCTCGCGACAACGATTCAAAAGCGCCTGTCGATGTTCGTGCTGCGCTCGAAAGTGACGATCGAGAACGCGACCGCCGATTCGACGCTGATCGGCATCGCCGGCGAAGGCGCGCACGATGCGACGCGCGCGGCGTTCGGCGTTGGGCCCGCGCGCGGTCGCGCGGTCACGTTCAAGGCGCATGCGAACGCGTTCACGCTTCCCGACGGACGGGTCGTCGTCGTCGCACCGATCGCCGAAGGCGGCGTGCTCAAGGCTGCGCTTGCGCGCCACGCAACAATCGTCGGCAGGAACGAGTGGCGCCGCTTCGGCATCGCGCTCGGCGTGCCGTTGATCACGTCGGCGACCGCGGATCTCTTCGTGCCGCAAACGGCGAACCTCGATCTGCTGGGCGGCGTAAGCTTCACCAAGGGCTGCTATCCGGGCCAGGAAATCGTCGCCCGGATGCAATACCTCGGTCGTCTCAAGGAGCGCCTGTTCGCGTTCCGCTCGGATGCGTTCGACGCGGCACCCGGAACGCGGATCTACTCGAAGACGTTCTCGGTGGATCAGAGCTGCGGCGTCGTCGTGAATGTGGCGCCCGATACGGCAGGCGGCGTCGCGCTTCTCGCCGTCGTTCAACTCGACGCCGTGAAAGCCGACGATCTCACGCTCGGCGCGTCCGACGGTCCCAGGCTGACGCGAAGGCCGCTGCCTTACGACGTTCCGAGCGCATCGGAAGATCGCACTCGACCCCGGTAAGCTGACACTGACTTGGGCGCCTATCGCGACCCGCGTCGCGCCACCGAAGACACCGGCGCCACTGACAACTGCCAACTGTCAACTGCCACCTGACA
>Ga0070731_10003937_pt1 | contig 13091 bp, 6 predicted proteins | sample Coa_R1_2_FD_66448 | JGI IMG/M metagenome (GOLD analysis project Ga0070731, IMG submission 66448) | Surface soil microbial communities from Centralia Pennsylvania, which are recovering from an underground coalmine fire - Coalmine... | ecosystem: Environmental > Terrestrial > Soil > Unclassified ... | reverse complement strand
CGGTGCTGCCCAAGGTCGGAGGAAAATTCGGCCCTTGCGACCCTTCCGGAAACACCCAGGCCGCGTAATGCGCACCCGCGATCGGGTCCAAACGGCCGCCCACACCCGCGGCCCACATATTGGTCGAATTAAACTGAATTTGCGCCTGGATCGAATAATCCGTCCAATTGGTGGGGATATAAACGTGCCCATAATAGCCGGGCAAACCATTTCCGATCCCCTGCAACACATTGTTGGTTAGAGTCCATGTGCCATCCTGATAAATCCATGGAAACAGTGAGTTCGAGCTGTTGAGTGGCCGCGAAAAATTATCGTAGAGCATGGTCCCGGGCGGAACCACGTCCAGGGTCACTGTGGCCACGCTGGAAGTAAGCGACCCATCGGTGGCCTGGTAGGTGAAACTGTCAATCCCGGCAAAATTGCTGTTGGGGGTGTAATTAAAGGAACCGTTGGTACCGAGAGTCAACGCACCATTGGCCGTACCGCTTATTAGGATCGCTGTCAGAGGTCCACTTCCGCCCGTATCATTGGCCAGCACACCGGGTGAAGGAAGGCTCAAAAGCGAATTTTCCGACACACTATAATAGTTATTGTTGGCAATAACCGGATTGGGGGTCACCGCGATGTTCACGGTGGCGATGTTGGAATTGGTCTGTCCGTTGCCGGCCTGATAGGTGAAGGAGTCGTTGCCGACAAATCCAGCGTTTGGGGTGTAACTAAAGGAACCGTCGGAGTTCAGGGTCAACGAACCGTTTGTGGTTGTGCCCACCAACGTTGCTGTCAGGCCTGTTCCCACGTCATTGCCCAAAACACCCGGGGCGCCCACATTCAGGGTTGTGTTCTCCGCCACACTGTAGCTGTCGTTGTTGGCAATCAATGGCGAGGCAGCGACAACGACATTATCAAAGGTCAAGTAAACGCCTGGCGCCAAATAGGACGCCGTATCCAGCGTGACGCCGCCGGAGGTATAAGGAGCCGGATCGTTGGTGCTGATCTGCAGGACGCCGTCAAAATAGACATTGATGTTGGTGCCCTGAAGGGACAGGGCCACCGTATGAACATTGGTGCCCACCGGCGGCAGATTCACCTGTTGCATCACGGTGAACTGGCTGGTGGAAGCCTGCCAGACCTGGAACTTCATCAACTTCAGCACAGGTACTCCGGTGCTGCCCAAGGTCGGAGGAAAATTCGGCCCTTGCGACCCTTCCGGAAACACCCAAGCCGCATAATGCGCACCCGTGGTCGGATCCAATCGGCCGCCCACGCCGCCAGCCCACATGTTGGTCGCGGAGAATTGAACTTGCGCCTGGATCGAATAGTCCGTCCAGTTGGTGGGGATATAAACATGCCCATAATAGTTGGGAAGCCCGTCCCCTACTCCCTGCAGTTGGCCATTGGTCAAGGTCCAGGTTCCATCCTGGTAAATCCACGGGTAAAGCGAGTTCGAACTGTTGAGTGGCCGCGAGAAATTATCGTAGAACAAGGCTCCGGGCGGGGTGACGTCGATGGCTGCGGTCGCCACACTGGAAGTGAGCGATCCATCGGTGGCCTGGTACGTGAAACTGTCAATCCCGGTAAAATTGCTGTTGGGGGTGTAATTAAAGGAACCGTTGGTATTGAGGGTCAACGCACCGTTGGCCGTGCCGCTCGATAATGCTGCCGTCAAGGGTCCGTTGCCACCGGAATCGTTACCCAGCACACCGGGCGGGGTGATGGTCAGCGGAGTATTTTCAATGGTGCCATAAACATCGTTGTTGGCGGTCGGTGGGACCAAAGTGACGGCAATGGTCACAGTGGCGGGATTGGAGTTGGTTTGTCCATTGTTGGCCTGATAGGTGAAGCTGTCGGTTCCGACAAACCCGTTGTTTGGGGTGTACGTAAACGAACCATCGGCGTTTAGTGTCAACGCCCCATTCGTAGTCGTGTTCCCCAGCACCGCCGTCAGGCTTGCGCCGCCGGAGGAATCATTGCCCAATACGCCCGGAGCCCCCATATTAAGGGTAGTACCCTCTACCACGCTGTAACTGTCGTTGCTGGCAAAAAACGGAGTGATGCTCAGGCTGACCGTGGCGATATTGGAGTTGGTCTGGCCGTTGCTGGCCTCGTACGTAAAGGTGTCAATCCCGGCAAAATTGCTGTTGGGGGTATAGTTGAAAGAACCGTTGGTGTTCAGGTTCAATATGCCGTTCGCTGTCGTCGTTACCAGGATGGCAGTCAGACCGCTCCCCACGTCGTTGCCCAACACACCCGGGCTGGGCACGGTCAATGTGGCATTTTCCAAACCACTGTAACTGTCGTTGTTGGCCAGTACTGGCAAGGCACTTACGGTTACGTTTTGCACCCCCAGGGTAAAGGCCGACGAAGCAGTCATGTCAGCGATGATTCCGCCGTTGGTCAACGGCGCGGTAGCATCGTTGGTCTGGATTTTCAACGTCCCATCGAAATATACGCTTATATTTGTGCCCTGGAACGCCAATGCAACGGTATGCGGACCGGTGCCGACTGAAGGCAAACTCACCTGGGCCATGGTTGATCCAATAGTCCAGCTGCTAAACTTGAATAATTGCAAGGTATTTGCCCCTCCCCCCGATCCGTCCGGATAAACCCACGCCAAATAACGCGCGCCGGTTGTCGGGTCCAACCGTCCTCCCAAGCCTCCTGCCCAGGCATTAACAGACGAAAATTGGATTTGAGCTTGTACGAGATAATTCGTCCAGGTGGAATTTTCCACGTAGGCGCCGCCATAGGAGCCGGAGCCGGCATCGCAGGTCCCCTGCATCAGATTGCTGGTCAATGTCCAGGTGCCGGCCTCCGCCACCCAGGGGGAAATGGAGTTCGAATTGCCCGGTGGACGCGAAAAATCATCAAAGAAAAGGCCGCCCGGCGGAGTAACGGTAATGGCGACGGTGGCAACACTGGAAGTCAGAGATCCGCTTGTCGCCTGATAGGTGAAATAATCGATCCCGACAAAACTGTTGCTCGGAGTATAAGTAAAGGAACCGTCCGGATTCAGGGTCAATGAACCATGCAATGGTCCGCTGACCGGCAGAGCCGTCAATGTACCGCCATTCGCACCGGGGGTCGCATTGGTCAATACCCCGGGCGCCGACACGGACAATGTGCTCCCCGACTGCGCGGCATAGAACCCGCCCTGGATCGCCGGGAGAAGAGTATAGTTGATGACCGCGTTGGTGACGGAGGTGCCCACCAACAATTTAATCACCTGGCCATTTGTCCAATAAATGCTGCTGCCCGCCTGAACTCCATTGGTCAGCACCGATCCGACTTTATAAGAGACGCCCGGAGCCAGGATTTCAACGGCAGTGTTGGTATTACTGGCGCCGGAAATATTAATGGCAACCTGTGACTGGGTTCCGTTGGTGGTAAAGGTGGTGCTGGTAATGTGGGTATTGGAGCGTTGCAACCACCAATTATAGATACCTTGCGCATTCGCAGACCATAATCGGGGATGAAGACTGGCGTTCATGCTGTAGGTGACGTACTCCATTTCCTCAAAGGAGGCGTTGCCGGCGTTGCCAGCCGACGAACTATGTGCATACAGGTTGATCAACCCACCCAGGTTGTAATAGTAGTCCACCACATTTTGAACGCTGAGAATGGTATGACCCGTCTCCATGGACTGTCCCACTTGAGAGCCGATGTACCAATCGCAGGTCGGAAGGGCGATGAAGGGGTAATCCATGTCCGGGGTCTGGCTCGATAGAACCCAACTCGGAAAGGGGCTCAGTTTTTCGTCGCCCGTCACCTTTACATTCAACTGTTGCAGCATTTGATAGGACCGCTCGCACGTCGCGTTAAAGTTTGGCGACGCCCAGATTCGCGGACCGCCATTCGTTAACCCCCATCCACTCAAGTCAGAAAAGGAATTTGAAAGTGAAGCAAAGGCATATTGCGCTGTATTGGTATACGGGGAAGGGGGAATATTGGTCATATCCAGAATTTCATCCGGGCCCCAATGCCAATAAGAATAATCGGTGGGAATGAATCCATAGGCCTGGTCGAAATAATACGGGTCAACGCTCGCGTACCAATCCGGGTCCGAACCAAAAATATTCTCAATCACCGGCAAGGGCGGCGTGTAGGTGTTGATATTTGTCAATCCGCCATTGTGGGAGCTGATGGTCGCGCCGTAGAGTGAAATGGCCCGCTTGAGGCTGGCAATTTCGTTGGTCTGCAACAGGGGGCTGTAATCTTTCCGCAACACACCCGTGCAGAAGTAGTAATCTCCCGTGGCGCCGTTCTGGTTTTCAAATTGCGCGGAGCTTTCGACGGAATTAACCAGAAGGGGAATGGCCTCCATATCGTGGCGGAAGTTCACTGCCGCCTGATAGGGATAGGGCCAGGGGCTGAGTTTGACGATCGGGAGATTGTCCGATTGAAAGGCCCATTGAATCGCATTGCGGAGCACGCGGTAGACATATGTCGTGGGAGCCCAGGCTCCGTGTCCCAGCAGCGGCTCCATCGCGGCGTCGTAAATAAAGTAACCCTTGCCATATTGCATCACGAGAAAATAAGGAGTTGCATCTCCCTGCCCCAGTACGGTGGCGCCGTTCGCCTGAACCTGCCAAATCCAGTGCGGCAAATCGTTCGGTGGCGTTTCGTTGGGGGTCAAGCCAGTCAGGGCATCGTCCGGGGGAACGGCGGTTTCTTCGGACGATGATGGCATCTGCCAGAAAAGCGTCCCACTGGGAATTTGAGTGACGAGGAAATGGTTCGTGGTTTTGGTGAGAGTCAGATCACCCGCCCAGTTTGTCAGGGTCGGGTTCACCATATTCACCCCCATCGCGCCGGCAATCGCAAAATTGGTCCGCGTGGTCCCATCAGGATGCCGTGTAAAGGAGGATGAGCCAACAAACAGGAAGCCCCCCGCCGCCACGTAGTTGGTCAATTGGGCAATTTCACTGTCCTGAATTGCCTCGGAGGCCAGACTGATAACGATGGGGTATTTGGGAGATCCGTCCACATTGGTCAAAACTCCGGCAACGATGTTTGAGTCGCCAATCACGGTAAACGCCGTCCCGTCTGAACGGAAGGTTTCCTTTACGGAATCCGGCATTACAAAATAATGCCAATTGGTCGGCCACCACTGTTTGCCGGTTGTGCCCGGACCGGTGGGCGTCAACCCGGACGCCGGCATGGACTCCAGGGCGCGGGTCAGCTCCGAATCATGGATGGCAACAATCGGCAATGTTGTTTGTCCCCTGACTGGAAATGTCAGACCGGCCAGACAACAGAAACCGATTGCCACGGCAAGCAACACGCGAGCTTTGGACACGTTATCCCGTTTTAAACCTTCGTTGGATCTCATATCAGTCACGACTCTGTTCTGAAAAGTGGCTAAATTGACGTCCTTTATTCCTTCGGATCACGAGTTGCAATTACGCAACACCCAGCCAAGAAATAGGAGTTGAGTTGGCTTCGTTTTGTTCCATGAGCTTCAAATTCTGCTTTCCAAGAGGGCATATTGCGCACCTTTATATTACCACAGGCGACCCCCAAAGACGAACAAATCCCTGATATATCATTATCATGCAATTTGTTCCGATGAAGAATAAGCCACGCCATTCAAGGCAGGCTGTTTTATCCGTTGGTCATGGGAGGCCCATTCCCCGAACGTATGGTTGTCCAATTTGACCTGTGCAATCATGGTCATGAAATTTGAGCCTTCACGGGGCCCGCAAACAGGGCGGGAGGATGCCCGATGTCCCTTGCGCCAAGGAGTTTTTTCAAGAGGCGCCGAACCGCCCAAAGCGGATAATTAATCAGATAGAACAATTTATGTGATTTAACGGGCTTGGCTTCGCGGACCAACCCCAGAAAATATTTCATGGAATCGTCCATCTCGTGCACCTTCACGGATTCGCCAACCCTTTCCTCTTCGGCACGATACCCTTCAGGGCTCAGGTTCAGAATCCGTTCAATCTCGTCGGAAACTTTCAGTTGAGGCGGGGCGTTTCCAGGCCCGATGCTTCCGGGCGGGAAATTATAGACCGGGCCATCGGTCAATCCTTCCCGGTCATAAGCGATGGCATTGACGTTTGGAACCCTGAACAACGCCGCTTCCAGAATGGAGGTCCCCATGCCGACAAAAATGTAGCCATCCTCGAGGACCTTCCGAAACTGCGCGTACGGCACCACGCCCCGCATGAAAATGCACTGTTCCAGGCCTCCCCCCCTAATTTTGTCACGCATGACGGCTTCATAGTCCCCAACTCCGTAAACCGACCAGGTGACATCATAACCCTTGTCGCGCAGCAATTTTACCACGTCAATCATGTATAAATTATATTCCTTCATCGGCGCCAACCGCCCAATGGAGACGATCTTGCCCCATTGCGGCCTGCGGCTGGCGGGTACAAATTGCGTCGTATCGATTGGAATCGGCCATAGGATTCCTTTTTCCCGGTGTGTTTCTTCAAGTTCCTCAACCTGATCAAATCCGCAAAAAAGCCGCGCGCTGACGGGAATGTGGTTTAAATAGTTACGCAGGTACAACCGGTTGGCGTCCCACCAGGGCAGGGTCTTAGACGAGTAATACCATTTGAAAAGAAGCGGGTTATAGATCCCGGCGACGACTTTGCAGTTGTCGCCCATCAGTGCCGCCAGTTGACAGGCAATCCATGATGACCCCATGTCAAAGCTCTTGATCACATCCGGTTTTGAGATGTTGAGCGTTTTCCAAAGCCGCCTTGTGTGGTAGTAATAATACAGTTCTCCGAAACGGTCTTCCAAGGCGATGCATTGGGCCTCCTTGGGAAGCAGGCTGGTCCAGCTCCCCGGCGATTCAATCAGCAGAGTGACCTTGTGACCGTTGGCCACCAGCCACTGCGACATTCTGGCAATCAGCGTTTCAATTCCGCCCAAAATGCCGGGACTCGTATAAACAAGGAGAAAATGCATGGTTACTCTTTAAAAGCTGCAAGCCGGGTCAAAATCGCCGGCCATGACCCTTTCCACAAAACTCCATCAATCACGCCGTGCTTGAAGAACCCAATCTCTCGCCGTAAATCTGCCTAAACGCATGGCACCTCCACGCGCCCAGCCGCGATTGGGGCCGTGATTGAGCCAACCCACTGCCGCCAGACGAAGGCCTGCATTTTTGACGTGCCTGGCCAGTGTCGCGGGTCCGCAAACGCTGATTCCAGCCAGCTCAAAACTGCGCAGTTTTCCGAATTCGCCGATTCCGAACAGGCGTTTGGCCAACCACGGGAGTCGGCTGAAATTTGGGCCCGCCAGAACCAGGGTTCCGCCGGCTTTGACCAGTTGGGCGCATTGTTCAACAAGTTGACCCGGTTTGGCGTGCAGATGGAGCAGGTCTTTCATGAAAACACAATCAAACCGGCGGTCACCCAGGGTCTTCAGACACGCATCCCACTCACCATAAACCACTTCGATATTTCGGCGCTCAACGGCCGCCCCGACGACGGAATTCAGCGGCAAAGCCGTGATCTCACAACCGAGTTGTTTGAAGGCGAGCTCGATGTTTCCCCATCCACATCCGATCGAAAGAACCGTCTTTGCGTCCCGCGGCATCTGGTCCAGCAATTCTGCGTCTGGCTTTTCATCGTGGCCTTTGGACCACTTTTCGTGCAGTAATTTGGATTGCAGCTTGAAAAGGCTGCTTGCGGGATGCTTGCCGTTGCCAATCTCCATTAAGGTTCCGATTTGCCCTTCGAAAGCAGAATAGGAAAGCCCCAACTGGCCGATATAGCGATTCGACAGGTGATGAACCAGAAAATCGTCAATGGCCGAAATGCAAACCACCTTGCGGAAACCACAATTCGTGTATGGGTCCGTCGCCGCCGTGCAGAGCATGTCGTACTGTCCTTCGCATGGCCCGCGGAGAAATCCCCCGGAAGTGATGGCCATCCGAAGCTGGTCCCGGGTCAGCAGATAAAATGCCGCATGCTCGTTCGAAAACTCCGCGATGGTAGAAGTCCCGCGTCGTTTCACCGACTCGGGTCTCCAACAAAACGGACCATGCACCTCGGGCAGCGACCGTTCCCCGGATTCACTCTTCTCATATCGCATAAAACCCGCGATTTCGGAGGGTCGCAGTTGCGGGGTGAGGTCCAGGAATGCGCGGATGTTCTTTTCGGAAACTTCCATGTCGTCCTCCGAATAAATAAACAGGTCGTACCGGTCAAGATTCTCCGCGAAGTAGGGCTTGTGGGCAAACGGAAGCGACCACGGGTTGGGAGATGGCAGACCGACCATCACCTTGACACCATCGCCGAGATTCTTTGGCGCATTGGAAAACACAACCACGTCAACCTCCATGGACATGCTCCGGTAGTTGCGGATGATTTTATTCAGAAATTCCAGATTTTTCTCGCCGTGACTGGCAATGGCGACCAAAAGGCGAACGTTTCGATTGGGGGAATCAGGGGCAACCATATTCATCTCCAGAAAATCAGTCTTCGTCGGGCAAATAACTTGTTTGACGGAGGGCATTTGGCCGGCGACATGGAATTCCCCGCCCGCCCGGGCCGGTGATTCGACCGGATTCATAATGCCGCCGGGCTGGTTGCCAGCGTCGATTGAAAGGCGCGGAGCATGTGCTTAAGGCCGAAATCCATTGAGCCTTCCGGACGGAACCCTGCAGCGCGTAACCGCTCCACACTGGCTCGCGAATGACGGACATCACCGATGCGTTCCGGTTCGAACTGTATTTGGGATCGCGAGCCGGTCATTTCCAAAATCCGCCGGGCCAGTCCCAGCACGGTAAGTTGATCTCCATATCCGGCATTAAAAACACCCGCCACGCCGGGCGTGACGGCCACAAAATCCAGGGCGGCCACGATGTCTTTGACATAGACGAAATCACGGGTCTGGCCGCCATCACCAAAGATGATCAAAGGTTTTCCTGCGAGCGCCTGTCGAAAAAAGATCGGCACCACCGCCCCGTAAGCTCCCGCGGGATCCTGACGCGGGCCAAAAACGTTGAAAAACCTCAATGCCACGGTCTCAAGCCGGCCGGCTTCGGTGAACTGGCGGCAATAATATTCGCCGTCAAGTTTGGTCACAGCATACGGACTCCGCGGTTCAGGGCGCATGTCTTCATGCTTCGGCACACTGGGATTGTCGCCATAAACAGCCGCGGAACTGCTGAAACAGAGCTTGCGCACACCGGCATCCGCCGCCGCCTCAAGCACATTAAGGGTGCCGGTGACATTCAACTCCACACACTCATGAGGCTGACGGACCGATTCAGGCACCCCCACCATTGCTGCCAGATGATAAACATAGTCAACATCCCGCATGACGGTACATAGCAATTGGCGGTCGAGGATGGAACCATGGACAAATTCGACATCCAGCCCTTCCAGATTGCGGCGCTGACCGGTTCTAAGATTGTCCAATACCCTCACACTGGCCCGCCGGTTAAAGTGTTCCGCCAGATGGCTCCCAATAAACCCGGCACCACCTGTAATCAGGATTCTCATAGATTTGGACCAGACGCGCGTTGGATTCACTGACCGGCCGGCGCGGGCAGCAATGTTTTGCCAGCCGCTCAATCGAAAAGAACGCTTAAGCCCGGCGTTGAAACCAGCCGCGGCGGACCAGCAAGACAGCCATGCCGGCGATTGCCATCGCATAACCGGAAGGCTCCGGCACGAACTGAACGGTCTGTATGCCCTGTGTGCCTTGCACAGCAAGGTACTGCGGATTATCGAGACCGGAGGCAAAAAGAGTGCCATCACCGCCCGGCCCGTAGGCTTCGATGGTGCCGCCCAAAGGATTGTACGTTCCGCCGACTCCGCCAAATGCCGCATACAGAACATCACCGCTGCCAAAGGCCAGGCCCGTTGGAGCCGTGTGCAGAGGATCACCAAACGCGATGCCTCCGGTAACGACCCCGCCACTCAGTTGCACAATGCTGCCGGCATTTTGAAGGCTCACGTAAAGATTGCCGGCACTGCCGGGAGCAAGGCCGTATACGTAGTTCAACGGCGAAAAGATCGTGGTTGGATTTCCACTGGCATCAAACCCCATCACCGTGCGCGGGGTTGAGGCATACAGATTGCCACTGCCGTCAACCGCGAGATAGCCGGGATCGTACAAGCCCGAGGCGAACACTGATCCATTTCCATTCGAATTAAAGCGAAGGATGGTCCCGGCGCCGGAATTGGCCACATAAAGATTGCCGCTGCCGTCTACAGCCAGACCGGTTGGGTTGCTCAACCCGGAAGCAAAAACGGATTCAGCTCCACCTCGATCGAATTCCAAAATCGTTCCGTTACCGGAATCAGCCACATAAAGATCGCCATTATCCGCAAAGGCAAGGCCGGCGGGCTGATCCAGGCCGGAGGCAAAGACGGATTCAGCTCCACTGGAATTGAATCTTAAAATAGTCCCGCCCGTTGAATCGGAAACATAAACATTATCAGCGTCTGCATAGGATTCACCAGCCAGAAACAGAACGATTCCCAGGCCAAGTGTGGTACAACATGATTTCATACGTCTTACTCCGGTTTTATTATTGATGTTACGAATGACAAAATTTGAACTTCAACATTTTGCCAAATTAAAGGGGGCGAGCGGACTTCACGGCAATGGCAATCACGCAATCACCCAGCGAGCGGTTCCACGGCAACAAACAGAGCTCCCAAATTTTAAAGAGCCGGGTGATTCCCCAGGCCGGCCAATGGCGGGACGTTCCCCCGGTAAAATTCGTCCGTCCCCACCGTAGCAGGAGGCTTTCATAAATCACAGAGGTAACAATAAAAGGGAGCAGCGTCACCTGCTGAAAACCTGCCAGGACCAGTGCCCGATGCATGGATTTCATTGAAAAGATGTGCAGATGCCGGGGCGGTTCCAACCCGCGCCAGCATTCCTTGAAAAGCCGGTGTCCCCAGCTGGCGCTGTTTGGCGTGAATAGAACCAGCCTTCCGTTAGGCTTCAAAATTCTCCTGCACTCGGCGAGGGTGCGCACGGGATCCGGAACATGTTCAACCACGTGATTGAGGGTCACCGCGTCGAAAGAGTCATCAGGATAACCCTGCTGTTCCAACGAACCGCATTCCGCTTTCAACCCGTTTTGTCGGGCGAGTTTCACTGCGCTCTCATCAAAATCAAATCCTTCAACCAGCCAGCCTCGCTGGCGCATTGTCAGAAGCCACTCCCCGGACCCGCACCCCACGTCCAGCAAACGCCCTTGCGGAACCGCCGGCAGGCAACGCACCCAGGCGTCAGCCTCGCGGCGATGGATTGGAGACAAAGACAGCAACCGGCCCAGGGTCCTGGCGAGCAAGGGCTGAGGTCCTGTCTCATAATTGTATTTGTTGGCCCAGTAGCCATGTTGGGCCAGGGCGCGGATTCGTTTTAGCAATCCCGCGTGCCGGGTCGAATCAGAAGCCTTATGCGTGTAATAATTCGCATAGGCTTTTCCAATATCTTCCCGGATCGGCATGGGGTCCAACCAGATCAACCCGCATTCGCGGTTGGAGCAGATTTTCAGGTTCCACAACCCTGCCGTTCCAAAAAGGCGGTCTCTTTGCCCCAAATAAATGGAGTCACCCTCGTGGCCGCACAAAATGCACCGGGGACAGGCCGCCGTCCTGATTTGACTATCATCTGCCTCTCTGGCTTCGGCGTATGAACGGGACGGATCCATATTCCCTGCAATTGGACTCTGCAACTCCCGCGAAAATGGCGGGTTTAAAAATTGTCGGCGAAGGTTTGACGGGAACGCCAAACGCAACAAAAGTGGATTACTGGAACAAACTGCTGATATTCATTGGCGGCCGCAAACGAGCCGCCCTGCCCCTGTCGGGGCATCAATGTGAACCTACTTTACACTAGGGACTGACGACTCGCAGACCGTCTGGAGTTGTCGGCGGTTGGGCCGAGTTTGACTGAATGGACTGTACTGCCGATCCCGGAATCACTTGCAAAAGAGTAAAGCTTGCCAGGCCCGTCCCTGGTTCCCTGCCCATAAAAATAATCTGGTGCGGCCCGGCGCTGAGACTGAACACCTTCGGAACAATCTGGTCATTGTTCTCAGACCCGCCACCACGCCAACTGACGATGCGCTGCTCAAAGCCCGAGGTGATGGGCATGATGTCCCAGATCATGGTGGCATTGTATGGCGAGGCATCAATATTGACGTAAAATGAATTGACATCCGTACTGGGCGCATCGACCAATGCCTGGATCTCGTAATTCCCGGCATTGGCAAGAGTAAAATTGAAAACGGCTGCTCCACTGCTTGTGTCTCCGATCGGTTGCAGTGGTTGATAGATATAACTGCTGGAAACCCCGTTAATCGTGGTGCTGTATGTTTGCAAGCCGGTCAAATTGCCGGATGCGGCCGTAAAAATCAGTCCCGTGTTGGTCGTTCCACCCCCGGAATTCGGCATCGCTTCCACCTCAAGGTTCGTTAGGGATTGCGCCCAACCCTGAGCATTGCTCACCACCAGGGTCCAGACGTAACTGTTGTTGATGGTATTCGTATCAAAGTAACAAGTGATATTCGTTATTGGACTCGCACTGTTCGTATAAACCACCGGGGCGCCTCCATTGACAGTGTAACTCCACTGCCACGTCTGAGCGTTGGTCGCTTTCGCCGAAAATTGCACGGTTGTTCCCGCGTAGATCTGCAGCCCAGGCAGGCTCAAATCCACATCGGTCGTATTCACGCTGATCGCCGATACCGTAGGTAAAGCCGGCGGCACGTTGGTCGCACTGCCCGTTACCGTCGTGTTCGTCCCGTTGCCGCCCGTAAAAGTCACACTCTGATTGTAATTGGTCGCCCCGGTCGGGCTGAACACCACCGTCACCAACTGGCTCGCACCGGCGCCCAAACTATAGCTTCCTCCCGACACAATGCTAAATGGTGCTCCCACACTGGCCGTACCAGTCAATGTTCCCGTCCCAATATTCTGCACCGTGAAATTGTTCGTCTTGCTCGTCCCGTTCAAAATCGTCCCGTACGCAATGCTACCGGGCGTTACCTGCAACGCCGGAGTCGGCACCGGCACGTTGGTCGCACTGCCCGTTACCGTCGTGTTCGTCCCGTTGCCGCCCGTAAAAGTCACACTCTGATTGTAATTGGTCGCCCCGGTCGG
>Ga0070731_10003936_pt1 | contig 13093 bp, 13 predicted proteins | sample Coa_R1_2_FD_66448 | JGI IMG/M metagenome (GOLD analysis project Ga0070731, IMG submission 66448) | Surface soil microbial communities from Centralia Pennsylvania, which are recovering from an underground coalmine fire - Coalmine... | ecosystem: Environmental > Terrestrial > Soil > Unclassified ... | reverse complement strand
GCTTCTTCTTGCCTCTGAGGTACGCGACGAGCAGATCGCCGGCCGCGTGGTCGGGGACCTGGTACCCGAGCTGCAGCTTCTTCCGGTAGACGGCGTTCGCCGCCGCCTGGTCGTAGATCCCGGTGACGGGAATCCCGAGCAGCTTCTGCACCAGGCGGACGTCGTCGCCGTGCTCCGGCGGGTGCGTCAACTGGAGTTCTCTCACGCTGGCCTCCTCGGCTCCGACGAACGGCGCCGCAGCGTTCCGGGGCCGAGTCTACGCCGCCCGGCGCGGCATTCCATCCCTCGTGCGAGGCGTTGACCCGCGCCCGCTGACGGTGCGAAACTTGGTCGCAGACGAGGAGGGGCTCTTGGGTTCGTTACCGGTGTCCTGCGGCTCGTCTGCGGCGCAGCTCACCGTGCCCTTCTTCCACCGACGGACGAGGGAGGCGACATGGCTCAGCTGAGCGTGCGAGGCGCGCACTTCATCGGGCGCTTCGAAGGATGGCGGGACAAGCCGTACAACGACCCGACGAACAACGCGACGATCGGGTTCGGCCATCTGATCCACATGGGCCCGGTCACGGCGCACGACAACGCCGAGTGGGGAACGATCTCGATGGAGCGAGGCATCCAGCTCCTGCAGCAGGACGCCGCGATCGCGGAGAACGCGATCGACCACTACATCAAGCGGCCGCTCACACAGTGGCAGCGCGACGCCCTCGCCTCGTTCGCGTTCAACTGCGGCGGCGGGGCGCTGAGCGGCTCCGTCGGCCAGGCGGTGAACGCCGGTCACGACCCGACTCCCGCACTCGAGCAATGGGACCATTCGGGTCACGTCGTGCTCCAGGGACTGCTGACCCGGCGGAAGGAGGAAGGCCATCTCTACGCCACCGGCGACTACGCGGACGGGGATCCGCCGGCGACGAACGGCTCGTCCCCTCAGAAGAAGCCGCAGCCGCACCCGGACACCGTCGTCCCCACACCCGTTCCCGACTGGGCGTGGCACTGGGTCGAGTGGAAGCTCGGCCGCGCCAAGTTCAAGGGCCACGCGGGTGACCCCAAGCTCCGGCACCTGACGGGGGCGCCGGACACGATCCCGCCCTGGGGCTGGACGTTCCTCAAGCGCTTCCAGTAGCCGCGCGGCTTGACAGACGAGCTTCGGTGCCTAGTATTTAGGTACTTGAAGATTAGCCAACATACAAGCATCGGCCGTTGACCGACCGGATCGAGGCGCACGTCTGGCGGATCTCGTTCGTTGTGATCCTCGGCTCGATCATGTCGATCCTCGACACGACGATCGTCAACGTCGCGCTCGAGACGCTCGGCCGCGAGCTGCACAGCACCCTCAGCGACATCCAGTGGGTGATCACGGGCTACATGCTCTCGCTCGCGGCGGTGATCCCCGTGACCGGCTGGGCGGCGCGCCGCTTCGGCGCGAAGAACATCTACCTGGTCTCGCTCGTCCTGTTCACCGCGGGCTCGGCGCTCTGCGGCATCGCGACCTCCGCGACCGAGCTGATCGTCTTCCGCATCGTGCAGGGGATCGGCGGCGGGATGATCCTGCCGATCGGCCAGCTGATGATGGCCTCGGCGGCCGGCCCGAAGCGCATGGGCCGCGTGATGAGCATCGTCGCGATCCCCGCGATGCTGGCGCCGATCTTCGGCCCCACGCTGGGCGGGCTGATCGTCGACAACGCGAGCTGGCGCTGGATCTTCTTCGTCAACCTTCCCGTCGGCGCGTTCGCGTTCCCGCTCGCCCTCCGTCTGCTCCCCAGCGCCGAGCGGCAGCCGACCGACCGGCTCGACCTGCGCGGTCTCGTGCTGATGGCGGCCGGCGTCCCGCTGTTGACCTACGGCCTCGCCGAGATCGGCGCCACGGGGACGTTCACGAGCGCGAAGGCTCTCGTTCCCCTCGTCGCCGGTGTCGCGCTGGTCGCAGCGTTCGCGCGCCACGCGCTGCACGCGACGCGACCCCTGCTCGACCTGCGTCTGTACCGCCGCGCCACGTTCTCGTCCGCGTCGGTCGCGATGTTCTGTCTCGGTGCCGCGCTGTTCGGCGGCATGGTCCTGATGCCGCTCTACTGGCAGCAGATCCGCGCCGAGAGCGTGGTCACCACCGGCCTGCTGACAGCGCCGATGGGCGTCGGCATGGCGCTCGTAATGCCGTTCGTCGGCCGGCTCGCCGACCGCGTCGGCGGCGGGCCGCTCGCGCTCCTCGGCGTCGTGGTGACCACGGTCGCGACCGTTCCCTTCGGTTTCATCGGCGCGCACTCGTCGATCGCCTGGCTCTCGATCGCGATGCTGGTGCGCGGCATGGGCGTCGGCTTCGCCTTCATGCCGGCGATGACCGCCGCGTACGCCGCGCTCGACCGGAGCGAGCTTTCCGACGCCACGCCGCAGCTGAACGTGCTCCAGCGCGTGGGCGGCTCGATCGGCACCGCCGTGCTCGCGGTGGTGCTGCAGCGCGCGCTGCTCCACGCCCACGGCCTCGCAGGCGCGGCCGGCGCCTACGGAACCGCGTTCTGGTGGTCGCTCGGGCTGACCGCGGTCGCGATCGTCCCGTGCCTCGTCCTGCTCCGTGCCGAGCGGGCCGCGCGCGCCGGGGCGCACGTCGCGGAGCTCGTTCCTGCAGCGGAGGTCGCGGCGTGACCCGCACGGCGGCGAAGGCAGGCGTCGACACGCGCGACGAGGCGCTCGTCCAGCTCGGCGCGGCCTTCAAGGGGATCATGGGGGCGCTGCGGCGGATCCGCGGACGCGAGACCCACCGCGGCGGCGAGCTCAGCTTCGCGCAGTACCACCTCCTCTTCGGCCTCGCCGAGCACGGGGAGCTGTCGACGAGCCGGCTCGCCGCGGCGGCGGACGTCACGCCCGCGACGGTCACGCCGATGCTGGACGGGCTCGTCGCGATGGGCCTGGTCGAGCGCACACGCTCGGACCGCGACCGGCGCGTGGTCACGGTCGCCCTGACGGAGAGAGGGCGCGAGCTGCTCGCCGAGAAGCGCGCGACCTGGGAGCAGCGCTGGCGGCAGACCCTGGCCGGCTTCAGCGGTGACGAGCTGGCGACCACCGCGGCCGTGCTCGAGAGCCTCCGCGCGATGTACGACGCCCTGGACGCCGAAGCCGACTAGCGCATAGGCTCCGCCGCGCTGGCTGCGGTAGTCGACTTCGGACGTTAGGAGTGGCCATGAACGTCTTTCGTCGGCGGGCGATGTACCTCCTCGGCGCGACCGCGGTCGCGTCCGGGGTGCTGGTCGCAGGTGCGTCGGTCGCCGGGGCGGCACCGGGTGCAACCTGCACGGGCGATCTCAGCAACCTCCCGAGCAGCGCAGGGACGCTGTCGGGCAACTACGCGGGGAACGTCCGCGTGATCGGTGCGTGCGCGGTCGATGCCGGGCCGGCCGTGATCAACGGCAACCTGACGGTGACGGCGGGCTCGACGCTCGTCGCGGCGTTCGCCTCGGGAAGCCTGACCGTGAAGGGGAACTTCCAGATCGACAACGGCGCAGCGGTGATCATCGGCTGCAACCCCAACAGCTTCCCGTGCGTCGACGACCAGTCGGCGACGAGCGAGGAGACGATCGGCGGGAACCTGACGGCGAATCACCCGCTGGGCCTCGTCACGCACAACACCACCGTCTCCGGGAACCTGCTCGTGCACGGAGGCGGCGGCGGCGTGACGTGCGGCTCGACCCCCGGCGTGTTCGGGGTGTTCGGCTCACCCGCCTACATCGACAACGAGGACGACACGGTGGGCGGAAACGTCGTCATGACGGGCATCCAGTCGTGCTGGCAGGGCACGATTCGCGTCGAGGTCGGCGGGAGCGTGATCGACACCGGCAACACGCTGGCCGACCCGGATGCCAGTGAGGTCGTCGGCAACACGATCTCCGGGAACATCGTCTGCAACGGCAACAGTCCCGCCGTGCAGTACGGCGACTCGGGCGCGGCGCCCAACACCGTGCACGGGAACGCGATCGGCCAGTGCGGCTTCGACGTGCTGCAGCCCGATCCGTTCTTCGACGGCGGCGGCTCCCAGCCGATCTCCGTCAAGGGCTGATCGAAAAGGCCCTGCGGGCGCACGCGCGCCCGCAGGGCCTCCTTCGTGACTCAGAGCAGCCTGTCGAGGCCCCGCGTCAGACCGCGCAGGGTGGGGACGGCACGGACTGCGAGCAGGGTTCCGGCGACGTACGGTGCCGGCGTGTCGCCCGCGTCGTGGCGCAGCGAGAGCCGCTGCCCGGCGGCGGCGAACACGACCTCCGTCGAGACGACGAAGCTCGGCAGCCGCAGCGAGTGCACCTGCGTCCCGGCGACGGTCGCGCCACGCGCCTCACGCGCGCCGTGCACGTCGGCGAGCGGCACCTCGATTGTGGGCGGCCGGACGTCGGCGAGGCGCTCGGCCAGCTCGCGCGACGTGCCGCTCGGGGCATCCTCCTTGCCGGCGCTCGCGTAGTCGATCACCTCCCACGACGGCAGATGGCGCGCCGCCTCGACGGCGAAGCGCAGCATCAGCGCCGCGGTGAGCGAGAAGTTGCCGGCCGCGACCACACCCACGCCTTGCTCGCGCGCCCGCGCGTCTATCTCCTCGTAGTCCGCGGCGGAGAGCCCGCTCGATCCGACGACCGCGCCGACGCCGCGGTCGACGGCGGTGAGCACGTTCTCCTTCACGACCGCGGCGTGCGTGTAGTCGACGAGCACGTCGGCGCCGGCGGCTACGAGCGCCTCGGCGACCGACGTGTACGTTCCCGGGCCGGAACGTGAGACGCCGGCCGCGAGCTCGAGGTCGTCCGCGGCCTCGACCGCCGCGGCGATCGCGCGTCCTGTCCACCCCGTGCTGCCCGCGACGCAGACCCTGATCACGGGCGAAGTCTCTCAGGCGGCCGCGGCTGCCTCCTCGGCGTGCGGGGCCGGCGCCTGCATCCGGACGCGCAGGAGGCCGCCGCCGATCGCCGCCGCGGCGAACGCGAAGACCGCGCCGACGACGAACGCGACGTGGTATCCGCCGGTGAGGGCGGCCAGCTCTCCGTGCCCGGCCGAGCGCAGGGAGCTCGTCCGCGACGCCGCGATGCTCGCCAGGACGGCGAGCCCGAGGGCGCCGCCCATCATGAAGGCGGTGTTGACGAGCCCCGAGGCGAGTCCGGCCTCTTCCGGCTGGACGTCGCTCATCGCCGCGAGCAGGACCGGGTTGAACGCCATGCCGGCGCCGACGCCGAGCAGGATCATGCTCGGGAGCACGTCGACGACGAAGCTGCCGTGGACGGGCGCGCGCACGAACAACACGAGCCCGAGGGCCGCCAGGGTCAGTCCGGCGGCGAGCGGCTTCCGGATCCCGAACCGCATCACGAGCTTCGCCGAGAGGCTGATCGAGAAGAAGCCCATGATGAGGTTCGCGGGCAGGAAGGCGAGCCCGACCTGGATCGGCTTGTAGCCGAGCACCAGCTGCAGGTACAGCGCGGAGAGGAAGAACCAGGCGAACATCGCCGCCGCCCAGAGGACGCCGACCACGTTCGAGGTCGCGATGTTCCGCAGCTTGAAGAGGCGGAGCGGCATGAGCGGGGCCGGCACCTTCGACTCGACCGCGAGGAAGGCCGCGAGCAGCGCGACGGCGCCTCCCAGCAGCCCGAGCGTGCGCGCCGAGGTCCAGCCGGCCTGGTTCCCGTTGACGATCGCGTACACGGCGAGCATCAGCGACGCCGTCACGAGGATCGCACCGGCGACGTCGAGCCGGCCCTCGGCCCGCTCGCGCGTGCCGGGGAGCAGGCGGAACGAGAGGATCACGACGAGCACGCCGATCGGGAAGTTGACGAGGAAGATCCAGTGCCAGCTCAGCCAGTTCGTGAGGACGCCGCCGAGCAGCACGCCGATGCTGCCGCCGCCGGAGGCGACGAACCCGAACACGCCCATCGCCTTCGCGCGGTCGAGCGGCTCGGTGAAGATCGTCATCATCAGCGACAGCGAGACGGCCGACGCCACCGCGCCGCCGACGCCCTGCACCGCGCGCGCCGCGACGAGGAACCCCTGAGACGTCGCGAGTCCGCACGCGAGCGACGCGAGCGTGAAGAGGCTGATGCCGGCGAGGAACAGGCGCCGGTGGCCGAAGATGTCGCCGAGCCGGCCGCCGAGCAGCAGGAAGCCGCCGTACGTCAGCAGGTAGCCGTTCACGACCCACGCGACGGAGGTCTCGGAGAAGCCCAGGCTCTGCTTGATCGACGGGAGCGCGACGTTGACGATCGTCACGTCGAGCACGATCATCAGGCTCGCCAGGCACAGGAGGTACAGCGCGAGCCAGCGCGGATCCATTCCGCTCCGTGTCGTGGTCTCGTCTCTCGTCTCGCCTGCATCCATGTCGGTCTCCCCCTCGTCGGTTTCTTCACCAGCTGTTTCTACCGGCGACGACCTACCCGAGCTCGATTGGCACCGAGCAGCGTCGTCGAATTGGTCTGCACCGGCTAAGACTGGGCTTGCGCCGGCAATTCATCGGTCCCGGGGATTGACAGCCGGTTCACCGGCGCCGTAGGGTCGCTTCAGTTCTTCTTCAGTCCTACCGAAGGAGTGTGTGGTGCCGTCGAGCGCGCCGGACGTGACGACCCAGGTCGACGTCGGCGAGCGCCTCCGGCAGATCCGCCGGCTCCGGCGCGCCACGCTGCGGACGGTCGCCGAGCGCTCCGGGCTCAGCGAGAGTTTCCTGAGCCAGGTCGAGCGCGGCCGCTCGAACGCCAGCGTCGCATCGCTGCGCCGGATCGCGGACGCGCTGCGCGTCAGCGTCTCGGATCTGTTCGAGCCGAACGGGCCGCCGCAGCCGCGGGTGCTTCGCCGGGACGACCGGCCCGCGCTGAGCTTCGGGATCTTCGGCCGGAAGCTGCTGCTGACGCCGAGGCCGCTGCACAACCTGGAGGTGTTCGTCGGCGAGCTCGACCCGGGCGGGTCGACGGGGGCCGAGCCGTATTCGCACGGCGACTCGGAGGAGCTCTTCGTCGTGCTCAACGGAACCGTTCAGCTCGAGCTCGGGGGCGAGCTCCACGAGCTCGAGCCCGGCGACAGCATCGACTACCGAAGCTCGACTCCGCACAGGATCTCGAACATCGGCACGGAGCTCGCAGAAGTCATGTGGATCATCAGTCCGCCCAGTTACTAAAGGAGGCCGGGATGGACACGGAAGGTCGGGGGACGGAGCGGCGGTTCGACCGCCAGACGCTCCTGAAGCTGGCGGCGGCGGCCGGCGGCGCGGGGCTGGTCGCCGGGCCGACCGGCGTCGCGGAGGCGATGAATGCACTGTCGGCCGCGGAAAGCGGCCGCCTGCAGGTGCTCGACTGGGCCGGGTACGGCAACGACGGCGGGCAGGCGATGTTCGCGCAGTACGTCAAGCAGCATCCGAACAACAAGCCGCAGTTCACCTACATGACGAACGAGGCAGACGCGCTGGCCAAGATCCACGCCGGCCTGAAGCCCGATCTGTTCCGGCCGTACGTCGGCTGGGTGAAGTACTTCGCCACCAGCGGGCTCGTGCAGCCCTGGGACACGTCGAAGATCCCGAACTTCAAGCACCTCAACCCGTTCATGGTGAAGGCGGGGCAGTACAACGGGAAGCAGTACGGCATTCCGGAGGACTGGGGCTTCGACGCGATCCTGTATCGAAGCGACAAGGTGCAGCCGAAGGCGAAGTCGTGGGGCCTGCTCTACGACGAGCGCTACAAGGGCAAGATCGCGTGGTTCGACGACCCGGTCGAGAACCTGACGATCGCCGGTCTCCTGTTCGGCTTCCCCGATCCGTGGAACCAGACCGACGCGCAGCTGAAGCAGTCGCAGCAGTTCCTGATCTCCAAGAAGCACCTCGTTCGCACGATCTGGTCGTCGGAGACGGAGCTGGACCAGCAGTTCGCCTCCGGTGACGTCTGGATCGCGCTCGCGTGGCCGAACGACTGGGTGCAGATGAGAGCGAAGAAGCTGCCCGTCGTGTACATGCATCCGACCGTGAAGAAGCAGCGGCCGATCGCGTGGGTCGGCATGTTCATGTTGCTGAACGGGACTCCGCGTCCGGACCTCGCTCATGCCTACGTCAACGGCTGGAGCTCGAAGGCGTCGGCGAAGTGGCTCGAGGACAACTACGGCTACGGCCACGCCAACACGCAGGCGCGGCCGGCCTCGAGCGACCTTTTGCGCGTGCTCGACCTGTCGAACCCGAAGGCGGTCACGCTGCCGAACGCGTACCTCGACCGTGACGTGCCGCGGCGCGCCGATTACGCCAAGCTGTGGGAAGAGGTGAAGGCGTCCTAAGGAGGAAACGCCTCAGCCTGACGACGCCGAGCCTGCTCGGGCTGCCGCTCGCGTGGCTCGGCGTCTTCTTCCTGCTGCCGATCGCGTTCGTCGCGCTCTACAGCTTCGACGTCTACTCGTTGAACCCGGGGCCGCACGGGTTCACGTTCGCCGGCTGGCAGGCGATGTTCCACGAGCCGATCTACCTGAGGCTCTTCTGGAAGTCGGTGAAGATGTCGCTCGCGGTCTCGGCGATCATCGTCCTGCTCGCGTATCCGCTCGCCTACTACCTCGCGCTGTCCGGGACGAAGCGCAAGTACATCCTGCTGCTCCTGCTGATCGCTCCGTTCCTGACGAGCTATCTGCTGCGCGTGCTCGCCTGGAAGGTCATTCTGGGCGACCAGGGCGTCATCAACACGTTCCTGTTCTGGACGGGCATCCGCGCGCAGGGGCACCCGGTCTCGCAGCTGCTCTACAGCCAGTTCGCGGTCATGCTCGTGCTCGGCTACATCTGGCTGCCGTTCGTCGCGCTGCCGATCTTCGTCTCGCTCGAGAGCCTCGACCGCTCGCTGCTCGAGGCGGCGAGCGACCTCGGCGCAAGCAGGTTGCAGGCGTTTCGCCGGGTCACGCTTCCGCTCTCGCTGCCGGGCATCTTCGCGGCGTTTCTGTTCGTGTTCATCCCCACGCTCGGTGAGTTCGTCACCCCGTCGCTCGTGGGCGGGGCATCGGGCTACATGTACGGCAACCAGATCGTCGACCTGTTCGGGACCGGCTTCCCGGATTGGGAGACGGGCTCGGTCCTCGCGCTCTTCCTGCTCGCGGTGGTCGCCGTGCTCACGATCGTCTTCTCGCGCTTCCTGCAGCCGCGGACGGTCTCCTGATGGACGTCGCGCTGTCCAAGAACGGGGCGCGCGTGTTGCGGGCGTTCTTCGTGCTGGTCGTCGTGTTCCTCTACGCGCCGATCGTGATCCTGCTGATCTTCTCGTTCAACAAGGCTCAGGTTCCGGCGTTCCCGCTGAGCGGGTTCACCGTTCAGTGGTACCGCGACTTCTTCGCGAACTCGGATCTGCGCGGCGCGCTCGAGACGAGCGCGATCGTCGCGTCGCTGTCGAGCGTCGGCGCCGTCTTCCTGGGCATCCTCGCGTCGATCGCGCTGACGCGACGCAGCTTCCGCGCGAAGCCGTTGGTCTCCGCGCTGCTGCTCAGCCCGCTCGTCATCCCCTACGTGGTGTTCGGCATCTCGCTACTGCTGCTCTTCCACACGCTCGGGATTGGCAACGGGATCCCGACGGTGTTCGTCGGGCACACGGTCATCACGCTTCCCTACACGATCCTCGTGCTCGTGCCCCGGCTCGAGCAGGTGGACGTCGCACTCGAGGAGGCGGCGTTCGACCTCGGTGCGGGCCGCGTGCGCACGTTCGTGCTGATCACGCTGCCGCTGATCCTGCCGGCGATCGTGTCGGCGTTGCTGATCGCGTTCACGACGTCGTTCGACGAGTACGCCGTGGCGTCGTTCGTGATCGGAACGCGCGTGACCTTCCCCATCTACCTCTACTCGGCACTTCGCTTCCCGAGTGAGCTGCCGCAGGTGATCGCGGTCGCCGTGGTCGTCCTGGTCGCGTCGCTGATCGTGATCGTCGGCGCGGAGGTCGGCAGACGCCTGGCCGAGCGCCGGCTCGCCGACTGAGAGAATCGTCCTCGATGGCGGGTCGTTCACTCTTTGTCGCCGCCCTGCAGACGGCGGGCGTCCCGAGAAACCCGGAGGCGACGCTCGAGCAGCTCGCCGAACGCGTCCGCGCCGTCCGGGCGACGTTCGACGGCGCGCAGCTCGTCGTCGCTCCGGAGCTCCATCTCATGGCGCTGCCGCCGCTGCTCGAGGAGGACGAGGCGTCGTCCGACCAGCTCGCCGTCAAGGTTCCGGGAGAGCTCACCGAGCGGCTGGGCGCGCTCGCACGCGAGACCGGGCTGTGGCTCGTGCCGGGAAGCGTTTACGAACGCCACGAGGGCGACGTGTTCAACACGGCGCTCGTCCTCTCCCCTGCCGGCGAGCTGGTCGCCTCGTACCGAAAGTGCTTCCCCTGGCAGCCCTACGAGACGACGACGCCGGGCACGACGGTCACGTGCTTCGACATCGAGGGCATCGGCCGCTTCGGCCTGACGATCTGCCACGACGGCGTGTTTCCCGAGGTGTTCCGTCAGCTCGCCTGGCTCGGCGCCGAGGCCGTGTTCCAGGTGACGTTGACGGGCACCAGCGACCGCGAAGCCGAGGTCGTCGTCGCCCGGGCGAATGCGATCGTCAACCAGGTCTGTGTCGTCAACGTCAACGCCGCCGCGCCGGTGGGAAACGGCCGCAGCCTCATCGTCGACGCGGAGGGCGCCGTCCGCTACGAGGCCGGCGAAGGCGAGGAGCTGGTCACCGCCGTGCTCGACCTCGACGCGGTCGCCCGGGTGCGAGAGCGCGGCAGCTTCGGGCTGAACCGGCTCTGGGACGAGATGGACCGCGTCGGGCCGGGCCTCGAGCTGCCGATGTACGGCGGCCGCTACCGGCCGCGGCCGCGGTAGAGCTCGAGCACCTCGGCGTGCGGAAGCGCGCGCACGACGCGCCCTTCGCGACCCGTCGTGTCGACCGCCGACCAGAGCGCCTCGAGCACCGCCTCCTCGGTCGCGTCGACCGTCGCCTGGAACAGCGGGTCGAGCTACCGGTCCGGGTGAGAGCGCTCCGTCCGGGTCGAGAAGGCGACGAAGATCTCGCCGCTGCCGTGGTGCGCCGCCGAGCCCGCCCGGGCGAGGCCCAGTCCCGCGCGCCGAGCGAGCCGCTCGAGCTGCGCCGGAGACAGCGGCGCGTCGGTCGCGACGACGGCGATGCAGCTGCCCGCCGGAGCACGGCGACGCGCGCCGGCGGGGTCCAGGCTCCGGCCGACCGGGACGCCGTCGACACGCAGCTGGCCTGCCGCGCCGAAGTTCGCGAGCACGAGCACCCCGACCGTCCCGCTGCCCGTCGCGCGGCTCGCCGAGCCGATGCCGCCCTTCCAGTCGAAGCAGACCATTCCGGCGCCCGCGCCGACCGCACCCTGCTCGACGTCGAGCCTCGCGCGCGCCGCCGCCTGCGCGACGTGCTCCGGACGCACGTGCGCCACGCGCGCGTCCGACAGCCAGCTGTCGTCGCACTCGCCGACCACGGGGATCACCACGTCGTCGACGCCGACGCGCGGGTCGGCCGCCATCGCGACCTGCACCGCGCCGTCGTAGACGCGGCCGACGGCGTGCGTCGACGTCAGGTAGACGTTCGTCTCGAGCAGGCCCCACTCACGGATCTCGAGGGAGCCGGTCAGCTCACCGGCGCCGTTCAGCACCGCGGTGCCCGCGGGCACGGGAAGAGCCGGCGGGACGAGGGCCGTGACACCCGTCACCTCGACGGTGACGTGGCCGACGCGAACGCCGACGTCGGCGATCGAGTTGCGCGGCCCCGGCTCGAGCCCGCCGATCACGATCCCGTCGTCGCGCCCCCGTGTCATGGTTGCGAGCCTAGTGATCTTCGTCTGGAGCGACGACTGCCTCCGGCACGAGCCGGCAGCGGAGATCTGGGTCGGTACCTCGACACCGGCGACGGAAGTGCCGGAGCGAGCCGCGCGGATCCGCGCAGCGCTGCTCGCCGCAGGGGCAGAGGAGGTGACGGCGACACCGCACGACGACGACGCGCTGCTCGCCGTCCACGATGCCTCACTGGTCGAGTACCTGCGTACCGCCTGGGACGAGTGGTCGTCGGCGTCGCTGCCGGCCGACCGCGTCGTGCCGTACGTTTTCGCGCACCGCGAGCTGGGCGCACGCCGCACGCCCACCGCGGTCTCGGCCCGCGCGGGACTGTTCGCCTACGACACGATGACGCTGATCGGGCCCGGCACCTGGGAGGCCGCCCGCGCCGCGGTCGACGTGGCGCTGACGGCCGTCGACCTCGTCGCCGAGGGGGCGCCGCTCGCGTACGCGTGCTGCCGGCCACCGGGCCACCATGCCCTGCACCGGGCCTACGGCGGCTCGTGCTACCTCAACAACACCGCCGTCGCCGCCGCGGCGCTGCTCCGGCGTCTCGGCGGCCCGGTTGCGGTCGTCGACATCGACGCGCATCACGGCAACGGGACGCAGGAGCTCTTCCTCGAACGCGGCGACGTGCGCACGGCGTCTGTGCACGTCGACCCGGGCGCCGGCTGGTTCCCGCACTTCGTCGGCTTCGCGGCGGAGAACGACGCGGCGAACCTCAACCTGCCGCTCGCGCCCGCCTCCGGCGATACCGAGTGGCTCGCCGCCGTGCGCGAGGCGGCGGAGTTCGCAACGGGCGCACGCGCGCTCGTCGTGGCGCTCGGTGTCGATGCCGCGGCTGCCGATCCCGAGAGCCCGCTCGAAGTGACGGCCGCCGGCTACCGCGATGCCGGTCGCATCCTGGGCGGGCTCGGCGTGCCGACGGTCGTCGTGCAGGAGGGCGGGTACGACCTGGCAACGATCGGCGCGCTGGTGGTCGAGACGCTCGCCGGCCTGGAGGAGTAGAAACACGGAATGACGGCGGCGACCCGCTTCGCACGGCCGCTGCCGGAGGGCGGCACGATCGGCGTGGCCGCGCCGGCCAGCCCGTACGACGCGCGGTCGGAGCTCGAGCGCGGGATCGACTGGTGGGAGTCGCGCGGGTACCGCGTGAAGCTCGCGCCCGGTGTCCACGACCGCGACGACTACGTCGCCGGCGACGCCCGGCGGCGTGCCGAGGACCTGAACGCGCTCTTCGCCGACGGCGAGGTCGATGCGATCCAGGCGCTCCAGGGCGGCTACGGCTCCGCCCAGGCGATTCCGTACCTCGACTTCGACCTGATCGCGG
>Ga0070731_10003935_pt1:0-5000 | contig 13098 bp, 7 predicted proteins | sample Coa_R1_2_FD_66448 | JGI IMG/M metagenome (GOLD analysis project Ga0070731, IMG submission 66448) | Surface soil microbial communities from Centralia Pennsylvania, which are recovering from an underground coalmine fire - Coalmine... | ecosystem: Environmental > Terrestrial > Soil >... | reverse complement strand
ATGGTATGCTACAAGTGAATATTTGCGACAAGAAATGAATCCTAATTTTAGGATGACAGATCCCTTTAATCCAGTCCATATAATGTCTTTTTCGGGAGCTAGAGGAAATGCATCTCAAGTCCACCAATTAGTGGGTATGAGAGGATTAATGTCTGATCCCCAAGGGCAAATGATTGATTTACCCATTCAAAGCAATTTACGCGAAGGACTGTCTTTAACAGAATATATAATCTCTTGCTATGGAGCCCGCAAAGGAGTTGTGGATACCGCTGTACGAACATCAGATGCTGGATATCTTACGCGCCGACTTGTTGAAGTAGTTCAACACATTGTTGTACGTAGAACAGATTGTGGCACCATCCGAGGAATTTCTGTAAGTCCTCAAAACCGGATGATGTCGGAAAGAGTTTTTAGCCAAACATTAATTGGTCGTGTATTAGCAGACGATATATATATAGGCCCCCGATGCATTGCTATTCGAAATCAAGATATTGGGATTGGACTCGTCAATCGATTCATAACCTTTCGAACACAAGCAATATCTATTCGAACCCCCTTTACTTGTAGGAGTACCTCTTGGATCTGTCGATTATGTTATGGTCGGAGTCCCACTCATGGTGACCTGGTTGAATTGGGAGAAGCTGTAGGTATTATTTCGGGTCAATCCATCGGGGAACCGGGGACTCAACTAACATTAAGAACTTTTCATACCGGCGGAGTATTTACAGGGGGCATCGCAGAACATGTGCGAGCCCCCTCTAATGGAAAAATAAAATTCAATGAGGATTTAGTCCATCCCACACGTACACGGCACGGGCATCCTGCTTTTCTATGTGATATAGATTTGTATGTAATTATTGAGAGTGAAGATATTATGCATAAGGTGACTATTCCACCAAAAAGCTTTCTTTTAGTTCAAAATGATCAATATGTAGAATCAGAACAAGTGATTGCTGAGATTCGGGCGGGAACATACACTTTGAATTTTAAGGAGAGGGTTCGAAAACATATTTATTCTGACTCAGAGGGAGAAATGCACTGGAGTACCGACGTGTACCATGCACCCGAATTTCAATATAGTAATGTCCGGCTCTTACCAAAAACAAGTCATTTATGGATATTATCAGGAGGTTCGTGCAGATCCGGTGTAGTTTCTTTTTCACTCCACAAGGATCAAGATCAACTGAACATCCATTCTCATTCTGTCGAACGAAGATATATTTCTAGCCTCTCAGTGAATAATGATCAAGTGAGACACCAATTAGTTAGGTCAGATTTTTCTCATAAAAAAGAAGATGGTATTTTTGATTATTCGGGATTTAATCGAATCACAGGTATTGGTCATTGTAATCTCATACATCCTGCAATTCTCCACAAGAATTCTTATTTATTGGCAAAAAGGCGAAGAAATCAATTTCTCATTCCGTTCCAATCCATTCAAGAACAAGAGAAAGAACTAATGCCCCATTCAGGTATCTCGATTGAAATACCCATAAAGGGTATTTTCCGTAAAAATAGTATTCTTGCTTATTTTGATGATCCTCGATACAGAAGAAAGAATTCAGGAATTACTAAATATGGGACTATAGGGGCGCATTCAATCGTCAAAAAAGAGGACTTGATTGAGTATCGAGGAGTCAAAAAAATTAAGCCAAAATTTCAAATGAAAATTGATCGCTTTTTTTTCATTCCCGAGGAAGTGCATATTTTACCCGAATCTTCTTACGTAATGGTACGGAATAATAGTATCATTGGAGTAGATACCCGAATCGCTTTAAATAGAAGAAGCCAAGTGGGCGGATTGGTCCGAGTGGAGAAAAAAAAAGGGGGGATTGAACTAAAAATTTTTTCTGGGGATATCCATTTTCCTGGGGAAACGGATAAGATATCCCGACACAGTGGCATCTTGATACCGCCGGAAACGGGAAAAAAAGAACTTAAGGAATCCACCCGGGAATCAAAAAAATTGAAAAAATGGATCTATGTCCAACGGATCACACCTACCAAGAAAAAGCATTTTGTTTTGGTTCGACCCGTAGTCACATATGAAATAGCGAACGGTATCAATTTAGCAACACTCTTCCCCCAGGATCCGCTGCGGGAAAAGGATAATATGCACCTTCGAGTTGTCAATTATATCCTTTATGGAAAGGGCAAACCCTTTCGGGGTATTTCTGACACAAGTATTCAATTAGTTCGAACTTGTTTAGTCTTGAATTGGGACCAAGACAAAAAAAGTTCTTCCGTCGAAGAGGTCTGTGCTTCCTTTGTTGAAGTAAGTACAAATGGTATGATTCGAGATTTCCTAAGAATCGACTTAGTGCAATCCCATATTTCGTATATCAGAAAAAGGAATGCTCCGTCAAGTCCAGGATTGATCTCTGATAATGGTCCAGATCGCACCAATATAAATCCGTTTTACTCCATTTATTTCAAGGCAAGGGTTCAACAATCACTTAGCAAAAATCAAGGAACTATTCATACCTTGTTGAATAGAAATAAGGAATGCCAATCTTTGATAATTTTGTCATCATCTAATTGTTTTCGAATGGGTCCATTCAACGATATCAAATATCATAATGTGATAAAGCAATCAATTCACATTCAAAAAGATCCTCTAATTCCAATTAGGAATTCGTTGGGACCCTTAGGAACAGTCCTTCAAATTGCGAATTTTTATTCATTTTACTATTTAATAACTTATAATCCGATTTCGGTAACTAACTATTTGAAACTTGATAATTTAAAACAGACTTTTCAAGTACGTAAATTTTATTTAATGGATGAAAACGAGAGAATTTATAATCCTGATCCAGACAGTAAGATTGTTTTGAATCCATTTAATTTGAATTGGTATTTTATCCATCATAATTATTGTGAGGAAATGTCCACAATAATGAGTCTTGGGCAGTTTATTTGTGAAAATATATGTATAGCCACAAATGGACCACACCTCAAATCAGGTCAAGTTTTAATTGTTCAAGCTGGCTCTGTAGTAATAAGATCAGCTAAGCCTTATTTGGCTACTCCAGGAGCAACTGTTCATGGGCATTATGGAGAAATCCTTTATGAAGGAGATACATTAATTACATTTATATATGAAAAATCAAGATCTGGTGATATAACGCAGGGTCTTCCAAAAGTAGAACAAGTGTTAGAAGTGCGTTCGATTGATTCAATATCGATGAACCTAGAAAAAAGAGTTGAGGGTTGGAACGCGCGTATAACAAGAATTCTTGGGATTCCTTGGGGATTCTTAATTGGTGCTGAGCTAACTATAGTGCAAAGTCGTATCTCTTTGGTTAATAAGATCCAAAAGGTTTATCGATCCCAGGGGGTCCAAATCCATAATAGACATATCGAAATTATTGTACGTCAAATAACATCAAAAGTGTTGGTTTCAGAAGATGGAATGTCTAATATTTTTTTACCCGGCGAACTTATTGGATTGTTACGAGCGGAGCGAACGGGGCGTGCTTTGGAAGAAGCGATCTGTTATCGAGCCATATTATTGGGAATAACGAGAGCATCTCTGAATACTCAAAGTTTTATATCTGAAGCAAGTTTTCAAGAAACCGCTCGGGTTTTAGCAAAAGCAGCTCTCCGGGGTCGTATCGACTGGTTGAAAGGCCTGAAAGAGAACGTTGTTCTGGGGGGGATGATACCCGTTGGTACCGGATTCAAAGCATTAGTGCACTGTTCACGGCAGCATAACAATATTCTTTTGGAAACAAAAAAAAAAAAGAATTTATTCGGGGGGGGATTATAGATATTTTCTTACACCACAGAGAATTATTAGACTTTTGCATTTCAAAGACTTTACATGATACATCAGAACAATCATTTAGAGGATTTAATGAGTCCTAAGGAGCGGATTCTCTTAACTATTTTTGATCCTTTGATTTCTTAATAGTAAGAAAAGAAAGATAATAACGAATAGAAAGTAATGAGTGGCCTGGATTGTGTATCAATGGCCAATCTCTGGTAAAAGAGAAGGTTCCATTGGAACAATTATTTATTTCAGGGCACCTCGTCTCTTTTTTTTTATCAAATCTTTTTTTGATAAAAAAAAAGAGGAAGTATGGGGAGAAATGGCAAGAAGATAGTGGAATATCAATTTTGAAGAGATGATGGAAGCAGGAATTCCTTTTGGTCATGGTACTAGGAAATGGAATCCTAGAATGTCACCTTATATCTCAGCAAAACATAAAGGTATTCATATTCCAAATCTGACAAGAACTGCTCGTTTTTTATCAGAAGCTTGTTATAAAGCAGCGGATTTAGTAGCACGAGCTGCAATAAGAACCCGGTGTCATTATATTATATTAATAAAAAAAGGCTCGGTGGTATGTTAACGAATTGGTCCACTACAGAAACGAGACTTCATAAGTTCAGGGATTTGAGAGCGGAACAAAAGGCGGGGAGACTCAACCGTCTTCTAAAAGCAGCTATCCTGAAGAGACAATTATCACGCTTGCAAACGTATCCGGGCGGGATTCAATATATGACGGGGGTACCGGATATTGTAATCGTCGTTGATCAGCAAGAAGAATATACGGCTCTTCGAGAATGTATCGCTTTGGGAATTCCAACAATTTGTTTAATCGATACAAATTGTGACCCCGATCTCGCAGATATTTCGATTCCAGCAAACGATAACGCTATAGCTTCAATCCGATTAATTCTTAATAAATTTGTATTTGCATTTTGTGAGGGTCGTTCTAGCTATATACGAAATCCTTGATTAATAATAAGATAAATAAATTTTTTTGGTAACTACATGGATTTTTGGAATCGGTTACTCTTCTTGAATCGCATAAAAGAAAAGAAATTCAAAAAAACCGTGGATATTATGTGATTAGCGGGTATTCAAAACGGATAATTCTAATTAAAGTATACAAGTCGAAAGGGAGAGGGTTGAATCAAAATAATTCTTTTTAAAGTTCTATTTCGGTTAGAGGGCAATATGAATGTTATATCGTGTTCCAGTAACACACTAA
>Ga0070731_10003934_pt1 | contig 13100 bp, 12 predicted proteins | sample Coa_R1_2_FD_66448 | JGI IMG/M metagenome (GOLD analysis project Ga0070731, IMG submission 66448) | Surface soil microbial communities from Centralia Pennsylvania, which are recovering from an underground coalmine fire - Coalmine... | ecosystem: Environmental > Terrestrial > Soil > Unclassified ... | reverse complement strand
ATCAGGCCCGTGCCGAATTGCGCGGCCTTGCCGCTCAGCGTGTAGTCGCTGTCGATCGCGACCTCGCAGGCGTTGCCGGCCGGCACGGCCTGCATGGTGACCGTCGCCTTGGCCAGGCCGCCGCCGCGGATTTCCTTGGCCGCGCCCTCGACCTTGACGCGGTGGGCGACATCGTCCTGTTCGACGAAATGCAGGTCGCCGCGATAGGTCATCTCGATCGGCCCGAGCTTCACCTTCATGCGGCCGACATAGTCGGGACCTTCGCCGGACTCGATGGCGGCGCCCGGCATGCACGGCGCCACGCGGCGGAGGTCGAGGAGAACGGGCCACGCCCGCTCGACCGTCACCGGCAGGCGAAAGCTGTACGCGAAGCGCACGGTGACGGCGCTATTGGCGGGCCGCGCCGGACACCGCGTCGAAGATCCGCTGCGGCGTGGCCGGGAAGTGCTCGATCGCGACGCCGAGGCAGGCCAGCGCATCGTTGACCGCAGCCGCCACCGCCGCCGGCGCCGACACCATCGACGATTCGCCCATGCCCTTGATGCCGCCCGGCACCAGCGCCGAGGGTGTCTGAAGATGGGCGATCTCGATATCCGGCACGTCGAGCGCGGTTGGCAGCAGATAGTCCTGCAGGGTCGCGGTCACAAGCTGGCCGTTCTCGTCGTAGATCAGCTCCTCCAGCAGCGCCAGGCCGATCGCCTGCGCGACGCCGCCGCGGATCTGCCCCTCGACGATCATCGGATTGATCATCCGGCCGCAATCCTCGACGGCGAACACCTTCTCGACGCGCACCATGCCGGTCTCGATATCGACCTCGACGATCGCTACGTGCCCGCCATTGGCCAGGATGATGTCGGCGGGATCGAAGGCGGCCGTCGCCTCCATGGCCGGATCGAAGTTCTCCGGATGGGTCGCCTCGGCGAAATAGGCGGCGCCGGCGACGGCGGCGAAGGGCATTGCGCGGCCGGGATCGCCGCGAACATGGATCATGCCGTCCGTGAACTCGATCTCGTCCGCGGGCGCCTGCAGCAGACGCCCGGCGATGGCGCGCATCTTGGCGCGCACCATCTCGGCGGCCCGCCCGATCGTCCCCGCGCCGATCATCGCGCCGCGGCTGCCGATCGTGCCGAAGCCGACCGCGTGCCTGGTATTGCCGGTGTGGATCGTGACGTCCTCGACCGGCACGCCGAACGCATCCGCCGCGATCTGGGCCAGGGTCGTGAGATTCCCTTGGCCGGAGGAGACGATGCCGGTCGTCACCGACACCTTGCCGGTCGGCTCGACGCGCACCGTGGCGGTGTCGTGGGAGGTCACCGCGTAGTCGAAGTAATGCAGCGTACGCGTCGAGACGCCGGTGACCTCGGTATAGATCGAGACGCCGAGCCCGAGATAGCGGCCCCGCTTGCGCGCCGATTCCTGCCGTGCCCGGAAGGCGTCATAGCCGACCATCGCCTCGAGCTTGTCGACCGTCGCGAGGAAGCTCCCCTCGCTGATCTTCAGGCCGGCGCGGCTGGTATAGGGGAAGTCCTCGCTGCGCACGACGTTGCGGCGGCGGATCTCGAAGGGCGAGATGCCGACGGCGCGGGCCGCGCGGTCGATCAGGACCTCGCGGGCGAGCGCCGGGGAGGTGAACCCGACGCCGCGATAGGAGCCGATCGGGCATTTGTTCGTGGCGACCGAGATCGATTCCGCCGCGAAAGCGGGAACCTTGTAGGGATCGGTGATCACCAGCATCCCGGCGTGGCCCTCGATCAGATGCGTCCAGGGCAGTGTGTTGTAGGCGCCGCCGTCGGTGATCACCCGGTCGCGGAAGGCGAGGAAGCGGCCCTCGCCGTCGACGGCGATGGCGAGATCGTTGATCTGGTGCTTGGCGTGGGTGCCGCGGAAGAGGTTCTCCTGCCGGTCCTCGATCCAGGCGACCGGCCGGCCGAGCTCGATCGCCAGCAGGCAGACCAGCAGCTCCTCCGGGTGAACATGCGCCTTCTGGCCGAAGCTGCCGCCGACCTGCGGCGTGATCACCTCGATCAGATGCTCGGGGAACTGCAGGAAGATCGCCATCATCGTCTTGCAGAAGGACGGCATCTGGGTAGCCAGCCAGACGGTCAGCGCGCCGGTCGTCCACTCGTGCCGGGCGACGATGCCCCGCGTCTCGATCGGCGAGGCGCTGACCCGGCCCACCTCGATCCTTCCGCCGACGACGGCGGCCGCGGCGGCGAAGGCCGGGGCCACGTCGTCGGTCACGCGGTCGCAGCGGTAGACCATGTTGGCCGGAACGCGGGTATTCGCCAGCACCTGCCCGGCAATCGCCGTGTCCGCGTCGGCGACGACCGGCAGCTCCTCGTAGTCGACCTCGATCAGCTCCAGCGCGTCCTCGGCGATCGCGCGGCTCTCCGCCACGACCACCGCAATCGCCTCGCCGATGAAGCAGATCTCGTCATGCGCCAGCAGCGGCTGGACGGTGGCCACGAAGCCGGGAAGCTCCAGGCTCGATGCCACGCCCGGGCAGCGGCCGGCGGTGTCCTGGCCGGTCCACACCAGCTCGACGCCGGCGAGCGCGCGCGCTGCCGTGACGTCGATCCGCGTGACCTTCCCGTGCCCGATCGGGCTGCGCAGGATCGCCGCGTGGAGCTGGCCCGGGAGCGCGATGTCGGCGACGTAGCGGGCCCGCCCGGTCAGCAGGGCCGGATCCTCGCGCCGCGGGACCGAGACGCCGATCGATTTCGGGCGGATATAGGCGACCTCGCTCTTGCTCACGCCCCGGCGCCCTTCGCAAAGGCCGCCAGCACGGCGGGATCGGTGATCGCGTCGACGATCGTCTCGTAGCCGGTACAGCGGCAGATGTTGCCCGACAGGACCTCCCGCACCTCCTGACGCGTCGGATTGGGGTTCTCGCGCAGCAGCCCGACGGCCGTCGCCAGCACCCCGGCAGTACAGAATCCGCATTGCAGCGCATGATGCCGATGGAACGAGTCCTGGAGCGGCGACAGGGTCCGCCCGTCGGCCATGCCTTCCACCGTGTCGATCCGCTTGCCGTCGGCCTGCACGGCCAGCATCAGGCAGGACCGGACGGGAAGCCCGTCGACCAGGATCGTGCAGGCGCCGCAGATGCCGTGCTCGCAGCCGATATGCACCCCGTAGAGCTGCAGCTCGTTGCGCAGCGCGTCGGCCAGATGCGTGCGCGGCAGCGCGCCGAACCGGCGCTCGCTTCCGTTGACGGTGGCGGCGACCTCCAGCCTGCCGTCCTTGTCCGCGCGTCTCATCGGGGGTCTCCCGCTGCCAGCCGGAGCAGCGATCGACGGACGAGCGCGGCCGCCATCGAGCGCCGCAGCGCGGCATTGGCATGATGGTCGGAGCGTGCGTCGAGATCGGCGGCGGCGAGCCGCCCGGCCTCGCGCGCGACGTCCTCCGTCAGCGCGCGTCCGGAAAGGTAGGCCTCGGCCGCGGGCGCGCGGCACGGCCGGTCGCTCACCCCACCGAGAACGATACGTGCCTCGGCGCAGCCGTTGTCATCGTCGCGAACCCCGACCGCCACCATCGCCATCGCCAGGTCCCCGGCGCGCCGTGCCACCTCGTCGAAGGTCCAGCGCAGCGGCGATACGGGCAGATCGACCGCGACCAGTAGCTCGCCCTGACCGACCGCTGTCGTGTAGAGGCCCTGGAAGAACTCCTCCGGCGCGACCGACCGCTCACCGCCGGCCCCCACGACCAGCATCGTCCCCCCGAGCGCCGTCACGACCACCGGCATCTCCGCGCCGGGGTCGGCATGCGCCAAGCTGCCGCCGAACGTGCCGCGATTCCGCACCGCCTGGTGGGCGACGAAATGCAGGGCGTCGCCCACCAGCGGGAGACGATCGCGAACCGCGGCCGAGCGCGCGTTCGCGGCATGCGTGACCATGGCGCCGATCCGCACCGACTGCGGCCCGTCCCGCACCTCGCGCAGGCTGGCGATCGCCCCCAGATCGACCAGCAGCGACGGCGCCGCCATGCGCAGCGCCATGATCGGCAAAAGCGACTGGCCGCCGGCGAGTGGACGCGCGTCCTCGTCTTCAGCGAGAAGCGCTACCGCCTCGTCCACCGTGGTCGGGGCGGCATAGGCAAAGGCCGGAAACTTCATGACAACGTAGGTCCGGCCTTCTGGCCGGACCCGTGAGACAGGGTGAAAAGGCGATCCCCGCCGTCGATGACTATCAGGGATTCCCACAGCTGCGGCGAGAACGCGGTGAGCCCAGCAAGCCGGTGCGGCAATCCGGATGGAGTTCCGGGACGCAGGGAGGCGGCAAGCGCCGCCGGCGATCGCGGGGATCCAGCCAAACTCCACTCCCAGCAGCCGAAATCATGCCACTAAACAATTCCGTAGATTACCATATATTTTCATGGCGCCTATTGGAATCTTTGCCTGGAAATGGGGTCGTTCTGCACCTTCTTCCGGCCGCCGGGCTTTTCGGACGCGTTCTTCGATGAGCAGATCAAGCTCGTCGATATCGAGCTCGCGAAGCTCAAGGAGCTGCTGGAGGCAGGATCGTAGCAGCCCGACGCCGCGTGCACCGTCGGCGCGCATTTTGGAAACTCCTGTCGCGCAGCAGGATGGACTAGGGTGTGGCGGTCAGCTCGATTGCGGGCGTCTGTCGGCAGGCTTGGCACCGCGGTGGCCCCACAGCGCGGGCTGACCCTTTCTCGGGGCAGAAGCCAGTCTTCCGGCCTCTGGCCATTCGATCGGGCGACCGATCGCGGTAGACGAAATAGCCCGGCGCGGGAGCGCGCTTCGCATCGAGGAGCCTTCGCCATGTCCAGCCTTCTGCAGCGGATCGGGGTACGGCTTCCCATCATCCAGGCGCCGATGGCGGGAACCTCGACCCCAGCCCTGGCCTCCGAATCGACGAATGCCGGTGCGCTCGGCTCGATCGGCGTCGGCGCCGTGGACGCTGCCGGTGCCGGTGCCATGATCGCCGCCTTGAAGAAGCTGACCGACGGTCCCTTCAACGTGAATGTCTTCGTCCACCAGCCGGCGACCCCCGATCCGCGGCGCGAGCGGGCGTGGCTCGACGGGCTGGCGCCGCTATTCGAGGCATTCGGCGCCGAGCCTCCCACTGCCCTGACCGAGATCTATGCGAGCTTCCTCGGCGACGAGGCGATGGCCGAAGTGCTGCTCGAAACGCGGCCCGCCGTGGTCAGCTTCCATTTCGGTCTGCCGCCGGAATCGGTAATCGCCCGGCTGAAGGCGGCCGGGGTGGTCCTGCTCGCGACGGCCACCAACCTCGACGAAGGGCGGCAGGCCGAACGAGCGGGCATTGATGCCGTGGTCGCGCAGGGCTACGAGGCCGGCGGCCATCGCGGCGTGTTCGACCCCGCCGCACATGACAGCTATCTGGGCGTCGCGGCCCTCACGCGGCTCCTGGTGAGCCGCCTCTCGATCCCCGTGATCGCCGCCGGTGGGATCATGGACGGCGCCGGTATCGCCGCCATGCTCGATCTCGGCGCGGTCGCCGCCCAACTCGGCACGGCGTTCATCGGCTGCCCCGAATCTGCTGCCGACCGGTTCTTTCGCGACGCCCTGTTCGGGCCGGGCGCTGCCGCCACGGAGATGACCGCGCTGATCTCCGGCCGGCCGGCACGGTGCCTGCCGAACCGGTTCACCGCGCTGAAGGACGCCGAGCTTGCCGGGCTCGTTCCGCCCGACTACCCGATCGCCTACGATGCCGGCAAGGCGCTGGCGACGGCGGCGCGGGCCAAGGGGGAGGGCGGTTTCGGCGCGCAATGGGCCGGCCAGGGCGCGCCGCTCGCCCGGCAGATGCCGGCGGCCGATCTGGTCAGGACGCTGGCGGCCGAGCTCGAGTCCGCGCGCGGCGCCCGAATAGGCTGTTCGCATGGACCGACTGGACGCGATGATGGTCTTCAAGGCCATGCTGGGCGAGGGTAACCTAGCCATTACCTTATGGGCTGCGCCGGCGTTACGGCCCCCTCGCACGCCTTCCACCACCCCGGAGTCGACCGATGTCCGAAGCTGCTGCTCCCGAAATCATCGACCGTGAACGCCGCCAGCTCTTCGGCACCGCGGCGGTCTCCATCGCCGCCGCCGGCCTCGGGCTGATCGGGACGGACCAGGCCCGGGCGGTGCCTCAGCCGGCACCGACACCCAAGCCGGGTGCGTCCTTCGCGCCGCTGAAGCAGATCAAGGCCGGAACCCTCGATGTCGGGTATGCAGAGGCCGGTCCGGAGCGCGGGAAGGCTGTCATCCTGCTGCACGGCTGGCCCTACGACATTTACAGCTATGTCGAGGTCGCCCCGCTGCTGGCCGCCGCCGGCTATCGGGTAATCGTTCCCTACCTGCGCGGCTACGGCACGACGCGGTTCCTGTCCACCAGCACGCCGCGCAACGGGCAGCAATCGGTCATGGCGGTCGACACGATCGCCTTGATGGATGCGCTGAAGATCGAGAAGGCGATCGTCGCGGGCTACGATTGGGGCGGACGGGCGGCCGACGTCGTCGCCGCGCTGTGGCCGGAACGCACCAAGGCGCTCGTGGCCGTGAGCGGCTACCTGATCGCCGACCGCAAGGCCAACGAGCAGCCGCTGCCGCCGGCCGCCGAGCAGGCCTGGTGGTACCAGTTCTACTTCGCCACGGAGCGCGGCCGGATCGGCTACGACAGGAACCGCGTGGCCTTCGCGCGACTGATCTGGCAGACCGCCTCGCCGCAATGGCACTTCGACGACGCGACCTTCGCGCGGAGCGCCGCCGCCTTCGACAACCCGGACCACGCTGCGATCGTGATCCACAATTATCGCTGGCGGCTGGGTCTCGCAGAAGGCGAAGCGCAGTACGACGCGCTGGAGAGCCGGCTGGCCGCCGGGCCCGCCATCGGCGTGCCGACGATCACGCTCGAGGGCGACGCCAACGGCGCGCCGCATCCTGAGCCGGCCGCCTATGCCGGAAAATTCACCGGCAAGTACGCGCATCGTCTCATCACCGGCGGGATCGGCCACAACCTGCCCCAGGAAGCGCCGCAAGCCTTCGCCCAGGCCGTGATCGACGTCGACCGGTTCTGACCGCCACGCGCAATCCGCCGCGCTGGAGAGGGTTGTACGCGCGTTTCACAGCCGCTAATCTGGGTAGGTCGGGACGCGCAGACTCCCGGCCTACCCAAGACGGCCTCCGTCCAAGCTCTGCCTCACCAGCCGCCCGGTGGCGGCTTCGGAGGGGCCATGGACGCGTCACTGGAACCCGATCAACTTGTCGAACTGTTGCGCGGCTTCCCGCCGCCGCTGCTGATCGACCTTCGTTCTTCGCCGGACGAGACTCTCGCCGGGGCGGTCCTGCGCTCCGCCGCCGAGGTCGCCGTCTGGACGGCTGATCTCGAGATCGGGCGGCTGGTGGTCGTCTTCGATCGCAACGGTGGCGAGGACGCACGGTCGGTTGCAGGCGCACTGCGCGACCGCGGTCTCGACGCCGGCCATCTCGCGGGCGGCTTCGCGGCCGCTGCCGCGCTCGGCCTGCCGCTGGCTGCCCGGCCGGCGTCTCCCAGCCGCTGGGTGACGCGCGAACGGCCGAAGATCGACCGCATTGCCTGTCCGTGGCTCATCCGCCGCTTTATCGATCCGGATGCCGAATTCCTGTACGTCCGGGCAGGCGAGGTCTTCGCGGTAGCCGCTAAGACCGGCGCGACGGCCTATGACATTCCGGGCGCGCCTTTCGCGCACGACGGCGAGCGGTGCAGCTTCGATGCTTTCGTCGACCGGTTTGGGCTGGGAAACGATGCCGCATTGGCTCAGGTCGCCGAAATCGTGCGCGGCGCCGACACGTCGCGGCTCGACCTCGCGCCGGCCGCGCCCGGTCTCTTCGCCATCTCGCTCGGCCTTTCGGCACTGTTTGCGGACGATCACCGCATGCTGCGGCACGGGCTTGTCGTGTACGACGCGCTCTATCTCTGGTGCCGCTCGCTCCAGGGCGAGACGCACAATTGGCCGCCGGTTATCCCGGCAAGGGGCGCGGCATGAGCGAGGCCCGTCCGAGCCGGCGCGAACGCCTTGGCGAGATCACGACCTACTTCCTGAAGCTAGGTGCATTGGGATTCGGTGGGCCGGTGGCGCTCGTCGGCCAGATGGAGCGCGATCTGGTCGCCGGGCGCGGCTGGCTCGACAGGGAGCAGATGCGCGAGGCGGTCGCCGTCTGCCAGACCATGCCCGGACCGCTCGCGATTCAGGTCGGCATCTACCTCGCCTACCTGCGCGGCGGGCAGGCGGGCGCCTGGCTCGGCGGATGGGCTTTCATTCTACCCAATTTCGTGATGGTCACCGCGCTTGCTGCCGCCTATGTGGCGTTCGGCGGGCTGCCCTGGATGACCGCCGTCTTCTACGGGGTAAGTCCGGCCGTGATTGCGCTCATCCTCCATTCCACTTGGCGGCTCGCAAGGCTCGGGATGGAGGATCGCATCCAATGGATGATTGCGGCGGCCGCCTTCATCACGACCGTCGTCTTGCAGGCCGAGGTTGCGGTCATCTTCCTGTTGGCCGGCGCGCTGGGCGCTGCGTGGTATCGCCCGCCGCGCGGCACCGGCAAAGCCCTCATGATCGCTGCTCCGACGGCCTCGGTTGCCTTGCCCCAGGCGCCGAGCCTGCCGCTCCTCGGCAAGATCCTCGCCTTCTTCCTCAAAGCGGGAAGCCTCACCTTCGGCAGCGGGCTGGTCATCGTGCCATTCCTGGAGCAGGGCGTCGTGCGCGACTCCAACTGGCTGGACGAGCGGCAATTTCTGGTCGCCGTCGCGGTTGGGATGGTCAGTCCGGGGCCTGTGGTCATCACGGCGACCTTCGTGGGATTCCTCGTTGCCGGCATCTGGGGCGCGGCGGCGGCCACGGTCGGGATCTTCCTGCCGTCGTTCCTCTTCGTCCTGATCGTGGCCCCGCTGCTCGTGCGCCACGGCGGAAACCCGCATGTCAAAGGCTTCGTCAAGGGCGCCTACGCCGCCGCGATCGGCACGATCCTTGGCGCGAGCGTGCTGCTCGGGCGAATTGCCATCGGCGACTGGCTGACGGTCGCGATCGTGGTGCTGAGCCTCGTGGCGCTCTTCCGCTGGAAGGTGAGCAACCCGCTCCTCATGGCGGCGGCGGCGCTGGTCGGACTTGCCGCGTTTCCACTCCTTCATCCGGCGTGGGTCTTCGTGCGGTGACGGGTGGCCTGGCGGGCGCGGCTGGCCGATCACGGCGGGAAGGCGGTGCCGCGCGTGCTCGCGCCGAGGCCGTGAGCGTGCTACCTCGGGGCTAACGCCATGTCCGATATTCGCCCAAGCACAGCGTGGCCGCTCGCGGCCATTGCCTCCGCCGCGCTGTTCGGCGCCAGCACGCCGCTGGCCAAGCTGCTGCTCGGCGCGGTCGATCCTTGGCTGCTGGCGGGGCTGCTCTATTTGGGTTCCGGCCTTGGGCTGACGGCAGTGCATCTCGGGCGGCGATGGTTCGGCCTGCCGGCGCGGGAGGCGCCGCTCCGTCGCCGCGACCTGCCCTGGCTGGCGGCCGTCGTGCTTGCCGGCGGCGCCATCGGCCCGGTGCTGCTGATGACCGGGCTGAGCACGACGCCGGCGTCGAGCGCGGCCTTGCTCCTCAACCTCGAAGGGCTGGCGACGATGGCGATCGCCTGGCTCGTCTTCCGCGAGAACGTCGACCGCCGCATCCTCCTCGGCGCCGGCGCGATCCTGGCCGGCGCGGTCCTTCTGTCGTGGCAGGGGGGCCCGGCCGGCATCGGCTGGGGCGCTCTGGCGATCGCCGGGGCCTGTGCGGCCTGGGGTATCGACAACAACCTGACCCGCGGGCTCAGCGCTGCCGACCCGGTTCAGATCGCCATGACCAAGGGGCTCGCCGCCGGCAGCGTGAACCTGCTCCTCGCGCTCTGGCACGGCGCGGCGCTCCCCTCAGTGGCCGTCGTGGCCGAAGCCGCGCTCGTCGGGTTCCTCGGCTACGGCGTGAGCCTCGTCCTTTTTGTCCTGGGGCTTCGTCATTTGGGCACCGCCCGCACTGGCGCCTATTTCTCGACCGCGCCGTTCATCGGGGCGGGGCTCGCCGTCGTGCTGTTCGGCGAGCCGGTCGGCCCGCGGCTGGTCGTCGCTGCCGTGCTGATGGGGGTCGGCCTCTATCTCCACCTCGTCGAGCGTCACGAGCATGAGCACGTGCACGAGGAGCTGGTCCACGAGCACCTGCATGTCCATGACGAGCACCACCGGCACGAGCACGAGTCGGGAACGCCGCACGAGGAGCCGCACTCCCATCCCCATCGCCACCTGCCGATGGCTCACCGGCACCCGCACTATCCCGATCTGCACCATCGGCATGCCCACTGAGGGCGGCGACGGCGGGTCTCTCCGGGACTCCTATCTGTCCGGGATCACCGCCGGCGGGTCGCTCGCCGGGAAGGATTCCTCGAGGGCCTCGTCGAGCGCTTCTTCGAGGTGCCGGCGGTTCGGCTTGGGCGGCGGCGGGGGCGGGGCCGGCTTTCGTGCGTCGGTCATGCGGTCCTTCCGCCGATAGGCGTCGCGGTGACGGCCTCGGCCGGCTTCGGGGCCGGCGGTGTCAACAGCCGGCCTCTGATGATGAGATGCAACGTGGCCAATGCAATGAGGCCGATCACCACATTGGCGGCAATGAAGAGTCCCGGCGCCAGTACTGCAATGGGGCCGGTATCGCCGCGCTCGACCAGGCGGATCGTCGCCGTCGTCAGCGCCGCGGTGCCGAAGGTGAAGCCCCAGAAGCCCGGCGAGAAGCCCTGGTGCAGGATCCAGGGCAGCAGCCGCAGCAGGATCATTGCCTGCAGCAGCCCGTAGCCGATCATCACATGGGCCGCGAGATCGGGCACGCCGCCATTGACGCTGAGATAGGCGACGCAGCCGACTGTCGGCGGCGCCAGCTGAATGCCGATCGTCGGCCGCAGCGGCGGTGCCAGCGCGACGGCCGTGTAGAGCCTGTGCAGCAGCACGGATTCGATGGCGAGCCACGAGAAGAATGCGCCGCCGAAGGCCAGCTGTCCCCAGTCCGGCCAGCCCAGCGCCGCCGCCGCGGTCGCCATGACGAAGCCGCCGGCCACGGTCGGCAAATAGAGTACCGCCGTGGTCGCAACGTGGTCACGATCGCCCTGCCAGAGCAGGCCGGTCCGCCAGACCGCGAAGGCCACGGTGAACGCGCCGCCGACGAAAAAGAGGATCACGGCCGCCTCCCGCGAATAGGGCAGGACCGCCAGGGCGATCAGCAGGGTCGCGACGCCGATCAGACCGATGAAGCAGCACTGCACGGGATGGTGCGCCTCGGCGATCGCCTCCTGGCGGGCGAAGATCCATTTCAGGATCTGGAACAGCAGGACCACCGCCCAGACCGCTGTGGCCACGGCGAGCAGGGTCTCCCCGACCGCCTCCGGCACGCCCCAGAGCCGATGGGCCGCCCGCCAGGCGCCACCCAGCCCGGCCATGCCGAGCACGATGCCGAAGAAGGAGGCTGGAACGATCGGCAGGTTGGATCGGGTATCCATGGCAGGCCTCGCGGCATCCCGGCGGGCTTCGGCCACGGCCCGTGGCGGGAGGTCGTAGAGAGTCTTGGACCAGCGACGTGAAAATTCCAAGATGGATGACGGGCGGCGCCGGCAAGGCGCGCTGGGCAGAGGCAAGGCGTGGACGACAAAGCCTCGCCTGCGCCATCCTCGGCCGGCTACGGGGAGAGGGCGCCATGATCGAATCACGCCGGGCGGTGCTGCTGGGACTGGCCGCCACTGCGATGCTGCCCAAGCCTGCAACTGCCACGCTGATTGAAGACGCGTCCGGCTATGCGGCGGTTCCCGGCGGGCGCGTCTGGTGGCGGCGGGTTGGATCCGGACCGAAGCCGCCGCTGCTCCTGCTGCATGGCGGGCCGGGGATGGGGCACGACTACCTGCTGCCGTTCCTGGCGCTCTCACAGGACAGGCCGGTGATCTTCTACGACCAGCTCGGTTGCGGCCAGGCCGACAGCCCCGGCGACGAGCTTCTCTATACGGTCCGCCGATCGGTCGACGAGGTCGACGCGGTGCGCCAGGCGCTAGGACTGAAGCGGATCGTGCTTTACGGCCATTCCTGGGGCTCCATGCTGGCGATCGACTACATGTGCTCGGGGCGCGGCGACGGCGTCGAGAGACTGGTGCTGGCCGGCGCGCTCGCCAGCGTGCCGCAAGCCATGGCCGGGCAGCAGCGGCTCATCGATGCGCTGCCGAACGGGGGTGGGGCGCGGCTTCACGCGTTGGAGCGGGAAGGCCGGACCGACACACCGGATTATGAGGCCCTGGTGCAGGAGTTCTACGATCTCCATGTCTGCCGCGTTAAGCCGACGCCGCCGGATGCGCAGAAGAGCTTCGACACGGCGGCGAAATCGATCGCCTATCGCGTGATGAACGGCCCCAACGAGTTCACCATCACCGGAATCATCAAGGATTGGGAGCGCCGCCCCGACCTGGGCCGCATCAAGGTGCCGACCTACATCACCACCGGTGAGTTCGACGAGGTGACGATCGACTGCCACCGCACGATCCAGGCCGCGGTCGCCGGCTCGAAGCTGGAAGTCTTCAAGGACTGCTCGCACATGACGATGAACGAGAAGCCTGCCGAGTACGTCGCGGCGGTCGGGCGCTTCATCGACTCGCCCGCCTGAGGCTCAGGCCGCGTCGCCGAACTTTCGGGCGAGCGCTCTTGCGCCGAGCGTGACGTCTTCCCAGGTCCTCGCAAAGTCGGCCTCGCCGCCCCAATAGGGATCGGCCACCGTCTCGCCCTCACGTCCGCGCACGTGGTCGAACAGCAGGCTCACTTCGGCCGTCGCGTCTGCCGGCCGCACTGCGGCGAGCGCCGCCAGGTTCTGCCGATCGAGCGCGACGATGTGGGTGAACCCATGGAAATCGCGGGGCTCGACGCGTCGTGCGCGGTAGTGGCCGATATCGACGCCGTTCTGCCGAGCGACCGCACGGGCTCGCGAGTCGGGCGGCTCGCCGACATGCCAGTCGCCGGTGCCGGCCGAGTCGACGTCGATATCGAGGCCGAGCTTCGCAATCTCGGCCCGGAAGGCGGCTTCGGCCAGCGGCGAGCGGCAGATATTGCCGAGACAGACGAACA
>Ga0070731_10003933_pt1 | contig 13103 bp, 8 predicted proteins | sample Coa_R1_2_FD_66448 | JGI IMG/M metagenome (GOLD analysis project Ga0070731, IMG submission 66448) | Surface soil microbial communities from Centralia Pennsylvania, which are recovering from an underground coalmine fire - Coalmine... | ecosystem: Environmental > Terrestrial > Soil > Unclassified ... | reverse complement strand
CCGTTTTGCAATTTCGATAAGCTCCACAGCGGGTGCTGCTCTTGAATCTGTATGCGATTAAACTTCTGATTAGTTGTGAGATCAATTGTTTAGGATTCATTATCGTTTTTAAAATGAGACCTGGGGAGCATGGTTTAAGCAGATAGATGAAATTACTCCCAAATTTGTTGGTGATATTTATCCAAAGAAAGGACGGGACCAGGATTATTTGGTTATTTATAATATTATCAGAAACGACCCTCCAGCAGATATAACTATTGAAATAATGTGAAGAAGTAAGAATGTGATCTGACAATTGGGATTAATTTTAAGTAACAACACTTATTAATCAACCCCAAAATGTCAGATTTATGAATCAGGAATCTAAATTAATTAAAACCAGGGTGGGACTGCTGAATTTAGCAGCACATTTAGGCAATGTATCGGAAGCTTGTAAAGGAATGGGCTACAGCCGGGATAGCTTCTACAGGACAAAACAACTGTACGATACCGGTGGTGAAAACGCACTTCAGGAGATCAGTCGAAGAAAGCCCAATCTCAGGAACAGCGTAGATCATTCAGTGGATGAGTCCATTGTGAAGATGGCCACGGAATACCCAGCGTATGGTCAGCGTGGGGACAGTCGTCCCAGATTTCCTTTAAGTGTATTGACGGGTTATGTGCCTTTGCGTTTTTAAATCCAAGGGTTTCAAATTACATACATCTACACTTTGTGTCTCGACAATTAACCCACTATTCTGGCAATTGATAATAAGCTACCACCGCATAATAGTCGGAAAAGTCAAGATTGGCTGTCTTTGCCAATACGCTCGAAGGAATAAGAATATATTTGAATGTTGCAATATTAAAATTTTCGTGCGTCGTCGATATCTCGATCAGGTTGCTTTCCACGGTCAGGCCTATCGACCCGGTTGGAAGAATCTCAATCGACCCGTCAATATTTGCAAATTTCACATAAACAAGTACCCTGCCGCCATTTGTTACATTCGCGCCCAAATCAGGCACATTCACCAATCCGCAGGAAGAGCAGCCTGCACTCTCAACTTCTCCACCAGCTTGTGCCGAATTGCCCGAAGTGAAGCTAATCCAGCTACTTGCAAAGACGATAGTATCTGTGAAAGTAGCAGCCGCTGCCGGCTCGGGCCCGGAAATTGAAGTAACTGGTTGGGCGCCATTTTTTGCGCATGATGCGATTAAAATGGAAGTTATTAGTCCGATGGCCAAAATCTTGCCTGAAATAAAGTATGTCATAACTATAAGTATAAGTTGAAAATTTATCAGTTCAACCGTCAAGTTAGGTCGGCTAAGGAGCCTTTGCAATTCCTACTGAGTGAATGACCTTAATAAGAGTTGATTTGTCAATTCCGAAGGGCAGCTTGCACAGAATAATGATCCGGGCAAGTCAAAATAAAGCATAAGCAACCAAGACCTTATTCTTGTGATCTCGTCTGAAATCCAAGAAAAGGCTAGACTAATCGCTTAGTTTCAGTTTCTGTTGAAGCCTGTTGGGAGATTTTATGATCTTCCGGGTTGCAACTTTTCCATTAATGCATTCTTGCGACTGCGGGACACGTTCACGGTGGACCCGTCATTCATAATGAGGTAGCCGCCTTCACCCCGTATGTATTTTGTCACTTCGTTCAGATTAACCAGGTAAGAGTTGTGGACTCTGATAAAGTAACCGAAATCCTGCAGTTGCTCCTCCATTTCTTTCAGGGTGCGGCATCCCGTAATCTTTCTTTTGTTTTTCAGATAAATGTGTGAATAGTTGTTGTCAGCTTCACAACAAATTACCTGGTCCGCCGGGATCAACTCAAAACCTTCTGTGGTGGTCACAGCAATTTTTGTGAATCCTCTGTCCAAATGGTGTATCTGGTCCATGAGCATACGAAATTGCTCGGAGGATGGGAGGACCTTTTGTGAGCGCACTTTGTTTACCGCAGCCACGAGTTCTTTTGGATCAATCGGCTTTAGCAAGTAATCAAGTGCACTGAAGCGAATCGCCTTGATAGCATATTGATCATAACTTGTTGTAAATATTACTGAAAACGGAAACTCTTTAAATTGCTCCAGTAGTTCGAAACCATTCATCACCGGCATTTCGATATCCAGAAATATGAGCTCTGGACTGGCATTCTCAATCACCTCAAGGGCCCTTTTTGCTGAATAGCATTTTTCAAGTATCTCCACATCTGGACAATAGTCGCTTATCAATATGCTCAATGTATCTATGCAATGAATTTCGTCATCTACTAGTATGGCTCGTATCATTCGTTAACAATATAGTTTTTAACGTGGGTCATCTTCCCGTCCAAAAAAACCGACTGGCTCTGCTCATGTTCAAAATCACGATTACAGGATCTTTTCTCCATGACCGCTGACTTGCTAATTTTTCTTTGTATATCCCGAAAAGAAGAAGTTGCCCCATTTTCTTTTTTTCAATTTCCCTTCAGTATTCCTCTTTGAAGGTACGACGCAGCCCTCATTGGCAAGAGCAAAAACTTCCAAAGGCTTCTCCACGTTCTTAAAATCGTAGCGCCCTATCGAGACTGACTTGAATTTCGGATTGTTTTTAATTTTGTCATGAATTTCTCCAGAATAAAGTATGCTATTCCCATTCCCCAACGATTGAATTCGAGACGCTACGTTTACCCCATCGCCCAAAATTTTTCCGTCTTCAAAAAAAATTTCACCTATATGTAATCCAACCCTCAGCGGAACGACTGGTTCCTGCTGCAGGCGTTTTTGCAATTGCGCGGCACATTGCACCGCTTCAGTTGCACTGGCAAACACGCAAAGGCTTCCGTCGCCATAGTCATTGAGCATTTCGCCTCCATGGTCAGCTACACACTCTTTCATTTCTGAGCCATATCTCCTAATGATGGTTACCGCCTGTTCTTCGTTTTGTTGCATAAGCCCCGTATAACCTACAATGTCTGTAAACAATATCGCAGCCAGGCGCCGTTGTCGTTTAGCATCTAGGGGAAGCGAGCCACTCCCCTCAAACAATTCTGCAATTCTTGAGAAACCCGCCTGTTTGTTTTGTATCTGCATTTGTTCCATCAACATTCGCATCTGTTCAACCGACGGAGGCGCATGTTGCAACTGCAATTTATGCACGGCAGCTATCAGTTCTTTTGGATCAATCGGTTTCAGCAGGTAATCAAGTGCGCTGAAACGAATCGCCTTTATGGCGTATTGGTCGTAACTGGTGGTAAAAATTACCGAAAAAGGAATTTGCTCAAACTGCTCTAATAACTCAAAGCCATTCATCGCCGGCATTTCAATGTCAAGAAATACCAAATCAGGCTTTTTCGCTTTAATAGCTTCAATTCCCGTTTTCGGGGACAGACATCTATCCATTATTTCCACTTCCGGGCAATAATCCGCCATTAGCATGCTCAGGGTATCAAGGCAGTGGACCTCATCGTCAATAAGTATGGCATTAATCATAGATTACCGGCATTTTGATTATTACTTCTGTTCCTGCAGCATCGCCATTAGGATCAGTAAGATCATTAATGGTGACAGGCGATTCCACGCCATTTGTATTTTGTATTAGCGCAATTCTGTCCGCAGTTATTTTCAATCCCATCGATTTATGTTTTGTAGCAGATTTGCTTGCCATTGCCGATGCTTGTTTTCGACCAATACCGTTGTCAGCAATTCTGAAATAGAGGTAATCGTTTTCATCTGTCACTTCGATATCCAGCTGTCCCTTCTCTTCTTTGTGCATCAATCCGTGCCAAATCGCGTTTTCCACATACGGCTGAAGAATAAGAGGGGGAACCTTTAGCATTTCGACATCGATGTCCTCAGTAACCGACACCTTGTAATCAAAATGGTAATTAAAACGGAGGGACTCCATCTCCAGATACAGCCTGAGAGATTCCAGCTCACTTTCCAGGCTAATCAGCGACGCCTGTGAATTCTGCAATATCATACGGACCAGTTTCGAAAATTTCGTAAGGAACTCCGAAGCTTCAGTCCGGTTATTTTGGAGAATAAACCGATTGATAGAATTGAGTGAATTAAATATGAAATGCGGATTCATTTGTGCCCGAAGCGCCTGCATCTCCAATTCGGTTGATTTCTGTCTCAAATCGGAGAGTTGCTTTTCTTTTTCTGAACGCTCAAGTTGCCGGCGGAACCTCTGTTGCAGGCGTACACGAGTAAAAACATAGATGAGCGCGACAATAATTAAAAAGACTGCTATCCGGAACCACCAGGTGTTCCAAAAAGCCGGGCTGATGTGGATGATCAATCTTTTTTCCGGACCCACAAATTCGTTGGAAGCATTGGCAGCCTGCATCACCAGCGTATACCTGCCCGGAGTCAGTTCTTCATACCGAATAGAATAGTAATCCGGCGCGTATTGCCACGCGGCATGCTGCTCATTAACCTCCAGCTTGTAACGGATGCTGCTTTTCCCTCTTGAGTAGTAGTCAATAATACCGGTTTCGATGGTTATCTTATTTTCAAAATACCGGAGAAATAATTCCTGCAGGTTGTTTATCCCGCTGGAAAGCGCCACGGACTGCTGGTTTATCTTCAGCGACTCCAGGTATACAGAGGAATAGGCGCTGACAATCTTATCCGGCCTGATTCTGTAAAATCCTCCTTCATCGGAAGCAAAATAAATACCCCCTTCTCCATCTTTTGCAAAAAGGGAACCATTGAAATCGCTTGGGAGAAAGCCGTCTTTTTCAGAAAGTTTTACGATGGTGCCCGTTTTTGTATTGAGTTCATTGAGCGAACGATCAGTATTAAACCAGATATTACCTTTTTCGTCGACAATGAGATTATAAATTCGAAAACCCGGCAAACCATCTTCTTCGGTATATATTTTAATCACCCGAAAATCTTTGTCAAAATGCAGCAACTTGGTTTCGGCAATTATCCAATATGAATGATCTGACTGATTCCAGACTATGCGGTCCCATTGAATGCTGTCTATTAGATTGGGAAAAGATATCCACTTGCCGCTGAGGTTCAAATAAGTAAGGTTCGTCGGAGAATTTTGTCTCTTCAAAAAAAGCGCGTGATCATCGTCGCTGAAAAGTGCCCCTTGATCAATTCCGTACCTTGGGAAAGACAGGATTTGCCTTGCAACAGGATCCTCGCTGCTGGCTTCAAAAATGACCTGCCGGTCTTCAAAAGATGCTATAATTAAGCATCCGTTTTTATAAGCATAGGGTACACAGTTAAAAGGCCTGGAGGACAGAGACGAATTGAGAGGACGCCTTCTTCCGTTGTTATCTTCATAAAATACAGGTTTGCATTTTTGATCTCTTAGATCCATTTCATAAAGGTCATCATTAAGAGCTATCCACGCCTTGTTATGTAGCGAGTCGATTTTCACGAGGAACAGATAATGTAACCTAGTCGTATCAATCCTGGTCAGCTCCCTGATTGGCATCGATTCAAGTGAGTCGGTATGTGGATTCCATATCTTTAAACCTAAGGGAATTACACCCATCCAAATCTTGTCCTTGCCTCCGTCAATCATGCTAACTACCCTTCTGTCGCCGCCAACCCTACCCCGCCGATCGAGAGTATAATGCGTCACGGCAGGCGAAAAAGGAACCAGTTGGTAAATTCCTTTTCTTAAAAAAAAACCGGACCAGATCATGCTGCTCTTATCGCAGTAGAGACAGACATTTTCATCAGACACATTCTTTTGCTGAAGCGTGTCATCAGGAAAAGGTGTAGTAACAGAATTGTCAGCGGGATTAAATATGACTATGCCTTTCGGGTAAGTGCCCATCCATACCTTGCCATCCTTATCGATATCTATGCCGGCCCATTGATTGAAGTTTTTCAGCTTTACGAAGCTGTTCAGCGCATCAATATGATGAAACCTCCGGTCATTTAACGTGAATTCAATTAGCCCGTCAGGGCTGCTTATCCAAATCGAATTACGCTTTTGGTCATAGCGCATGCCTTCCGAAAAATGGGAATGACCAGCAATATTTAGATAGCAGGGCCAAGTGTATTCACGTCTTTTCCCATCAGAGAGTGAAATTTGCAATAACCCGCCTCCCGCCCAAAAGCGGAATCCTTTTTCCAGCCAGACGCTGTTTGATCGTCGGTCGAAAATGGCGTACTGATCGGAAATTCCGAAACCAATGGTATCGGCGTCCAAAATGCTCACTAGTTTCTTCTTTACAAGCGAATGAATGTTATAGGCTGATAGTTGCGAATCGGGATAGTCGACACAAAAAACCTCATCCGCCGTAGCCCAGAAGGGAATAATTGCCTCACCCGCAACAATAGATGGAAAATTCCTAAAAGAGTCTGCCTTCAGGTCATACGATGACAATCCATTGTTTGTACCTATCCAGATGTTATGCAGACTATCTTCGATTAAGCCATGAATATCATTTCCTATAATGGTACGGTTTTTTTTGTTGTTGTCTGCGAAATATTTTTTAAAAGTAGAGCCGTCGAAACGATTCAAACCAAAGCTGGTACCCACCCATAAGAATCCATTCGTGTCCTTAATCATTGAGTAGACTTCGCCCTGCGATATGCCTTGGTCAAGTCCCCAGTGAATGGGCAGATAGGCACCTCGGGCGCCAGGATTTCCCGATTGTTGCGATTTGGAAAAACCGACAACAAAAACTAAAAAGAATATGAATATTATTTTTTTTGAATCCACAGCAAATACGATAAGTTATCAATAGCAATTTTGATTCATCATCGGTATACCACTTATTCCCGCACTTAAATCTATTTCCGTCTGAGGAATAAGAAAATATTCGTTACACGGCATAAATGTCACGCCTACCAGATAATTCCTCAAAGTCTGCTCTTGCTTTAAATAATTATTAATTTCTGTCTGCGCGATTCCCCACCTGACCAAATCAAAAAACCTGTGACCTTCCATGCCTAGTTCAAGCATCCGTTCATAACGGACCGCTTTACGTGCGAGTGCAGGATCCGTCCAGGTTTGCGTATATGAACCGATTTTATAATTTGCCGCGGGGACACCTGAATTTCCTAGCGCGGGATCCTGCGAACCGGTAGCTGGATTTATATTGTATTGGTAAACCCATCCCATGGGATCGGCCGCCCGTTGTCGCACCTGATTTACGTATCCCCTGGCGTTTTCGAGGTTACCTGTTTCGATTTCTGCTTCTGCCGCGAGCAGCAAAACATCCGCAAAACGGATTAGATTGAAATTGGTCGCCGTGGAGACCGGCGCCCAATTGGAATTATCAGTATAGGCTTGTTGCTCAGAAATATAAAAGGCATTTTTTTTTGCGCTATATGGGCCATAGTCAGTTTGATCCCTGACCCAATTGGACCCGGTGTATATTCCCCAGTCAAGATAAGGTATCCCTCTTCTGCCAACCGTCCAGTCAAGGCGTGGATCCAGCGTGCCGGCATACGCAACAAAAGGAGAATCCGGGGTTAACCCTTCATCATTTTTTACATCTGAATCATTGAAATTGTCCAGGTCAGGAAGGCCGGTAACGGGATCCGTTTTGAAGTGATTCACCAGATATTGAGACGGTCGAAAAAAACTACAACAACCTACCGGGCCTACCATGGGGAAATTGTTGACATCTCCGGGATTTCCATTTGCCCCCAAGGAACCGTCGTTTACTGACATCTGAGCGGCAAAAACAGATTCCGATCCATTTTTTGTGGCGGGGTCAAAATTATCGTGGAAGTGTACCAAAAGCGCATAGTGCAAACCACCAGCGGTTACGCCATTGTTTATGAGATCTTCTAACAAAGGCTTGGCAACAGTGAATTTCCGCTCAAACATATACACTTTTGCCAAAAAGGCTTCTGCTGCATATTTGTTGGCTCTGCCGACATTGGGTTGTGTCGCAGGCAGGTTATTCATGGCATAAATGAAATCGTTTTCGATACGGTTCCAGGCTGTATCATTTGGCACATGGTAATTTCCCGATGCGTACGTAATTGTTTCGTCAATGTAGGGAATATTGTTCCACATTTTCTTCGCTTCAAAGTGATAAAAAGCACGCAAAAACAAGGCTTCTGCTCTTGCCTCAACAGTGTCCGAAAGCGTCATGTCTTTAGCCAGCCGCATAATTCTTATAACATCATTCGCGCTTTGGATTCCCTCATATAAGGCCTGCCATTTTGCCTCGAGAAAATCGTTTGTCGCTGTTGACTGAAAAGTCTCAAATTCTGTTATTTCTGGAATGTCGCCGACAACGGAACCTTTGTAAGCTTCCGTCCCGCAAATGCTTCCATAAATCCAGTTGGATTCAGAAGAAGCCGGGCCCCCCTGAACCGCACCTTGCCCGTCAAGAAGGCTGTAGGCTCCTATGAGTAAACCCTCAACGCCCTGTTTATTGGCAACCTGCGCGGTGCTCAAAGAACCCAGAGGCGATGAATTCAAAAAGGATCTGTTGCAGGAATAGAAGAGTCCAGTTAAAGCAGCTAAACCCAATAGAGGCTTAAAATATTTCATAAATTAGAATTATCAACATCGAACTTCAAATGCCGAGGTTTATACCAACAAGATATTGCTTCTGATTATTGGGGTAGTTTCCAAAATCAATTCCCCATGCGGAACTTGCTCCGGACAGTTCAGGGTCCAGACCTGTATACCTGGTCAGCGTAAATAGATTGACACATTGCAGGTAAATCCTTAACCTCCGAATCTTATATTTACTAAGCCAATTGTTCTTAAAGGCATACCCAAGAATCATGGATTTGTTCCGCAAGTATGAACCATTTTCCAGCGGATAGGAATTCACGGCTCCCAGATTGCTGAAATTAAAACTGTTCTCTGCAATCGGCGCTATCGCATTCTGGTGCTGGGGCGTCCATGAATCGTACAATGCAATTTTGCTTTTTGCCGAGTTGAAAGGAAATCCGGGCGGATAGGGGGCAAAATCAGTGACCTCTCTCAGAACATTTATTACATCATTCCCGAACGATCCATAAAGAAAAGTAGAGAAGTCAAATCCCTTGTATGCCAATCCGAGGTTTATTCCTACCGTAAATTTGGGATTCGGATTGCCAAAAAAGACCCGATCATTGTCATCTATGACCCCGTCATGATTCGCATCAAGATATTTGAATCTTCCAGGGCTGGCGTCCTGCTGAACAGGCGATTTGTTTACATCATTCGAATTGGCAAAAAAGCCGATTATTTTATAGCCAAAAAAAGAACCGACCGGGTGACCCACTTCGTTTCTTACAAATGTTCCCGCATTAGATTGAAGATCGAAATAAGGCAAATCAGTAAGATGCAATATTTTGTTGTTGTACGAAGTAAAGGTTAAGGTTGCATTCCAGTTCCAATCCTTGCTAAAACTCCCCTTTGATCCAACTAAAACATCGATGCCTGTATTCTCTACATTGCCCACGTTTGTGTTGGGCGGCGTGCCTGCACCCAAAATTGCAGGAAGTGCTACGGGAAATAGCAGACCGGAAGATAGTTTTTTATACCAGTCTATTGTAAGGTTCAGCTTGCCGGAAAAAAAGATGCTTTCCAAACCGATATTGGTTACAATATCCTGTTCCCATGTTGTATTGGGATTCCCTATCCGGGTATTTCTAAAACCCTGCACAGGTGAATTGCTTGTGCCATTAATGTCATAATAGGAATTTGAAACGCTGCCACCGTACAAATCAAACTGGTTAAGCGGGTTAGTATTGCCGAAGAAGCCCGTTTTGCCCCAGCTTGTCCGAATTTTCAGGTCGGTTAGCCATTTGGAATCTTTTAGAAATTTTTCTTCCGTGAGTCTCCATGCGGCACTGAATGAAGGAAACCATCCGTATCTCTTCTGGGGTGCAAAAATTGAGGAGCCGTCTTTCCTAAGCGTTGCGGAAAAAAATAGTCTTTCGTCGAATCCATAGTCAGCCTTTCCTATCAGTGAATACAAAGAAGAAGCTCCTTCGAGATCCGAATTTGTTTGAGTTGCTGCAATTCCATTGGATAGCAGCAGGAAAGTGGGGGCAGTACTAAAAAATCCCGACCGCGCAGCGTCTAGTTCCCTATTGAAATTACTGATCGCCTCCGTAGCTGCAAATACGGTTATTTTATGGATGTTGCGGAACGTTTGGGAGTAAGTAAAGGAATTCGTCCAGGTCCATGATCTGGCATAGCCTGAGGCCTCGCTTACGCTATTATTGGGAATACCTGCTGCCGAAAGACCATAATCGCTAAAATTGTAGGTATAAAAATAATAGTCGTTAAAAGTGCCTCCGAAACTTGTCCTAAAAGTGACATCACGCAACACATTGGCTTCGGCAAACACATTACCCAATATATCCCAATAATTGGATGTGTTGTTTTGGGCGAGCACCCTGGCTGCGACAGGGTTAGATTGGCTTATGGGGTTCAGAACAGTCAAAGAGGCCCAACCTCCATTTATGTCATAAACTGGCATGATAGGCCAAGCCAGGACCGAGGTGAATATTTCATTGCTAGGACTCTGATTTGTGATCGTGGGATTATCTCTGAATGATAATTGCAGGTTTTCTCCTATGCGGATAGTTTTGTCCAACGCAAATACGGTATTTATTCGCGCGGTGTACCTTTTTAGATATGTATTTAGCAAAGTGCCTTGTTGGTCAAGATATCCAAGGGAGAATAAGTACTTGTTTTTTTCGCTGCCTCCGGAAATGGTTAAGGTATGATTCTGACTTGTAGCCGGCTTGAATAGATCATGAAACCAATCTGTACCTGTTTTGTTTGAAGCTATAATCTGATAAATTGAGCCATTTGCAGGATTGATGTTATACTTAGCGGGATTGGCATTTGAATCGCTCATCGAAAGGCCTGTATAAGGCCCTGCTACCAGGATGTCAGGCAAAACCGGAGTACTGCCATTACCGTAATATGGATCGACCGGGTTACCGGTATTCGGATCCACATCTCCTGAATTCCTGTCTGCCAGCCAGGTTAGATCTGCCTGTCCCTGTGGATTCAACAAATCAAGCCCCTTTCTCAGGGGACGCGTAGTGCCATAATAAGAATCATAAGTTATTTTGGTTTTACCAGTCTTGCCGCTGCGGGTGGTGACGACAATAACGCCATTGGCACCGCGGACTCCGTAAATGGCATAGGCTCCCGCATCTTTCAAAACCTGTAAAGACTCTATATCCTGGGGGTTGAGGAGGTTTATGTCTCCTTGTACACCATCAATTATATAAAGCGGAGTGACATTCCCGAAATTTCCAATTCCATGTATAAAAACATTGCTTGGGCTTCCGGGCATACCGGAAGTAATCACAGTTAAACCGGCGACCCTTCCCTGAAGCATTTGTTCAGCCTGTCCTGCAGGAACAGCAGTAAGATCTTCTGGTTTCACAGAAGCGATCGAACCGGTAATTTCCTTGATTTTTTGAGCAGTATAGCCTGTTACAATCACCTCGTCAAGGTTAACTGGTGTCTCGGTTAGAGAAACGGTCAAATTGTATTCCGCGCCAATTGTGACTTGTTTTGAATTATAGCCAACAAATGAAAAAACGAGAACATCCCCCGCCTTCGCGAAGATGGAAAACAAGCCTCTTTCGTCGGTAGTTGTTCCGGTGCCGGAACCTTTAACATTAATAGTAACCCCCTCGAGCGACACATCATTTATTCCAGTCACGTATCCCGTTATTTTTTGTTGGGAAAAAACTGATGCACATAAACAGAACACCAGAAGCGCTGTAAAGAAAATGTCCTTTACAGCCTCTTTAATTGAAATGGAAAATGGATTGTATATCATAAATACCAAGACCTTCCTGCAAAATAGTTGCAACAGTCACATTCGATTGAAAGCATACCTTGAAACATAACGGCAACGATTTTAAAGGTATTTTTTAATTAGTTCATCTCAAATCTAGCTTTTAAAACTTTCCATTGGTATTATGGCTATCTAATTGACGGATTAAACGGGTAAGCCGCCAGATTGAGGTGGTAGTTGACGTATTTACAGCAGCAATGTTGGGTGTTACGTGTTAGCTCTTTTTGTATTTGCATTATAGATGGGCTTTGTTACCAAAATCGCCTGAGTGAAATTTTTGCAGGTGCCATATAATAAATTACTAATATGTCGTCTTCGACTAGCGAGAGGGGATTTATGAGATGGGTAATTGTACTGTAAATTCTGTATACTCTCCTTCCTTTGTATTGGTCGCGATTTCCCCGCCATGAGCTTTCACAATATCATAACTTAAGCTCAATCCTAAACCAGTTCCTTGTCCTGTTGGTTTAGTGGTAAAGAAAGGCTGAAAAATCTTATCAATCACCTTTTGCGAAATGCCGCTTCCATTATCCTTCACTTTTAGCTCAACTTTGTCACCAATCTTTTTTGTGCTGACTGAAACAGCTGGCTCGTAACCGGCTCCTGCTGATTTCTTTTTCTCGCTCACTGCATAAAATGCATTGTTGTATAAATTCAATAATACTCTCCCTATATCCTGTGGGATGATATTTATGCTGCCGATGCTTGCATCAAAATCTGTATTCAGTTTTGCATTGAACGATTTGTCTTTTGCACGCAGACCGTGGTAGGAGAGGCGAAGGTATTCATCTGCCAAGGCATTGACATCAGTTGGTTCTTTCTGCCCTGTGCTAATCCGTGAATGTTGCAGCATTCCCTTTACAATAGTATCAGCACGTTTACCATGTTCGTTTATCTTGATCTGGTTATTCCTAAGGCTATTCAGCAATTCCTTTGCCTCTTTTGATTTTCCTTCATCGATGGCAGATTCTGCCTCATCAATTAATTCTGTATTGACTTCAGAAAAATTGTTGACGAAGTTCAACGGGTTTTGTATTTCATGGGCTATGCCTGCGGTGAGTTCACCCAATGAAGCCATCTTTTCGGATTGGATGAGTTGGGATTGAGTGGATTTTAATTCCGCATAAGCTTTTTCAATTTTGTTCTTTGCTTTTTGTTTTTGTCTGTTGTTCCGGTAAAGAATAAATGCAAGTAATAAAAACACACACACTGCTGCAAGCAGGATATATAACTTGACAAGATTCAGAGATCTTTCTTTATCAATATTTATTTTTTGTAAACGTTGCACCTCCTTAAATGCCAATTCCTGGAATTGCTGCCCCTTTGCCTGGCTGAATACTGTGTCTTTTGCAGCCACCATTATTTTCATATATTTTA
>Ga0070731_10003932_pt1 | contig 13104 bp, 8 predicted proteins | sample Coa_R1_2_FD_66448 | JGI IMG/M metagenome (GOLD analysis project Ga0070731, IMG submission 66448) | Surface soil microbial communities from Centralia Pennsylvania, which are recovering from an underground coalmine fire - Coalmine... | ecosystem: Environmental > Terrestrial > Soil > Unclassified ... | reverse complement strand
GTTCTTGTAGGGTCATGTCCTTCCGATATGGCCCTTCCGACACCTTCGCGGCCGCTTTCTGTGATGGCACAATTGTTTTGCCGCTTGAACGTTGCCGGCTAGTCTAGGGAAGGGCCCTTCCAATCTTTGTGGTGATTTATTTATGAAGAGAATCAAATACACCGTCCTTCTGCTGCTCATGGCTGCTTCGATCTGCCGGGCAGCAGACTATTACGTGGCCACCACCGGTAACGATTCCAATCTGGGCACATCGCAACAACCGTGGCTAACCATTCAGCACGCCGTCAGTGTCGCGGTCGCAGGAGATGTGGTCAATGTCGAAGCGGGCACATACGCCATTTCCTCTTTTCTGAATCTGTCCAAAAGCGGCACGTCAGGCTCTTACATTACCTTCCAGTGCGCCACTCAGTGGGCCTGCAAGCTGCAGCTTGCCTCCGGCGTGAGTCCGGGAATCTCCATCAACGGATCGTACGTTGCGTTTCTGAATTTTGAAGTGATCGGAGCATCGGACGGCTCCAACTCCACCGGGATTAAATGCAACACAGGAGATGGTTGCAACGTCAGCGGCAACAAGATCCATCACATCGGAACCACTTCTTCGAGCTGTCCCTTGGGCGCGGCGATTGAGCCTAATAACGGCTCGAATCAGATCATCAACGCCAACTATATTTACGATGTGAGTCCACCCCGTTCGGCGTCGCGCTGCAACCATGAGCAGGGCATTTACGCGTCGGGCGTCCCCGGACTTAACGGCAAGATCACTAACAACGTTATCCTCGAGTGTTACCAGTGCTACGCCATTCAGTTCGACGGCGGGCAGCCTTCGGGATGGGAGGTTTCCAACAACACCGTTGCCAACGTTGGGCAGGGTTCTCCCAACAACAGCGGCGGAGGCATCTACTTCAACTGCGCCAATTCCGGGGAAACGTGCAACAACATGCGGTTCAACAACAATACGTTCATGAATGTGGGCGGGGACTCCTGTATCACGGAAGCGACGGTTGCACCGGGAGGAACCAACGGCGCCCAAAACACTTACTCGAATAATCTGTTCAGTAACTGCTTCGGCGGGAACAACTTTATCAATGGCTCGCTCAGCAATTCCGTCGATGCTGATCCCATGTTCGTGAGCTACACGGGGGACCAAACGGGCAATTATCAAGTTCAGCCAGGAAGTCCGGTGATCAATGCTGGAACGGCAACCGCAGCGCCAACAACTGACTTCGAAGGTAATACCCGAAGCGGCGGAATCTGGATCGGAGCCTATCAATCCAGCGGATCGACGACTAGTCAGCCGCCGAATCCGCCCGCGGGGTTGCAAGCCGTCGTAAACTAAGCAGCCGAACTGGGATCTGATGGACCTCATGCTATGCCTGCACGGACGCGCGAACTGCGTGGATGAATTGCATGGGTAGCCAGTGGCCGAGCCAGACTTTAATCGGCAAAAGAGCGAGTCCGGCTCGGTAGATTCCAGCTCGCCTGATGGCAAATCGCTCGTCGCTAACAGCGCCCCACTCGGTGGCAAAAGCTCGATCAAAGCCGACGGTCCGGCAGACGTTCACTACATCGGCATCAAAGTCACCGAGCGGGTACGCAAAGAAATCGCATTTTTTGCCAGTCACAGACTCCAACCAGTCTTTGTTGTTCCGGACCTGTCGCAACAATTCTTGGGAATCGCAGCGCGTTAGATAGGGATGGTCGAGAGTATGACCACCGACCGTGAACAACGGGTCGCTTGCCAGTTCACGAACATGCTCTGGCGTCATTCCGTAACACTCATCCTCAAGGACGCTCGTCGGCACAAAGTCTTGCAACCGCGGTAGCTGCGAGGCAATGGCGGCGTACATGGCTTGCGGATGAGGTCTCAAGTTAAGAAGCGTTGTAGTGAACTCCCTGATGCCACTCTCCCGCGAATCGCCAGCCAGCGAGATAGCTTTGCCATTCAGAGTTACGCTCTCACCGGGGAAATGCCAGTGGAGCATGTTCAGATAACTGAACCACAGGTACGCCTCCGGAGTGCAGTGGCGCGAACTGACAAAGAACACTGCCGGAACATTCAACCGCCGTAATATCGGAGCCACAACTTCGGCGTTGTTACGCAGACCGTCGTCAAACGTCAACAGCAGTGATGGACGAAGCGGATTAGAGCGTGCCGAGGGATACTCCTCTGGACTCACAAATGTGCAGTGCTTCTTGAGAAAAACAATGTGCTTCTCGAATGTATCAGCATGGAATGCGCCCGCATTCTGTCTTCGGGGAACACCATGATAGATCAGGACTAGAGGACGCATAAGAAATTCTTGGGATTCGAATGAACTAAGAGAGGCTAGCGGCCTCTGCGTCAGTGGCAAGAACTGTACCGGGTATGGACGGCTCCATGCAGGAAAAATCGGAATGCTGAAACGATCGGCGCCACTGGAAGTACATCAGAACCGACCAAAGACAACCGGACCGGTCTACCTGATTCGACTGGTGTTGGTGCCACAGTTTCTTCAGGTATTTACGATTTAGCCATTCATCATCGTTTTCGAACAGCATCTCTGCCGCAAAGTCACGCAATTCTCCACGGAACCATTCTGCGATGGGCACTCCGAAGCCATGCTTGCGGCGATAAAGCGTTTGCTGAGGCAGGCTGCTTGCGAGCGCCTTCTTGAAGATATATTTGCCCTCCCGCCCGACCAGTTTGAGGGAGGATGGGATGGCCGCAACCATTTCGACGAACTTGTGATCCAGCAAGGGAGCACGAACTTCCAAACCAACGGCCATGCTGGCTCGGTCTACCTTCACCAGAATGTCGTCGGGAAGGTACGTTTTCATGTCGACGTACTGAATGCGGGAAAGTGGATCATCGGTTTCCGCGTCAGCGTAGTAATCCGCCATTACTGAGATCGAATCATAGTCGTGCAGACTGCGCCAAAAATCGGGAGCTAAAAGCTCGGCCTTTTCATCCGGACGGAATAGGGACATGGAATTGAAATAGCCCGCTAACGGATCCAGAGCCAGGCTCTGGAAGCGGTATTTCGCCCGGAAGACTCTGGGGAATCGTGATAAGGGCGGGTAAATGTTTCCCAGTTGCCCGAAGATGCTACGCCTTAATGACGCTGGAACCCAGCGCCGCATGCGGTTCTCAAGCAAGTCGAAGTAATAACGCTCGTATCCTGCAAAATTCTCATCACCTCCATCGCCTCCGAGCGCCACCGTCACCGTTTCTCTGGCAGCTTTAGAGAGGTAATAGGTGGGCACAGCGGAAGAATCTGCGAAAGGTTCATCGTAATGCCACGCTAATGTTTCCAAAACCTCAAGCGCCTGCGGACGGACGGTCCGCTCGATGTGCCGCGTCTTGAACTTGGCGGCAATGCTGCGGGCATGGCTGCTTTCGTCAAAATCACTCTCCGAGAATCCGATTGAACAGGTCGTAACTTCCCGGCTGGCACGGCACATCATGGCGACGATCGCTGAAGAGTCCACGCCACCGCTGAGAAACGCGCCCAAAGGGACCTCGCTCATCATCTGAATGCGGGTGGCTTCTTCGAGGCCGCTGAGAATCCGCTCGCACCAGTTCTGCTCGGACCGATTCTCGGTGCGTCTAAGCGAAAGCTTCCAGTAGCAGTTGTCGCGCTCCACGCCGGATCGCGAAATCACCACGTAATGTGCCGGTCGTACTTTCCTGGCGTTGCGGTAGATGGTCTTGGGGGCTGGTACATATCCCAAGGAGAAATAATCTGACAGAGCCTGCCCATCGATCTGGCGCGAGAAGCCGTTGAAGGCAAGCAGGGCTTTTAGTTCCGAGCCAAATATGAAGGATTGCCCGGCGGTGCCATAGAAGAGCGGCTTCTCGCCCATTCGATCGCGCCCCAATAGAAGCCGGCGTCGTCGTGTATCCCAGATCGCGATGGCAAACATTCCGCGCAACCGCGCAAAACATTCCTCTCCTACTTCCTCGTACAGGTGAACAATCGATTCGGTGTCGGAACTGCTCGAAAACCGGTGTCCGCGCTGAGAGAGTTCCTGACGCAATTCGAGGTGATTATAGATTTCTCCGTTGAGCAAGACCCAGATGCTGCCATCTTCGTTGCTGATTGGCTGACGCCCCCCTGTGACGTCGATGATGCTCAGGCGAGTATGCCCGAGCCCCACGCCAGGAGCAACGTACACACCTTCGTCATCCGGGCCGCGGTGCCGAAGTGTTGACGTCATTCGACGAATGACGTTGTCGGCTACCGGCGGTTGGCCATCGAGGATGAAAACACCACAAATTCCGCACATAGGGGTCTGCCGTTACTTGCTCGCGAGTCTCAGACGCACTCGGCGCAGCAAAATGTCCGTTTCAATCCGCGGCCATGGCTAACTTCCGAGCCGGCTGGATAAGTGTGTATACGCGGGACAATTGTTTGAAGTGCAATCCCACAACCACCAGACAGTAACTCACCGCCCCGGTGGCGACTTCGGCGGCCAGTCTCAAGTAGACCACGTGCGTGGGAAGAATATTTCTAAGCATAAGCACACACGCAATCATGGCGATGGCCCCCGTGAGTGCCGGACGCAGTACGTTCAGGTACGAACGGAGCGATAGGTTGATTTGTTTGAAGAGCTTCAAGTACACCGGAACAATCATCAGAGGGTAGAGCAACGGCCACATGAACGCGATGCCACCAGTTCCCCAGCGACTGCCAAACCAGAAAGCGATTGTGAAATACGCGCAGGCAAGAACCTGGTTCCACATCAAGAACTTGGACTGTCCCCTCACATTCAATAATGGGTAGAAAAAGCTTGTGATAGAGCGAGCAGCAGCATAGATGGCCAGCATCCGCAGAGGCGTGACGGCGGCGATCCATTTCGGTCCAAATGCCAGCGCAACGAAATCATCGGCTACTAGAGCCAGACCCAATGTTGCGGGCAGCGTAAGCAAAGAAAGAGCCTGAGTGATGGTTAGTACGTAATCGCGCAGGGCCGCCGAGTCATTGTGAACCCTTGAAAAATACGACGGAACAACCCGCGTCACAAGATCGGTGAACTTTTGCAGCGGCTGATTGGCAAGACTCCAGGCAATGCTGTACGAGCCAAGAGCTGCCTTCCCGAGCATCCGGCCTGTCACGACCGAGTCCGCCGTGGTGTTCCAATACCACGCAACTCGCGCGCTGAAAACATGCGTGCTGAAGACAAGCGACTGTCGAAGAGAGAGGAACCGCGGGCGCGCGAACGAGTGTTGTCTTGAGCGCAGGGTCAATAGCGTCGCCACCGAGACGCCTGCCAGATTAGCGATTACGAGGCTCCAATAGCCGGCTCCCAGGAAAACACTAACGATGGCCCCCAGTGCATAGCTCATGACCTGGGCGGCCTGAATCTGAGCCAGCAATTTAAATTTAAATTCGCGCTGCAGCAGCGCACTGGGCACGATCTTGAACGAAAGAATGAGGAGCCCAATAGACATAAAAATAACAACGGCGGGCAAAGCAGACGTCTTGAAGAAATATCCCAATGGATAGGCGGCCGCGCAGGACACGATAAATAAGAGTGTGCCCGATATCAACGCCACGGTGTTCAACTGCGACATCTGATTTTCGGTCAAGTCCGGCAACATGATTATGGCAACGCCGACCCCGAACTCACTTGCAACGGTCAAGATTTCCAGGAGGAGATTTGCCATCCCCACGAGGCCAAAATCCGCAGGCGTGAGCATGCGGGCCAGCACAATCATGTATGCCCAAGTGATGAGCTGGGTTGCCCAGGTGGCCGCTCCCGTCCAGCCGACGGAGTGAAGCATCCGGCTGCCGCGGAGATGAATTGTTTCTGCCGCCCTTTCCACTGCAGAATCTGGACTGCCCTGGGTAATCATAGCGATGGGCTGATCTATTCGCGCGTTCGCTGCAGGGGCGAGCAGGTCGTAAGCAGATCTTCTTCTGCCACGCGTGGAGCTGTGAGGATGCTGAAGATCACATCCATTCCAAAAGGACCGAGCGGGATTTCACGCAAGCATTGGTTCGTGAAAATATCATAAAGGGCAATACGTGTTGGCTTGGAACGTAGATTCGGCCGCTTGAGCCAGGACAAGTTTTCCTTAAGCTTAGTCTGGCGCAACTGGGTAAAACCGATCCACACCAGATTCTCAGTCAATGGCAACAACCCTCGGCACCATCCCAAAACGTTGCCTTCAGGATTATCTATGGAGTTCAAGTCGACGACGCGTTCGACCTTGAGGGTGCGCGGATTCACCATCACCAGGTGCCCGTCCACGGTTGTGAAATAGATGCTGCCGTTGAAAATCAGGCCATCATGGGGATAGGACACTTCCACATCAATTCGCCGTCCTGGCTTGGTTAGGCAGATGGCGTCTTTGAGTTGGCACCGCGTCGTCCAGATGGCATCATCCAGCATGAATGCGAAATTAGGGTGGCAGCGGTGTGGCTTCGTGGTAGCGACCTTCCGATAATCGGTATCGCGTGAAAATCGTGCCCAAGTATCCTCGCTTACTGCACTCCATTCACGAAGGACTTTGCCGTCCAGGCTGACTTCCACGATCAAATCCAGGCCCGTGACGACGACAATAAGGGTCCCCGTTGGGGTGGGAACGACATGGTGAAGGTCATTGAAACAGGGCAACGAGACATATCCGACCTGACGAAAGTCTGGTAGTTCGTAAATGAGTACTTCCGTGGAGGTGCATACATACAGCTTGCCCTCATAAACTGTGGCCGCTTTGAAGCCAATTCCAGGGGCCTCATTCGGGCAGGCGCAGGGCGGGGTCACGTACTCAACCTTATCAATCATATTCCCACTGTCAGCATCCAGGCGCAGGATGAGCGCTTTTTGAGTTGACTGCCACTCCGGGGCGCGTAGAAATCGTGAGGGTCGTTGCTCCGCACCGGTGAGTAGTAAATCACCCACGACGGCACCTCGTTTGTAGCGCTCGTTTAGCATTGTTCATATTGATTCTTAGAAATAGAGGAAAGGTTGCGTAGCACGTGAAACCGAGAAGTGAATGTTCGCGGCCATCAATAGGGGCCGTAAATGTGTGCGAACCTACCGGTGGATAGCTCCTAGGTTTCTGCACTTCTCCCAAATTCTCCGAAAATCGAGAACTTCTTCTGGGTGTAGAGTTCAAGCAGTCGAAGGTGAACTCGACGCTGCACCACTGACTTCAAACTGTAGTAATGCGTGCGGAGGATCAAAAATTCCAACAGAAGCGATGGGATCAGGTCTGACGAGACTCCCAGCTGCTCGCACGCATGAAGGATGAGCTCGCGGACGATCCGGGCAAATCCGCTGTTGCTAAAGAAAGCCCCGTTAAAAGAAGCAATATATCTCTGCTCAGTGTTGGGAAATTTCACATTCTCATCTGAAGGAACGAGATAAAGGACTGAATAGAAAAATTGGAAGATGTCATAAAGTGGCGGGAACCCTCCTGCAAGATCATCCCAGTCCAGCACTTCAATTCGGCCCGTATTCGGTCCGACGAAAATGTTCTCAGCTGTAAGATCCCCATGCTGGATCCAGGTAGTGCAGGAGCCAGGGCTAGCCGGGGGCCCGACAAAATAACGGGCTCTCTCGATAGCAGCACGGATGCGCGGCTGATCGTCGAACTCCTTGGGAACTTCACGCCAGCTTGTTCCAATAAAGCGAACGTCGCGAACGGCCTGCAACACTTTGGTCAGATTTATTAGCCCACTGAAGAAAGCGCCAAAATCGTCGGCAACTTTTTTTAAGTCATTGAAATACCCAACCTTGCGGACGATATGCGAGAGTTGTGTTCCTTGGGCTAGCGATTCCATCCGATACAGCGTATTTCCAACCCGCAACGAACCATATGCCTGGGGGACGTGGAGAGCCGGCAACCCGACGACCTCTAGCGCCTCTCGGACCTTCTCCCGATTTTCCAGCTCAACTTCCAAGTTGGCTGCGTTTTTCGGATCTACCACGATGATTTTCAGACAAGCGAGATCGCGGCCGCTCCTCAGGTCTCCGAGGCGCACGATTGACTTCGGGCTGAAAGAATGGGTGTGAAGTTCCCATGCTATGGCCTGCGACTCTCTCGCCCAACCATCGCATCCCTCGACGGACTGCGCCAGCCGTTCCTCTACCCAGGACTGCAACTTCCCTCGCCGGCAGGGTATCTTGGAAGCGACGAGCACAAACTCCGGTAATACTCGATGCAGCAAGCCTGAAGTCGCGGCAAATTTCGGTAGCCTGCGACGCCAACTGCGTCGCGGCCATCGGCCGGGTGTGTCGAGCAAATCGGAGAATTGTTGTCGTACCCTTTGTGTCATCGCAAGCGGAATCAGCGCGCAGGGCTGATTGTAACCCGGTACCGACCAATAGCTTGATAGGTGAGGGAATCCGGCTTCTGCCAGAAGCTTGTGGTAGCCGCGCTCCGAATAGGTGTAGGTCCGATACTGCTTCTTCGAGTTCAATTCTGTGCGGTGATGAGTACGGGAGCTATGCCTCAGCATGAAACTTGCAACCGCCCGCGGCACTATGCTGGTGAAAGGAATTCCTGAGTGGTCAATCTCCCCCAGGAAGCAGCCAAGCCCAATGCGGTTTTCAACGCCGATCACAAGCAGACCATCGTCCTTGAGCAAACGGCAAACGGCACTCAGAAATCTTAGCTGCGCATGGCGCGGATCACCTTCCAAATCCCACTCTCCAACCCACCCGAGAACACCGTTCGCGACGACCAGGTCAAAGCTGTTGTCAAGAAAAGGCATGGCAGTTGCGGAAGACTGGATGAGACGAACGTTACGGATATCTTCCTGCCGCAGCCGTTCCTGGGTAAACTCGATCCGTTCGGGGATTGCTTCGACGGAGTAAACTTCTTCAAAAAAGCGCGAAAGTGAATGCGTGATGGCTCCGTAGCCGGATCCGATGTCGAGGACCACAGATTGCCTGTCAAGCCCCAGCATCGTCGCCCACGATGCACGCTGAAGATCGAGGAGCCCTGACATCATTCTTTCATCTTCGGCGAAGTAGGCTCGCACCGCTTCCGCCCACAATCCTTTCCGGGCCGCTTCGAGTAGTCGATTGGCCTCATCACGGCCAATCTCACCCCAGTAATAACGTGCCTGAAAGAACCGCGGAATACCATTAACTACTGGAATTTCGGCTGCACACTGCTGGCACAGGAAACGGTCTTGCAGGTCAAGTAGTTTCCCATTGCATTTCAAGCACTTGAGCAAAGATGTAGCTGCGTTCGCCAGCAGCGCTTCGCGGTCTGTCAGAGCTTCGCGATTTGTCACAGACGGGCTACCCAAGAAGACCACCCTCTACCGAACCGTGGTTTGTACAAGAGTTCATCAACCTCCTATGTACAACTGCAGCGGCTGTTTAGCATCGTTCATATCGACTCGCACGAACAAGGGGAAGCTTGCATAGCACATTAGAAGAGTGAGAAACGAATGTTCGGGTTCATCAGTAGCGGCCGTAGATGGCAACCCCGGTTGCTGTTTGGAGGATTGCTTCCAGGCTACGACGAGCGGCAGATTTTGCAGCACTGTTGGGAATGAACAAGACATCTTCGGCCTGAAGGGGCAGGTCCTCGGCCTTGTTCGAAAGTATTTTGGTAAGGGAGACCGGTATTTCCAGACGTCCTGATGGACCGGTGCGGATTATTTTGGCTTTGTCTAGCTTAGCCGTAGGGTTGGTGCCCTGGGCCATGGCAACGGCTTTCAGAACCGTAAGCCCCGAACTCTCCATTACAATTCCCGTAGGTTGCTTCACATCCCCGACCACATAAACAATTCCCGCCTTGGAGACGACGATCGTGTCGCCCGGGGTGAGCATGACGCTGCTGCTTGCCGAACTGAGGTCGACGTGTTGAGCCACGCTAGACCGATCAGCATGAATGAGTTTGGCATCATTGCCTGCTTTCGTGGTTGTGCCCCCAGCAGCTGAGATTGCCTGTAACAGTGTGTGCGCACCTAACAGCGGATAGATGCCGGGCTTTTGCACTTCTCCAAGAACCGAAATGCCCTGGGTCGCGTACTCCTTCTGTACAACGGTTACCTGGGGATCATTGAAAAAACCTCCCGCCGAGAAACGGGAGGCTATCAGCTGCGAGGCCTGCGCAACGGTCAGTCCACGAACCCTCACCTCGTTGATCAGCGGTAGTTCAATGGCCCCGGAGTCGCTGACTCGCACATCGCACGCGTTCTTATCTGGATTGCAAGAGAAGTCTGTGCCGAAGACGCCGATCTCCAACAGATCGCCGGCGGCGATCGTCAGTTGCTGCGTACTGGCCTCATCTCGAACCGGTTCGGTGGAGCTAACTTTCGACGCAACCTGAGAAGTCGGCCCTGTATTTTCGGGTGACCCTGAAGAGGACGCAGTGGATTGGGCCAACAGATTTGGCGTCGATAGAATGCACCAAACGGCCGTCGCAAGGAAAACTAGGTTTACTCTCTTCATAACATTCACCCATCCCGAGTAAATATGGCCACAGCCAGGAATACGAGTATTGAAAGTTGAGCGTGTGCCTCTAGATAGAATCAGGCACCCCAGATCGCTGCTGCGAAAGATTTGGAGCCGGGTTTCCTCTTCCCTTGGGGAGCAGATGCAAGAGGGCTGCCAAGGTAGCGCCGCCGTAAACCAAGTGATAGCTCAGCATGAGCCACGGCGCAAGCAAAGCGCAGTTCCATTGCCCCTTCCGGATCATCTCCACCGCCGCGGTCATTGCCAAAATCACGTAGAAGAATAGTTCGCAGGCGAGCAGCCAAGCCGCGGCTCGAAACGGGACAGTCAAAAGCGCGGATCCAATCAGTCCCCCTACAAAGAGGGCCGGCACGGCATGCCGCCAGCAGAAACTTGCTGGATACAGTCTCCAGCAATACGCATTCCAAGAACCATTTAGGAAAGCCTGGCGCATGAAGGCTCTGAAGGTTGGCACATTGTGGTAGAAGCTGTAGACCTTCGAGGAGAGGAAGATTTTGTGTCCGTGGCTGCGGACACGCGCATTCAGTTCATAATCTTGATTGCGGGGAAGGTCCTCGCGATAGAGGCCGACCTGGAGCAGCACGTCCCGCCGAAACGCACCAAAGGGAACCGTGTCAACGTAGCGATCGCCTTGCCCCAAACGGTAAGCGGCATTTCCGACTGCCGCACGCGTCTGAGTTAACAGCGCAATGGTCTTGGCGATGAGTGTGTTGCCACCCGGGAGCGTGATGCAACGCCCGCCCACGTTAGCCGCGCCCGTGCGCTCCAATTCCGAAACGCAGTTTCGTACATAGTTACTCGGATATTCCGTGTGCGCATCCATTCGGATGATGTACCTGCCGCGAGCTTGGCGGATGGCCTGATTCAGTCCCGTGGGCACTATCCGGTCGGGGTTATCAAGCAATCGGATATTCGCGTGTTTTGAGCATACCTCTTCTACAATTTGACGAGAGCGGTCGGTCGAGGCTCCATCAACCACTAGAATTTCACGGTGCTCCCCTGGAAAATCATTCGCGAGAACGCTCCGAAGACACTCCCCGATGTATTTTTCCTCATTCCTCATGGGAATGATAATTGAGACCGCCAGTTGTCCCGTTTTCATCGTGGTTGCCTGTTCAGGCTTCACTGTCAATTCCTTTTCGATCCGACTCCGGTCCGACGATACTGTAGGAATGACGCGCGAACGCTCTTCCAAAAAGTGGAAAGCGTGGTACTCGCGCCCTCGCATCTATCACAGTCATACCGCCAAGCTTATTTAAGGTGTGAGTCGCATGGATGCCGTCCATCCAGTCCGGCCGAATGGTGGCGAGCGGTACTTCCCGGTAGTCTGTTTCGCTGAGTTCGTCCACGCGGTTCAATGAAATTGCGTATCCGTAGCATGCCGTACAGTCTTGCCCCGGTCTTATCAGGGAACCTTGATCAAAGAAGAGATTTCCTGCCGGCCGTGCTCGTCTAACATCACAGACCACCGGGTTCTTAGGATGTGGTTGCCACGGGCCCAATAAAGAATCCGCCCAAAACAGCGACAGCTCATTCGACTCGGTTCCTTCGCCATCAAGACCTGCAGCGAACAGCCAGAGCTTGTCCTGATGTTGGAAAATGGTGGAGTCCACCGCTGAAACATTGTTCAGAAGCACCCCGGCGCGCTCCCAGCGATCAGGGAACTCAACGGCTCGGTAAATCTCGACAGTCCGGTTTTCTTGGGTCTCCGGCAGCATGTAGACTTGGCCCTGCCATTCAAAAACGAGCGGATATGAGAGGTGATAGTTTCTGCTGAGAACTTGTCGAGGCTTGCCCAGGCGTCCGTCTCCATCGAACTCGGCACAGCAGATTACCCCTGGTTGACCCTCTACGTACTCCTCGAAGAATAGATAGATCTTTCCGTGTCGCTCGAACAGGAACGGGTCCACACAATTTCTATTCGCCGATGCTCTTACCAATGTGAAACGATCTGATCTTGCCGCTTGGCTCGGATCTGCGATCGGGAAGTTATCTTTGCTACACGCAAAGAACCATCGGTCCCGAAAACCGACTCTTGCCCACAGACGGCGCGCTAGGCGCACGGACCAGCGCACCAGGAAATGGGGCATAACCCGGCTAATCGAGGGCCGTGAAGATCGCTCGGGAGGATCAGTGTTAGCATCTGCACCAGCCACATTGCTCCATCCCAGCCGTGAAACTTTGGAGATGCACCGCAGCAGACTTTGCGAGCGGCGACGATAATCCAAACATAAGTTTCGACGCCACGAAATCAGGTCGTTGGAAACGACACTGCGATGCAGTACCTTCTGAGCTCTGTTGATGCTGGTCAATACGAATTCGGACGTGAGCTTGCCATCGTAAAGGTTCCAGAACAACGCAGCTTCGCTTTCGCCAGGAGTGTATCCCGCGTAGTGAAAAGTCCAGCTGCCGTGTTTTGTGCAATCAGATAATCCTTCAGGCAACTCTGCCGATGCTAGTTGGACCAGGATGTCGAGATGCTGTGCCTGAAGTCGCGCGATGTCAGCAGCTGCATTCTTAATGTTGTGAGCCTCATCGCGATGAAACGTGATCGTCTCGATGTTACGAGCCTTGGAGTCTTGGACGACTGGATCGATCTCTTCCCTAAAGATCCGTTCATCCAGCGCGGCCCACAATCTGAAGAGACTGGATTTGCGCGGCGAATTGCTTAACCCTCGTCCT
>Ga0070731_10003930_pt1 | contig 13105 bp, 10 predicted proteins | sample Coa_R1_2_FD_66448 | JGI IMG/M metagenome (GOLD analysis project Ga0070731, IMG submission 66448) | Surface soil microbial communities from Centralia Pennsylvania, which are recovering from an underground coalmine fire - Coalmine... | ecosystem: Environmental > Terrestrial > Soil > Unclassified ... | reverse complement strand
GGGTTCGAATACGAAAAGGGCCGCTACGTCACGGTCGACCCCGACGATCTGAAGCGGCTGCGGCTCGAAACCACCGACACGATCGACATCGTCGAGTTCGTCGAGGAAATCGACCCGATCTACTTCGATGCGCCCTATTACCTGGTGCCGGACGGCGGCGTCGCCGAAGAGGGCTACCGGGTCATCCGCGAAGCCTTGCGCGACAGCGGCAAGATCGCGGTCGGGCAATTGGTGATCAACGGCCAGGAGCGGGTCATCGCGATCCGCCCGCTCGGCACCGGGCTTCTCGGCAATTCGCTGCGCTACGCCGACGAGATCAGGAAGCCGGAGGATTATTTCCGCGGAATCGCCGAGGGCGGCGCCGACGACGACCAGCTAGCGATCATGGAGCAGATCATCGCGCGGCGGACCCGGAAGTTCGATTCGAGCCGCTTCGTCGACCATTACCAGACCGCGGTGCGCGAGCTGATCGACGAAAAGCTCAAGGGCAAGCTGCCGGCGCCGGCGCCCGAGCGCAAGCCGGCGCAAATCATCAACCTGATGGACGCGCTGAAGCGCAGCCTGGCCGAGGAAGAAAAGGCCCCGGCGCGCCGTCCCGCCGCTCGCGAAGCAGCAGCCGCGCCGGAAACCCCGGCCCGGCCGGCCGCGCGCGCCCGCAAGGCCGCCGCGCCCAACGGCCAGCGCAACCTCCTGCTGCCGGTCGCCGGCGGCCGCGCCAAGGCCCCCCGCCCCGCCGCGGTCGAGGCCGCAACCGCAGAGCCGGCCGAGACGCCAAAGCGCCGCCGCAAAGCCTCCTAGTTTCAGGGGCTGTATTGTTCCCGGCGCCAGATTCGTCAGCGACGCCGAGCTCGGCACTGGCGACGAAGCAGCGGCGGCAATCGTGATTGAAATAGAACGTATTAGGTATCCAAAATCAGCACTCGATTCGGCGCCCGAGGCCGAGCGTATTTTTTATTTGATGATTGGACAGCTCGGCAACGACTTAAATTATTTGACTAAATTGACAACTATATTGCTCAATGATGCGTCAATCGGCGATGTTAACCGAAGGGCAAATACATCCCTTACTATTTACTTGGTAAAAACCCTCGCAGGACGTTTGTACGAGGGATCTAAACTTTTAGAAGGTCCTGTACTCAAAACCGTTATCTCTGATTATAAGCTTAGTGACCACGCCCTTGACAGCCTAGAGAATATCAAGAGACATTTCAATAAAAAATCTAATATAATCAAAACTATCAGGAATAAATTCGCTTTCCACACGGAGGAGTCATTTATCAGAGAGGGATACCAACAATTTCCAGACGACCACGTTTTGACGGACTATGAGTCGTCTAAATTCTACGGTCACGACCTATATTATGCCACAGAATTGATAACGGTAAAAGCGATAGCGGAAGCGATAGGTGAAAAGGACTGGCACGACGTTCCAAACACCATAGCCCGAGAAGTCGGTCAGTTAGCTCTGCTATTTGGTCATTTCATTAGTGAGTATGCAGCGACATTTAGAGAAAGGTACCTCGATTCCAATGAGACCGAAAGGAATAAAATAACGATAGATGATGCGCCAAGAATTGATGAAATCACCATTCCTTTCTTCTGTGAACCTCCCAAAAACTGGCCAGAGTAGAGAATCAGCCCTGCCAGGTCGCGAACATCGTCACGACGGCGAACGCCATCGCCGCGGTCGAGAGCCAGCCGATTGCCCATAGCGGGCGCGGCAGGGTGAACTGGCCCATCACGTCGCGGCGCATCGTCATCAGCATCATCACCACCATCAGCGGCACCGCGACGACGCCGTTGATGACGGCGCTCCAGAACAGCGCCTTCATCGGGTCGATATTGACGAAATTGACGCCGATCCCGATCACCGTGCCGCCGACGATCGTCGCGTAGAAGCGCTTTGCCTCGGTGGGCGCGCGGTCGAGGCCGATGTTCCACTCCATCGCTTCGGCGAGTGCGTAGGCCGCCGAGCCGGCCAAGACCGGCACCGCCAGGAGGCCGGTGCCGAGTATCCCCAGCGCGAACACGACAAAGGCGAATTCGCCGGCGATCGGGCGCAGCGCCTCGGCCGCCTGCTTCGAAGTTTGGATGTCGGTGATGCCGTGCTGGTGCAATGTCGCCGCGGTCGTGATGATGATGCACAGCGCCACCAGGTTCGATAGCCCCATGCCGAAATAGGTGTCGATCTCGATGCGGCGGATCGCGCTCGGCGCCTCCTCGGGCGCCTCGGTCAGCGGATGCTCGGCCGGGTCGAGGCGCTCCTGGTCGGCCTCTTCCGAAGCCTGCCAGAAAAACAGATAGGGGCTGATCGTCGTCCCCAGCACGCCGACGATCACCACGATATAGTCCGACTTCCAGGACAGCGTCGGCACCAGGGTGTCATAGGCGACCTCGCCCCACGGCACGTGCACGACCAGAACCGCCGCGACATAGGCGAACAGCGACAGCGTCATCCATTTGAGGATTTTGACGTAGCGCTGATAGCTCGCGTAGATTTCGAGGGTCGTGCAGAAGGCGGCGAACAGCACGACGTAAAGCCCCGACGGGCCGCCGACCAGCAGCCGCAGCGCGTCGCCCATCGCGCCCAGATCGGCGCCGAGATTGATGAAATTGGCGATCAGCAGCAGCCCGACAATGGCGCGCAGCAGGGTCAGCGAATAGTGCTCGCGCAGATTGGCCGCGATGCCCTTGCCGGTGACCCGGCCGATGCGGGCGCTGATCTCCTGGATCGCCGCCATCAGGGGCCAGGTGAACAGCATGACCCAGCAGGTCGTATAGCCGAATTGCGCGCCGGCCTGCGAATAGGTCGCGATGCCGCTGGGATCGTCGTCGGAGGCGCCGGTAATGAGCCCCGGCCCGAGCAGCGCCAGGATGCCGCGCCCCTGGGGGTGGCCGCGGCGGTGGTGGCGCAGGCGGAACAGCATCGGCCGCGCTCAGAGAAAATCGCGCAGCAGGTCGAGGAAAACCTCGAGCTTGTCGTGGTGCACCCAATGGCCGGCGCCCTCGACCGAGATCACCCGGGCGCTCTGGAAGTGGCGCATGCGGCCGTCGCTCTCGGGGTTTTGCGCCCAGCTCTCCTTGCCGTAGACCAGGAGGGTCGGGCACAGGATGCGGCCCCACAACTGCTCGATCTCGGGCCGGGTCATGCCGTAGGGCGAGTCGGCGCGCACGTAATTATCGAATTTCCAGCTGTAGGTGCCGTCTTCGTTCTGGTTGACGCCGTGCTGCGTCAGGTGGCGGGCCTGCTCGGGCGAGAGGTGGCCGTTGGCTTCCTGCATGCGTTTGAGCGCGTCCTCGATCGAGGCGTAGCGCCGCGGCAGCCGGCCCGACAGGGCGCGCTGGCCCTCGACCCATTTCTGCATGCGCTCGGCGATCGGCAGCGCCGAGCGCGCCGCCATCTGGCGCGGCGAGGGTCCCAGCCCCTCGATCGCCACCAGCCGGCGCACGCTGTCCGGGTAGACGCCGGTGTAGCGGATCGCGATGTTGCCGCCCAGGGAATGCGCCACGATCGTCACCGGCGCCAGCTCCTGCTGATGGATCAATTGCGCGAGATCGTAAACATAGGCGGCGGTCGAATAGTTGCCGTCGGGCGACCACTGGCTGTCGCCGTGGCCGCGCAGATCGGGCGCCAGCACATGCCAGTCGCGGCGCAGCGCGTGGGCGACCCAGTCCCAGTTGCGGCAATGGTCGCGCCCGCCATGCACCAGCAGCAGGGGCGGCGCGCCGGGGTTGCCCCAATCGACGTAATGCAGCCGCAGCCGCTGCGAGAAATAGATCCGCGAGGTCGGGCCGGAGCTGTCGAGATCGAGTGCCGACATGGAATTGCCTGAGCTGACGACAGATACAGCAAGACCCCGGCGCAGCCGTGGCGTCAAGCCCTGGGCGTCAAGCCCTGGGCGTCAAGCAGAACGGCTCCTCAGCGGCACAGGCCGGGGTCGTTGGCGGTGGCGAAATCGTACCACAGGCAGCGCGCGATCTCGATCGAGGCAAGGCCGCGGTTGCGCAGCGTCGCGGCGACCTGCGCATCGCTGAGCGCGGCAGCGGCAAGGTGGAAAGTATCGTGCAGCCCGGCGCCGTCGCCGCCGGCATCGGCGGCATAGGCCTTGACCAGAAAGCGCCGCGGGTTGTCGTGCGGGTCGCCGATCTCGTCGAGCGCAACCGCGACCATGCGCTTCTTGCCGGGCGCGTCGGGCGCCAGCAGGATCGGCGCGTCGAGGTCGAGGTTGCGGTCGGCGGGGAGCCCGGTCGCGGTCGCCAGCAGCGACCAGCCGGCGTAGAAATCGCTGCTGATGCCGCTGATGCGGACGCTCGCAACGCCCGCCGGGTGCGCCGGGTCGGGCTGCAGCAGGTCGACGAGCTTCTGGCTTTGGCGGTAGGTCATCGCCGGCACCGGGATCGCCGGCGGCAGCGGTCCGGTCCATTGCTGGCGGAAAAACCGCAACAGATCGGTTTTCGCCTCGCGGAAGCCGGCGGTGAGCGCCGCCGGCGTCAGGCCGAGCGCGCCCGCCATCTCCTGTTCGGTCAGGCCCGAGGCATAGAGAAAGACCGCGAGGGCGCGCTCGCGGGCCGGCAATTCGTCGAGCCAGGCGTCGATCTCCTGCGCCGACAGTTCCTCGGACAAATCGGCGGCGGTCGCCCGGTCGGTCTGCTCGGCGCGGGCGCGCGGGTTGCCGTCGACGAGGCGCTTGGCGGTCGCCTCGCTGATCAGCGCCACCGCCATCCCGAGGCGCTGCGTCGGGTCGGCCGCGGCGATTTGCGGGCACGCGTCGATGATCGCGGCGAGCCCGTTCTGCACCGATTCGTCGATCAGGTCGGGAGAGGAGACCGCGCCGTGGTATTTGATCGTCGCGCGCACCGTGATGCTGATCATCCCGAAGAGGCGATCCTCCTCGTTCGAGCGCAGGCTTTGCGCGCACAGCCGATCGAGCATCGCGCCCGGCGGAGCGAGCGGCTGGGCGCGCGCCGCCGCCGCGCCGGCAGCCAACGTCAAGGCACACACCGCGGCGATGCCGAGGCGGCGACGAGGGCGCCTGCAACGCAGTGCCGCGCCGAGCTTGGGCGGCATCGCCAACCCCCATCCGCTGTCGCAAAATCAGGAGCGCGGCTAGCCGCGCCGGCTCAACTTTCCCGCAACCGGCGCGGCAATTCAAGGCGCGCCGCGAAACCGGAGCAAGCGGCGATCATCGTGTAAAGGGGCCGCTCCAGGCGCCGCCGAAGCGCGACAGAATCGAGCCCGACGCGGCGGTGACCGCCTTCGCGCCGATCTCCGACAGCCGGGCCGAGCCTTCGATCATCACGCCCAGCCCGCGCTGCGCCAGGCCGGCGTTGATCTCGACCGCTTCGGCGAAGGTCCGCGCGCCGAGCAGCGCGAGCGCCGCGTCGGCGGTGGCGGCCATGCCGAGGCGGGTCATCCCGGTCATCTCGCCGGCGATCTCCTCGAAGCTGCGGGCAAAGGCCGCCTGCGTCGCGGCGAAGCTGCTCCACGGATCCTCGGCCGCGGCAACCGTCGGCGCGGGCGCCGCGGCGGGCTTTGGCTCGGGCGCAGCGGGCTTTGGCTCGGGCGCGGGAGGGGCGGCCACCGCCGGTTTGGGAGGCGCCGCGATCACCACCGCCGGCGCTGCCGACGGCGATGGGGCGGCCGCCGGCTTCGCCGCCGCCGGTTCGGGTGGCGCGATTGCCCGCGGCACTGGCGGCGCTGCCGGTGGGTGCGCGACCGGCGTGGGTGGCGTTTCCGGCCTGGCCGGCGTGCGGGTATCGGCCGCGGCGCTCTTGCTCGCCACCGGATGGCCCGCCTGCGGATGGCTCACCAGCGGATGACTCGGCGCCGGCTTGCTCGCATCCGGACTGCTCATCGGGGGCTTGCTCGCATCGGCCTTGCTCGGGACCGCCGGCGTGCTCAGCCCTGGCTTGGCCGCTTCCGGCTTGCCCGGCATCGGCTTGGCCGCGGCCGCCTCGCGCCGCTCCGCGTCGCCCGTGAGGTGTTTTGGCTTGCCATTGCTGTTCATTAATCACCCACTTTGATATATTGCATTGCACAATAGCATTGTTGGGTGTCTGACGCGAGATGCAACGAAAACTTTTGCGACGCACAATGATCCGGCCGACGGACCGGGCCGGCGGCGTGCGGCAAACCGCCGGCGGCCGGCACACCGCGCCGCGGCCACGGCCGGATCGCGACCGGTTTTGCCGGTGATTTCGCGGCCCCGGGCAAGCTGCGGCTCAGTTCTTTGACATCGTTTTGCTTTTTTCTTACCCTGGCGGTGGTGCGTTGGCAGCGGCGCGGCCACGGTGACGCATCGGGGTGGGGACAGCGTGCGGGTTGACATGACGCAGCAGCGAGGGGGGTCGCGCATGCGGCGGCTGAGCCGGGCGGGCGCGATCGGCGCCGTCATCGCAGTGGGCTTGCTCGCGGCGGTTCCGGCGGTGGCGAGGACTTGGCATGGCGCGGCCCGCGCTGTCGCAGCCTACGCGCCGACTTTCGAGTGGATCGTGCTCAATGCCGAGACCGGGCAGGTGCTGGGCCAATACAACGCCGACGAGCTGACCTATCCGGCTTCGCTGACCAAGATGATGACGCTTTACCTGACGTTCGAGGCGCTCAACCAGGGCCGCATCACGCTCGACCAGCGCTTCGCGGTCAGCGAGCACGCCGCGACCCGGGCGCCGAGCAAGCTCGGGCTCAACCCGGGCGATTCGGTGCCGGTGCGCGATCTGATCCTCGCTATCGTCACCAAATCGGCCAACGACGCCGCCACCGTTTTGGCCGAGGGGCTGGCCGGCAGCGAAGAGAATTTCGCGCGCTACATGACCGCCAAGGCGCGCCAGCTCGGCATGGACCACACCTGGTACGACAACGCGTCCGGGCTGCCCGATCCGGGCAACCGCACAACGGCGCGCGACGTCGCCCGGCTGGCGCTGGCGCTCTACCACCAGTTTCCCCGCGAATACCGCTACTTCGCGACCCGCGAATTCGATTTCCACGGCGAGATCGTGCACGGCCACAACCATCTGCTCGACTGGTATCAGGGGGCCGACGGCATCAAGACCGGCTTCATCAACGCCTCGGGGTTCAACCTCGCGGCTTCGGCGGTGCGCGACGGGCACCGGCTGATCGGGGTGGTCATGGGCGGCCGCTCGTGGCACAGCCGCGACGAGCAGATGGCCTCGCTGCTCGACCAGGGTTTCGCGATCGTGGCGCGCGGCGGCCCGGCGGCGCCGCAAAGCGCGCCGGTCGTCACCGCCGCGGCGCCGGTAGCGCCGGCGCCTGCTCAGGCCGCTGTCGCGCGGCCGGTGGTCGCGGTGGCGGCGGCGACGCCGGCGGCCGAGGTGGCGAATCCGCGCCAGAAGCCGAGCTTCCTCGGCCATGTCGCGACGGCGGCGCTGCAGCACCTGGCGCCGGTCGCCAAGGCGGAAGCGGCGACGCTGACGCGCGAAGAGAAGGGCGGCGACGAATGGGCGATCCAGCTCGGCGCCTTCCGCAGCGAGGCGACCGCGCGCAGCGCCGAAGAGAAGGCCGCGCGCCTCGCGGTCCTGCACGGCAAGCCGCACCAGATCCTCGCCCCCGCGCGGCACGAGGCGAGCCGGCTCTACCGCGCCCGGATCCTGCATTTCAATGCCAAGGCCGCGCAGGCGGCCTGCGCCGAACTGCACCGCAAGGGGCTCGCCTGTTCGGTCGTCCCGCCTTCCGGCGTCAGGGTCGCGAGCCGCTAGAGGGCGCGGCCGGGGTCAGCCCGGCGGCAGCGCGAGGCCGCTTGGCGCGAGTTCGGCGGCGAGCTGCGCCTTGACGCGCTCGAGGCCGGCGGCGCTGCCCGATTCGGCGCGCACGACGATGACGGCCTGGGTGTTCGAGGCGCGCAGCAGCCACCAGCCGTCTGCGGTGCGCACCCGCACCCCGTCGATGTCGACCATGTCGGCGCCCTGCCCTCGCAGCCGCTCGCGGACCTCTTCGACCAGCGCGAATTTGCGCACCTCCTCGCACGGCAGCCGCAGTTCGGGGGTGTTGAACACCTGCGGCAGCCCGTCGAGCATCTGGGCGAGGCTGTCTTTGGCGCGCGCCAGCAGGCCCAAAAGCCGCACCGCGACGTAGATCGCATCGTCAAAGCCATACCAGCGCTCGACGAAGAAGATGTGGCCGCTCATCTCGCCGGCCAGCGGCGCGCCCGACTGGGCGAGGCGCGCCTTGATCAGCGAATGGCCGGTTTCCATCATCACCGGCTTGCCGCCGGCGCGCGCGATCTCGTCGAACAGCACCTGGCTCGCCTTGACGTCGGCGAGGATCGGGGCGCCGGGGTTGCGGCTCAAGACGTCGCGCGCCAGGACGATCAGCAATTGGTCGCCCCAGAGGATGCGGCCCCGCGCGTCGACGACGCCGATGCGGTCGCCGTCGCCGTCGAAGGCGATCCCGAGATCGCACCGCCCCTTGGCGACCGCCTGCTGCAGCTGCACGAGGTTTTCCGCGACCGTCGGATCGGGGTGGTGGGCCGGAAAGGTGCCGTCGATCCGCTCGTTGATCAGGGTATGGCGGCCCGGTAGGGTTTCGACCAGGCGCGCGACGACGTCGCCGGTCGCGCCGTTGCCGCAATCCCACGCGACGACGAGCCCGCGCGGGCCGTCATAGTCGCGCGCCAGGCGGGCGACGTAGTCGTCGAACACGAGATGCTGCGCGACCCGGCCGCGCGGCCGGGTCGGCGCCTCCAGCGCCAGCGCCATCCGCCCCAGAAGCTGCACCGCCTCGCCGAAGAGCGGCTTGCCGCCGAGCACCATCTTGAAGCCGTTATGGTCGGGCGGGTTGTGCGAGCCCGTTACCATGACGCCGCCGTCGACCCCGCCATAATCGCCTGGCGTCGCCGCGGCGTAATACAGCATCGGGGTCGGGCCGCGGCCGATCCGCACGACATCGGCGCCCTCTTCGGCGAGCCCCTCGACCAGCGCCGCTTCGAGTTCGGGCGAGGTCAGCCGCCCGTCATAGCCGACCGCGACGCGCCGCCCGCCGCTCTGCGCCAGCATCTGCGCGTAGACCCGCCCGAGCGCGCGCGCGTCGGCCGCGAAGAGCGTGCTGCCGACGATGCCGCGAATGTCGTATTCGCGCAGAATGGTCGGATCGAAGCGGTGCGGCATGGCGGGGGCCTATCCGAGATAGCTTGCGAGAATGCGGCGCAGCGCCGGCCCCAGCGCCGGGTGCTGCAGCCCGAGCGCGACATTGGCCTCGAGATAGCCCAGCTTGTCGCCGCAGTCGAAGCGCCGCGCCGCGGCCCGCAAGCCGTGAAACTTCTGGCCGTCGGCGATCAGCTTGTCGAGCCCGTCGGTCAGTTGGATCTCGTTGCCGGCGCCGGGCTGCAGGCGGGCGAGGTGGCCGAAGATCTCCGGCTGGATGATGTAGCGCCCGATGATCGTCAGGGTGGAGGGCGCCGCTTCCGGCTCGGGCTTCTCGACGACCCCCTTGGCGCGCACCAGGGTGCCGTCGTCGGTGACGACGTCGAGCACGCCATAGCGCCGCGTCTGGTCGCGCGGCACCTCGACGACCGCGACGAGATTGCCGCCGGTCTCCTGATAGGCGTCGATCATCTGCTTGAGGCAGGGCGGCTCGCCGACCATCAGATCGTCGACCAGGACAACCGCGAAGGGCTCGTCGCCGACCAGGTTACGGGCGCACCAGATCGCGTGGCCGAGCCCCAAGGGCCGCTGCTGGCGGGTGAAGGCGACTTCGCCCGCCTCCGGCAGCCAGGCGCCCAGTTCGTCAATGAGCTCGGTGCGGCCGCGCTCGCGCAGCGTCGCGTCGAGCTCGAAGGCGAGGTCGAAATGATCTTCGATCGCGCTCTTGGCGCGTCCGGTGACGAAATAGAACTGCTCGATGCCGGAATCGCGGGCTTCCTCGATCGCGTACTGAATGAGCGGCTTGTCGACGACCGTCAGCATCTCCTTCGGCATCGCCTTGGTGGCCGGCAGGATGCGGGTGCCGAGCCCGGCGACCGGGAACACCGCCTTGCGCACGCGTCTTTGCATCAATGTCCCCAATTCGCCGCGGCCGCTGGGCGCACCGACTATTGCCACAGCCGCTTCCGGCCATGCAAGCCGCGCTCCACCCGGCGCACCGCCCTCAAACGTCGCCGCCGCCCTTTAATTCCGTGCACCTGCGCGTTACCCGGCCGAATCGAACCGTCATTCCCGCGCACGCGGGAATCCAGGGGCAACCACCCTGCCCTTTGCCCTGGACCCCCGCTTGCGCGGGGGCGACGGGGAGATGTTTCGATCCCACCGGGTCATGCGCCTAGCGGCGCAGCAGCACGTCGCGGGCGCGGTTGATCTTGGTGGCGAGGTAATCCGAGCCGCCGAGATCGGGGTGCAGCTGCTTCATCAGCCGGTGGTGCGCCGCCTTGACCGCGGCGGCGTCGGCCCCCGGCTGTAGCCCGAGGATCGCGTAGGCTTCGTCGACGCTGACGTCGCCCGAAGGCGCGCGCGGCGCCGCGCCCTCCCGCTCGCCGTGCATCTCGGCGCGCCAATCGGGGTCGGCGCGGTCGAGATAGGCTTCGAGCAGGCGGGCGCCTTCCTCGTCCGCGGCGCGGCACTCGCGCAACAGCGCCAACAGCTCGGCCCGCCCGAGTTCTTCGATCCGCATGCCGGCGAAGCGGCCCTTGAGGACCGTGCCCGACATGCTGCCGGTGTCGTGGTCGAGGCGCATGCGGATGAACGGGGTCTCAACCGTCGAGTCGCCGCCGGCGGCGGGCCCGCGCAGCCCGCTGAACATCGAGCGAAACCGCCGCCAGGCCGGCAGCAGCGCGACGAACGGCGCCAGCAGCATCACGACGCGCCCCTCGGTCACCACGAGAAGCGCCAGGAGCAGCAGCGCCGCGACCGCGATGCCGACCCATTTCACGGTGCGGGCCAGGCGAACGGGATCGGCGTTGACGAAGAGATAGCCGAGCAGCAGAACCCCGCACAGGATCGCGACGCCGCCGATGACGAACAGCATCAGCGCCGCAGCTGTGCCGTCAGGCGCAGCACCTCGCCGCCCTTCTGCGCGCTGTAGTCGCTGAGCGCGCGGTAGCCGCCGGCGGCATAGACCGCGATCGCCGCCAGCAGCTCCTTGAGCCGCTCGGCGCTGCCCAAATCGAAGCGCAGGTAGGCGCCGCGCGACAGTTTCGCGATCTGCTGAAAGGCCCGCGCGGCGATCGGGTCGCGGCCCTCGTGGAAGAGAAAGACCGGCACGCCGCCGAGGCCCAATTCGCCGGCGAGCCCGCACAGCAGGTCGACATCCTCCTCCATCGCGTCGCCAACAAAAACCAGCGCGCCGACCCGCTGCTTTTTGGTTTCGCCGAGGGCATGCGCCAGCACCCGCTCGATCTGGGTTTGCCCGCCGAGGCAGGAGACCGCGCGCATCACCCGGTGCAGATCGGCGGCGTTCGACATCCAGCGGCTCGCCTTGCACTCGTTGAAGCCGCGGTAATAGACGAGCTTGACGTCGAGCCCGCCCAAGGCGGCGGTCGCCTCGAACATCTCGCCCTGGGTGCGGCAGGCGCGGTCCCACGAGTGCTCGCGGCTCGCGGTCGCGTCGAGCGCGAAAATGAGGCGGCCGCGGCCGCCGGGCGGCGGCGGCGGCGGGGCGCGCCGCAGGTCGCGCAGAAAGGCGTCGACCTCGGCGGCGTGCGATTCCGCCGGCAGCCGGGGTTTGTCGTCCTCGCTCATTCTTGGTCCATCATGCCGGCCGCAGCCAGACCGAAGTGTCGTGGAACACCGCGCCGCCGCCGGGCAGGCCCGGATCGGCGCTGGTCAACAGGTTGATGCCGATGCCCTCCTCGAAGGCGGCGTTGGGCCACAGTCCCTCGACGATCACGACGCGGCGCTGCATGCCCGCCGCGGCGCGGGCGTGGACGACGACACTGCCCTTGGCATTGCCGATGCGGATGCGCGCGCCGTCGGCGAGACCGAGCGCGGCGAGCGCCTCCGGATGCACCAGCGCGCTCGGCCTCCCCTCGCGCGCGATCCCCGAGGGCAAATTGTTGAAGCTGGTGTTGAGGAACGAGCGCGACGGCGCCGGCACCAGGCGGAACGGCCGTTCGGGGTCGCCGTCGTCGATCACCGCGACGTGGTCGGGGAAGGCCGGCAGCGCCCGATGCTCGGCGCCCAGCGCGGGCCAGTCGGCGCGGAAGTGGAATTTTCCGTCGCAATGCCCGAAGCCGTCGAGGAAATGCCCGGTCTCGAAGCCCGGCCAGCAGTCGAGCCATACCCCTTCCGCGAACGCCTCCGGCCCGGGCAGCCCGCTCGCGCGCAGCAGCTCTTCGATCAGCTCGAACGCGGTCATCGCGAACCCCGGATGCTTCGCGCCCAGCCGCTTGGCGAGGCCGCAGATCACATCGTGGTTGGAGCGGCATTCGGCGAAGGGCGACAGCACGGCGCGGCCGATCTGCAGAAACGTGTGGCCGCCGGCGGTGTAGATGTCGTCGTGCTCCAAAAACGTTGTCGCCGGCAGCACGATGTCGGCCATCGAAGCGGTCTCGGTCAGGAACTGCTCGTGCACGCAGATGAATAGATCGTCCCGGCGGAAGCCCTGGCGGACCAGCCCCGATTCGGGCGCGACGACCATCGGGTTGGTGTTCTGGATGAAGAGCGCGGTTACCGGCGGCCCCGGCCCAAGGTCGCGCCTGTCGCCCGCCAGGATCGGGCCGATGCGCGACTGGTCGAGGATGCGCGTCGCCGGATCGACCGCATCGAGCCCCTCGATCAGCGTCAGGTCCAGGGGCAGCATGCCGTGGTTGGAATAATGCGCGCCGCCGCCTTCGTGCGCCCAGGCGCCGGTGAGGGTCGGCAGGCAGGTCACCGCAAACACCTGCGCCGCGCCGTTGCGCTGGCGCGAGAAGCCGTAGCCGACCCGGATATAGCTGCGCTTGGTCTCCCCGTAGAGGCGGGCAAACGCGATGATCTCGCCCTCGGCAAGCCCGGTGATGCGCGCGGCCCAGGCCGGGTCGCGGCTCTGCAGATGCGCTTCGAGGCCCGCCGGATCGTCGGTGTAGCGCGCGAGATAGTCGCGGTCGGCGTAGCCTTCCTTGAACAGCACGTGCATGACGGCGCAGGCGAGCGCGCCGTCGGTGCCGGGCAATAGCGCCAG
>Ga0070731_10003929_pt1 | contig 13107 bp, 9 predicted proteins | sample Coa_R1_2_FD_66448 | JGI IMG/M metagenome (GOLD analysis project Ga0070731, IMG submission 66448) | Surface soil microbial communities from Centralia Pennsylvania, which are recovering from an underground coalmine fire - Coalmine... | ecosystem: Environmental > Terrestrial > Soil > Unclassified ... | reverse complement strand
GGACGCGACGCTTTTCTCTGTCACCCTTTGTCGTACTTCCCTACGGGCGCAAGGCGCACTATTATGCCGAGAGAGTGGCTTGCGGCAACAGCGGAGGAATGCTGCCCGTTCCGCCGCCGTCGCGCAACCCATGGGTACTCTGAGCCAGGACTTCCGTTACGGACTGCGAATGCTGCGCAAGAGTCCGGGCTTCACGGCTGCTGCCATTGTCACGCTTGCGCTGGCCATCGGCGCCAATACAGCCATCTTCTCGGTGGTTTATCCCGTGCTTCTGCGGCCGCTGCCTTTCCGCGACGCAGACCGGCTTGTCACCATCGGAGAGAGCCGCCACAAAACGGTCTGCTGCTCCTATAGCGCTTCCTATCCCGATTTCCAGGACTGGCGCCGCAACGCGAAAAGCTTCGAATCGTTGGCGGGATATTCTCCCGACACGTTTACCGTGACCGGCAATGGCGAGCCCAAGACCATGTTCTGCGCCATGGCCACCATCAATTTCTTCTCGACCCTTGGCGTCTCGCCTATGCTGGGACGCGACTTCGCGCCGGGCGAGGAGTTACCCGAAGGCTCCGGACCTGCAGTTGCCATACTGAGTTACCGATACTGGAAGAGCGACTTTGGCGGCGATACCAACGTGATCGGACGCGTCGTTCATATGGACGATAAGCCGGTCACCATCATCGGCGTGCTGCCGCGCGATTTTGAGTTCACCCCGGCGGGGATCGTTCCCTTCTGGGTGCCGCTGCACCTGAACCCGTATGAAACCACGGCACGCAACGCCCGCTGGCTGAATGTGATCGCCCGGCTAGGGGCCGGAGAAAGCTTGACCCAGGCGCAGGCGGAAATGCAGACCATCACCGCACAGCTGGCCCGCGAGTATCCCCAGCAGAATGCGGCCGTCAACATCGCGGTCGCCCCGCTGCGCGAGCAGATCGTCGGGAATGTCCGTTCGCTGCTGTGGGTGCTGTTCGGCGCCGTCGGCTTCGTGTTGCTGATCGCGTGCGCCAACGTCGCCAATCTGCTGATGAGCCGCTCCATTGATCGGCGCCGCGAGTTCGCAATTCGCAGCGCCCTCGGCGCCAGCCAGTTCCACCTGGTGGCGCAGTTGCTCATCGAGAGTCTGCTGCTTTCGCTTTCCGGCGCCATCGTGGGCTTTGCCGCCGCATGGCTCGGCGTGTGGCTGCTGGTGCGCTCGCTACCCGAATCGCAACTGGCGGCCATGCCCTATCTCTACAATGCCGGCATCAGCTTTCCCGTCTTGTGCTTTGTGGCCGGCGTATCGATCCTCACGGCGATTCTGTTCGGACTGGGTCCGGGTCTATCGGTGCCGCAAACACCCATTACCGAGGTGCTGAAGGACGAATCGCGCGGCGGCACCAGCGCCACGCATGGCCGGATGCGCAACCTACTTGTGGTCATCGAAATCGCCATCACGCTGCTGCTGCTGGTAGCGGGCAGTCTGCTGCTGCAGAGCATCCGAACACTGTTGCGCCAGAACCCCGGCTTCGAGCCCGATCATGTGCTGACGTTTCTCATCTACCTTCCGGGGTCGTCCTATCCGGTGGAGAAGCGCTGGCCTTTCACCAATGCGAACGGGCTGCACTTTGCGCACGAGTTCCTCGATCGGCTGCGGCATGAGCCCGGCGTGGAGGGCGCATCCGCCACGAACGGCTTGCCCGCCATCGGAAACCGTAGCACCAGCCGGTTCGTGATCGAGGGCCGTCCGGTTGCCGCGGGCCAGGAGGAAGCTACGGTTTCCCGGCGAGTAGATGCGGACTACTTTTCGGTGATGAAGATACCGCTGCTGCATGGGCGCTACTTCAGCTCTGCCGATGTTGCGGGCCGCCCCTGGGTCGCGATCGTTAACCAGGCCTGGGTGCGGAAGTATCTCTCATCCGGTGAAGACGCCATCGGCAAGCGATTGCGGCTGACGATCGCGCCGGAGGAATCCTACCGCGAAATTGTCGGCGTGGTCGGCGACGTGACGGAGGACAACCTGGCTAGCGCGCCGCCTCCAACCATGTACTTCATCATCGATCAGGACTCGGGCTACACCGGCTATCTGAACTACGTAGTCCGAACCGGGGGCGATCCGGCGGCGCTGGTGCCGGCGGTGCGTACGGCTGTAACCCAGATCGATCCGCAACTACGGCTGATGCAGCCGCAATCGATGCAGGCGTTTCTCGACACCTCGCCCGCGGTCTTCCTGCGGCGCTATCCGTTCTATTTCATCGGCAGCTTTGCCGCGCTGGCGTTGGCCCTTGCCATGGTGGGCCTGTACGGCCTGATCTCGTTTTCGGTGGTACAGCGCACGCGTGAGATCGGCATCCGCATGGCGCTGGGCGCGCAGCCGCAAAACATTCTCGCTATCGTGATTCGGCAGGGGCTCATCGCGGCCATAGTGGGAGTTGGAGTCGGCGCCGCAGCGGCGCTGGTTTTCGGCGTACTGCTCACCCGCGTGATGCCCGGCTTCCTTTACGGCGTGAGCTCTACCGATTGGTTCACCTTCACGCTGGTGTCGCTGCTTTTGTTGCTGGTGGCCTTGGCGGCATCGTACATTCCGGCGCGGCGAGCGACGCAGGTGGACCCAATAATTGCGCTGCGCAATGAATGAGGGAAGCAGCAATTAGCATTTAGCAAGTAGCACTTGGCAAATGCTTCGATAGCCATGGCTTTGACCAATGCCACTTGCCGATTGCCACCTGCCAACTGCTGCTTTTCATGCGATACACTGCAAAGCACTCATGCCACGAGAAGATTTCGGTTTCACCCCGGCGGAACTCCGCAAGCTGCGCAGCTTAAAGGGGCCGAACGGCATACAACGCTTCCTCGACGAGTTGCCCTATCATCTTGCGGACACCGCTTGGTCGCCGCGCCGCGTGCTTCGGGAAAACACCGCCCACTGTCTGGAGGGCGCAATCTTCGCCGCCGCCGCATTGCGCGTCAATGGATTTCCGCCTCTGCTGCTGGATTTCGAGGCTGAGCAGGATACCGATCATGTCATCGCGCTATACAAAGTGGGGGGACACTGGGGCGCCGTAGCCAAATCGAACTACACCAACTGCCGCTTCCGTGAGCCGGTTTATCGCTCGCTGCGTGAGCTGGCCATGAGCTACTTCCACATCTACTTCAACATGCGGCGGCAGCGTTCGATGCGCACCTTCTCCCGGCCCGTTGACCTCAAGCGCTTCGACGATCGGCACTGGATGACGACCGAGAAGCCCGTCTGGTTCATTGTGTATCACCTGCTGGAGATTCCACATACCCGGCTGCTGACGCGAGCGATGACCAAGAAACTGCATCGCGTGGACGAGCGCACATTTAAGGCAGAAATTCTAGGTAAGAAACTGAAACCGGGCGGGAAGATCTTTGGATGATCCGTGGTCCATTTACCACGTGCTGTAAGCCGTGCCTTCGCTGGAGTTCTGATCGCTGCCGCTGTGCACGTCGATGATCCCCGGCTCGGTCTGATCGGGCGATTGGATGCTCTCGTCGGTCACCGGCACCCAGCTGTCGCGCGAGTTAGTAAACGGGTCCTTCGGCAGCTCTTTGATGTAGCCCGCATCGACAAGGTCTTGCAGCGACTGCGGCGCCTTCTGCTTGTCGAGCGTGTACTGGTCGATCAGCGAGCGCATCGTATATAAGTCCTGGCGCAGCGCCGTTTCCTGGGCGTGGAGAATGGATTTCTGATAGTGCGGTATAGCCAGCGACATGAGGATCACGATGATGCTGATGACCACCATCAGCTCGATGAGCGTGAAGCCGTGCTGCCGGTTTCGAGTTGTTGGCTGAATTACCACGTCTTGTACTTCGTTCCGTCCAGGCCTGTGCCCTCGGACTTCGTATAAACGTCGAAGACATTCTGGCCGCCCCACGAGTCGGAGTCGGGATCGTCCTGCATTGAGCGCAGGCCCCAATCGTCCTTTCCAGTCATCGGATCAGTTGGAATCTTGCGCAAGAAGCGCAGCTTCTTGCCATTGGAGTCGACACCTTTTACCAGGGTGTCCAGGTCGGGCGGATAACCCTGACTGTCCAGCTTGGTCTGAAATGCGCCCCGGTCGGCAGCATCCTTGTAGCGGTCGACGGCGTCCCGCATCTCCCACAAATCGTGGCGCAGCTCGCGTTCTTTGGTGCGCTGAATGGTGATGCGCATCACCGGAGTCGCCGCCGCCGTCAGGATCAGCAGGATCGTCATGGCGACGACGAGCTCGATCATGGTGAAGCCGCGCGGGCGACGGCCCTTGGTTTCTGGCAAAACGAGATTTCGCGCGCGGAGCACTGCTTCTATTTTAGACCGTATCGCTTCTGAACACAGGGCTTAGTTCACCGCGTAAGCACGGAAGTCACAGAACTCTAAAGCGATTCTTCGTGTGCCTGTGGTGAAAACCTCACCGTAGTTAGACGCGGTGTCTAGTGAACCGTCACGATAGCTTGCGACCCGCTGGCGGCGGTCACCTGTCCCGCCGGGTTCTTGATGTTGGCCCGATTAATGCTAAGTGTTGACTGTCCCGGAGCTCTGGCCTGGAAGGTCAGCGTGAACACCGAGCCGTCGCCTGTGATGCCGTTGGCGCTGGGCGGCCGCTCGGCCGTCACCTGAAGGATTCCGGCCATACTATCGTCGCGGTTCACCAGCGAGGGCGCCTGGCCGTCCTGCGAGAGAAGCGGCCCGTTAGAGACGTTCACCAGCTGCAGGACCCGCGGGTTGTACAGGATCTGCAACGGGACGGCAGAGACATTCTGAGCGCCGGTGAGGTTCACGTTCACCGTGAAGGTGGAGCCTACCGGCTGATCGACGCTAGGCGGATCGAAGCTGACGATCGGATTGCCGATCGGCGCATTCGCGGCCGTTGGCTGCACGTTAGGCGCGGGGGCTGCGCCGGCCTGGGGCTGTACACGCGGCTGCGCCGGATTGTTGGCGGCGCCTTGCGGAGCTCCCGGCTGCGCCCCCTGCGGTGCCGGCGGTGGCGTGTTGTCACGCCGCAACTGGATCACGTTCGCCGTACCCACGTCGACTGCCTTCAGGTTGCTGGCCGAGATGTCCTGTGCGCGTATGATGTGCGGGATCAGAATAAAGACGATTTCGTTCTGGTTGTTCTCTTTCTGCTCGGTCGAAAACAGATAACGGAAGAGGGGGATGTTGGCGAGTCCGGGAATGCCGGAAAGATTTCTGGTCTGCTGGTCCTCCAGGATTCCGCCAATAATGTTAACCTCTCCTTCCTTCATGCGGATTTCATTCTCAATCTTGCGTTGTCCGATTACGGGCTGCTGAATGCCGCCGATGTTCTGAAACGAATCCACTGCTGAAATGTCCATCGCCAGCTTAAGGGTGATCTCGTCAATCCCGTGCACGTGCGGCGTGATATCGATGTTGACGCCCACGTCGATGTAGTTAAACTGCGTATTCACCAGGGGATTAATGCCCACGCCGCCGATGCCGGGTTGGAACGAGCCGGTCGCCACCGGCACACGCTCGCCGATCTTTAGCGAGGCTTTTTGCCCATCCGAGGCGCGAATTTGCGGTTGCTGGATGAGCTTGCTGCTGGTATCGGTCATCAGGAAGTTTGCGGTTGTCTGGGGGATCGTCACCTCAAAGTTGGTGGCGTTCAGGTGCGCCAGGCTGTTCAAATTAAGTTGTCCGGTCGTTGATCCCGTCGTGACCGTCCCGCCGATGCCTGAGTTACCGTTCACAGTGCTGGTACTGGTAGTGGTGGCGTTCGACTCCTGAAAATTGACGCTGACGCTGGCCGGCGGTTGGATGCCTAGGTTGCGCATCTTGTCGCGCGTGACCTGCATGATGGCGACTTCGACCACGACTTCCGGTTTCGACTTGTCGAGGTCCTCAATCAGCTTCTGCGCCATGACGATCTGGTCGGGCGTGCCGCGCACCACAATCGCCTGCTGCGAGGGAAACTGCTGCAGTCGCTGGGTGTCGAGCAGCGTACGCAGGATGTTGACCAGGTCCTGCAGCTCGTTCGGCATGGATAGGTTCGTCAGATAAAAGGTGCGGATGACGCTTTGCTCCAGCTCCTTGCGTTTGGCCGGCGTATCGGCGGCGACGAAGATGGTGTTGGGCGTCACCGGCCGCCAGAAGGTCTTCGACTCGAGTGCCGTGATCTCCAGCGCCTCCTGCAGAGTCACGCCGTTCAAGTCGACCTTGATGCGCTTAGAGACATAGTCGGGATCGAACAGCACATTCACGCCGGCCAGTCGTCCGACGGTCTCGTACACTGTCTTGGCGTCTTCGGTGAGCTTAAGCGTGATCGGCGTTTGCGAGATCGGGGCCAGCTCCACCGGCCCGGTCGCTTCCTCCATCCGCTTGGTCAAACCGGATTCCGTGCTGGGCGCAGGCGCGGCCGAGGGATTCTGCGTCTTCTTGATTTCTTCGCGAACCCGGTTCGACATTTGCTGCGCGATAAAGCTGGAAGGGTCGATGGCGATCGCCTGCTCGAAGTCGGTCAGCGCTTCTTCCAGCTTGCCCGCCTTCATCAGGATTTCGCCCTGGTGCACGTGCGCCGCGGCAGCCAGAAAACGAACGTATTCGTACGACGAGCGGTAGGTCAGGTCGGCAGGTTTGAGCTGGTACGCCTTGTAGTAATAGTTGTAAGCCGTGATGTAGTCCTGCCGGGCTTCGGCCGCCTTGCCTTTCTGAAACAGCTGCTTGGCTTCCTTATCGGTGGAGGCGAACACCGACACTGCCAGTACCAATAGCAGCGTCAGCACAGTGCTGAACCGTTTCATCACGTTCCTTAGGACCCTGGAGTTTCGAACCGGAATTATCGCCTCCGTACGGCTGATATGAGGTTCTGGGTGTAAGACTTAGACCCACGGCAAACGTGAGCAGTACGCATCTTCCGGGCGCCCATTCATTTCTGAAACGACCACGAAGATAGTGCGATCGGCGCGATTATAGCATTCCAGAACGCGCCCAGGCTGCGACATTCATCGTGTGTTAGCATGTGGGGTTCGCGCCGGGAACGGATTGTTTTCGCTCCCGGCCGCGCGGTTGCGCTTTCTATCAGGGCACGACTTCAGTCGTGCCGTTTTCGTTTGTTGATGGATTCGAGCCGCGCTTTATGCACATGCCACGTCAACCAACCACAACCCGTCCTGAGAAGAAGTCAGGCGCGCGCCGCGATCCCACCGCTAGCGGCGAACGCGATGCTTCGCAGAACCGCGCCGCGTCGCACAACTACTTTCTGCTGGAGAAATTCGAAGCGGGCATCGCGCTGCGCGGCACCGAGGTCAAATCAGTGCGCAACGGCCGCGCGCAGCTCAAAGACGCCTATGGCCTGGTGAAGGACGGCGAGCTATGGTTGATCAACGCGCACATCGGCCCCTACGAGCACGGCAACATCTTCAACCACGAGCCGCTGCGCACGCGCAAGCTGCTGGTTCATCGCAATGAGCTGCACAAGCTCGTCGGCAAGACTCAGCAGAAGGGCCTGACGCTCATTCCCACGCGCATGTACTTCAAGAATGGCCGTGTGAAGGTGGAGATGGCCCTCGCCCGCGGCAAACAAAACTGGGACAAGCGCGAAACCGAGCGCCGCAAGACCGCGGACAAAGAAGCAAGAGAGGCAATCGCGAGAGGGAGAAAAAACTGATTCGGGTCGATTGTCGTCGAAGGATCGTTATCGTCCCGGGAATGCGTCAAGCCGACCATGCGCACGCGCATCATGTATATCGAGTACAAGGGCGACGGCCTCGTCGGGCCCGCCAGGATCGGGCGTGTGAGCTACTCGAAAACCGGAAGCACGCTCTACTATGGCGGTAAGGCTTTCCGGAGCCTCAAGGGCGCCGGCTTCAAGGCAAACTATTACGATGTTGTGACGCGTGAGCGGTACTGGATTTCAGGACCACGCAAGGACGGAGCCGATGCACTGTACCGAACGAATGTTCCCGCCGAAATCGACGAGGACGCTCGCGAGGAGTACTGGGTTGAGCTTCGCAAGAAGCCGGACTTGAAATCGCGCAAACACACCTGATCCCGGGCAAGCCGAGGTTTGATTCGCCTAGCTGCCGTTCCCGCTCTCTCTGCCCTTCTTCTTGATCTCCACATTTAACCGCTTGATCTTCTGGTTCAGCGTGGAGAGCGGGATGCGGAAGCGCTCGGCAGCGTCGGTCTGGTTCCAGCCGCATTTTTCCAGCATATCGGTGATGACGCGGCGTTCGCAGTCCTCGATGATTTCGAACAGGGAAGCGTCGGGGCGGTGGTCGATGAGGGCGAACATGCTGCCGCGCCCGGTGAGGTTCTCCGGCAGAAGGTCAGGGGTGAGATTAGAGCTGGTCGCCAGCACGACGGCGCGCTCGATGACGTTTTCCAGTTCGCGCACGTTGCCCGGCCAATCGTAATCCATCAGCGGGCGCAGAGCTTCCGGGGTAACGCGCAGCGGTGCGCGATCGTTTTCCCGCGCGAACTTCACGATAAAGTGCTCGACCAGCAGCGGAATGTCATTCTTGCGCTGGCGCAGCGGTGGGAGATCGATGGTGATGACGTTCAGCCGGTAGAAAAGGTCCTCGCGGAATTTGCCTTCTTTCACCTGCTGCTTGAGGTCGACGTTAGTGGCGGCGATGATGCGGACATCGACCTGGATCTCGTTGATTCCGCCGAGGTGCATGAACTTCTTGTCCTGCAGCACACGCAGGATCTTGGCCTGCGTCTCCAGGCCCATGGTGCCGATCTCGTCGAGGAACAGCGTGCCGCGGTCGGCGACTTCGAACAGGCCCTTTTTGCTGGCAATGGCGCTGGTGAAGGCGCCCTTGACGTGGCCGAACAGCGTCGACTCCAGCAGATCGGCGGGCACCGAGCCGGTGTTCACGGGAACAAACGCCCGGTCCTTGCGCGGCGAGTTCATGTGAACAGCTTTGGCGATGAGCTCCTTGCCGGTGCCGCTTTCCCCTTGCAGCAACACGGTAGAACGGCTGGGCGCAACCTGCGACACCAGGTCGAAGATGCGCAGCATGGGCTCGCTTTTGCCGATGATGTTCTCGAAGTTGTAGCGCTGCTTGAGGGCGCGCTTGAGCTGGACGACCTCTTCCTCGGCACGGCGGCGAGCCACCGCGGCGCGCACATCGGCCAGCAGCTTCTCGTTGTCCCACGGCTTCTGGATGAAGTTGGTGGCGCCCGCCTGCATGGCGTTGACGGCGTTCTCCACCGTGCCGTAGGCGGTGATCATGATGACCGGCAACTCGGAGTCGCGTTCGCGGATCTCGCGCAGAATCTCGATGCCGTTGCGCTCCGGCATGGCGAAATCGAGCAATACCAGGTCGAAGGGACGTTCGGCGATGCGCGCCAGTCCCTCGGCGCCGTCGCCGGCTACCTCGACGGAATAACCTTCGAACTCAAGCAGGGTCTCGAGCGATTCCCGGATCGCCGCTTCGTCATCAACGATAAGCACCGAGCCGAGTGAGGTGAACTCATCGCGGCTGGTGGCGCGGCCTATAGCTGCATCAAGCACTGACTGCCTTCCTGACCATTGGGAATTCCATGATGAATGTCGTGCCGTGTCCGGGCGCGCTGTCCACCCGGATCTTGCCGGCGTGTTCCTGGATGATGCCGTAGGTCACCGAAAGGCCCAGGCCGGTGCCGCCGCTGTGCCCGGTTTTAGGCTTGTTCTTAGTGGTGAAGAACGGATCGTAGATGCGATGAATGTGTTCCTGCGCGATCCCGGTGCCGGTATCAGCGACCTTTACCTGCACTTTATGACCGTTGATCGTGCTGATAGTCAGCGTGCCGCCGCCGGGCATGGCGTCTTTGGCATTCAGGAAAAGGTTGAGAAAGACCTGCTGCAGTTTTCCGGTATTGCCTTGGATCGCCGGCAGCTCCGGATACAGCTCCTGCTGCACATTGATGCGCGCAGTCTTGAACTGATGCTCCAGCAGGGTCAGCGTGTCTTTGATGATGCGATTGAGATCGACGTCGGCGAATTCCGTGCTCGAGGTGCGCGAGAAGTTCAGCAGGCTGTTGACAATCTCGGAGGCGCGGAAGGTCTGCCGCGTGATCTTCTCCAGCAGCGCCGCCTGCTTGTTGTCGCCATTCACCTGCTTGGCGAGCATCTGCGCATAGGAGGAGATCACTGCCAGCGGGGTATTGACCTCGTGGGCAACGCCCGCAGCCAGCAGGCCAATGGAGGAGAGCTTCTCCGCCTGCGACAGTTGCGACTCGAGCTCGATGCGTTCCGTTATCTCGTCGACGATGATCAGCCGTCCAATGACGCTGAACGTCTTGCTGACCAGTGGCGCAATTGCGATGTTGGTGACGCGCGTCTCGCCGGCTGGTGTGTTCAGGCGGAATTTGTACAGGTTGTGGATTCCCTGCGTCTGCCGCACGCGGTAGAACTCTTCCAGGAAAGCGGATGGCAGGACCTCGGTCATCGGCCGGCCCAAGGCCTCCAGGCGCGGTAGCGCGAACATGACTTCCATCTGCGAGTTCCACGATTCGATGCGGTCTTCCAGATCGACCGCCATCACGCCCACGCTGATCGACTCGACGATGTTCTCGTTGAACTCCTTGAGCCGCTCGTACTGACCGGCCTTCTCCTCCAGCGACTTGTACAGACGCGCATTCTGCACCGCGATGCCGATGTAGCCGGCCAGCGTCTCAAGCAGCTGCACATCCTCGCTCGAGAGGAAGTCGCCCTCGGCGGTCTTGCCCAGTCCCAGCACGGCGATCATGCGGTTCAGCACCATGCAGGGGATGTAATAGTTCAAATCCAGGCGGCGAATGGTCTCGCGGGCGGAAGGCGTCTCGCGCACTGCATAGCTGGAGTTGTCGAAGAACAGGTGCCCTGCCTGCCACTCCGGCCGCTCCAGATGCAGGAAGTTGAAATCGAGGCCGCTGGTCTGCGAGATGCCGTAGGACTTGGCGAGGGAGAACTGCTCCGGCTGTTCGGGATCGGAAAGAAAGATGGCCAGGCGGTCAACCAGCAGGGTGCGGGACAGCCGATCGACGATGGACGTCAGCATCTTGTCGAGGTCAGTTTCCGAGTTCAGGTCGCGGCCAAACTCGATCAGCGTTCTGCGATAGTCATAGCGCTTGCGGTAGAAGAAGCGGTCCATCCGCTCCTGCACCCAGTTTTTGAATGGGTCGAACAGGATGGCGGTGACCGCAATGGCGATGACCAGTCCGATCGGTCCCACGCTGGGGAAGTTCTGGTGGAACAGCACCGAAGCCATGCCGACAGCGGCAAAGTAGGCCGCCGTTATGGCGCCCGCGGCAATGGTATACGCCATGCCGCGCTTGAAGATCAGGTCTACGTCCATCAGCCGGTAGCGGAAGATGGCGTAACCGAACGTTAGCGGCAGGAACACCAGCGACAAGACAGAAATTTTCATGCCCATGCCGGGCATGGTGCCCAGCAGGTAAGGCACGATGTAGAACAGCGTAAAGGGAGCAACCGACAGAATGGTGCCGCGCGTAACCCACTTCATCTGCTGGCGCAGGATCAGCGTTTCGGCATGGCGGTAGCTGTGCCACAGCGTGACTGTTGCAGCGACGAAATAAACTGCCAGATACACCCAATCCAGCTGGTCCATTCGCCAGCGCAGCAGCTCGCTGGGCTCAAGCAACGCAATAACGCAAATGCGCAGCGCTAGCAGCAGAGCCCCCGGCAGATACAGCGCGGGAATGAGCCACTGGCGGCGCTTCGCCACATGTTTGCGCTCAGGAAAGGTCAGCGAAAAGTGCAGGAACAGTGCCGGCTGCAGCAGCCAGGCCACGACATTCGTCCAGTAAACGATCCAGTCGAAATCGTTTAGCTTCCCGGTGTAATGGAAGGCGTAGAAGATGAACGAAACCAGGCAGAAGACGAAGAAATGCGTGCTTTTGGGCGCCGTCCAGCGCCGGAACAGGACGTAGATGCCGATGCCGAGATAAACCAGCGCGATCAGCCGCAACCCGGCGTAAAGCGAGCGGTCGGTGGGCACGAGAATGACAGGGGTGTCGACCGAGACGCCTTGCCGTACCAGAGAGTACGTGGCCTTGGTCCAGATTCCGACGCGATAGAGCTGCTGCTCCACGCTTCCGACGTTGGAGACCGTGCGCCCATCGATCGAGACCAGGCGGTCACCCGGCTTGATGCCGGCCTTCTCGCCGGGTCCGTCCGCTTCAACCCGCTGTGCCCGCAGGTGCCCGGCATCTTCCACCCACCAAATTCCATCGTAGGGGGAAGAATATTCGCGGTCCTTCTGGAAATTGATCCACGCGAACACAATCGCGGAGACGCTGACTAGCGCCAGGAACACCGCGAAAAACCGCGTCTGAAGAGTACGATCCATCGAAGGCTCAGGCCCGTGGGGCGGGCGAACCGGTGGCGTGACGCGCACCAGCCCTGCTATCTTCGAGCAACTTAGATGCCACGTTTGGCATTGCCGTACACCCGTTAAGACCCATGTAACGAATGGCTTCCACGATTATAGATGCCGAAGCCCTCAAAATCTATGATATTTGGAATTCAGGTCTCAAATTTCGAATTTGCAAGGGTAGGAAACGGATGACCGCCTTCCGCGAATTGTAAGTAGTTGTGCAGGAGACTTTTCCCAACTGTTAAAGAAGGCAGCCCTTAATGGGCTGCCTAATGAGGGTGCCAGCAGCTGCTTTAACGGCCGTGATGTCCTCCACCACCGGTTCCTGACGAATGGGATCCGCCAGAGCTGCCGTGTGCCACCGGCGAGTTGCCGCCGCTGGGCGCGCGATAGGTGCCGGCGCCGCCGGAACTCCGTGGGGGCGAGTACGAGCTCATCGTCCGGCCGGAAGTTGCAGGAGCAGCTCCATAGCTGCGGCTGGAGTAGCCCGAAGTCGCTCCATAGCTGCGACTGTTGTAGGCAGGAGTAGCTCCGTAACTGCGGGTTGCCGGGGCCGCTGCCGCGCCGCGATTACCGAAGTACGGCGTCGCCGAACCATAGGTGCGGCTGGCCGAATAGTTAGGAGTGGGGCGACCCGAGCTGTAGCTCGAAGGCGCCGAGTAGGTGCTGCGGCCGCCCGCGGCAGAGTATCCGCTCAGCGACCGGTTGGCGCTACTTCCGGCCGAGGCCGAATTAGCGGGCGCTGAATACGCGGAGCCGGCCGGCGAACGCGGAGTAGTGAGCGAAGCTCCCGGTCCGCGAGAGTCG
>Ga0070731_10003928_pt1 | contig 13108 bp, 8 predicted proteins | sample Coa_R1_2_FD_66448 | JGI IMG/M metagenome (GOLD analysis project Ga0070731, IMG submission 66448) | Surface soil microbial communities from Centralia Pennsylvania, which are recovering from an underground coalmine fire - Coalmine... | ecosystem: Environmental > Terrestrial > Soil > Unclassified ... | reverse complement strand
TCTGCGCTGCCTTGTCCAAGCGCGCGTAGAACTCGCCGAAGGCCTTGCGAAAATCAGCGTGCTCGGCACGCGGGAAGCTCCATTCCAGAGGCCTGTTCATCCAGGGCGGCGGGGATTTGTCGATCGACAAGCCCAGCTGCTGCGCGACCGCGACCCAGGGATTGCGGTCGGCGGAGTGCAGCCAGCCGCAGCCAAGATCGAGCGCGTGACCGGCTGCATCGTGAACGGTCCATGCCCGGCCGCCGAGTCGCGGCCGCGCCTCGACCAGCAGGCAGCGAAGCGACGCCTGCTGCAGCCGCTTTGCCGCCGCCACGCCGGCCGCACCCCCGCCAATGACGACGACATCAGCCTCGCTATCGGCCATGACCCACTCCGCGGCGCATCAGTAGTCGACCCGCACCAGATAAAGTCCATGCGGCGGCGCGACCTGACCGCAGGCGGTGCGGTCGCGGGCGGCAAGCGCGGCGGCCAAATCGTCGGCAGTCCATTTTCCCTCGCCGACATGAACCAGCGAGCCGACCATCGAGCGCACCTGATGCTGCAGGAACGAGCGCGCCGCGGCGGTGACGCGCACCTCCTCGCCGTCGCGCGCCACGTCGAGGCGGTCGAGCGTCTTCACCGGCGATTTGGCCTGGCACTCGGTCGAGCGGAAGGTGGTGAAATCGTGCTTGCCGATCAGTTTCTGCGCGGCGGCGTGCATCGCCGCGCTGTCGAGCGGGCGCGGCAAGCGCCAGGCGCGATTGAGGTCGAGAGTCAAATCGGCGCGGCGATTGACGATGCGATAGCGATAATGCCGCCTGACCGCCGAGAAGCGCGCGTCGAAATCCGCCGCGACCGGTTCCGCCGCCAGTACGGCGATCGGTTGCGGCCGCAGATGGAAATTGATCGCGTCGCGAACGTTATCGACGTCCCAAGCCTTGGCGAGGTCGATATGCGCGACCTGGCCGAGCGCATGCACGCCGGTATCGGTACGGCCGGCGCCGGCGACGGTGACGCGCTCGCCGGTAAAAGCAGCGATGGCATCGGTCAGCGCGCCTTGCACCGAAATGCCGTTGTCCTGGGCCTGCCAGCCGACATAGGGCGTGCCGTCATATTCGATGGTGAGCTTGTAGCGCGGCATAGGTAATTTTCTTTGGAGCGTGATCTTATCCGAAAACCGGCTTCCACTTTTCGGGATCACGCTCAATGCAACGTGGACCCGGGCGCGACCGGCATGCCGCGAAGAAATTCATCCACGTTCATTGGCTTGCCGCCGGACCGTTGCAGCTCGACGATCCGCACCGCACCCTTCCCGCAGGCGACCGTCAGCCTGTCGTCGAGCACGCGGCCCGGCGCGCCGGCGCCGGCGCCCTTGGTGGTGCGCAACACCTTGATACGGCCCGCGCCGGCGAGCTCGAACCAGGCGCCGGGAAGCGGCGAAAGCCCGCGGCAATGGTCATGGACTTTGTTCCAGGGCTGCGCCCAGTCGATGCGCGTCTCGTTCTTGTCGATCTTGGCGGCGTAGGTTGCGCCCGCGGCGGCCTGCGGCGTCAGCGTCAACGATCCGCGCTCAAGCGCGCCGAGCGCCACCACCATCAGCTTCGCACCGAGACGCGCCAGTTCGTCATGCAACTCGCCAGTGGTCGCATCCGGTCCGATCGGAACGCGCTCCGCCAAGGCGACCGGACCGGTATCGAGACCTTCGTCCATTTTCATCACCATCACGCCGGTCTCGCGGTCCCCGGCCATGACCGCGCGATGGATCGGCGCGGCGCCGCGCCAGCGCGGCAGCAACGAGGCATGCAGGTTGAAGCAACCGAGCGGAAAGGCATCGAGAATGTTCTTGGGCAGGATCAATCCATAAGCCACAACCACGGCGGCATCCGCACCATGCGCGCGCATCGCCGCGGCGGTATCCGGCGCTTTCAACGTTTTCGGCGTGAAGATCGGTTGCCCCAATCGCTCGGCTTCGCGGGCGACCGGCGAGGGCGTTAACGCCATGCCACGCCCGGCCGGCTGCGGGGCGCGGGTATAGACCGCAACGACGTTATGGCCGCCGCCGACGATCTCGACCAGCGTGGGCACGGCGAAGTCCGGAGTGCCCATGAAGACGAGGCGGAGCGCCAATCACGCCTCCACCTTCTTTAATCCCTTAGCTGCTTTGGCGAATTTCTTGATGACGCGGTCACGCTTTAATTTGGACAGATGATCGATGAACAGAACGCCGTTGATGTGATCGATCTCGTGCTGCAGGCAGGTCGCCAACAGGCCCTTGGCGTCGATCTCGCGCGCTTTGCCGTCACGGTCGAGATATTTGACTTTGACCGCCTTCGGCCGCTCGACCTCCTCGTAATAATCCGGGATCGATAGGCAACCTTCCTCGTATTTGGCGGTCTCCTCCGACGTCCAGACGATCTCCGGATTGATGAAGACGTGGGGCTCGTGATTGTCCTCTTTTTTCGACAAGTCCATGGTGATGACGCGCTTGGCGATGCCGATCTGGATCGCCGCGAGCCCGATGCCGGGCGCCTTGTACATGGTCTCGAACATGTCATCGACCAGCTTCCTGACGGCGGCATCGACATGCTTGACCGGCTCGGAAACCAGCCGCAGCCTTTTGTCGGGAAGCTTGATGATCTCGCGCAACGCCATGGTTTTGCGATGTAAGGCGTGAACAAAGCGGGGTCAATGCACGACGTTCCGGCAATGCCGGTCGATCGCGCATTGATCCGTGGATCGTGACCGGCTATGACCGTTCGCTCTTCGTTCCAGGGCGAATCAACCGCGCAGAAGGGGCCGATGACCGACAGCCTGCCGATCCTAGCGGCCATCCTCGCCGCGTGCGCCGTACTCGTCGTCATCGGCGTCGTGCTGTGGCGGGCACGAAACCCTGCGCATGCGCGCGCAACAATCATGGCCGACTTGGCGCAGCGCCAGGCCGACTCCGCGGCCCGGCTCGAAGCCATGATCAGGATGCTGGGCGACCGCCAAGCGCAGCTTCAGCATGCGGTCAACGAGCGGCTCGATTCGGTCTCGCACCGGCTCGGCGACTCGATTGCGAAAACGACGCAGCATACGACCGAGAATCTGCAAAAGCTCAATGAGCGGCTCGCGGTGATCGACAGCGCGCAAAAAAACATCACCGATCTCGCCAGCCAGGTGACGTCGCTGCATGGCGTGCTCGCCAACAAGCAGTCGCGCGGCGCCTTCGGCCAGGGTCGAATGGAAATCATCATCCGCGATGGATTGCCGAAGGATTGCTACGAATTTCAATATACGCTGTCCAACAAGCTGCGTCCCGATTGCGCGATTTTCCTGCCGGACCAGCGGCCGCTTGTCATCGATTCCAAATTTCCGCTCGAGGCAGTCACCGCCTATCGCGACGCCAAGAGCGACGACGAGCGCAAGCTTGCTGCGGCCCGCGTCCGCCAGGACATCATCAAGCATGTCGGCGACATCGCGCAGAAATATCTTATCCCCGGCGAGACGCAGGATATGGCGTTCATGTTCGTGCCGTCGGAGTCGGTCTATGCCGAGCTGCACGAAGATTTCGACGACGTTGTGCAGAAGGCCTTCCGCGCCAAGATCGTCATCATCTCGCCGTCGCTGTTGATGCTCGCGATCCAATTGGTCAGACAAAGCCAAAAGGATGCCCGCATGCGCGAGGCAGCCGATCAAATTCGCGACGAAGTCGGGCGGCTGATGAAGGATGTCGGCCTGTTGGGCGACCGCGTACGCAAATTGCAGACGCATTTCAATCAATCGACCGAAGACATCCGGCAATCGATCATCTCGATCGAGAAGATCGAGGGGCGGGGCGAGCGCATTGCCCAAGTCGAATTCAACGGCGATGCATCGGCCAATTCCAATGTCATCGCCGCGCCGGTGCGCAAACTTGAAGCCGGCGAGTAGCGGCCGATGGCGGTGACGCCCGAGGCCGGCGGCGCCGCGATCCCGCGCCCGTCGTTTACGGACACGCTTGCCGTCTATCTCAAGCGGCGCGTGCTGATCGTCCTGTTCCTCGGCTTTTCATCCGGCCTGCCGCTCGCTTTGTCAGGATCGACGCTTTTGGTGTGGATGACCGAGTCCGGCGTCAACCTCGGCACCATCGGCCTGTTCGCGCTGGTCGGCACGCCCTACACCATCAAGTTTCTGTGGGCGCCGCTGATCGACGCGCTTGACGTGCCGCTGTTGTCGCGCCAGTTCGGTCGGCGCCGCGGCTGGCTGTTGCTGTCGCAGTTTTTGCTGATCGCGGCGATCGTCGTTCTCGGCGCTTGCGATCCTGCAGTCTCGCCGTTCGCCGTCGCGATCGGCGCGCTGCTGGTCGCCACCGCGTCGGCGACGCAGGACATCGTCATCGACGCCTTTCGCGTGGAAAGCTTGAACAAAAGCGAACAGGCCGCGGGCATGGCCTCTTACGTCGCCGCCTATCGCATCGGCATGCTGGTCTCCACCGCCGGCGCGCTGTTTCTGGTGAGCGGCTTCGAAAGCGCTTTCGGCTTCGGCCGTCACGCTGCCTGGAGCGCGGGCTATATGGTCATGGCGGTGCTGGTCGCGATCGGCATCGTTACGACGCTTGTCGCCACCGAGCCGGAAAAATCGGCCAATGCCGACGCAGCGCATGCGCGGGAGAATAACCTGCAACGCGTCGTCGAAGCCGCAGTCGGGGCGTTTTCCGAGTTTTTCACGCGCGACATGGCCTTGGTCGTGCTTGTCTTTGTCGTGCTGTTCAAGTTCACCGACGCGCTGTCGGGCGCGATGACCGCGCCGTTCGTGATCGACCTCGGATTTTCGCGCAACGAATATGCGACGATCATCAAGGGCGTCGGGCTGGCGGCAACGCTCACGGGCGGCTTTGCCGGCGGCTTTGTGGCGCGGGCTTTTTCGCTCCCGGCAAGCCTGTGGCTCGGCGGCGTGCTGCAAGGCCTCGCCAATCTCGCCTTCTCCTGGCAGGCGGTCATCGGTCAAAACGCGGCATGGCTGACTTTCGCCATTGTCGCCGAAAATTTCACCAGCGCCATCGGTACGGTGATCTTCGTCGCTTACCTGTCGGCGCTGTGCCGCAATCCGTTGCATACCGCGACCCAGTACGCGCTCCTCACCGCGCTCGCGGCCTTCGGCCGCACTTATCTATCGTCGGGCGCGGGATTTATCGCGGCGGCGACCGGCTGGCCCTGGTTCTTCGCCATCTGTGCGGTGGCGGGCGCGCCGGCGCTCCTGCTGCTGGCGTGGTTGCAGCAAAGTGGCCATTTCAACGGCCTGGCGCCGGCCGAGAAATGAGCGCGCCATAGCCCCGCGCAATTGCGGCTCGGCCGCCCGATTATCGAAATGTCATGCTTCGCTGCGCAAACTTCCGGGAGCCCTCGCAAAAAAGTCTTTTTGTAAGGATCAGATCGCTATAATTGCCGTTGTACCGTTGCGTCCCTCGAACCTGGCCTCCCGCCGCAGTCGCAGTCCATATGGACACTATCCTGGTCAAGCTTTTTGCGGCGGCGCTGGCGTTGAGCGAAGTCACGACCCAGCCGCAGGCGGTCAAGACGCATTTCGACCCGATCCAAGATCAAAGCGAGGTGGTGCAGATATTGCGCAACGGCTGCGAGCATATGAAGCAGGCGTTCGACATCGAATCCATCAACCTCGACGACCTCATCTCCACCGCGCTCAACGACCCGAAGGCGGCCGGCGCCAATATTCCGGCATTTCACGGCCTCAACTTTGGCGACTTGAACACCGCCTATCACCAATTCTGCAAGAACGAGCCCATCGCGGCGCCGGTCGTCGACCTCGGGCAGGTGATCGATTTCTTCAATAATGCCGCGGCCGATCTGCCGGATCAGACGACGCTCAAGGACCGGAAATTGCCGAGCCTGAGCGTGGTGCTCGACGGCAGCGGCAAGGATTTCACCGACGTGTTCGAGCCTGGCAACCGGCGCATCTGGGTGTCGCTCGATGCCGTTCCCGACCTGGTGCAGAAGGCGTTTATCGCCGCCGAGGACCGGCGCTTCTACCAGCACCATGGCATCGACGAGCGCGGCATCATCCGCGCCTTCATCGGCGACCTCGCCGACCCGGGGCGCCCGCAGGGCGGCTCGACCATTACGCAGCAGGTCGTAAAGAATCTCCTGGTCGGCGAGGACGTGACCTACGAGCGCAAGATTCGCGAGATGATCGTGGCGTCGCGGTTGGAAAACACGCTGAGCAAGAACGACATTCTCCAACTGTATCTCAATTCGGCTTATCTCGGCCGCGCCTCGTGGGGCGTCGAAATGGCGGCGCGCAGCTATTTCGGCAAATCGGCGAAGGACCTCACCCTCGGCGAGGGCGCCATGCTGGCGGGCTTGCTGAAGGGACCGAATTACTACAATCCCGACCGTCATCCCGATCGCGCCAAGCAACGTCTCACTTACGTGCTCGACCGCATGCAGGAGGACGGGATCATCACCGCGGCCCAGAAGAACGAGGCGCTGGCGTCGCCCCCGAAGCTCAAACCATTCGCGCATCCGCACCGCGACAGCGGCTATCATTTTGTCGATTTCCTCGGCCGCGAAGCCAAGGCCGACGGCGTGCCTAGTCTGACGGCCGAGTCTTATACGGTGCATTCGACCATCAACGCCCAACTGCAGCACGACGCGGAAGCCGCGCTCCAGGAGGGCCTGGTGCACTACGAGATGTCGACCGGCCGCGTCCAGTTTCGCGGGGCGGAAGCCAATATTGCCGACGCGGTGCGGAAATTCGAAGTGGACAGCAAGGCCGAACTGCCCGCTTGGCAGCAGGCGCTGCAAGACGTGCACCTGCCGCTTTATGACGTCCATTGGACGCCGGCCGTGGTGCTGCAGAAAAACGGGAAATACGGCGACGGGGCGATCCACGTCGGCCTTCCCGACGGCCGCATCGTAGCGCTGACGACTTGGTCGGCCGCGATCAGGCGCAGCCTCAATCTCTATGACGTCGTTTATGTCAACGTCATCGAGCCCAAAGTCAGGGATATGGGGAGAGACACCAAGAGGAAGAGCAAAGCCGCACCCGGCAGCGCTGTGGCGCAATTGCGCGTGCGGCCGACAGTTCAGGGTGCGGCACTGGTGTTGGAGAACAAGACCGGCCGTATTCTCGCCATGGCGGGCAGCTTTTCCTATCCGCTCAGTCAATTGAACCGCACCGCTCAAACGCAGCGCCAGCCCGGCTCGGCGATGAAGCCGGTGACCTATCTGACCGCGCTGGAGCATGGCTTGCAGCCGAACACTCTCGTGCTCAATGATCCGATCACGTTTCCCCCGATCGGCAGCCGCATCGATCGCCGCGACGCGAGCAGCCGCGAATTCGAGGGCAATGCGCGCGAAGAGGACTATTGGTCGCCGCGCAACGACGATCTCAGCGAGGGCGGCGTTTATACGCTGCGGCGCGGGCTGGAAAATTCCGTCAATGTCGTCACCGCGCATCTGCTCGACGGCGGGGTCGACGCGCAACCGGAAAAAAGCCTCGACGACATCTGCGCCACCGCGGTCGCCGCGAAAATCTATCCCGAATGCATTCGCTACTACCCGTTCATCCTCGGCGCGCAGCCGGTGCGGATGATCGATCTCGCCGCGTTTTATGCGGCCGTCGCCAACGAAGGCGCGCTGCCACAACCGCACGGCATCGATTCGATCGAGCAGAACGGCCGCATCATCTATCAATATCCGAACGCGCCGCTGCCGCGGATCGGCGCCGCCGGTCCCGCCGCGTTCTATCAGCTCAAGACCATCTTGCAGGGCGTTGTGGCGCGCGGCACCGCGCGTGCCATCGCGGCGCTGTCGCCCTATGTCGCCGGCAAGACCGGCACCACCGAAAACGACGTCGACGGCTGGTTCATCGGTTTCACCAACGACGTCACGGTCGCAGTCTGGGTCGGCTACGATAACGGCAACGGCAAGCGCCGTTCGCTCGGCCCGGGCGAAGACGGCGCGCGGGTCGCGCTGCCGATCTTCGAGCCGATCATCCAGGCGGTGTGGGCCGATCACATTGCGCCGAAGGCGCCATTGAACGGCCCCTCGCCGGACGCAAGGCGCGAGATTGTCGACATCCCGATCGACTTCATGACGGGCAATCGGGTAAACGGCGGCAACTTCATCGAGCACTTCCGCCGCAACGCCGCCGGCCAAGTTGCGGACACGCAGTTTCAGCTGGTGTCCAGCGAGGACGCCTACGCTTATCAACAGCAATCGAACGACAATAACCAAGGCGGCTTTTTCTGGGGCGGCGGCGCCGACGACAGCAGTCGCTCCTATTATCCAAATCAAGGTTGGCGGCAGCAGCCGCCGCCTCAGCAGCCCGTGTCACGCGGTTTTTTTAGTCTGTTCCGGCCTTGGAACGAGCAGCCGCCCCCACCGAGCCAGAATTATTTCTGGGGCGGCCGCTGAACCGACGGCATTGAATTGCAGAAGATTCACGAGAGAATTTAGGATGTGGACGCGGCACGCAGTCGTGCTTCCGGTTTTGCTGGTGGGCTCGGTGGTCGGCTTTTTTGGCGCCGCCGGAGCCGCCTCGCCGCCGAATTTCCAGATTGTGGACGTGAGCGCGGCACGCAGCTCGAACGTTGCCGATATCAAGCCCGGCGAAATCGATTTCAGCGATCATACCAGTGCCGGCGCCATCGACAGCGAGACGGCGCTCACGCGCTTCGACGAATGGGCGAAAGATCATCCCGAGGAGAATAAGTTCCTCGCGCTGTTTCCCGGCTATACCGAGCCGACCGTCGGCAGGCCGGGCGGCGGCGGCGCGCCAGGCACGCAAAAAATCACCGAAAAGCTTTACATGTATGTGGCGCAAGCGCGCTTTGTTCTCGATAAAGCGCCGGCATCGATCGATCTCTCGCAGTACGTGACGCTGCCGTTTCTGGAAAGGATCGATCCCGCGATCCAGCACAAGCTGATTACCGCCGCCGACGTGAATTCGTTCAAGGACGAGGCCGGCGCCGGCAACGACAATGCCGATCGCAAATGGTGCACCGGGCGTGCGACGTCGATCTGCATTCAGTCGACCTACAAGCTCGAGGGTAAGATCCCGATGGGTATCATGCTGGTGAACAAGTTGCGCGACAGCATCAAGAAGGTCGCCGATCATATCGACTTCCAGAGCGAGTTCTCCGCGCTCGCACCTGCGGATCTCGACCAATCCGGCCTGCAGCAATTGACCACGCTCGACACGCCGATTTCTGGCGCGCTGGAGCAGAACATTTTCTACGTCAATGAGATTTTGAAATTCGGCAAATTCTTCGCCGTATTCCAAGCCGATCCGACCGATCCCGACAAGACCGTCGTCACCGCCTTCATGTCGCTTGCGATCAAAGCGCGCGTGCTCGACGAAAAACGCAGTTTCGAGAGCTTGCCGGTGTTGCGCAATCTGGTGCCGGCTCAGGTTTTGATGGGCCAGTCGTCGTTCAATTCCGGCACTTCGATCAGCGCCGGCCTGCCCAAATATGCCCGCAACGAAATCAAGACCGTCGCCGGGTTGTTGGCGCAGGACAAGGCGCCGAACTAGTTTTGCCCTGCCCGGCGCCGCAGATATGAAGTCGGTCGTCTAAGCCGCCGCGCGCGCCTTGTCGCCCCGGGCCAGCGATTCGATCGCTTCATCCGTCGTCTGCACGTCGCCGAATAGGCCGTAGAAAATCGACAGCGCCGCGTTGTGTTCCTCGTCGTTGTGGGTGGCGAGGCCGTCGGAAACCATCACGACCTTGAAATTCAGCATCATGGCGTCGCGCGCCGAGCTTTCGCAGCAGACATTGGTGGCGGTGCCGGTGATCAACAGCGTATCGATGCCGCGGTCGCGCAGTCGGCGTTCGATATCGGATGAGCCCTGGATGAAGGCGCTGTAGCGCGTCTTGGTCACCTGCGCGTCCTCGGAGCGAATGTCGTTGCCGTGCCAATAGGCGTAGCCGTCGCCACCGACGTCCATCGCCGCATAACGCCGCTCGTAGCGTTCCGGCGTGTGCAGGAATTCGTGGTAGTTCGACCAGCTTTCGCGCGTGTTGCGTGTGCCGTTGCGGACCCACACGACGAGACCGCCGCGGCGCCGCAGATCGGCGGCGAGCCGGTTGATGTTCGGCACGATATCCCGCGACGCCGGGACCTCGCCCTGGTGGCCCGGCTTGCAGAAATAATTCTGCATGTCGATCACGACCAGCGCCGCTTTGTGCGGATCGATTGCATCGAAGGGGTGCAATTTGCCGGTTCGGGCCGTCATGCGGTCGCGGGCGGCCTGGGAAATCGCGATCTTGTGCATCTGGGTTTCCTCGATTAGTCGTCTTCACGGACTTGCTTATGCCCAATCTGGCATAAAATCGAGTCTGGATCGAGCGCAGAACGGGCGATATGTCGGCGAGTTGGGAATTCTGGATCGATCGCGGCGGCACCTTTACCGACGTGATCGGCAGGCGGCCGGACGGCGCGCTCGTCACCCACAAGCTGCTTTCGGAAAATCCGGAAGCCTACCGGGATGCGGCGGTGCACGGCATCCGCCACTTGCTCGGACTCGCGCCTGGCGCGCCGATCCGGAGCGAGCAAATCTCGGCCGTCAAGATGGGCACCACGGTCGCGACCAATGCGCTGCTTGAGCGCAAGGGCGAGCGGACGCTGCTCCTGATCACCAAGGGCTTCCGCGACGCCTTGCGCATCGGCTACCAGGCGCGGCCGAAAATCTTTGCCAAGCACATTATCAAGCCGGACATGCTGTATGAGCGGGTCGCCGAAGTCGACGAGCGCGTGCGCGCCGACGGCACCGTGGAGCGCAAGCTCGATCTCGCGGCCGTCCGCGGCGAACTCGAACGCGCCAGGACCGACGGCATCCGCGCCGTCGCCATCGTGCTGATGCACGCTTATCGCTACACCAGCCATGAGAAACAGATTGTAGCGCTGGCGCGCGAACTCGGCTTTCCGCAAGTGTCGGCCAGCCACGAAGTCTCGCCCTTGATAAAACTCGTCGGCCGCGGCGACACCACCGTGGTCGATAGCTATCTGTCGCCGATCCTGCGCAGCTATGTGGCGCAGGTGGCGGGGGATCTATCTGCTCCCTCCCCCCTTGTGGGGGAAGGTCGGAGCGAGGGGTCGGGAGGTGGTGCGCAAGCGTCGACGTCTGGACAGAACCTCTCGACCCCCACCCCCATCCCCTCCCCACGAGGGGGAGGGGAGCACATCCGCCTCATGTTCATGATGTCGTCGGGCGGGCTGACCGCGGCGGAACTGTTCCGCGGCAAGGACGCGATCCTGTCCGGTCCGGCCGCCGGCGTCGTCGGCATGGCCGAGACCGGGCGCGCGGCGGGCTTTGACCGCCTTATCGGCTTCGATATGGGCGGTACGTCGACCGACGTGTCGCATTTCGCCGGCGAATACGAGCGCGCCTTCGAGACCGAAGTCGCCGGCGTGCGCATGCGCGCGCCGATGATGCTCATTCACACCGTGGCGGCCGGCGGCGGGTCCCTGCTGCACTTCGACGGCGCGCGCGTCCGGGTTGGGCCGGACTCGGCCGGCGCCAATCCGGGACCGAAATGCTACCGCCGCGGCGGCCCGCTGGCGGTGACAGACGCCAACGTGATGGTCGGCAAGCTCATTGCCGATTTCTTCCCAAAAATCTTCGGGCCCGCGCAAAACCTGCCGCTGGACGCCGATGCGGTGCGCCAAGCCTTCGCCGCGATGGCCAAGGACATCGGCGATGGCCGCAGCCCCGAGCAAGTCGCCGACGGCTTCATCAAGATCGCGGTCGAGAACATGGCGAACGCGATCAAGAAGATTTCGGTGCAGCGCGGCTACGACGTGACCCGCTATGCGCTCAATTGCTTTGGCGGCGCCGGCGGCCAGCACGCTTGCCTGGTCGCCGATGCGCTCGGCATGACCAGTGTCTTCATTCATCCGCTGTCCTCGCTGCTGTCCGCCTACGGCATGGGCCTTGCCGATATCCGCAGCGTCCGTCAGCAGGCGATCGAGGAGTCGTTCGGAACGGGCGCGCGCGCAAGCCTCGCAAATGTGGCGCGGCGGCTCGCTCGCGAAACGACCGCCGAGGTCGCTGGCCAGGGCGTCGCCGCCGGCAAGATTGCACTGCACGTGCGCGCGCATATCCGCTACGCCGGCACCGATACGCCGCTGATCGTCGACGCGGGCAATGAAAAGAAGCTGGCTTCGCTGCAGAAAATGAAAACCGGCTTCGAACGCGCGCACAAGGCGCAGTTCGGCTTCATCGACCGCGCCAAGTCGCTCGTGGTCGAGGCGGTGTCGGTCGAAGCGGTCGGCGGCGGCGCGACGTTCCGGGAAAAGCCGCGCAAGTTCAGGCGGACGAAGCTTCCTGCGCCGGCGCGGCGCGCGCGCTTTTTCTCCGGCGACAAGTGGCAGCGCGCTTCGGTTTATACGCGCGATCAGTTGCTGCCGGGGCATAAGGTCAGGGGCCCGGCCATCATCATCGAGCCGCATCAGACCGTCGTCGTCGAGCACGGCTGGCAGGCCGAGCTGACGGCAAAGAATCATTTGGTGCTGCGGCGCGTGCAAAAGCTTGCGCGCGCGCGTGCCATCGGCACCCATGCCGACCCGGTGATGCTTGAAGTGTTCAACAATCTGTTCATGTCGATCGCCGAGCAGATGGGCGTCGCCCTGCAAAACACCGCCTATTCGGTGAACATCAAGGAGCGTCTTGATTTTTCCTGCGCGGTGTTCGACGGCAACGGCTCGCTGGTCGCCAATGCGCCCCATATGCCGGTGCATCTCGGCTCGATGGATCGCGCGGTCGAGACCATCATCCGGGAGAACGCCGGCAAAGTGCGTCCGGGCGACGTCTATGCGATCAACGCGCCCTATAACGGCGGCACGCATCTGCCCGATATCACCGTGTGCACGCCGGTATTCGACGCCAAGAAGATTCTGTTCTGGGTCGCTTCGCGCGGTCACCACGCCGATGTCGGCGGCATTTCGCCCGGCTCGATGTCGCCAAACGCCACCACCATCGAGCAGGAAGGCATCTATATCGACAATTTCAAGCTGGTCGAACGCGGCCGCTTCCGCGAGAAAGAAACCTATGCGCTGTTGCAAGGCGGCAAATATCCGGCGCGCAATCCGCTGCAGAACGTCAACGACATCAAGGCGCAGATCGCCGCCAACGAGATGGGCGTGCG
>Ga0070731_10003927_pt1 | contig 13109 bp, 11 predicted proteins | sample Coa_R1_2_FD_66448 | JGI IMG/M metagenome (GOLD analysis project Ga0070731, IMG submission 66448) | Surface soil microbial communities from Centralia Pennsylvania, which are recovering from an underground coalmine fire - Coalmine... | ecosystem: Environmental > Terrestrial > Soil > Unclassified ... | reverse complement strand
TATTCAGGAGCACGCGGGTAAGATTCGTGTCGAAAGCCGTCCCGGCGAGGGCACATCGTTCTATCTCGATTTTCCTCTTAGTAGAAAGGTAGTCAATGTCTGAAGCGGCTGTCATCAATCATAGCCAGGTCGAGGAGACCAGATCCTCATCCGTGGGAGCTGTGTTGATCATCGATGACGAGGTCGCAATCCGAGAATCGCTTGAGACTCTCCTTCAATTGGAAGGCTATTCCGTCGACTCCGCCGGTACTGCGGAGGATGGGATCGCTCGCATCGGAGAACGTAACTTTGATCTTGTACTGCTTGACTTGGCACTGCCCGATCGCGACGGTATCGATGTGCTGGAGGAACTTCGGCGCCAGGATCCCCAGCTTGCGATCATCATGATCACTGCATATGGGACCGTTGAAAACGCGGTGAAAGCCATGCAAGCCGGCGCCGCGAACTTCGTCCAAAAGCCTTGGGACAACGAAAAACTCCTTGCGGATGTTCGTGCCGCAATCGCCCGGCGGAAGGCCGAGGAAGAAAACATTCAACTCAAGCGCGCACTCAAGCAGCGCTATAACTTCGAAAACATCGTGGGTAAGAGCGAGCCCATGTTGAAGATCTTCGACTTGGTTTCTCAAGTGGCGGCGAGCCGCTCTACCGTGCTTTTACAAGGTGAAAGCGGAACCGGAAAAGAACTCATTGCAAAAGCCATCCATCTGAATTCACCTCGTCGCGATCGTCCATTTGTTCCCGTCAATACCGGTTCGATGCCACCGGACCTTCTTGAATCCACCTTGTTCGGTCACGTGAAGGGTGCGTTCACGAGCGCCATCGCTTCCAAGAAGGGCTTATTCGAGGTTGCCGATCACGGGACACTGTTCCTGGATGAAATTGGCACGATGAACCTGGACACGCAAAGCAAGATCCTGCGTGTGTTGCAGGATCGTAAATTCATGCACCTCGGTGGCGTGAACGAAATTCAGGTAGACGTCCGGATTATTGCCGCCACCAATGTAGATTTGAAACAGCAGGTACGGGAGGGAAAGTTTCGTGAGGACCTATTCTATCGATTGAATGTAATCACGATTGATCTTCCACCGCTTCGGCAACGCAAGGAGGATATTCCTCTACTCGCTTCTTTCTTCCTGGATAGATATTCGCGGGAAAACGACCGTCCGGCTCGCCATCTCACGCCGGAGGCGTTGCGACCCTTGATTGCTTACTCCTGGCCGGGAAACGTACGCGAGCTGGAAAATGTGATTGAGCGCGCGGTGGTTTTGTCTAATAGCCCGGAGATCGGCACCGAACTTCTTCCCGATCAGATCGTGGGCCGGACCACAGCTTTTGCAACCCTGGAGCATCATCCCGATGCTTCTCTGTTCGACATCATGGAAGACTGCGAGCGTCATGTCATTATCGAGATGCTGGAGAAATGTGGTTGGAACCAAACCGAAGCTGCAGATCGATTCCGCGTTCCCCTTTCCACCCTTAATCAGAAAATCAAACGACTGAATATCGAGATTAAACGCAAAGTTCGAGAATAAGGTCCTGAGTTTTTCGATGACGCTTTCCAACTCAGAATTGACCTGCTTAAGCCTTGGCTGACAACCCTAAAAGCTCAGGTACTCGTCTTCGATAAGCTAATTTCATGCCCACACTTCGAGCCATATCGTATGGCTGATGGGTGATGGCCGAAACCTTGTCTGTTATATTTCCGTCAGATCATCTGGAGTAGTCTGGATCGTAGATGGAACTGGTCTCACCTGGAGATTTCGCGAAAGAAAAAATCGAGGCGGTGCAGGATTACGCACTGCTCTCGGTGAGGTCGATTTCCAACTTCTTTCGGCATCCCCGTTATTTTGCCGATACTGTTTACCAGGCTGATCTGATTGGCTTTGGTTCGCTGCCTATTGTCGTGCTAACGGGTCTATCGATTGGCGCGGAACTGGCCCTCAATAGTGCCAACACGCTGCAACGATTTGGCTCGCTTTCCTTGATCGGACAGCTGGTTTCAGTGGGAATGGTGCGCGAGCTGGGCCCCATCATCACCGGACTCATGGTCGCGGGGCGGAATGCTTCCGGAATGGCCAGCGAACTCGGATCCATGTTGGTAACCGAACAGATCGACGCCATGCGCGCCTTGGGTACCGATCCCATGAAGAAACTGGTGACGCCGCGGGTCGTGGCCACGGTGTTCATGCTTTTCTTCTTAACGATCATTTCCGATCTGTTGGGGCTATTCGGCGGGGCAGTGGTCTCCACATTGCTGTACCAGACCAATTGGCATCAGTATTGGAGCACCGCGTGGCAGATCCTGGTCTTTCAGGATGTGTTTATGGGACTGTTAAAGCCGCTCCTTTTCGGTTTCATCATCGCCACCGTGGGTTGCTATTACGGCTTTAGTGCCCGAGGTGGAACTCAGGGCGTTGGCCGGGCAACCACCCAAGCTGTGGTTGCGTCTTCGGTTTTGATCCTGGTTGTCGACCTATTGGTAACCAAACTTTTGATGACGATCTTCGCTTATCAGTAATCATGGCCTCCCCGCCCACCGCAGTCGAGCAACGACTTCCTCCTTGTCGGGACTCTACCTCTTGCGCCGTAGTGTTTGACGATGTCTCTCTCGCCTTTGGCCACAAGATGGTACTCGACAAAATTTCGTTCACGTTACCGAAAGGGGAAACCAAAGCCATCTTCGGGGTTGCCGGTTCCGGCAAAAGCACAATTCTGAAGCTGGCGATGGGGTTGCTCAAACCCGACGCTGGCCGCATCTTTGTGCTTGGCGAAGAGATAACTCAGATGCGGGAAGAAGATCTCTTTGAGTTGAGGCGCAAGATAGGGATGGTGTTCCAGGAGAGCGCGCTGTTCGATTCGCTTACAGTGCGCGAAAATGTCGCATTCCGGTTACTTGAAGAGGGTAACGTCTCCGAAGAAGAGATCGATCAACCCGTGCGCGAGGCCTTGAGTTTCGTAGAACTCGAGAACACGGTGGACATGTACCCGTCGGAGCTGTCGGGGGGAATGCGTCGGCGTGTGGCCATCGCCCGTGCGATTATCACCCGCCCAGAGCTCTTGCTTTACGACTCTCCCACCGGCGGTCTCGATCCGGTTACGTCCACAACCATCATTGAATTGATCGTGAAACAGCGGGATGTCTACAAAACGAGTTCGCTTCTGGTGACCCATCGGCTGCAGGATGCCTTTGTGATGGCCAACCACTACTTCGATCGCAAAACCAACCATATGCAGCCGCTGGCGCCGGGTACCAAGAGTGAAGTGCCGATGGGATTTCTCATTTTGCGCGACGGCAAGATCATATTTGATGGAGATGTCCACGAGTTGTCGCAGACAAAGGACGAATACATCCGCGAATACATTTCCTAGCTGCTAAAGCAAAAGGACGCCAGGCAAGCTGGCGTCCCAGATCACTCCATAGCTGATTTATGCGGCCTTTGCAGCCTGTGCTGCCTTTTTGAACATTGCAATCCGTTCTTGTGTTTCCTTCAGACGCTCGGGGCCTCCCTTGGAGGTCGTAATCAGTTTCTCGACGTTGCCGAAAATGTTGGGATTGCGGGTCTTCTCGCGAAGTTCCTTCAAGAATGGCTCGATTTTCCCGAAGATCAAAAACATCTCTCCTGAGAAACTGCCCTCCAGGAACAGGTCGCGGCTGAGCGTGCCGTGCAGCACGAGAGATGTCGCCAGCTCCCAGTATCCGCCTACCTGCCTCATCCAGGCGTTTTCCTGCGTGCCGAGCGCCATAGCATGCTTCATAATGTCATCGGTCGATTCCGGCCAGAAACCCAGCCACCAGTTACGTGCTTTTCGCATTTCTGCTTCGCGGCGGAGATCGTATAGCTTGAGAATCAGTTCAGCATCCGTCGCCGTGGGTGTGGTAGACATGCGCGTTCCTCCTTATCAATTGTTAGTTGTTGGGCTGATGAAACTACGGTGGTGCAAGAACAACGGGCTAATAGATGACCCGCTATGAGCCCAGATTCAGAATTATATCGCTGATTAGGAGCTAACCGCCGCTTCTACAGGGACCGGCCGCTCATAGTCGCATTCTTTATTCGGGCAGGCAATCACGGGGCCGGACTTCAGCGTCTTCTCTACCAGGTACTCGTTGCCGCAGGTTGGGCATTTTTCCGCAATGGGTTTATTAGCGGACGTGAATTTGCACTTGGGATAGTTTGAGCAGCCATAGAACGTATTGCCCTTGCGCGCGCGCTTTTCAACCAGTTCGCCGTCTTTGCAAAGCGGGCATTTCACTCCGATGAAATTTTGCTTGACGTATTTGCAATCCGGATAGCCGCTGCATGCCGTGAATTCGCCATAACGTCCGTGGCGGATCATCAAATTCCTGCCACATTTTGGACACAGCTCATCCAGCGGAATATCGGGAACCTTCTTCCCTTGATCGAGCCGCCGGGTAGTCTTGCAATCGGGATACCCGGTGCAGGCCATGAACTGCCCGAATCGGCCTCGCTTCAGCACCATGACTCGGCCGCAATTTTCGCAATATTCCTCTTGCGAAGTTTCCTGCATGTCGGCCGAATCCAAATCCGGCAGATTGATTGGATTTTCTTTGGTGAACGTGCAGCTATTGGGATCTTCTTTATCGTAGGTGCTGCAGGCATAGAAGGAACCGTGCTTGCCCCACTTGATCACCAGCGGTGCTCCACAGCGCTCGCACTTCTCCTCTGTGGGCTTCTCCATCCGCTTGATGTTCTCCATGTGCTTCTCGGCATAGCGGAGGTTTTTCGCGAATTTCTTATAGAAATCGCTCAACGCATCGGTCCACTTCTCCTTGCCTTCTTCGATTTCGTCCAGTTCTTCTTCCAGACGGGCCGTGTACTGGACGTCGAATATCTCGGAGAAATTCTGTACCAGCAAATCGGTTACGACCAGGCCGATTTCTGTGGGTATGAATTTCCCGCCGAGCTTCTGCACGTATTGGCGTTCCTGGATCGTGCTCAAAATCGCGGAATAAGTGGACGGGCGGCCAATCCCGCGCTCCTCCAGTTCTTTTACCAGCGAAGCTTCGTTGTAGCGCGGCGGCGGTTCTGTGAAATGCTGCTCCGGCTTCAATTCTTTCAGCGTCAGTTTCTGACCCGCTTCGAGTGGCGGGAGCTTGTGTTTCAGTTCTTCGTCTTCTTCGTCTTTGCCTTCTTTCGATTCCTCGTAGACTTTGAGAAAACCTTCGAATTTCAGCACTGAGCCTGTGACCCGGAACCAAAATGTCTCGGAACTGGATGTTGCGTCGATGTCAACTGTGGTCTGATCAAAGACAGCAGGGGTCATTTGCGATGCCAGGAAGCGCTGCCAGATGAGCTTGTAGACCTTGTACTCATCCTCTTTTAAATATGGTTTGATCTGATCGGGATGACGCACGACCGAAGTCGGTCGAATGGCCTCGTGTGCCCCCTGCGCCTCCTTTTTCTCTTTATAAGTATTCGGGGACCCCGGAAGGTACGGGGCGCCATATTGGCCCTGAATGTACTCCCGTACTTCGCTTAACGCGTCATTGGAAACGCGGGTCGAGTCCGTACGCATATACGTGATGAGGCCAACCAGCCCTTCTTCGCCCAGTTCCACACCTTCATAAAGGCGCTGCGCGATCATCATTGTGCGCTTCACGCTGAAGCGCAGCTTACGTGAAGAGTCTTGCTGCAGCTTGCTGGTCGTAAATGGCGGGGTTGAATTCCGGCGGCGTTCCTTGCGATCCACGCTGCGAACAACCCAATCGGCCTTCTCCAACGCGGCGCGAATCTTCTCTGCTTCCTCGCCGTTCGGAATTTCAACCTTTTCTTCTCCTCTGCCGAGAAAGCGGGCATCGAACGCCGTTCCCTTCTGCGGAGCCAGATGAGCGTCAATTGTCCAGTATTCTTTCTTCTCGAACGCTTTAATCTCGCGTTCGCGTTCCACGATCAGTCGCAACGCGACGGTTTGCACGCGTCCCGCCGAAAGGCCGCGTCGCACTTTATCCCAAAGCAGAGGCGATACTTGGTAACCCACTAAGCGATCCAGCACTCGGCGCGCTTGCTGCGCGTCAACTAAGTGCTGATCAATATTGCGAGGATGCTCGAACGCCGCTCGCACCGCTCGCTGAGTGATCTCGTTGAAAGCTACACGCTGAAACCGTTCCGGTTCTTCACCTTTCTTTTTTTTCTTTTTCTTTTTGGAGCCGCCATCGAGTTCTTCCGCCAAATGGGCGGCGATGGCTTCGCCTTCACGGTCAGGGTCGGGAGCCAGATAAATCGTGTCCGCCGACTGAGCCAGTTTCTTCAGCTTGGTCAGGACCTTTTCTTTACCTGGAATAACGATGTATTCCGTATCGAAGTCGTTGTCGATATCCACCCCGAGATTGCTTTTGGGCAGATCTTTGACGTGGCCGAGCGACGCTTCGACGGTGTAGCCCTTGCCCAGATACTTCTGGATAGTCTTAGCCTTGGCGGGCGACTCGACTATAACTAGACCTTTTGCCAATTGAACCTCAGTGGGTGATTTCCTTTGAAACTAGCATGAATTGCACGAGTGCAACAAGTTGAGGATCCGAGCCCGGCTCACAAGCTTTTCACAAAATTCTTCCCGGGCAATTGCTTTACCTTCCCCGCTAATTCGAGTTCAAACAGCGCCGCGAAAATCTCCGAAGACGAAAGCTCTGGTTCTAATCTTTCGACGACCTCATCAATGTGCGTGGACTCGTCGGCCTTCAGCAGAGCAAAGATTTTCTTTTCGTGGGGAGGCAGTTCGCTTTCCTGGAATAGAGATGCAGTTTGCCCGCCGGGCGATTCAGGGTCTGGCTTGGGTGTCAGCCTAAGTCGCACATCTGTCGGGAGTTCCTCCCAAACGTCTTCCCAGGTTGCCACCAGCTTAGCGCCCTGTTTGATGAGGGTATTGGGGCCCCAGGAGTTCTTATTCGTGACGTTTCCCGGTACCGCGAATACTTCTCGGTTCTGCTCTAAGGCGCAGCGCGAAGTGATGCGCGTGCCGCTATACTCAGCGGCCTCCACTACCAGCACGCCCAGTGCGATGCCGCTGATGATCCGATTGCGAATGGGAAAATTCTGGGGCGCAGCAAAGGTCCCCATAGGAAATTCGGAGATGACTGCGCCTCCAAGAGCGATCATCTGTTCCATGAGCCGCGTGTTCTCCTTTGGATAGGGTACGTCGACACCAGTTCCAAACACCGCCACCGTCTTGCCCTTGGCGGCAAGTGCACCTCGATGTCCGGCAGTGTCCACGCCTCGGGCCATGCCGCTGAAGATGATCAGCCCTCGAGCGGCCAGATCGCACGCTAATCGCTCGGCCATCCCCGAGCCATACGGAGTAGGATGTCGAGTGCCGACGACCGCGATTCCGGGTTCAGAAATCGCAGTCTGATTTCCGCGGACGTATAGAACCAAGGGTGGATCGTAGATTTGTTTTAGCTGTGCCGGATACAACTGATCTTCTATAGAAATGAGCCGTACGTTTACGGCATTGGCCCGAAGCAGTTCTTCATGGGCTAGCTCCAGGGAACGTCCTGTGCCTAGCGATTGCGCGGCAGAGGCATTCAATCCCGCCGCTTCTAATTCGGTAAGCGAAGCAGCAAAGACATTTTCAATGCTGCCAAAAAACTCAACGATCCTACGGGCTTTGGTTGGTCCTAATCCGGGTGTCAGTGTAAGGCCGAGCCATTGCTGGGTGGAGCGATCATCTATGCTGTAGGGCACCGTAACCGCATTCGACACGAGCACCTCCTGCATTCCCTGGTCGCATCTATGGCATGTTGCCAGTTCACAGTCAAGGTAAGTTGGACCGTTAGCTTTTGTTAAAATCAGATATTTCCAGAATGAAACCGTTGCGTATCTCCGCAATTTCTTATCTAAACACGGCGCCTCTTATGTGGGATTTCGAGCATGGCGCCGCCGGCAGTGGATTGGATATCTCTTACACGATTCCATCGCATTGTGCCGCCAGCCTTCGGGACGAATCCGCCGATATTGGGATCATCCCCGCTGCCGCTTACACGAGCATTCCGGGACTGGTGATTCTGCCGGGGGTAACAATTGCATCGCGACAGGCGGTTCGCTCTATTCTGCTGGTCAGCAAGGTCCCCTTAGAACAGATTCGGTCAGTCGCTTTGGACAACTCTTCACTCACATCCGTGGCCTTGCTCAAGGTGCTGTTCGCCAAATGGTGGGGTGGTGGGCGGACATTCACGTCCATGCAGCCTGATATCGATGCCATGCTCAAGCAACACGATGCCGGCTTGTTGATCGGCGATCCCGCGCTGCGCATTGATCGCTCCCGCTTCCTGTGTTACGACTTGGCTGAGGAATGGCTACGATTAACGGACAAACCTTTCGTTTTCGCCTTCTGGGCAGTGCGCCACGGCGCTCTTCAGAATGGGTCTGAAATGGATCTAGCCGCTGTATTTCAGCGATCGCGTGACCATGGGCTCCTTCCGGAAAACATTGAGCAAATCGCCCGCGAATGGTCGCCGCGTTTGGGATTGAGTCGGATCGAAATCAAGCATTATGTAACGGAGCACATTTACTACTACCTCGATGACTCCTGCATGGAGGGCCTGAACTTATTCTTCCGCTATGCAGCCGAATGCGGTGCGCTTCCGCAAGCCCCGCCACTCCATTTCCTCGAACCCAAGACCGCCCTACATTAGTCCCCTTTGTTGCCATTGCAACTGGGAGAGCAGAAGCTGCCTCTAATCGAGGATGTTTTCGCCGGTGCCTATCTTGGCGGTCTCGATTTGGGGTTGGTTGTTGCGCTTGCGCAGCATCGGGCAAATTGCAGTAGGACTGGCCGACAACTCGATAATCCCAATGCCCGGCAGCCTTGATGTTCTCACCATATGGTTGGCTGCCAGTGAAAGCCATTACTGGTGGTATTATGCGTTCATGGCGACTGTTGGGGCTCTGATTGGGGGAGACATCACCTATGAGTTGGCCCGACAGGGCGGAAAAGAGGCTCTGGAACGAAAGCTGCGCAAGAAGCAGGCTGAGAAACTTTGCCGTCGGTTCGAACGCTGGGGCTTCGGCGCGGTCGCGGTTCCGGCGATCCTGCCTCCGCCATTTCCTATCGTGCCGTTTCTCCTCGCTGCCGGAGCACTTCAGTATCCACGCAAAAAATTCTTAGGAGCCCTCGCGGTCGGACGCGGGATCCGCTTCACTGTCATCGCTGGTCTCGGCGCAATCTACGGGGACGCTATCGTTGGGTTCTTTTCCAAGTACTACAAACCGGCACTCGCAACCTTGATTGGTCTGTCCATCATTGCCGGCATCTTCGCATTGATCGAGTACTTGCGGTATAGGAGAAACATGCACTCGGCCACACACGCAGCCCACCCCAAAGCAGCCTAATGCCGCTTTGAGCCCACGCCTGGACTTCGTTACAATCAACCTGACCCCGTATGTCGCTAAGCAAGCAACAGGCCGTTGACCTTTTTCGCTCTGATGACCTGATTGGCATCGGGATGGAGGCAAATGCCTTTCGTCAGAAACTACACCCTGACAGGGTGGTTACGTACATTATCGATCGGAACATCAATTACACGAATTATTGCACCGAATACTGCACCTTCTGTGCGTTCTATCGTCCGTTAAAAGGACCTAAAGCGAAGGAAGGCTACATTCTCGATTTCGAGATCATCTACGAAAAGATTCGCGAAACTGTGGAGCTCGGCGGTACTGGTGTACTGATGCAGGGTGGGCTGCATCCCGATCTCAAGATTGATTGGCACGAGCAGATGTTGCGCGGGATCAAGCAGCGTTTTCCCAGAGTTCATCTGCACTGCTATTCAGCGTCAGAAATTATTGCGATTGCAGAGTACAGCGGACTTAGCATACGCGATACAATTTCGCGGCTCCGCGATGCGGGTCTGGATTCGATTCCGGGCGGCGGTGCTGAAATTCTCGATGACGAAGTGCGTTACAAGATTGCCCGCCTCAAGTGCCTGACGGAGGATTGGCTCAACGTCCATCGGACCGCTCATCAGCTCGGAATGCGCACAACCGCAACGATGATGTTTGGCGTGGGAGAAAAATACGAGCATCGGGTCAATCATCTCCAGCGCCTTTACGATCTGCAGGAAGAGACTGGTGGCTTCACGGCATTTATTCCGTGGACTTTCCAACCCGCGAACACCGCTTTGGGTGGCCGGCAGTGGGATGAAGCCACCGCGGTTGAATATCTGAAGACGCTCGCGATTTCGCGCCTGTACCTCTCCAATTTTCCTAACGTCCAATCCAGTTGGGTAACGCAAGGGCTGAAAGTGTGCCAACTAGGGCTGCAGTTCGGTGGCAATGATGTGGGCTCAGTGATGCTCGAGGAAAATGTGGTACGTGCAGCCGGAGTGAACAATTGCACGACGGAAGAAGAATTGCGGCGCATCATCCGCGAGGCCGGATTTCGACCCGCGCAGCGCGACACGCTTTACCGCACGTATTTCTTGAATTAGGGGCGCATGCGCCTGTGGGCGCCGGTAGCCGCACTCCTGTTTGCAAAAATCAAAAAGGGCTTCACGGTGAGGCTGTTTTTCAAGTTTCCCAAAGCTCTTTTCAACTGCAGACGTTTGCAGACTCGTCCGGCTGATCCTCTCAGGTACAATAAACAGGTCAGGCTGGGTAGTTTTCAGTTCCTGTGCCGCAAGCAACCCATGCTGTTTTCTTCGCCCCTCATTGCGACCATGCTCGAGTCCCGTGGTTTAGGGCAGTACATCCGCCAGCATTTTCTCGATAAGACTTTCCAAGGGCTATATCATGCAAATGCATTTGACATGGCTCTGCTGATCCCGTACTTCGTCGTGCTTGTGCTTTTGGCGTTTTATGGCGGCCATCGCTATATCCTGGTTTACCTCTATTACAAGAACAAAAAGAACTGTACGAAGGAGCCGCTAGCTAACTTCGCCGAGTTGCCGCGAGTTACGGTTCAGCTCCCTATCTTCAACGAGCAGTTTGTCGTGGAACGATTGCTGGACGCGGTTTGCCGTCTCGACTATCCGCCAGAAAAGCTCGACATTCAGGTTCTTGATGACTCCACGGATGAAACCCATTCCGTCGCCGCGGCTTTAGTCAATCGCTATGCGGCCGAGGGATTTCCCGTGACATACCACCATCGACACAATCGTCATGGATTCAAAGCGGGCGCTCTCGCCGAAGGTCTGAAAACTGCGAAGGGTGAATTCGTGGCGATCTTCGACGCAGATTTCGTGCCGCCATCCGATTTCCTCCAGCGCACGATTCATCACTTTACCGATCCCAAGATCGGCATGGTTCAGACTCGCTGGACGCACATCAACCGGAATTATTCTTTTCTTACCGAAGTCGAGGCCATGCTACTCGATGGGCACTTCGTGCTCGAACACTCCGGTCGTGCGCGAAGCAACGTGTTCTTCAACTTTAACGGGACCGCCGGCTTGTGGCGTAGAGCAGCCATCGACGACGCCGGGGGCTGGCAACACGACACGCTGACCGAGGACACCGATCTCTCCTATCGAGCTCAGCTAAAGGGCTGGAAATTCATTTATCTGCAGGATGTTGAATGTCCAGCCGAACTTCCGGTTGAAATGACGGCATTCAAAACTCAACAAGCGCGTTGGGCCAAAGGTCTCATTCAGACCAGCAAAAAGATTCTGCCTAAGGTCTTGAAAAGCGATGAGAGATTCCACGTGAAGCTCGAAGCGTGGTATCACCTGACTGCGAATCTGAGCTATCCGTTGATGATCTTACTTTCCGTGCTGCTTCTCCCGGCGATGATCATCCGCTTTTATCAAGGCTGGTTTCAGATGCTGTACATCGACTTGCCCCTTTTTATGGCGTCGACATTTTCCATCTCCAGCTTCTATCTGGTGTCGCAGCGTGAACTGTTTCCCAAAACCTGGCTTCGCAGCCTACTCTATCTGCCATTTCTTATGGCGCTCGGTATTGGCCTCACGGTTACCAATACACGCGCGGTGCTGGAAGCTCTTTTTGGTAAAGAGACTGCTTTCGCCCGGACGCCCAAATATCGCGTGGTATCCAAGAAAGACAAGATCCGTACCTCTACTTATCGCCGTCGTCTGGGCTGGGTACCTTGGCTGGAAATACTGATCGGCTGTTATTTCGCTCTCACCACCTACTACGCCGTCGAAAACGAAAACTATATCACTGTACCTTTCTTGCTTCTATTTGTGCTTGGCTATTGGTGCACTGGGTTAATGTCGCTGCTGCAGGGACGTCTCTCCGGTTTGTCACTACGTACTGAGATGCACACGAAGCCATTCCCCGTGGGTGTGTGAGTCAAGGTTCGCTTTGAGAATCTCCCACCGCGGGCCTTTTGGTATGCTTAGTTATCGTGCGAATGCTGTGGTGGTTTATGATTTTGGCTTGCAGCACTGGTGCAGTCGTCTGGGCAGCTACTGCAGCTTATCTTCGCGTGCGACGCCACATGAAACTTCCCGCTTCCGCAATGAATAAAGAAAGTGTTGGCCGGGAAGCCGATAACCTCTAGAACCACTTGTTCTAGGAGAAAGACATCATGGTTAGATCCGCGACTCAATCAGTCCACGGCAGCGATCGCCCCGTAAACGCGGTTGCCCAGGTGGCCCTCGTAGTTGGCGCCAGCTTTTTTGTAGCACTATGCGCCCGCCTTACTATCCCATTACCCTTTACCCCTGTTCCCCTGACGCTCCAGAACTTCGGCGTCCTGCTTGTGGGAATGATCCTGGGGGCCAGACGTGGATTTGCCGCGCTCGCGCTTTATCTGGCGGAAGGAATAATGGGATTGCCAGTTTTTAATCCTGCTGGCGTAGGTGGATTAGCTCAACTGTTGGGGCCAACGGGCGGATTCCTGCTTGCCTATCCTTTTGTCGCCGGAGTTGCCGGTCTCATCATGGAAGGTGGTAAACGGAATTTCGTGCACGCAGCGACTGCAGCTTTCACCGCGGAGGTTGTACTTTTTGTCGGCGGCATATCCTGGCTCGCAATCCTCACTCATTCGATTGGGCAAGCCGTGCGTTTCGGACTTTACTGGTTCATTTTTGCGGAAACTATCAAAGTCATGCTGGCTGCTGGAATCGCAGCCGGTTGGCGGTGTTGTCGTGAGGTTCGCGAATGACCCCTTTCACTATCGTTTCGAATAACTCG
>Ga0070731_10003926_pt1 | contig 13110 bp, 8 predicted proteins | sample Coa_R1_2_FD_66448 | JGI IMG/M metagenome (GOLD analysis project Ga0070731, IMG submission 66448) | Surface soil microbial communities from Centralia Pennsylvania, which are recovering from an underground coalmine fire - Coalmine... | ecosystem: Environmental > Terrestrial > Soil > Unclassified ... | reverse complement strand
CAATCTCGCCGTTATTACTGGTGGCGGACCAGGTATCATGGAAGCCGCGAACAAGGGCGCCGCCCAGGGCGGCGGCAAATCCATCGGCCTCAACATCGAATTGCCCCGCGAGCAAGCCGGCAATCGTTTTACCAATCTGCCATTGCATTTTCATTATTTTTTTTCGCGCAAGGTCTGCTTCGCAAAATACAGCCTCGGCTTCGTCTTTATGCCCGGCGGGTTTGGCACGCTCGATGAGTTTTTCGAAATCGTCACGCTCGTACAAACGGAGCGCATTCCGCAATTCCCCCTCATCCTGTTCGGGCGCGACCACTGGAGCGGGCTGCTGCGCTGGATGAAGGCGGAATTGCAGGACCAGAACAAACTCATCGGTCCTGGCGACCTTGATCTCATCGCCTTGACCGACAACCCGCAGGAAGCTGTTGATATTATTTTGGACTACGAACGCCGCGTCGGCCATCCCGGCGTGCCCCCCAAGGCGTTTGCCTGATCAACCATGCGCCCGCTGATCCAGGAAACCGCCGCCGCCCACACGCCGGAATCACTCATCAAAAATTTGCGGGGTGAGAACGGTATCGTCTTGTTGCGAACCTCGGCCTTTGACCTGCCATCGGCGCGGTATTCATTGGTTGCCGCGAATCCGTTTCTTACTTTCCGTTCCTTCGGCTCGCGCTGCGAAATCACCCGATGCCGGACCCCGAACCCCGGACGCCAAGTTCAGTTTGGCAACCCGTGGCAGGTGCTGGACGCCCTGATGTCGCGGTTTGAATTGCTGGACGAAATCGATCTGCCGTTTCCGCTCGGCGGCTGTTTTGGTTATTGGGGTTACGATCTGAAAAATTTCACGGAACCGAAACTCCCGCGCCGCGCCGTGAACGACCTGGAGCTGCCCGATTGCCACGTGGGTTTCTATGACAGCCTGGTGGTGTTTGACCATCAGCTCGGCAACGTTTGCGTCGTTTCCACCGGTCTCGACGCCGACGGCTCGCGCAGCGAGAAGCGGGCAAAGGAACAAATGGCGTTCTGGCAAGAGAAACTGGCAATCGGAGCGCCGGCCTCCGGCCCGGCGCGAGAATATGATTGGCAGCTCCAGGCCGGGCCGGAGGCCGGCGCTCCAGGTTCCAATCTGTCCCGCACGGCATTCATTGCCGCGGTCGAGCGCGCCCAGCGTTACATTCGCGCGGGCGACATTTATCAGGTCAACCTTTCGCAACGACTCACCGTGCCCTGCCCCTTGTCCGGCTGGCAGCTGTTCGAGCGGTTGAGTTCGGTTTCACCCGCTCCCTTTTCGGCGTTCTTCGACTTCGGCGATTTCCAGACCGTGTCGTCGTCGCCGGAATTGTTTTTACGCCTGAGCGGTTCGCACATTCAAACCAAGCCCATCAAGGGCACGCGCCCGCGGGATGCCGACCCGACCCGCGACGCGCAGCTCGCCTACGAACTCCAGACCAGCGCCAAGGAGCTCGCCGAACTGGTGATGATCACCGATTTGTTGCGCAACGATCTCGGCAAGGTTTGCGAGTTCGGTTCCGTGCAGGTGCCGGAGCTGGCGCGGCTGGAACGCTTTGCCCAGGTGCAACATCTGGTCTCCACCGTCGAGGGAAGGTTGCGGCCGGACGTGACCCATTTTGCCGCGCTGGCCTCATGTTTTCCCGGCGGCAGCATTACCGGCGCGCCGAAGTTTCGCGCCATGGAAATCATCGATGAACTGGAGCCGATCGCGCGCGGGCCTTACTGCGGCTGCCACGGCTATCTCGGGTTCAACCGCGAAAGCCAGTTGAGCATCACCATCCGCACGGCCATATGCAAAGATGGTCTCGCGCATTTCAGCGTCGGCGCCGGCATTGTGGCCGATTCGAATTCTGAAGCGGAATATGAGGAGACGCTGGCCAAGGCTGCCGGTTTTCTAGCGGCATTACCGATGAAAGCTCCACCTCTTCCGGCGAAACATTTCCGGGAATCTGAATTCAATTCCTGAAAACCGGGAAATCGGTGGATAAATATTTCGGCTCGCGGAACCGTCCCATTTTGGATAATGGGAGGGCATTAGGAACACATGATCACCTTTCTCAACGGCCAGTTTGTGCCCGAAGCGCAGGCGGTCATTCCGGTCAATGACCGTGGTTTCATGTACGGCGACGGGCTTTTCGAAACCGTGCGCGTTGTGAACGGCCGGCCGTTCCGTCTGGCGCAACATCTGGAACGCATGATCCGCGGCGCGGATTTCCTGAAAATAAAACCGCCGTTTGCGCCGAAGGAATTGCAGGCATTCGCGGAACAACTCATCGAACAAAACCAGCTGCCGGAGGCGATTTTACGCGTGACCCTGACCCGCGGGCCGGGCGAGCGCGGGTACACGCCGGGCGCGGCAGGCAAACCGACCGTGGTCATGACATTGCACGCCGCACCCTCATCTGAAAGTCCGGTTCATTGGAGTTTAATCACGTCTGCTTTCCGGGTGCCGGCCGCCAATCCGTTGTCGTCGTTCAAGACCTTGAACAAGCTCACGCACGTCATGGCGCGCGCCGAGGCGGTGGCCCGGGATGCGGATGAAGCGCTGCTGATCAACACGAACGGTGAAGTGGCGGAAACCGCCAGCGGCAATTTGTTCTGGGTCTATGACGACAAGATTTGCACGACGCCGACGGGCCGCGGGGTGCTGCCGGGCATCACGCGGGCAGTGGTGCTGGAAATCTGCCAGACCCTGGGCTTGCTGACGAATAAACGGGTGATCAAGCCCGAGGCGCTGAGAAATTCCGAAGGCATTTTTGTCACGCAAAGCGCATTGGGGATTGTCCCGGTGGCGGCGTTCGACGGGGAGCCGATATCCCCCTCGCCGCTGGTAGACCAGATTTTCTCCGCGTATCGCGAATTGCTGACCAAACCCTAGGCCTCGACAATGACATCGGGGCTTTTCACCCGGATTCCCGGACACGAACCACCGAAACAGCGGGACACCGAAAGGTTTAATAATCCGCATTAGTCACCATCAAATCGCTCGAACGCCCTTGAAATACAGGGCATTGGAGGCGTAGGTTGAGTTGGAAACGGCGGAGCCGAAGTGGAAGAGCGTCGCCGGCTTGAAACCGTTGAGGCAGTTTATGGGCGAAACAAAAATCCAACGGGTACCCGAGGCCTTCTGCGAGCGGAAAGGCGGGGGCATCCGCAATCCGCCACACCAACCCTTCCAGACCGGGACGTTGTTATGATTGAAACCCGCAGTGTTGATCCCTGCCTGTCATTCATCAGCAGCCAGTTGCAATCTGCCGGCGAGGCCGGAGTGCGCGCCGAAACCGGGGTTTGCCGGGCGGTGACCCTCTCCCGGCAGACCGGCTGCGGAGCACTGGTGGTGGCCGAGAAGCTGGCGCATTATTTGCAGCAACATTCCAAGCGCGCCCTGGCTTGGACCATCTTTGACCGCAACCTCATCGACAAGGTTCTGGAGGACCATAATTTGCCCGCTTATCTGGCCAAGTTCCTGCCCGAGGACCGGATCTCGCAACTCGAGGATTTCCTCGATGAAATATTTGAGGTCCATCCTCCGGTGCGCACCATCGTCCACCAGACGGCGGAGACGATGCTCAAACTGGCCGCGTTGGGTAATGCGATCCTTATCGGCCGCGGGGGCAACGTGGTGACGTCCCGCTTGCCGGACGTGCTGCACGTGCGTCTCGTGGCGCCCCTGGAGAAACGCGTCGAGCACGCCCATAAATACTACAACCTGACCAAGGCGGCAGCACACCAGTTCTGCCTCACGGAAGACCGGGGCCGCGCCCGTTATCTGAAGAAATACTTCAACGCCGACATCAACGATCCGCTCCTCTACCACATGGTCATCAACACCGGGGAGATGAATTATGACGCCGCGGCAAAGGTGATCGGTGAAGCGGTTTTGCATCCGGTCTAAGCCAATGACCCCAAGGGCATTAAGCGGTTATTGGCCGTTTTCCGAGTTCAGTCTTGGGTTGGCGCATTGACTGTGGCTTAATCCCGCCGTGCCTCACGACACCCGGCATCATTTAAACCCTGCACGGCGCAATAAACGCGACGGTGGATTGTGGCTGCTCGTGGCCGGCGTCCTCGTCTTGCTGGCCGGACTCTGGTGGCGACACGAACATCCAGGGAAAATTGCCCGGCCCCCCACCGTCACCGCCGCGAAGCGGACACCACCGCTGGTTTTGACGCGCCAATCGCCGGGCGATTTTCCGCGGCCGGTTCATGACGTGCTGGAAGCGCAAATTGCGCTGGCGCGCCGGGCGATTTCGCCGGGTTCCCTTGACAGCGCACTCGGTTCCCAGACCCGCGAGGCGATCACGGTTTTTCAACAAACCCAGAACCTGCCCGGGACCGGCCGGCTCGACCCCAACACGTGTGCCCGGCTCACGCTCGACGCGCCGTTGCTGACCACCTACACCGTGACGACAAATGACCTGGCGCGTCTCCAGCCCATCGGTAAAACGTGGCTGGCCAAATCACAGCAAACAGCGCTGGATTTCGAAACGGAACTCGAACTGGTGGCTGAAAAGAGTCATGCGAATCCCAAATTGATTCAGCGGCTTAATCCGGGAGTCAATTGGACAAACGTCGCGCCGGGCACGGCCTTGAAAATTCCCGACGTGGACTATCCTGTGCCGACGGACAAGGCGGCGTTCGTCGTCATCCATCTCGACGAAAAATATCTGGAGGCATTCGGGTTGGAAACGAACCTGATGGCACATTTCCCCTGCAGCATCGCGGCCAAAGTCGAGAAACGGCCGGTGGGCGAACTGCACGTCGTCGTCATCGCACCGAACCCGAATTATACCGTGGACCCCGAACTTTTCCCCGAATCCCCGGAGTTGGAGACCATAGGCCACAAGCTGATTCTGCCGCCCGGGCCGAATAATCCCGTCGGCGTGGCCTGGATCGGCCTGGACAAGACCGGTTACGGCATTCATGGCACGCCCAACCCCGAACAAATCGGACGCACGGAATCGCACGGTTGTTTCCGGCTGGCGAATTGGGACGCCGAATACCTGATGCAACTGGCGTGGACCGGCATGCCGGTACTGGTGGAACCTTGACCGGGAATTGAACTTGCACCCGGCTAATGCTTGAGTTAAGAATTCACCATCAGACCTGACGCAGGGACGCACCGGGCCGGGATGGCGTTAACCAAAGAACCAGCCGCATGGTTCAAATCGTGAACGGCCAGGCACCGGAACCCCACCGCAGACTGAGGTGACGATGCCGAAATCCTCCAAAAACCCGGAGGCCCGGGAAAAAAATCCGGAGCCGCCGCAACTCATCGATGAACGTTTCAAACTGATCGCGCGCGCGACGAATGACGTGTTTTGGGACTGGGATCTGGAAACCAACGCGGTGTGGCGCAGCGAAGGCGCCAGTAAAACCTTCGGATATCCCCCGGACGAACTGGTTTCGGACATCCATATCTGGATTCAGCGCATTCACCCGGAAGATCGAAGCCGGGTGCAGGAAAGCATCCAGGCGGCCATCACCAGCGGCCGGGAATTCTGGCGGGCGGAATACCGCTTCCGGTGCAAGGATGGTTTGTATGCGGCAGTGCTGGATCGCGGTTATGTGGTTCACAACGCGAAGGGCAAACCCGTGCGCATGGTCGGCGCCCTTTCGGACATTTCCCGACCGAAGGAGATGGAAACCAAACTGAAGGAAGATCGCAACCTGCTCCGCACGCTGGTGGACAACCTGCCGGACTACATCTACGCCAAGGACATGGCCACGCGAAAAACGTTGTCCAACGCCGCCGACGTTCAGGCTTTGGGTTGCACGAGTGAAGCCGAGGTCCTGGGTAAAACTGATTTCGATTTTTTCCCCAGGGAAATCGCGGAACAACTTTATAAAGATGACCTGGAGGTGTTGAAAGGACATCCCCATATCAATCGCGAGGAAAAAATCGTCAATTCCAAGGGTGATGTCTTTTGGACGATCACCACCAAGGTCCCCCGGCGGGATGCCGCCGGCAACATCATCGGCCTCGTCGGCGGCGGGCGCGACATCACCCAACAAAAGGAGGCGGAACTCAAATTGATGGCTGAACGCAACCTGTTGCGCGCCGTCATCGACAACCTGCCGGACGCCATTTACGCCAAGGACGCCGAGGCGCGCAAGACCCTGACCAACAAGGCCGATTTAAGCAACCTGGGATGCGCGAGCGAGGCCGAGGTGCTGGGCAAAACTGATTTTGACATCTTTCCCCACAACATCGCCGCGGCATTTTTTGCCGACGATCAGGCGGTGCTTAAAACCGGGCAGCCGGTCGTCAACCGGGAAGAGAAAGTGGTCAGGCCGGATGGCGGCATCCGGTGGCTCCTCACCACGAAAGTCCCGTGGTACAATGCCGCCGGCAAAACCATCGGTCTGGTCGGCATCGGCCGCGACATCACCGATAAAAAACATCTGGAGGAACAATTCTTGCGGGCCCAGCGGCTGGAAAGCATCGGCCGCCTGGCCACCGGCATCGCCCACGACCTGAACAACATCCTCGCACCCATCCTGATTTCCACCACGTTGCTGCGACAAAAGATCCGGGACGATGAAGGTTTGGAGATGCTGGCCCGGGTCGAGGCGAGCGCCAAACGGGGAGCCGACATTGTCAGACAGGTGTTGGGCTTCGGCCGCGGCCTGGAAGGCCAGCGGATGCCGGTGAATCCCCAGTTGCTCATCAAGGACGTTACCCATATCACCACGGAAACCTTCAGCAAAGCCATTCACGTCGAAACCGCCGTCGATCCGGACGTCGGGTTCGTTTCCGGTGACATTACGCAATTGCACCAGGTCCTGCTCAATCTTTGTGTCAACGCGCGCGACGCCATGCCCCAGGGCGGCAAATTAACGTTGCGGGTGCGCAATTTTGTCGCCGATGCTCTTTTCGCCAGCCGGAACCCGGAAGCCAAACCGGCCACATATGTGCTGTTTGAGGTAACGGACACCGGCCATGGCATTCCGCCGGAGGTTCGTGACCGGATTTTTGAACCTTTCTTTACCACGAAGGAACTTGGCAAGGGCACCGGCCTGGGCCTGTCCACGACCCTCTCCATTATCAAAAGCCACGGCGGTTTTATCACGGTGGAAAGTGAACCCGAAAAAGGTTCCTCGTTCCAAGTTTATCTGCCGGCAATGCCCCCGGGCGACCTGGATAAAGTCCAACCCAAAGCGAGCCGCTGATCCGGCAACCGTTCCGTCGCCGGTGCCGGTCGGCGGTAAAGCCGTCGGGCGATTCCAAAAAGGCGGTCAAATTATCATTGCCCGCAGGCGGGCTTTGACCTAATGGTTAGGCAAACTTAACAAAGGGAAAATATGCCTGTGATACTGATTTTTATTGTCATCGTGCTGGTGGTGCTGCTGGGCCTCATCGGCTTCGTCATCGGCGGTTACAACAAACTGGTCACGCTGCGCAACCGGTTCAAGAATGCCTACGCGCAAATTGATGTCCAGCTCAAGCGCCGCTACGACCTGATCCCCAACCTCGTCGAGACCGCCAAGGGTTACATCAAACACGAACGCGAGACGCTCGAAGCCGTCACCCAGGCGCGCAACATCGCTTACGCCGCCGCGAAGGCCGCCGCCGCCAACCCGGGCGACGCCGGCGCCATGAAAAGTCTCGGCACCGCCGAAACCGGCCTCGGCGGCACGTTGAGCCGCCTGATGATGGTTTCCGAAGCCTACCCGGATCTGAAGGCAAACCAGAACATGATGCAACTTACCGAGGAATTGACCTCGACCGAAAACAAAATCTCCTTTGCCCGGCAGGCGTACAACGACTCGGTCATGGCTTATAACACCGACCGTGAAGTTTTCCCCAGCAACCTCATCGCCGGCATGTTCAATTTCGGCCCGGCGGAACTGTTCGTCATCGACAAGCCGGAGCAAAAGGACGCGCCGAAAGTATCGTTTTCATAAATCGTGGGAGGGACGGCAAAAGGCCGTCCTCAATTAATTTCTGGGACGGCGAAAGCCGTCCCACCCCAAATGGATTTTTTCGCGCAGCAGGATAAGACCCGCCGCAAAACCAAGGCGCTCGTTTTCTATTTCATACTCGCGGTAGCGGCGCTGATTGTCGCCGTCTATTTCGCCTCGCTGATCATCTTTACCGGCGCCCAATCGCACTTCCATCGTTATGGCGAGGAACCAGCCTTCGCACTGTGGAACCCGCGAGTGTTCCTCGGCGCGGCCGCCGGCGTGCTGGCAGTCATCCTCATCGGCAGCAGCTACAAAACCATGGCGCTGGCCCAGGGTGGCAGTGTGGTGTCCGAAATGATGGGCGGCCGGCCGATCAACCTGAACACGAATGATCCTGACGAACGCAAACTGCTTAACGTGGTCGAGGAAATGGCCATCGCCTCCGGCGTGCCCGTGCCGCCGGTCTATGTCATGGACACGGAGGACGGCATTAACGCCTTCGCCGCCGGCCATAAACCCGGCGACGCGACCATCACCGTAACGCGCGGCTGCATGAAATTGCTTTCGCGTGATGAATTACAGGGGGTGATCGGCCACGAATTCAGTCATATTCTGAACGGCGACATGCGGCTCAACCTCCGGCTCATGGGCATCATCTTCGGCATCCTCTGCCTCGCCATCATCGGGCGCATTCTGTTGCAGACGGCGCGCGGCGGCGGGCGCGGGCGCGGGCAAAACCCCCTGCCACTGCTCGGTTTGTTGTTGCTGGTCGTCGGCTATATCGGCGTTTTCTTCGGGCGCCTCATCCAGGCCGCCGTCAGCCGCCAGCGCGAATTCCTCGCCGATGCCTCGTCCGTTCAATTCACACGTAATCCGGGAGGCATCACCGGCGCGTTGAAAAAAATCGGCGGCCTGGGTGAAACGGGTTCGCGCCTCAGCCACGCGCACGCCGAGGAACTGTCGCACATGTTTTTTGGAAATGGTGTCAGCGAACCCTTCATCGGACTGCTCGAAACCCATCCGCCGCTCGCGGACCGCATCCGGGTTTTTGACCCGGCTTTCGACGGAAAATTTTCTTACGTCCGTTACGACGGGCGCGACCGGCCGCCCGAAGCGATTTCAACCCCGAAACGCCAGCCCCTGCCGAACCTTTTCGGGACCGTGCTTGGCGGCGCCATCCTCGCTTCCGGTGACGCCGACCAACCGCCGGTCATCCGGTCACACTCCGTTCTGCCGAATCTCGGGAATCCCACGCCGCTGCATCTCAAATACGCCGAGCAGTTGCGCGATTCGTTGCCCGACAGCGTCAAGGCCGCCGCGCGCGCGCCGCTCGATGCCGTCGCGCTGATTTACGCGATGCTGTTGAGTCCCGACGAAAAGGAGCGTGCCACGCAGCTGGCGGGGCTCGCCCAGCGGGTCGATACGGCGATTCAGCAAAAAACCGGCGCGCTGTTTCCCGATGTCACCCGGGCCGCCGCGCATGCGCATTTGCCCATGATCAACCTCGCCCTGGGCGCGTTGCGGCAGTTGACCGCCGACCAGTTCGCGCAATTCTCGCAGACGCTCCAATGGCTCATTGAAAGCGATGGCAAGGTGGAATTGTTCGAGTTCGTTCTCCAAAAAATCGTGTTGCACCACCTGGGTCCGCAATTCGATCAGGGCCGGCGCGACGTGGTGCAATACTACTCCATCAAGCCGCTGGTGCCGGATTGCGCCGTGCTGCTTTCGGCGCTGGCGAACGTTGGCAGCAACGACGCGGCCGAAATTCAAAAGGCCTTTACGACCGGCATGCCCTATCTGCGCGCACCGGATGAGACCGTTCTGGTGCTGCTCCCGCGCGAACAATGCGATGTAAAGCAAATAGACGTTGCGCTCAATCGCCTCGCGCTGGCCGTGCCGACGATCAAGAAAAACCTGATCGAAGCCTGCATCCACACCGTCGGCGCCGACGGCGTCATTCTGGAAGCGGAAGCCGAACTGCTCCGCGCAATTGCCGACACACTGGATTGCCCGATGCCGCCGTTCGTGGCGGGAGAGTAAAAACCAAATGCGGATCAACCGCCGACAGTTCCTCCAAACCGCCGGGGCGGCAGGTTTGACGCTTGCGGCAGCCCCGCTGCCGGCGTTCCCAAACCTTCCCGTCCGCCTTGACCGCCGCGCGCTGGTGCGCCGTCACCATCCGGTCGTGACGCAATTCGATCCCTGCTCCGCCCTGTCGATCGGCAATGGCGAATTTGCCTTCACCGCCGACGTGACCGGATTGCAGACTTTTTCCGCCGAATGCGAAAACCAATTCCCGCTCTGCACCACGTCGCATTGGGCCTGGCACACCCTGCCTTTGCCCGCCGGGCTTGACCCCGGGGCTTTTCGCTACCGGGACTACGACACGTATGGCCGCTCCGTCGGTTACGCCACGAGTGCAACGGGACAGGAAGCCCTATTCGACTGGCTGCGCGAAAACCCCCACCGTTTCCATCTTGGCCGCATCGGCCTGATTTTGAAAAAATCCGACGGTTCGGCCGCCGCGCCGGCCGATTTGCAAAAAATCCACCAGACGCTCGATCTGTGGCGAGGGCTGCTGGACAGCCGGTTTGAACTCGAAGGCCAACCGGTCCAGGTCCAGAGCTGCTGCCATCCCGAACTGGACCTGATCGCGGTGCGCATCGTCTCGCCTCTGCTGGCAAGCGGCCGGCTGCGAGTCCTGCTCGCCTTTCCTTATGCTTCGCCGGGCATGAGCATGGCCGACTGGAACCATCCGGAACGGCACACGACGACGCTTTCGCGCCCGGCAAAAAACCGCGCCGAATTCGCGCGCACGCTGGACACGACCGAATACCGGGCGGGTTGGCAATGGACCGACGGCGGGGATTTGACGCAACGCGCGGAACACGAATTTTTACTGGGCTCGAAAACGGGGGAAACCCTTGAATTCGTCAGCTTGTTCTCGCCGGCAGCATTTGCCGGGGAATTGCCGGGCGTCGACCAAACCCAATCCGCCGCTGAACAACATCGCCAACAATTCTGGAACCGCGGCGGGGCGATTGACCTGGGGGACAGCGCCGATCCGCGCGCCGCCGAACTGGAACGGCGCATCGTGCTTTCGCTCTACAATACGTCGCTGCACTGCGCCGGTTCGCTGCCTTCGGCGGAAACCGGGCTGTTGTGCAACAGTTGGTATGGAAAATTTCACCTGGAAATGCACTGGTGGCACAGCGTGCATTTTACCGCCTGGAACCGCTTCGCGTCTTTTGAAAGATCCGCCCGCCTCTACGAACATATTCTGCCGGCCGCCCGCGAGATCGCCCGCCGGGAGGGTTATCGTGGCGCGCGCTGGCCGAAAATGATTGGCCCGGATGGACACGATTCGCCTTCATCCATCGGTCCGCTGCTCCTCTGGCAACAACCGCACCCGATTTACTACGCCGAACTTTGTTATCGTGAACTGCCGGACCAGAAGACCCTGACCCGCTGGCGGGACATCGTTTTTGAATCGGCGGAATTCATGGCGTCCTACGCCGAGTTCGTCCAAAAACGAAATCAATTCGTGCTCGGTCCGCCGCTGAAGACCGTTTCCGAAAATACCGACGCCCGCACCACCATCAACCCGGCCTTTGAGCTGGCCTACTGGCGGTTTGGTTTGCGCGTCGCACAAACCTGGCGCGAGCGGCTGGGACTGCCTCGCGAACCACATTGGGACCGGGTCTTGAAAAACCTTTCACCGTTGCCCACCCGGGACGGTGTTTATCTGATGCAGGAAGGCATGACCGACACCTACACCCAATGGAATTGGGAACACCCGGCGATGCTGGGCGCCTTCGGCATGTTACCCGGCGATGGCGCGGATGCCGGCACCATGCGCCGCACGGTGCGGCGCGTGCGGGAAACCTGGCAATGGGATCGCGGTTGGGGTTGGGATTTTCCGATGGCCGCCATGGCCGCCGCGCGTTCCGGCCAGCCGGAACTGGCACTGGATTTTCTGATGCTGGACACGCCGAAAAACCGCTACCTGCCCAACGGGCACAATTATCAACGCCCCGATCTGCCGGCTTATTTGCCGGCCAACGGCGGTTTGCTGGCGGCCACGGCCATGATGTGTGCCGGCTGGACCGGCGGCCCGATTGAATCAACGCCCGGTTTTCCGAACAACAGCCAATGGTCCGTCCGCTGGGAAAATCTGCGGCAATGGATGTGAGGAGTGCCAAGTGACGAGCGACGTGTGGCCCGCAAGGTGATTTTGACTCACGTCATTCGCGTACCGTTGCCTTTAACTGCGATTTGAACGCTTCCACGATTTTCGCGTGCGCGGCGTTGACCTCGGCATCGGTGAGCGTCTTGTCAGCCGCTCGATAGGTAAACGCATAGGCCATGCTCTTTTGGCCTTCAGGGACATTCTTTCCGTGGAACACGTCGAACAACTCGACGTTGGCCAAATTGGTGGCTTTTGCTTGTTTCACCGTCTGCAAAACAGCGTCGTGCGTTGTCGTCTCCGGCACCAGCATCGCCACGTCGCGACGAATGGCCGGGAATGGCGGCAGCGATTTGAACGATTTGGTTGGATTCCGCCGCGCCAGTAGTTGGTCCAGATTCAGTTCCGCCAGCAACACGGCGTCCCGCAAATCGTATTTCTTGGCCAACCTGGAAGAAAGTTGGCCGATTTCGCCCAATGACAGTTTCCCACCGAGCGTAATAGCCGCCGATTCGAGGAACAGTGCCGTGCTTTCGGCTCGTTTGGTAAACGTCACGCCGCGAACGCCGAATTGCTCGAAAAATTCCTCCAGCAAGCCCTTCAAATCGTACGCATCGAACTTCACATCGCGGTCGTCACCGCTCCAAAACGGCAGGTGGCGCCGCCCCGTCAACGCAACGGCCACACGGCGTTCCTCATGCGATTTTCCATTCGCTTGCGTAAACACCCGCCCGATCTCAAACAACGCCACGTCGTAATTTTTGCGGCTGAGGTTGTGCTGCAGCGAATGAATCAATCCGGGCAACAGGCCCGGCCGGAGGACGTCCATGTCCGAACTCAATGGGTTCGCCAGCATCACGAATTCCGAATTCCGAATTCCGAATTCCGAATTTGAAATGAGGGTCTGTCCCTGCGCTTCATTCAATCCCAGTCCGCTCAAGATCCGGCGCGCCTCGGCTATCTGGTCGTGGACCGCATCAAACGCATTCGTGCCAATCGCACCA
>Ga0070731_10003924_pt1 | contig 13112 bp, 13 predicted proteins | sample Coa_R1_2_FD_66448 | JGI IMG/M metagenome (GOLD analysis project Ga0070731, IMG submission 66448) | Surface soil microbial communities from Centralia Pennsylvania, which are recovering from an underground coalmine fire - Coalmine... | ecosystem: Environmental > Terrestrial > Soil > Unclassified ... | reverse complement strand
ATCTTGCGGGAATTATTCGCGACCAAGATGACAATTCATTATTCCTTTGTGGGGATCGCTTCTTGCTATACTCTCATCGGGATCGTCGTCCTTTTATTGCCGATTAAACTCATCGATTATTTCAATCGATTGTTATTTATGGGATTGCTGGCAGTGGTGGCCATTTTGATTGCAGGGCTGACCTTATCTCTAGAATGGTCCAATTTGCCCCTAATGTCTGAACGCTATTATAGACCGTCGATGTGGATCGCCTTGGTTCCGGTTATCTTTACTTCTTTTGGATTTAATGTTGTTTTTCACACATTGACCAATTACTGCGATAAAAATCCAAAAATGCTGAAATCTGCTTTTTTCTGGGGTAGTTTGATCCCTGCTATTGTCTACATTTTCTGGACCTGCTGCATTTTAGTCGTCGTGTACCATCATAGCCCTGCGTTCTATCAAAAAATGGTGCACGGAAAGGTAGAGGTAGGGGAGTTGATTCAAGTATTGAGCAAAATCGCCAAATGGCAATCGATTCAGCTTTTAGTGTGGTGGATTTCTTTACTGGCCATTGCTACTTCTGTGATCGGGGTCGGAATCGGCCTCTTCGATTCGTTTAAATCCATAACGTCTAAAACTGTTATCCATCCAGCCTTCCGCAACATACTGATTGCCGTGATGACGATGGGACCGCCTTATTTAGCAGTCCTCTATATTCCGAATGCTTTTATCACAGTCTTAGGTTTTGCCGGCATGATTTTAGCCCTTCTTGCCATCATAATTCCTGTTTACTTGTTTTGGAAAATGAAAGCCTCGCATTTATTCTACGAGGAATTAAGAAGAAAATGGCTCATACAATTTTCTATTGTTTCCGCTTTTGCGGTGATTGCATGCGAGTTGTACACTATGCTGTGAATTTATCTGGAGGCATAATAGCCTCCTAATTATCTTCCGAATAGAAATTGAGCGATTCCATCGGTCTCGTGCCATTCCATTGGTGCATTGTGGTTAAGCTCCTTGGAAAGACTTTCCCAACGCGGTTTTGGCTGTAAAGCAATGGCAGGATTGTGATGGACTGCATTCTGAAGGCTTGCGGCAAACGGAATGACCTCATCATGGGGATGATAAACCACTAATTTTCGACCTTTTAGTTTCTGAAATGCCGCTGCGGAATCCGCACTATAGCCTTGGTTTTTAAAAATTTTATTGATGAACTTGCCGAATCTTTTTTCTCCAAATAGACAAGCAATCATCTTATCAGAGGAGGAAAAGGAGCAGGTATTTAAATGGCGCCCTATAAATTGATCAGGATCTAGGGCCTGTGTTTGGGTCGCAATGGCACCACCTAGGGAGTGACCATAAAAATGTATGTGACTCGGTGGGGTTTGTAAATAGTCGCGCACCCATTGAACAACGGATGATCCATCGACGACTAAATCTTTAGCTCCTTTAAAAACTCCTTTTGAACTTCCGACTCCGCGATAATCGAAAAAGACCAAATTACAAGGCGTTTGCCTTTCGATGGACTGTGGAATAATCCAATGAGGGGTTGCATTTGCCAATGCGAGTTGATTATTTCCGTTGAAGTAAATGATTGTCGGAGTGGCAGCATTTGCGTCTTTATGACGAATAAGTTTTACGCTTAAAGCGGCTTCATCAGGAGTAATGATCGTATGCTCTTCTGCAGAAAACTGAGAGCGAATGGAATGATTTTTATCAGTGAGGGGTCCTTTCCAAAAAAGATTATAGTTTACTTTCGATTTTTCGATGCGTTCTGCGGACATATGGCTTGCGGGAAGCGTGATGCGATTCGCAAGACACCCGAATGCGTAACCGATCAGACGGCCAATGCCGATGAACGGGATACAAACGGACAGTATGTTCCAGGCGACCTTTCTTGCTTTTTGAGCGGTAGTGGGCAGGGGAGTGCGTAGGTAGCTATTTGTTTGATCCCACTGTGCATGAAAATCTATTTTACGAACGGGCATTTAATATCTCTTTTTTATGCAGTTATATATGCGGTAGGACGATTCTGCTTGAAATACTGCCATAGATTAGCATAGCGGTCTAGAGTGTCTGTATCGTCTGGATTGTAAATTTTTATCATCCACCAATCTCCCTCCTCATAATAGTACTTGGCAAATAAGCGGCCTGCAATAGGAAGAGCTTCTATGAATCCTCGTAAGAATTCACAACTTCCCTTCGCAGCGTGATAGCAATGTCCTTTATCAAATGTGACAAGAGCGGCCAGCAAGTGACCTATTGTATGAATGATGGCCAATGCCATGCGAGTTATACCCGCAACCATTCCAATCACTGGTATGCGTGCTAGCTCATTCAAAAGCGGTTGAGTTTGTATAGATTCCCATTCCATGGGATGTAAATGAGAATAATGGATCTTATCACTGTAAAAATAGTCCCCGAGCCAAGACTTTGTCCTTGTCTCAACAACAATACCTCTAGCTAGATCAGAAATTCCTGTCATTTTATTGCACTCCCTTCAGGATTTATCAGTAAATTATACTAAAAATCATCGTTAATTTATACTACAAAAATAAAAAATATTGAATTAATTAAACAATTACGTTACTCATGTAATTAAATGATTTAATTACACATGGAGACGAACTATGTCAAATGGACATCGTAAATTTTTAGAAGATGTTTTTTCCCATTATTCCAAAGGAGAAACGGACAAGTTTTTTCACTGTTTGGATTCTCAGGTCAAGTGGACAATCCATGGAGAGCATGACCTGGCAGGAGAATATAAAAACGTAGATGCAGTTAAAAACGCTTACAAGCGTTATACGAGTTTTTTGAGAGACAAGCCCAAACATCGGCTCCGCCATCTGGTCGTAGAAGGGGACAAGGCGATAGCCGTTCTTCTCGATGAAGCAGTAGGAAAAGATGGAAGAAATTATAATATCAATTACGCATTCTATATTGAGCTATCCAAGGATGGAAAGAAAATTCTTAAAATCGATAATTTTTTGGACGCACAACCGCTTACAGACATCATCAAAGCCAGTACCAAAAAACGTCTTGTCGCTTAGAAAGTGTTTCAGGCTCTAGGGGCCGTCTTCATATTCAGCTTCTGTCGATTTTTGGGTTCTTTTGAGCCGATTTTCAATTCTTTTTGCGGGTTGTATCAAACTGCGTATACTACCCCCGCAAAAAGAATCAAAAATTGGCCAAAATAATCCCAAAAATCGACGAAGCCTGAATTTGAAGACGGCCCTTAGCTTTGCCTATTATAGGACATCTGGTATAATCCCGGTTTTATATCCTAGTTTAGGCATCCCATGACATTCAAAAAAGCATTCACTTTTGACGATGTTGCCCTTGTTCCGCAATTCAACAACGTCCCATCTAGAACAGAGCCCTCTTTAGAGACCTGGCTGACAAAGAACCGCAAGATGCAGATTCCTCTTTTGTGCTCTAATATGGACACAGTCATCAGCGAAGAGCTGGCGGATATCTTACTCGAAGAGGGATCGTTTCCGATTATGCATCGATTTGCTCCTTTTGAGACTTTGGAAAAATGGGTTAAAAAGTATAAAGAAAAGACGTTCATCTCAAGCGGAATTCAAAAAATTGATGAAGCGCGCAGACTTTTGGATTTAGGAGCTGCAGGGGTGTGCATCGATGTCGCTCACGGTCATTCCGATCGGATGTTCCAATTTATTGAAGAGTTAAAGCGTACGCATCCTGACAACGAAATCATTGCCGGAAATGTCTGCACAGCGATGGCCTATCACGACCTGGTCAATGCGGGAGCGGATGCGGTAAAGGTAGGAGTGGGGCCAGGAGCTGCTTGTACGACCCGGATGGTGACGGGTTTTGGGGTGCCACAGTTCACCGCTGTGTATGAGTGCGCCAAAATTGCAGAAAAGCTCAGAGTGCCTTTGATTGCAGATGGCGGAATTCGAGGCAGCAGAGATGTCGTATTGGCATTAGCCGCTGGGGCGAGTAGTGTAATGATCGGCAAGTTATTTGGAATGACCAAGGAAAGCGCAGCGCCTAAAAGAAAATCTGATACAACGCCTTCCGGTTGGGAAGCGAAGTTCCGCGGCCAGGCGAGCGAGGATTTTCAAAATGACTATTATGGCGGACTGAAAAGCAAGACGGTAGCTGAGGGAATTGATTTCTGGGCACCTGTGACGGGTACCGCTAAAGAACTCATCACCCTATTGATGGGCGGGCTGCGTAGCGGTTTGACCTATGGCGGGGCGCGCAGTATTAAGGAGCTGCAGCGCAAAGCCGAATTCGTCGAGGTCACAACAAATTATATGCGCGAAAGTAAACCTAGACCTGAATCCTGTTAAATGGTCGATGCGTGAGAGATGTTTTAGATTACACGAATAAAATCTATGATGCGGTGCATGGATTCATCCATTTCAACGCTTTGGAAAGGGATCTGATCGATTCGATTGCTTTTCAAAGGCTGCACCATATCCGTCAGCTCGGCATTGCTTTTCTCGTTTATCCTGGCGCAACGCATACGCGATTTGAGCATTCTTTGGGGACCATGGAAGTTGCTACGCGTATTTTCGATCATCTATTGAAAAAAGGGATGCAGCTTGAGGACCCAGGCTATTGGAAACAGATCGTTCGCCTGGCAGCTCTTTGTCATGATTTAGGCCACTTGCCTTTTTCGCATGATGCGGAATCCGCCATCTTAGGAAAAGAGGGACATGAACAGTGGACGCTGCGATGCATTCAGAGCGAGATCCTACAGCCGATTTGGGAGGCTTTATCTGCTCTTTATCCCCATCACAACGTTGCACAGGATGTGGTCCATATCGCCGTCGGAGAGGAAAAACTGAAAGAAATGGGCTACACTATTGTTCTGCCCTCATCGGAAAAGATTTTAAGCGAGATCATTACAGCAGATTTTTTTGGCGCCGACCGCATCGATTATCTTTTAAGAGATGCCAAATGCACAGGGGTATCTTATGGGACATTCGACTACCATCAACTGATCGAGATGCTCTGTATCCTTCCTTCATCGGAATCCCTATCGCTCGGCGTGGAAGGCAATGGCATGGAATCCTGCGAGGCCCTTTTGCTCGCGCGTCATTTTATGCATCAAAGAGTCTATCAATACTCTTCTGTGCAAGCATGCAAATTTCACATGAAACGCTTTATGAAAGATCTGTATGTAAAAGGTAATTATCTCGCTTCATTGGAAAGCTATCTCTCTGTTTCGGACAATGAAATTCTCACTTCTCTGCGTTCCAGCGCACGCGACATCCAAGCAGAGGGACATGCAGATGCAGCCGCCATTATCGGGAGAAAGCAGCGATTCCGACCGATTGAGATCGATCCCCACATCACAGAAGGGGACATGAAAAAAATAGTGGGCTCCCTTCCCATCTCTCACGATGCGCTGTTTTGGATCATACCCACCAAAAAACAGGAAAAAGGCTTATCCTTCCCAGTTCTCCTGTCATCGGGATCGATTATCGATGCCGCTCTTTGTTCTCAAATTCGTATTCCCAGTGGAAAAAAAAGTTGGATATTTGTTTCTCCTGAAATAGAAAAAATGGTGATAGGGGAGATCAAACGGCATGTTTAGGGCCATAGGGGCTGAATTTCAGGCATTAACCCGCTCTGAGCGTTTATTCATCTTGTTCGTGCTGCTCTGCAGTTTCTTGATCCAGGCTGACTATGCGTCTATCCGGCCCGTGAGCAATGCTGTCTTTATTACCTCTTACGGATCGCATTTTTTTCCTTACGCCTGGCTGGCAACTGTCCCTCTGAATTTACTACTTATCAGCTGGTATAATAAAAATCTCCCTCGATGGGGATGTTTTAAGACTTTTCTGATGATTGCCTGCACGATAATGGGATTTAATCTGTTTTGTGCGTTGTTTTTAAAAAAACTCTTTTGGCTGCCCTTTGCCTTTTACGTGTGGAAGGAGGTCTACATCATGCTGATGTTCCAGCAGCTATGGTCGGTCATTCATTCTACTGTGGCGTATTCCCAGGCAAAATATCTCTATGGTTTCATTTTTGGAGTAGGGGCCTGCGGAGCAATTACTGGCAGCATTCTACCTGGATTTTTTGCAGTCTCTTTAGGTTCAGAGAATCTCCTATTTGCCACACTGCCGATCTATCTGCTGCTTATCCTGTGCTATGGGATGGTTTTGAAACACACCCGCGAGGGATTAAAATTCAAACTCGATGACGAGGTAAAAAAGAGCTCTTTTGATGCCTTTTTTCACGGTTTTAAGCTCATCCGTTCCTCGAATTTTTTACCGTTCATTCTTTGTATCGTCATTCTCATGCAGCTCTCTTCCACGCTGATCGATTACCAATTCAATCATTTCTTGCAAACGCATATCGCAGAAAAAGACCTCCGCACCCAGTACACAGGCCGCGTTTTGGGGCTAGTCCATTCCGCGACGCTGACGCTACAATTTTTCGGCTCTTTTCTATTCGTACATTTTTTAGGGGTCAAGCGCAGCCACTTTTTTATTCCTTTTATCCTAGGGCTTAATAATCTCGCTTTTCTTTTCCTCCCGACATTCGGTCTCATTACGTTTTCTTACGTCACTGTAAAATGTTTTGATTTCTCTTTATTCGGGATTGTTAAAGAAATGATGTATATCCCTTTAAAGAAAGATGACAAGTTTCGCGCCAAGGCATTTATCGATGTCTTTGCGCACCGCACATCCAAGGCATTGGCTTCCATCCTCATTTTTGGACTGCAATGGTTCCTAGATGCGCATCTGCAAATGACCATTGCAAGCATCGGCTTAACCCTATTTATTCTCTGGTGTCTTCTCGTCAAAAAAATGCTGAAAAGCGAGCCTGTTGCGGCAACTCCCTAAATAAATCTATACCAAGAGCCATCATGTTTAAAATGCAGCCTTCTTTAACCCCTGAACAAATCCTCAACGACCCTCTCCTAAATAAAGGAACGGCATTTACCGACCAGGAAAGGGAGGCCTTAGGCCTGCACGGTCTTCTACCTTGTCATGTATCTACAATGGAAGAGCAGCTCGAGCGCCGCTATCAGAATTTTAAAGAAAAACCCTCCTCTCTAGAAAAATACACTTATCTATCGAGTTTGCAAAATAGAAATGAAATTCTCTTTTATCGACTCGTTTATGAACATGTCTCAGAGATGCTGCCGCTCATTTATACACCTACTGTGGGCGATGTCTCTTTACTATTTAGCGTCCTGTATCGAAAAAATCGGGGGATCTATCTGAGTTATCCCTTAAAAGATAAAATGGACGCGATTATTTCTTCTCTTTCTAAAGACATCGACGTCATCGTCGTGACCGATGGAGAGCGTGTTTTAGGCTTAGGAGATGTCGGGATAGGGGGCATGGCCATTTCCTTGGGCAAGCTCATTCTGTATACTCTCTTCGGAGGCATTCATCCGGCTCGCACATTGCCTATCGTCCTCGATGTCGGAACCAATAATGAAATCCTGCTCAACGACCCTCTTTATCTCGGATGGCGTCATCCGCGTATTTCAGGAAAAGAATATGACGATTTTGTCGATACCTTCGTCCACGCGGTCAAACGCCGGTTTCCCAAAGTTCTTTTGCAATGGGAGGATTTTGCAAAACCACATGCTCGCCCCCTTTTAGAAAGACATCGCGAAAAGATCTGCTCCTTCAATGATGATATTCAGGGAACTGCAGCTGTCGTTCTCGCTGCGATTTTAAGCGCTGTTAAACTATCCCGACAAACACTCAAAAGTCAGAAAATCGCCATCTTGGGCGGAGGCTCTGCGGGTTTGGGGATTGCCCATCTCATCTATCAAGCCCTGCTTATGGAAGGATGTACAGAAGAAGAGGCCAAATCCAAGTTTTACATCATCGATGTGGAAGGCCTTGTACATAACCACCTCTATCATCTCAACCCTGAATTACTCGCCTTTGCCAGAGATCATGAAGAACTCTCGTCTTGGCAAATCCCTGGCGATAGAAATAAAATCGTGCTTCTCGACGTCATCCATAATGCCCAGCCTACGATTCTCATCGGCGTGTGCGCCCAGCACAATATGTTTACGGAAAATGTCGTAAAAATGATGGCGACCTACTGTGAAAGACCTATCATTTTGCCACTTTCTAATCCGACATCTCGCAGCGAGGCCCATCCTCAAGATCTCATTACCTGGACTCATGGGCGGGCTCTCATTGCGACAGGCAGCCCTTTCGATCCGGTGATCTTCGATGGGAAAACCTACACGGTGGCTCAATGCAATAACGTCTACATTTTCCCAGGTGTTGGACTGGGCGCCATCGTTGCAAAGACGCCCAAAATCCTCGATAAAATGTTTATCGCAGCAGCTCAAACGCTCAGCGAACATTCGCCCATGCTCAAAAATCCGACAGCTGGTCTATTTCCCGATTTACAGCATTTACGCAGAGTGAGCCGAGAAATTGCCATTGGGATCATCCGTCTAGCGCAAGAAGAAGGGCTTAGTCCCAAAACAACCCTTTCCGATATCGAAAAGAAGGTGGATCATACGATGTGGTTTCCCGAATATCCTTCCTATCAATAGGTCTAAAGAAGAGCCTCTAGAGCCTTTTCATAATTGGGCTCTTGCGTAATTTCGGGAACAAGCTCGGTATAAAGAACATTGTCCTGTTCATCTAGCACAACGATCGCACGTGCGCATATTCCTGCAAGCGGGCCATCTTGAATCAATACGCCATAACTTTTCGCAAAATCCTTCGAGCGCATCATCGAAAGCGTCGTGATATTTTTTAGATTATCCTGATCGCAAACCCGTTTTTGTGCAAAAGGGGAGTCTGCAGAGATGACAATCACTTGCGCCTCCGGATGTTTTTTCATGGCTTCATTGAATTTCTTAGCGGAAAGAGAACAAACGGCTGTATCCAAGCTCGGTACAATGGACAAGATTTTTTTCTTTCCTCGAAAATCCTTGAGCGAATGTTCTTTTAAATCTTTATCTACTAATAAAAAATCAGGAGCTTTGCTTCCAACCTTTGGAAGTTCGCCTGAGGTATGAATAGGCGCAGATTTCAATGTGATTTTTGCCATTTGGTAACCTCTGTGTTAAAAAAAAATTAAAAATATGAAAATTTTATTGCCCTAAATTTAAACGTCTGGTTAATATTTTGCAAAAAAATTCTTTGATTATTTTTCCGATTGTCCCGATTACTAAGGAAAATTATGCACCATAGCTCTCGCTCAAATGTCTGTAGGCATTCTGCAAAGAGAATAAAGACCTTATTGGATAAGTCTAAAAATCAACTCCTATCCTATGCCCTTAATGAGCCAGCAAAACAAGACGACTTCCCCGTTACTCATAAATGCGATCATATTAAATTATCGCAGATCCTCACCGCTATGGACAAACTCTGCGGGCAGGAATTTCAAATCTCTAAGCTGAAGTGCAAAGAACTTCTCGATAAGCAGCGCATGATCAATCTTCCCATCTGCAATGGAGTCCCTTTGACCTCGTTAGATCATGGGGCCGTATCGACTCAATGCTGCGTCAACCAAAAACACGTGAACCACTTTTTTCTATTTGAGGGCAAACATCCTCAAGATCTTTTGTCGCGGCGGCATGTCCACCGGCGCTTCCGTGAATATCTTTTAGCATGTAGACAATTGAAAAATATCGCCCATCAAGCCATACCCAATGCAAGAAAATATCAAATCGCCATTCTCAAGGATGAAAATCCTGACGAGGGGATTACTCGGCCTATCGATTGGATGCCCATCAAGATGGAGGAGAGGCATTTTCTCATGGGCCACACGATAAAAACCTCTTAAATTAACTGATTTTTCTCCCAAAACCCACGTAACCCATTTTTAAAGACGTAGAAAAACGAAAAGAAATCTTCTCATCCACTGCGCGTCTGAAAAAACTCTTCCAAAAAAGAAGGGAAAACTTTGGAGTTAATCCCTGGATTTCTTTAATCTGGATCTGTCCTTGCCGACACCAATCGGTGAGCTCTTGCGGTTTGATGAATAGTCTGTATATATGAAGATGGCGGGGAGTATTCGGCATCCACCATTCGACCCCTTTGATGACGAAAAGCCAACTTAAGGGGTTTCGATTAAACGTATGAAAGAAAAAGAGGCCTCCCTCTTTCAATACACGCGAGGCTTCTCTGATCACTTCCGCAGGTTGCTCGACGTGCTCGAGTAAATCCATGGCACAGACCACATCAAAGCTTTTCTCGGGAAAAGGAAGACGCAAAGCATCTGCTTGGATATAGAGTGCTCTTTGTGTCGCGTCTTTCGCTTGAGCAATTTTTAAGCTATTGTTCGAAAGATCCACTCCGACAGCATCATGGCCTGCTTGTGCCAATGCATTGGTGAGAAACCCTCCTCCGCAGCCAATGTCCAAAATTTTTTTGCCAGGGCCTAATATTTTCTCCACAGTTTCCAGAATCCAGGGATTGCGCGTTTCATTTTCTTTTCTCAAAAGCGCTATGGGATGCGACCAATCGGAATACCATTTCTCTTCAAGCTCTTCGTAAAAATTGTTATTAACGCGTTTCATCTTTTTTTCTCAATACGTTCCAATAGAGCGCTTGATAAAGGGCAAATAACCCGATAAATAGCGTTTGCATCCACAGGAATCCACTTACTAAGCCTCGATCTTCTTCAAATGAAAGTAAAAACGCAGGAAGGTGCTCAGCACTATGCAAAGGCCAGATAACCCCGAGCAGAGCAAGGATGATAGGATGATTTAAGAATAACAGAGCATGCAACCATTGTTCCGATGCCGGACAGCATTCTTTATGGACAAACTCATCTTTTGTCACAAAAATACAGGAAAATAGGGCGATCCCTATATAGATTTTCAAATGCCAGGCATCGTAAGGAAAGAAAAGAACATAAACAAAACAGAGCAGAACAGTCAAGGTATCCAAAGGATGCCCTATGCGTTCCCAGCGCGGAAGATCGCGTTTGATATGAAAATAAAACTCATCGAAAAAGATGATCAAGACCTGAAGAATGAAAGGAAAGAAAATAAGATAGATCATAGTTTTTGAAACAGGCCTCCCGTGATGCTTAAACCCGGTCCAAACGCCAAACTCACTACAAATGCCCCTGCGGATATTTTATCGTCCTTTAGAATCTTTTCCCAAATATGGGGAAGTGTCGCGGACGACATATTTCCATAATTTTGCAAAACAAATAAAGAATGGGCCACTTGCTGGTCATCCAATGAGAACAACTGCTGTATATGTTGTAAAATTTTCGGCCCTCCCGGATGAATGGCGAAATACGCCTGCTTCTTAATGTCGCTTGCATCCATTCCTGCTTTTTGCGCAAGCCGTGAAAAATACCCATCGAGAGTGCGCGTGATGAATACGGGCACATTTTTATTGAGCGTCATCGCATGGCACACATCATCGCAACTCCACGTCATGCTATGGATTGAATCAGGTATAATTTCTTCGAGGAGAGCTAGAATTTTCAGAGAGGATCGATGAGTATCTTCTTTAAAGACCGAATATTTAATGAAGCCATCTGCAAAAAGACTTTGCACGATGAGCTGTTCCGTAGTATGGCGCAGCGGATGCATATGCAAGCTGCAGACCTCTGTATGTACGATATCGACAACCGGATTAGGGGAGGGGAGGCTAAAAGAATTTAAAGCCAAGGATCCCGCAGCAATGCGGATCGCAGGAATCGAAGCGTAACATCCCATATGATACGCATGGGTAACGATCGTATTTGTAGATCCGCCACGTTTGGAAATGAGCTTTTGGGCAGCGCTTGGGGCAACGTATCCGGTACAGGTCACATGAATGAGATGCTCGGGCAGGGGAATATCCTCTGGGTAGAATTGTTCGAACAGCGGGGTAACTTCTTTATCGAAAAAGAGCATCCTGTCCTTAAACCCCACTCCCGCGGGATGCACAGTGACAGGATAGATGTCCATCTCTTCGAAGGTACCCTGAAAAGGATCGCTGATCTGAAATCCACGCTTCTGGATCTTTTCTTTGCCGCTTCCCAGCTCAAATAACCGCTCCTTGATCGATACAAAAGAATGTAGGGGCTCAGCAGTTAAGGCCGCCGTTTCATGCAGTTTTGCTGTCCATTCCAAAAGCTCAGCCTGCTCTCTTTCAAAACGCGGTCGAATGTGGACAAATTCTCCCAGACAATAACTCATGTTTCCCCTTAATTGAAGACTATGAGTAACATACATAAACAATATTTTCCTAGAAATTGCCTAGTATTCTTTTTAATAAAAGCGTTAAGCGATTTACTAAACCATCATAGACACGCCGGTAGCGACCAGGACAAAAGCGAATATCTTCCTGATGCGCGACACGGGAAGCTCATGCGCCCACTTTGCCCCAATAGGGGCCATTATAAAGGAAACAATTCCCACTGTGATAAATGCGGGCAGATCGATATAGCCCACATCTTCAGGAAGATGCACGTCTCTTAAACCCAGGAAGAGATAAGATAGGGCTCCGATGCTCGTGATAAGAAAAGAGCAGACAGCAGAGGTGCCTATAGCTTTTTTAGCAGGCACTTTAAATGCCGTAAGAAAAGGAACGATCAAGGTTCCACCTCCAATTCCCAAAATGTTTGAAATGCAACCAATTGCCGAGCCCCACACTAAAAGAAGGGGAGTTTTAGGCAGGCGATTGGGCTCTTCGATGACGGGGGCTTTCCTCCAAAAATTAATCGCTAAAGCACATAGGAATATTCCGAAGAAAATCATCAAGCCCCTTTCGGGAAGCCATTGAACTAGGATTGCACCTAGGATAGACCCCATAAAAAAGCCAGGAGCCATTCTCTTGAATACATCCCATAGCACGCCGCCTCGCTTATTATGCGCCCAGGTAGAAGCAGCCGTATTCATGATCATCGCGGCAAGAGATGTCCCGATTGCTAAATGCATGAGGTAAACATGAGGATAATCGAGTAAATAAAAAGCATAATATAAGCAGGGAACAGTGATGACGCCTCCGCCAATCCCCAAAAGCCCGCCTAAAATCCCCGCAGCAATGCCTATGATTATATAAGCTGCTACAGCAAGTATCCACTCCATTAAAATGTCCTCGCAGCAGAAGTAGTCAGTGCTTGTAATCTATTTTGCATAGTGTTCATTAGACCTCTTGCGTAACTTAGCTTCTGTCGATTTTTGGGTTCTTTTGAGCCGA
>Ga0070731_10003922_pt1 | contig 13117 bp, 8 predicted proteins | sample Coa_R1_2_FD_66448 | JGI IMG/M metagenome (GOLD analysis project Ga0070731, IMG submission 66448) | Surface soil microbial communities from Centralia Pennsylvania, which are recovering from an underground coalmine fire - Coalmine... | ecosystem: Environmental > Terrestrial > Soil > Unclassified ... | reverse complement strand
ATCGGCGACACTGGTATATTTTCGACAGTAACGGAACTAACCGCGAAGTGGAAGGCGAGGGAGTTGTTGGCGTACAACCGACATTAAATCCCGGAGAAAAATATCAATACGTAAGCGGTTGCAATTTGCGCACCGAAATGGGAAAGATGCACGGGACCTATACCATGGAAAATCTCACCAACAAAAAAATGTTTGAAGTGAATATTCCTGTCTTTGAAATGATTGTTCCTTTTAAAATGAGCTGATGGCAATTTATTCTGCTGATGGTTCCGCCTTGGTAAAAGGGTGTCAAATATTCACCCCTGATCATTTTATTACCGGTTCATCGGAAGGTAGCATATATCATTTTTTCTTCATGTTCATTTCTTTTACCTTCAATTTTAAATATCAAACCATCTGGTTATGAAATTATTTTCCATCATTATCTGTTTAGTTGTTGTGCATTTTTCGTTTGCACAAAATGACACCACCACTTTTTTACTGCACAAATTTGCACAGAATATAGGAAAAGAAAAATATACCATCTCCGTAAATAAAGACGTGACCACTTACCATATCGATTTTAAATTTGTCGATAGGGGGAGTGCAGTTCCTTTAAAAGCCATTTTAGAAGTGCAACCTGACCTGCAACCGATAAGTTTTGCAGAGAAAGGAAAAAATTGCAGGTTTTGTGTGATCAATGATACCGTTATTATTCACAATAAACAAGCACATGTGCGGATGGGCGATTCGGTTTTTGAGAAACCGGCAACAAATTCTTTTACTGTTGCGGGTTATGCGCCAGGAACAGTACAAATGGTGATGCTGCAATATTGGAAAAAACATCACGAGCCCAAAAAATTGGATATCCTGCCGACAGGTTCTGTAGAAATAAAAATGAATGGCTATGACACGCTTTCTTTCAACAACAAACAATTGATCTTAGAAAGATATTCAGTTGGTGGATTGATTTGGGGAAATGAATTGATATGGACGGATAAACAAGGCCAATTGTATTGTTTGATCACCAATGATGCCGAAGCTGACAAACTGGAAATGATGCTTGAACCCTTTGAATCATTGTTACCGGAAATGATAAAAAGAGCGGCTTCATACAGCATGCAACTTTTTGCAAATACGGCAAATCAATCGTCCATTCATCCAAAAATAATTGCCATTGCCGGTGGAACGGTGATCGATGTCGTTAATGAAAAAGAAATTCCAAATGCTACGCTGATCATTGAAAACGGCATTATCAAATCGGTGGGTTCTTCTGATGATAAAATTCCGGCAGAAGCCCACGTCATTGATGCCCGTGGAAAATTTATTTTGCCTGGTTTGTGGGATATGCACGCGCATTTTGAACAAGCAGAATGGGGACCAGCTTATCTCGCCGCAGGCATTACGACGGTTCGGGATTGCGGAAATGAGTTTGAATATATCAATGCCATCCAAACTGCAATTGATAATGGAAGTGGAATTGGGCCGCATATTTTAAAGGCGGGAATAATAGATGGAAAAGGAAAAATGTCATTAGGCATTATCCAGGCGGATACAGAAGAAGAAGCCATTAAAGCGGTAGACAGGTATAAAGTCAGCGGATTTGTGCAGATAAAAATTTACAGTTCGGTAAAACCAGGCATCGTAAGAGCAATCTGCAACGAAGCTCATCGGTTAGGCATAACTGTGACAGGCCATATTCCTGAAGGGATGAACCTCATAGCCGGCGTTGATTCGGGAATGGATATGGTAAACCATGTTGAATACGTGATTGCCGTGGAAAAAATTGACAAAAAAAATCAAGAAGTAGATTTCACTGATTCCGCAAATCAACAATTATTAGGGTTTCTAAAAGAACATCATACAGTTATTGACCCTACACTTGGCGTGTTTGAAATGATATTCCGTTCGTTGAAAGATCCCATTACAGATATGGAACCAAACTTTGCCACATTACCTGCACCGTCGCAGGCTTTGTTTATAAATATGGGGATGGCGCCCGCACAGGCTGCCGCCATGAAACCGTATATGAATTATGCAAAACAGACGGTAAAAGCACTCCACGATTACGGTATTACCATTGTTGCGGGAACAGACCAGGGTTTTCCAGGATTCAGCGTATGGCGGGAATTGGAACTGTATGTGGATGCGGGGCTATCACCGGCTGATGCTTTGCAAACTGCGACAATAACCCCTGCAATCGTAATGAACCTCAATAAACAGTATGGCTCAATTGAAGCCGGGAAAAACGCAGATATTATTATTGACGAAGCAGACCCATTGCAAAATATCAGGAACATCAGAAAAATTACCACGGTAATCAAAGAGGGAAATATTTATGACCCGGTGCAGTTGCACCAAATGGTTGGATTTAGCAAATAAGTTCTCAAAGTAAAAAGCATAAAAGCAATTCCAGCGTACCTGGCACTTCTTTTCAAGCCTTCAAAGAAATGATTGTTGTAAAACCAGCAACCGGCTTTCAAAACTTGTCGCACCAAATTTTGAAAAAAATGCCGCATCAATAAATGATTGAATGTCAGTCTTCAATTACTGATGCATCATTTTCTGCAACTTTTTAGTCAGCAAGAATAAAATCAGGGAAGCTGCTCCTGCTGTAAATACGAACATCATAAAAAAATCATGTTGACTGCTCATGTGGTAGCCGAGTGCGACGGTCGTTTTTCCGTTTTCGGGATATAAAGCACTTAAAACGCCGGCGAGTTTATTGGCTGCTGCATTCGCCAAGAACCAAACAGCCATTAGCAAAGATGCAAATTTGAAAGGAGCCAATTTATTTACAAGTGATAATCCTATTGGTGATAAACATAACTCACCGCAGGTATGTAATGCGTACATGCCCGTTAGCCAGATCATGCTTACCTTAATACCAGGTGCTACATTATTTACTCCAAATGCGATCCATAAATAGCCGAGAGATAAAAACAATAAACCAAAGGCCATTTTTGTTGGTGACGAAGGTTCCCATTTTCCGAGTTTTAACCATAACCACGCAAAGAAAGGCGCAAAGCCTACTACAAAAACGGAATTGAGAGACTGAAACCAACTTGCAGGAATTTCTTTGAGAAACATTGACGAATTCCCTGCAGCAAGTAAATAAATATTTCCCGCAACTATTCCGCCCAGAAAAATAAACAAAAGAACATAGACGGTACCACGCAATCGTTTGTGATATTCGCCAGATAAATTATGCCGGGTTTTTTTATACAACGTGAAAATATAATACAGCAAAAGAACAGAAAGCGACACAATCAGCCAGAGTGGAATATTCCAGCCAACTTTTCTCTCCGTTTGCGCATCTGCAAAAAAGGTTAACGATGCGCCCGCCTGCTCGAATGCACTCCAGAAAAAAACCACAAAAAAAGAAACGATAAATATTACGCCAATGCGTTGCTTTTCTATTCCATCCAATGTCTTGTCGCCAAAAATCATGGCTGCAATAAAAAGCACACATGCTGCCAGCAGGTAAGTAAGATACCCGATGACTTTTGCATCGATGTATAACAATCCAATGGTGACAAAAGAGAATAACAATAAACCGATGATAATAAAAGCCTGTTTGCTGAAAGCTTTTGGTGAATCTTTGGGAACCAATCCCAATACTTTATTATCAGGATCAACAACATATTTATGGTGAAAAGCGGCTTGCACAATGACGCTCAAACACATTGCAATTCCCCCAGCTAAAAACGCCCACCTGAAATCTGCCGGGTTACCCGTATCTCCAACCAAACCGCAAATAAAGGGGCCGATCGCGCCTCCGGTATTGATGCCCATATAAAAAATGGTATAGGCTGCGTCAATTCTTCTATCGCCTTTTGGATAGAGTTGCCCGACCATTGAAGAAATATTGGGTTTGAAAAAGCCATTGCCGGCGATCATAAATCCCAATCCGGAAAAAAATAATAAAAAAGCGGAATGGGGGGCGCTATGATACAATGAGCTGCAAAAAAATAAAACAAATTCACCGATTGCCATTACCAGTCCACCCCATATGATCGAACGATGGTTACCCCAATAGCGATCGGCAATATAGCCGCCCAACAAGGGAGTCAGGTATACCAAACTCGTATAACTTCCGTAAAGATTGGATGCAAAAGCATGATCAAATAATAAAGCTTTCGTCATAAACAAAACTAAAATGGCACGCATGCCATAATAGTTAAAACGTTCCCACATTTCCGTTGCAAACAAAATGTATAATCCTTTCGGATGTCCTTTTTCAGGAAAATTTTGGCTCATGCATTTGGGTTTATGGTTGATGTAGCAGTTATAAAAACTTCGGTAACGTAAAATACAGATAAAATTCAATACATAGTGCTTGAGTTTAATGAATTGCCGGCTATAAAAAACTTTTTGAATTTACCCATTTAAAAATTGAATTTTGCATTGATTAACTCTTATGAATATATTACTGTTAGGCTCTGGAGGAAGGGAACATGCGCTTGCCTGGAAACTGAATCAAAGTGTTTGGGCAAATCCATTGTATATAGCGCCCGGCAATGCTGGCACTTCCCAATGTGGCATCAACGTGGAAATCGATATTTCCGATTTTACCGCAATCGAACATTTTTGTATTGAAAAGAAAATTGAAATGGTCGTGGTTGGTCCGGAAGAACCACTGGTGAATGGATTGTATGATCATTTCAAATCGAAGGAAGTTCTGCAAAAGATATTTTTTATCGGTCCGTCAAAAAATGGCGCGCAGCTCGAAGGAAGCAAGTCTTTCGCTAAAGCTTTTATGATGCGCCACAAAATCCCGACCGCCCCCTACAGGCAATTTGATAATACCAATTATCAGGAAGGAATTGACTACCTGAAAAGTCATGCGTTGCCGATCGTGTTAAAGGCCGATGGGCTTGCCGGAGGTAAAGGCGTCATGATCTGCCAGAATCATATTGAAGCGATTGCTGAATACGAATTGATGCTTCAGCAGGATAAATTTGGCGAAGCGGGGAAGAAAATTGTGGTGGAAGAATTTCTTACCGGAATTGAATTGAGCGTTTTTGTTCTTACAGACGGTAAAAATTATTTGCTGTTACCGGAAGCGAAAGATTACAAACAAATTGGGGATGGCGATAAAGGATTGAACACAGGCGGAATGGGCGCAGTGAGTCCCGTGCCGTTTGCAACAGCAAGTTTTATGTTCAAAGTGGAAAAAGATATTATTAAACCAACGATTGACGGGTTGCATAAGGAAGACATAGATTACAAAGGATTTATCTTTTTTGGATTGATTAATGTTAACGGAGATCCGTATGTGATAGAATATAACTGCCGTCTGGGCGATCCCGAAACCGAGGTGGTCATTCCGCGTCTTGAGAATGATTTGGTAGGATTATTTATATCCGCATGCAACCAGGAGTTGAATGAAGCAAAAATAAGTGTTGACAACAGAAGTGTCGCAACCATAATGGCGGTAAGTCGCGGATATCCTGTTACTTATGAAAAAGGATATGAAATTTACGGACTGAAAAAAAATTATGGAAAAGATTCACTGATATTCCAGGCAGGTACAACGGAGAATGCGGAAAAAAGAATTGTAACCAACGGTGGTCGTGTGTTATGCGTAACTTCCTACGGAAAAAATATTGCTGATGCAGCAGCACGCTCTCTAGAAATATTAAAGGAAGAAATTGATTACGACGGAATTTATTATCGCACGGATATTGGTTATGAGTTCTCATGATTTTATGCCTTGTATTTTATTGCCGCTGCGGAATGGGTTGCGATTCAATGATGCTTACCGGAGACCCTTAACCAGGCAATTTAAAATGTTTTCTGCGATTATTTTTGTTTACCGGTTTTGATTTCAATTTAAATTATTTTTTGCCATTTATACTTTGAAATAATTTATTCATCAAAATAATTCAGACAAACTTGTCTGACTTGTTTTATTTTCGCGCAATGATTACCACGGATATATCGGTGCGTGAACAAATAATTGAGACTGCTGACAGACTTTTTTACAAACAAGGATACAACCTCACCGGCATCAATCAGATCATTGAGGAAGCTGAAGTTGCAAAAGCGAGTTTGTATTATCATTTTCCTTCGAAAGAAGATTTGTGTGTTGCTTATTTGAAGCGCCGGTATGAAAAATGGTTAGTAATGCTGACTGAATTTTTAATGGGAATTACCGAACCAAGAGAATGCATCATCAAATGTTTTGAGTGTCGTTCGGAGTATTTATTAGAGAATGATTTCAGCGGTTGCAGTTATATACGCATAATTGCTGAAATGCCACAACGCAGCGCAAAAATTAACAAGCAGGCAATTTTAAATAAAGAAAAACAGCGCCAGTTTTTTATTGATAAAGTGAAAGAATTCAAAAGATCTTCGGGCGCATCTGCAATGGATCTGGCAAATACTATTTTTCTTTTGTTTGACGGTGCTACAGTTCAATGCCAGGTTTATCGTGAACTTTGGCCGATCAAAAATGCAATCAAAGCGTTGAAAAATTTATTATAGTTTTTTGCTTAGCAGGATTTGAATGCGGTAGCGGGATTTAAAACAAATGCTGATGAGAAAATTTTTATTGCTGAGAATTATTTTTTTGCTGACCGGGTTGATTTGCCAGGTGGAATTTGCTTCCCCCCAATCCAACCAACTAAATTTATCAGATGCAATCAGAATCGGATTGAATAATTATCAAAACATTCGGGCAAAAAGAAATTATGTAAATGCTTCGGCGGCACTTGTACAGAATGCCAAGAATCAATACCTCCCTGATGTTACTGCTTCTATTCAACAGGCGTATGGAACGGTGAATGGGCAATATGGTGTATTTAGCTCTTATTCCGGTGCCAGTACTATTGGTTCTGCGGGGCCGCTTTATTCCAGTCAAAATTGGAATGCGGCATTTGGGTCTATCTATTTAATAAATACAAATTGGGAGTTTATTTCTTTTGGAAGATACCAGTCAAAAGTTGATGTGGCCAACAAACAATTGCTGCTTGATTCCGCAAACCTAACCCAGGAAAAATTTGTGCAGGGTGTGAAGATCGCGGGCGCATATCTAAACTTATTGATTGCGCAACGTTTTGTCCAAAATGCAAGAGCAAACGTTGACAGGGCGAATTATGTGGATAAGACAGTTATTGCCAGGACGAAATCCGGTTTAAACCCAGGTGTGGATTCTTCCGTTGCCAATTCAGACCTGTCTGCTGCCAAACTTGCCCTGATCCAGTCAATAAATAATGAACAGCAATTGCGAAATCAATTGTGCCAGCTTATTAATATTGTGCCGGATATTTTGATTTTGGATACTGCCTATTTTGTCAGTCAACCTACTAACTTCAATACGAATTTTGCTGTGGCAAATAATCCGCAGGTACAATTCTTTAAGAGCAGGATTGAGTACAGTTTCTTCACCGAAAAATATTTGCAGAAAAGTATTAATCCCGGGCTAAATTTATTCGGAACATTACAGGGGAAAGGCTCCGGTTTTGATTACAATTACACCCCATTGTCAGATGCGAATTATTCGAAAAGTTACTTTGAAGGAATTAACCCGTCGCGTTATAATTACTTAGTCGGAGTGGGGATCGGATGGAATATAACCAGTCCGGCAAAGATAAGACAGCAGGTACGTGCGCAGCAATTTGTAACTGCTGCTTATCAGGATGAATATGATCTGGTAAGCACGCAACTAAAAGATCAATTATTATTAAGTGATCAGCAAATTGAAAACAGCATCAGCAGCATTAAGGAAGTTCCGATAGAATACAAAGCTGCATCAGATGCCTATTTGCAGAAAACTGTTTTGTATAAAAACGGATTGTCAAATATTGTCGATGTGCAGCAAGCTTTATTCAACCTGAATCATGCAGAAATTGATGTAAGCGTTGCATACATTAATATATGGCAGGCGCTGTTATTGAAATCAGCAGCTTCAGGAGATTTTGATTTATTTATGAAGCAAGTGAAATAGAGGAGGACGTGTGACGCAAAAAAAATGAACGTTAAGCATTCGATGTCTTGCGAAAAAAATAATTATGGGTTTAATCAGAACGGCATTACGGAAACCAATTACCATACTTGTTCTTGTGGCAGGATTATTTTTCTTTGGCGTTAAGGCAGTTACGACGATCAAGATTGATATTTTTCCTGAAATGAATCTGCCGGTGATTTATATATCGCATCCATATGGTGGATTTACTCCGGATCAGATGGAATCCTACTTTGGAAAGAATTATGTGAGCCTGCTGTTGTTTGTTTCCGGAGTGAAAAGTATAGAATCTCAAAATATACAGGGACTGACCCTTATTAAAATTACTTTTTACGAAGGAACAAATATGGCGCAGGCCGCAGCAGAAGTAACATCGTATTCAAACCGGGCCCAGGCTTCATTTCCGCCAGGATCTCAACCTCCCTTTATTTTGCGCTTTGATGCTTCGACTTTGCCTGTTGGTCAGTTGGTGCTCAGCAGCCCGATCCGAAGTAATAATGAATTGCAGGATATGGCGAATGTTTATATTCGTTCCAATTTTACTTCAGTCCCCGGTTTAGTTTCTTCTGCTCCTTTTGGTGGTAATTCGCGAACAGTTGTGATCAAAGCTGATCCTGAATTATTGCGTGCACATGATTTAACACCAGATCAATTGGTTGCTGCGCTCCGTGTAAATAACCAGGCTACTCCATCCGGAAATGTGCGTATCGGAAATTATAATTATTTCACACCGGCAAATATTACCATTAAGACCATCAAGGATTTTGAAAACATCCCGTTGTATTCAGGTGGTGTGCAAAATCTTTATTTAAAAGATGTCGCGACTGTTGAGGACGGCGCCGATATCACGGCAGGCTATGTCTTGGTGAATGGGAAACGTTCGGTTTATTTACCAATAACAAAATCTGCTGCGGCATCCACGTGGGAAGTGGTGAAAAATCTGAAAGCTGCGCTGCCGCGATTTCAAAGCACGTTGCCTGAAGATGTAAAACTTTCCTTCAATTTCGATCAATCTGTTTATGTCATCAACTCGGTTAAAAGTTTATTGAGTGAAGGAGCAATTGGCGCAGTTCTTACAGGATTGATGGTATTGTTATTTTTGGGTGACGCGCGGGGCGCATTAATTGTCATTCTTACAATTCCCACCTGTATCATTTCCGCCATTCTGTTTCTTTCGTTATTTCATCAAACCATAAATATTATGACCCTGAGCGGGCTTGCGCTTGCCATTGGTATTTTGGTTGATGAATCTACTGTTACCATTGAAAACATTCACCAGCACATGGATATGGGTAAACCCAAAGCGCTCGCTGTTTGGGATGCCTGTAAAGAAATTGCGTTTTCAAAATTGCTCATCTTGTTTTGTATTCTCGCTGTATTTGCTCCAGCTTTCAGCATGAATGGAATTCCCGGCTCATTATTTCTTCCACTTGCCTTGGCGATCGCATTTGCCATGATCACTTCCTACACGATGGCACAGACATTGGTGCCGGTTCTTGCTAACTGGCTAATGAGAGAAGAGCATGGCAACGGGCAAAATAATCAATCAAAAAAAAGCGACGAACAAATCTTTAGAGAATCGGGAATCTCACCAAGTTCGGAAACCGACACGTTTGCGCAACGCGAATCATTTATTGAAATCGATAATACAAAAAAGAAACAAGGTTTATTTGATAAGATAAAAGCACGATTCAACAAATTTTTAGTCAGCATAATGCCTTTTCGTGTGCCAATCGTGCTTTTGTATATCATCGGATCGCTGCTGATTGTTTTTGTACTGGTGAAAAACATCGGCAGGGACGTATTACCCAAATCAAATGCCGGACAATTTCAGGTAAGGTTGCATGCGCCTGATGGAACACGTATTGAACAAACGGAACTGATAACCCTGAAAGCAATTGATGTCCTTGATGGTTTGGTGGGCAAAAAAAATGTCGAAATTACTTCGGCAATGATTGGAATGCACGGTTCTCAATTTTCAACAAATCCGATTTACCTTTTTATGCCTGGCTCAGAAGAGGCTGTGTTGCAAGCGGCTTTGAAAGAAGGATACAAGACAGATATGGACGATCTGAAAGACGGGTTCAGGAAAAAAATGAAAGAAGTATTACCTGATGTTCATTTGTCGTTTGAACCCATTGAACTCACGGATAAAATTTTAAGCCAGGGTTCGCCAACGCCGATTGAAATAAAAATTCTTAGCAAGAATAAGCCGCAAAACGAAGAATACGCTTATAAAGTAATTAATGCCTTAAGACATATTTCTTACCTGCGGGACGTTCAAATAAGACAATCGATAAAGTATCCTGCGATCAATATTGATATTGACAGAATAAAAGCAGCACAACTCGGCGTAACACCAGACGAAATTTCACGTTCGCTGACAGCATCGACTTCTTCATCGAGGTTCACGGAAAAAAACAGTTGGATAGATCTAAAACAAAACCTCAGTTATTTTGTCCAGGTTCAGGTGCCGGAAAATAAAATGACAAGCGTAAATGATATTGGAGAAACGTCCATCCTGCCCAATTCATCACGACCTGTACTAAGTGATGTGGCAACCATAACCCAAACCACCATGTATGGTGAAGATGATGATATCGGCGCAACGCCAACTCTATCTGTGACTGCTAATCTTTATAAAAAGGACCTGGGAACGGCAACCACAGACGTTAATGAAGCAATTACGAAACTGGGACCATTACCACGAGGACTATTTATTGAAACCAGGGGGTTGAGTCCTGTACTTACTGATACTTTGGATAATCTTCAATCAGGATTGTTGGTTGCAGTGATTGTAATTTTTCTTATGCTCGCTGCAAATTTTCAATCCTTTAAGGTTTCTCTTGTTGTGCTGTGCACAGCTCCGGCAGTACTAGTCGGATCATTGATTTTATTGTTACTGACTAATTCGACACTCAATTTGCAATCATATATGGGCATAATAATGTCTGTGGGCGTTTCCATTTCCAACGCAGTGCTATTGGTAACCAATGCGGAACATTTCAGAATTCAAAATGGCGGCGATGCAATGAAAGCCGCGACAGATGCTGCTGCCATCCGCATGCGGCCAATATTAATGACAAGCATTGCGATGGTTGTTGGAATGATTCCGATGGCATCTGGTTTGGGTGAAGCCGGCGACCAGGCTGCACCTTAGGGACGCGCGGTGATTGGCGGACTGATCGCTTCCACTTTTGCAGCTTTATTTATGCTGCCATTGGTTTTTACCTGGGTACAAAAGAAAACAACAATAGATTCTGTGTCACTCGATCCGGAAGATAACCTAAGTAAACATTATATTCCATCATTGTATGAACAAAAAAAATAGTTATACTTTAGTCGGGAAAGGGAAAATGTCAAGAGAAAAAAATCTTACGTTTGGCCGTCCACTTTTCGCATTTCTCTTTTCATGCTTAAAAAGCATTTTCATTTTCTGCTTGCTGATCAGTACCTCATTTTCTTTCAGTGGTTGTTCATCAGCTTCGTCAAAAGATGACGAAAATGAAAAAACAAAAGATGAAATTCTCACTTTGGAAACTTTTTCCTTGCAAAAAGGAAAACTCACATCAACATTACAAACGCCGGGAGAATTAACGGCATTTCAGCAAGTGGATATTTATGCTAAGGTGAACAGTTTTGTAAGAAAACTTTTTGTTGATGTTGGTTCGGAAGTAAAAGAAGGACAAATGCTGGCAGAATTGGACGCACCCGAAATAACATCTCAGCTTTCTGCAGCAGAATCAAAATTAAAATCCCAGGAGGCGGTTTTTATTTCGAGTAAAGCTACCTACGACCGCTTACTTGAAACCAGCAAAACGCCCGGCACCATTGCGCAAAATGACCTGGATATGGCGGTTGCAAAAAAAAATTCAGACTCCGCCTTACTGGAATCTGCAAAATCCGATTTTAAAGAAATTTTAGAGACGAAAAATTATCTTCAGATACGCGCACCATTTTCAGGAGTTATCAGCGCCCGCAACATAAATCCTGGCGCATATGTCGGGCCTTCGGGAAAAGGTTCCGATGTCCCCATGTTTGTTTTGCAGGAACAAAAAAAATTGCGACTCGTGATTTCTGTACCTGAAGCGTATACAGATTTTATTAATAGAAAAGGAGAAGTGCAGTTTGAAGTGAATGCCCTGCCCAACCAGATATTTACTGCAAAAGTTGCGCGCCTTGCCGGTGCGGTCGGGGATAAACTGCGTTCGGAAAGAGTCGAAATGGATGTAATGAATAACAACCATAAATTATTGCCCGGCATGTCTGCAGAAGTAAGCGTTCCGCTGCCTGCAGCGGACAGTAGCTTTGTCGTTCCGAAAACCGCTGTCGTCAATTCAACAGTAAAACCATTTGTGGTTCGGGTTGTAAATAATAAGGCGCAATGGGTGAACGTTCAAATTGGAAGAACTGCAGATGATAAAGAAGAAATTTATGGTAAGCTTACTGCTGGCGACCAGTTAATAAAAACCCCAACAGAAGAAATAAGAGAGGGGTCGGATTTAAAAACTAAATGATTTCTCGCAAAGTCGCGGTAGTGGAACAATATTTTTTACTGCGACGCTCCTTTGCACGATAAACATTACTTTGCAGAAATTTTTTTTCATGCCTGATGAAATTCATTACAGCGATTATTTGCAATTAGGAAGAATCCTCAACGCGCAATTTCCCGAAAGCGAAAAATTAAAACTGCCTGCGCACGATGAAATGTTGTTCATCATCATTCACCAAACATATGAGCTTTGGTTTAAGCAATTGTTGTTTGAGGTATATTCAGTTTGCGAAATAATGAAAAAACCTTCGCTCAATGATAACTCCCCGGAATTGCAAATTGTTGTTCAACGTTTATCAAGATCTGTCACTATTTTAAAATTGCTCGTGCACCAGATCGATGTGATGGAAACAATGAACCCCATGGATTTTTTAGATTTCCGAGATATGCTTCGTCCGGCATCCGGATTTCAAAGCTGGCAGTTTAAGACGCTGGAAGCTTTGCTGGGATTGAAATACGAACAGCGATACGGACAGAATTATTATGTTTCGCAACTACGAAAAGAAGAAATGGATTTGGTAAAAAAAACAGAGCAGGAAAAGTCTCTGATTGAATTAATAAATGAATGGCTTGAACGAATGCCGTTTTTCAATGAAGAAGAAAACTGGAAAAATTTT
>Ga0070731_10003920_pt1 | contig 13120 bp, 15 predicted proteins | sample Coa_R1_2_FD_66448 | JGI IMG/M metagenome (GOLD analysis project Ga0070731, IMG submission 66448) | Surface soil microbial communities from Centralia Pennsylvania, which are recovering from an underground coalmine fire - Coalmine... | ecosystem: Environmental > Terrestrial > Soil > Unclassified ... | reverse complement strand
GATCGACTCAGCTCACTTCGTCGAGCCGGCCCGTCTTGACGTCGTAGATGAACCCGCGTACGTGCTCTTTCTTCGGGATGAATGGGCTCTGCTTGATCCGAGCGATCGACTGGCGGACGTCCTCTTCGAGATTGTCAAACGTCTCGGCCGCCCACTCGGGCTTGATGCCGGTCTCGTCTTGGATCTGCCGTCGGAACTCGTCGTCGCCGAAGGTCAGCATCCCGCAGTCGGTGTGGTGGATAAGCATGATCTCCTCGGTGCCAAGAAGACGTTGCGAGATCGCGAGCGAGCGGATCTCGTCGTCGGTGACGACGCCGCCCGCGTTACGGATCACGTGGGCGTCGCCCTCCTCGAGCCCGAGCAGCCCATACGGGTTCAGCCGAGCGTCCATGCAGGCCAACACCGCCACCCGCTTAGCCGGCGGCAGCGGCAATTCGCCACGGTCGAAGCTCGCCGCGTACTGCTCGGCGTTGCGGAGGAGCTCGTCGGTCACGCTCATCGAATACCTCCCTACAGCTGGGTCGCTCACAAACCTACAAAAATGAAGCGTCTCCCATCGTGGAGGTTGGCGCGAACCTGCACCGTGCCAACCTCACCCAGCACGAACGTGGCGAGGGTGCGTGCCAGGACGAGCGGCCCTCGGCGACCCGCCGTCGATCCCTTCCTTACCATCAGCTCGCGGACTGTTGCACGATCCGTTTTCTTATTGGCCAACGGAAGCGGCTGGCGGGAAGGCGAGGCTGAGGGAGAGTCCTCCCTGGGGGAGGGGTTGGGCGCTGATGGTGGCGCCGTGCGCGGTGGCGATCGCCCGGACGATGGTGAGGCCGAGGCCGTGCCCGTTTCTATGCTGCACGCGGCGGGGGTCGAGGCGCTGGAATGGCTGGAAAAGACGCTCGATTTCGCCGGGCGGGATGATCGGTCCGCTGTTGCTCACGGTTAGGACCGCTTTCCCGTGGGCGGTGTCCGTAGAGATCTGAACGTGGCCGTCGGCGAGGTTGTGGCCGATGGCGTTGTCGAGGACGTTGGCGACGAGGCGTTCGATGAGTCTGGGGTCGCCGTCAAGTGGCGCGGGCTGAAGGACGGTCTCGATGTGCAGTCCGAATGGGTCGAGGCTGGCGCGCGCCAGGACGGACCGGCTGATGTCTGCGAGGTCGGTTCGCTCCTGCTGGTCGAGTCCGCTTTCGCTGCTGGCGAGGGTGAGGAGCGCGTCGATGAGCGTTGCTTGTTCGCGGTTGGAGGTGAGGAGTTCCTGGCCGGTTGATCGCCACACCTCCGAGGTGGAGGGGTCGCCGAGCGCCACCTGTACGAGGACGCGCTCTCGGGTGAGGGGGGTGCGGAGCTCGTGCGCGGCGTTCGCGACGAAGCGGCGTTGTGCCTCGAAGGCGGCCTCGAGGCGCGCGAAGAGGTTGTCGAGGGTGTCGCCGAGTTCTTTGAGCTCGTCGTCGGGACCGGCGAGGCTGAGGCGTTCGTGCAGGCTGGTGGAGGAGATTCTGCGGGCGGCGCGGGTGATCGTCCGGATGGGGCGCAGCATCCTGCCGGCGACGAGCCAGCCGGCGAGGACGGCGAGGACGGCGACCGCGGTAAGCGCGATTCCTGAGTCGACCAGAAGCTGGTGCGAGTCGGACGCGCGCTGCGCCGCATCGGCCGATCGTGCCTGTGCTACTTGGTGCACGGCCTGCGCGACTTGATGGGCGGCCTCAGCGAGTCGATGCTGGTCCTGGGTCAGCTGGCGCTCGTCCCGTAGCAGGAGCGGAGACACGGGGAAGGTCCGTGGTCCTGCGCTACTCGCACCTAGAGGCAAGTGGTCCAGCTGGTTCTGCTCCTGCGTGAGCTGATGCTGTGCCTGCGCCAGCTGATACAGAGCCCCTGGCAGCTGAGGCTTCGACGGGAGAGGCTTGATGGCTGGCGTGTGCGGGACCTTCGGGAGCTGTGGCGTCGATAACGCGGTCGCTCGTTCGAAGAGGACGTAGGTGGTGGCGCCTAAGGCGATGCCGGAAAGGAGGAAGAGGCCGCCGTAGAGGGCAGTGAGCCGGAGCCGGGCGGTGCGGCGCGGCAGTCGCAGCCAGGAGTGTCGTGCGGGCCGGGAATCGGACGGTCGCATCATTGTCCTCCGATGCGGTAGCCGCTTTCGCGGACCGTTTCGATCAGCGGCGGGTCACCGAGCTTGGCCCGCAGCCGGCTGATGGTCGTCTTGACGGTGGCGGTGAAGGGGTCGATGTCGTCGTCCCACACCCGTTTGATCAGCTGCTCGGCGGAGACCGGAGTGCCCTCGGCGGCGAGCAGGCACTCCAGGACGGCAAGCTCGTTGCGGCTCAGCTCCAGACGCAAGCCGGCGCGAAAGGCGACGCGCCCGACGGGATCGAGGCTGAGGTCTCCCCAGGTCAGGTCGGCGGGCGGCATGGCCGGGCGTCGAGCGACCGCTCGGATGCGGGCGATCAGCTCGGCGAACTCGAACGGCTTCGGCAGGTAATCGTCCGCGCCCAACCCGAGCCCTTCGACGCGGTCTTTGACGGAGCTGGCGGCTGTGAGCATCAGCACGCGGCTCGCCGAGCGGTCTGCGACCAGGGCTCGGCAGATCTCGTCGCCGTGGGTGCCGGGCAGGTCGCGGTCGAGCACGACCACGTCGTACTCGGTGCTCGCCAGTCGGCTGCGGGCGTCGTCGCCGTCGAGGGCGACGTCGACGGCCATCCCTACCCGGCGCAAACCGACCGCCGCCGCCTCGGCGAGCACCTCGTCGTCTTCAGCTATCAGCACTCTCACGTCTCGACCATGATCGCCAAAGCCTGCATCCGCCGGCCGACGCGGCGGCCGACCGCGCTTCTCCGTTCGGACCCGGTCACGATCGCACGTCGCAGGTGACAGCCAGGTAACAACTCTCGTCACGGGGCTGTCACCCGCCGTTTCCTACGCTGCTTCCGAATGCCGCTTCGGCGAGACATGAACATGACAGCGACCCACCGGAGATTCGGCGCGCTCGCGCTTCTGGTCGCGGCCGCCGTCGCGGTCGCCGGCTGCGGCGGTTCGAGGGCGCCGTCGGTCGCGAACATCGCAACGACGAGCCCCTCAACGACGACCACGGGGACGAGCGGCAGCAATCGTAATTCCACGACCGCGACTGGGGAGGACGCGACAGGCTTGCTGGTCGAGTGGGCCGCCTGCATGCGCAGCCACAGCGATCCCAACCAGACCGACCCGACCGTCGACAACCACTACGGGATCAACATCACCATCCCGCTCTCAGCGCCGGCGACCCTGTCCAATGAAGTCCACGGAGGCGCCGCCCCCTGCAACCAGTACCTCGCCGCCGCCAGCAACGCGCTGAAGGCCGAACACCCGGCCCCGCCTGCGCCCTCGAACGACGCCACCGGAGTGAAGTACGCCGCCTGCATGCGCGCCAACGGGGTTCCCAACTACCCCGACCCCACAGGGAACAGAACGAACCTGAACGGCATCGACATGAACAGCCCGTTCTTCATCAGGGCGAACAAGCTGTGCGGCAAACAGATCGGCGCACCGGCGTGGTGGATCAACGGCTGGGGCCCGCCGGGAAACATCTCGGTCACAAACATCCCCCCAGGTAGCCCAGGCCCGAATGGCCCGAATCGCCCGCGCAGCATCGGCGGAACCACCACCACACCGACCACGGCCCCCGGCGGGTGAGGTCGAACACCGGGGTCCTCACGCGGCCGGTGACAACGGTGGTTGCGCTCGCCGGGCTCGCCTCTCTAGTTCTACTCGCCTCCGCCTGCGGGGGCTCGGCAAGCCCGAGAGTGGCGGCGATCGGCACGACGACGCAGAGTGGATCCGGTCAGCGCGCGTCGCTGGGTGGCGGCTCGCCGACCGCAAGCAGCGGCGGAACATCAGGTAGAGCGGCCGCGCCGTCCGGGAACGCCGCAGGCCGAGCACCGTACGCGCTCGTGCGCGGCAGTGTCTCGCAGGCGACGAGATTCGCCGCCTGCGTCCGATCGCACGGCGAGCCGAACTTCCCCGATCCGAACGCGCAGGGGCAGTTCTCGATGTCCGGGGTCACAGCCAGCGGTATCGATCCTCGCTCGCCGCAGCTCGGGCGGGCCGTGCAGGCCTGCGAGAAAGATTTGCCTCTGAGCGGGCCCGCTGCCCTCAGCCCGGCGGAACAGGCGCAAGCGAGCCAGCAAGCGCTTGCGTTCTCGACCTGCGTGCGCTCACACGGCCTACCGAACTTCCCTGACCCTCCGCCCGGCGGCCAGGCGATCCGGATCCTCCCCGGCAGCGGTATCGATCCGCAGTCACCGCAGTACCAGACGGCGACGACGGCCTGTCGGAACTACCTCGGCAAAGGTTCCAAATTCGGCCCAACTGCAGGTCCATGAGCGCCTATGAGTTCATCGACCCGTTAGGAGCGGGCTCGATGGCCGCCGGAACCCCGGCGCTGACGCACACCGCGAGCTCTCGTCCACCCGTGCCTCAGTCTCGGGCCGATCTCGAATCCACTTTTCGTGGCCTACATCGCCCACGAACTCCGCACGCCTCTCGCGACCCCGCGCGCGCTGCTCGAGCTCGCGCTCGCCGACCCCGACGCAGACGCAGACGCAGAACCTTGGCAAGAGAGTGGAAGCGACGTTCTCGACGCCTGCAAGGAGCGGGTTTTCGGGCCAGGATGCCGCTGAGCAAGCCTCTTTCATGGAATTGCAGTCAGTAGACGAAACGGCCCGCAAGGCTTTTTAACGGATCGACAAACTGAGGGTCACGCAACGCGTCTGACCGATATGAGACGCGCCGAGAGCAAAACGATCGACCCCCTCTCTATGAAGAAGGGTCGCGGGTCAACTGTTTGTGCGGGGCATCGCCCAGTCAGGGCGGGCGGCGGCGTGCTCGGCGAGGTGGGTCTCGAGTCGCCAGAGGTAGCCGAGGTGCTGTCTGCGTGTCCTGGATGCAGGCGAGCAGCTGCGCGCGGCCGTCGAGGTCGCGGAGGTGCGGTGGCGGTACGGGCCGACCGTTTGCGAGCGCGTAGCCGAGGGCGACGAGCCGGTCATCGGTTTCGAGTTCGACTCGCGAACCGCCGAGGATTACGCCAAAGGCTGACCCCAAGAGGCGGAAGCCGCGTGGGAGTCGCCGTGCGTTGCCGCCTCCTGGCTTCGTTGTCGGGGCCGTCGTAGGCTCCGTGTGTGAGTCTCACGGATCGCGGCTCGGTACGACTCGCGGAACTCGTTGCTGCGTTGTCGCTGGGTGTCGACCTCGGGTTCGATCAACCGATGGAGCATGTGCTGCGGCAGTGCAGAATTGCGCTGCGACTCGCTGATCAGATCGAGCTCGGAGACGATGAACGCGCCGTCGTCTACTACACCGCGTTGCTGGTCAACGTCGGCTGCCATTCCGACGCGCACGAGCAGGCGAAGTGGTTCGGCGACGATATCGCGTTGAAATCGGGCAAGTACGAGAACTGGGATCGGCCGCTGCGTGCGGCGTCCGCAGCCCTCCGCCTGATCGGCAGCGGCAACCCGCCGCTCCATCGCTTCCGGGTCGGGTTGGAGTTCGCCCTCTCCGGCCGCAGGGACTTCGATGGCATGATCGCGCAGCACGCCGCGCTCGCCGAAAGGCTCGCTGCCGAGCTCGGGCTCTCCGAGGCAGTGCAGCAAGCAGTCGGCGCCTCGTACGAGCAATGGGACGGCAAGGGCTGGCCGGGCGAGCTGGCCGGCGAAGCGGTGCCGCTCGCGGCACGGCTGGCCCAGCTCGCCGAGTTCGTCGAGGTAGCGCACCGGCTGGGCGGCGTCGCCGCGGCGGCCGCCGTCGCAACCCGCCGGGCGGGGTCGCAGTTCGACCCTGCTCTCGCAGCGATCATCGAGACCCGCGCGGGCGCGATCTTCGACGGCCTCGACGAGACGTCGGCGTGGGATGCGGTGATCGAGGCAGAGCCTGCGCTGCGCATCCGTCTGACCGGCGACGAGTTCGACCGCGCACTCGTCGCGGTCGCGGACTTCGTCGACCTCAAGTCGCCGTACACGCTCGGCCATGCGCGCGCTGTCTCGGACCTGGCGGCCGAAACCGGAGCTCAGCTCGGTCTGCCCCAAGATGACCTGGAGACGCTCCGTCGCGCCGGGCTCGTCCACGACCTCGGCCGCCTTGGCGTGTCCAACGCGATCTGGGACAAGCGCGGTCCGCTCGGCGCAGGCGAGTGGGAGCGCGTCCGCCTGCACCCCTATCTCACGGAGCGGATGCTGCACCAGTCGGCGTCGCTCGCGGCGCTCGCTGAGATCGCCGTGCAGCATCGCGAGCGGCTGGACGGGTCGGGGTATCCGCGCGGCCTCTCCGGCGGCGGGATCTCGCGTCCGGCGCGCATCCTCGGAGCCGTCGACGCGTACCGGTCGATGTGCGAGCCGCGTCCCTACCGGCCCGCGTTGACCTCAGACGAGGCAGCCGCCGAGCTTCGCGCCGAGGTGCGAGCAAGCCGGCTGGATGCAGACGTCGTCGACGCCGTGCTCCTAGCCGCCGGGCACCGAGTGCCGCGCAGGAGCGAGCGGCCGTCCGGGCTCACCGCCCGTGAGGTGGACGTCCTCCGCCTGCTCGCACGCGGCCTCTCGAACAAGGACATCGCGAAGGAGCTCGTCATCACGCCGAAGACGGCGCGCAACCACATCGAGCACATCTACAGGAAGATCGGCGCCTCGAGCCGCGTGAGCGCGAGCCTTTTCGCCATGCGGCACGGCCTTCTCGGCTGAGCGCCCGAAGATGAGGCAATCGCCCCATGCGCTTCCATCGGGCGCCACCCACCATTCACTTCACACGATCCCCGACGAGAAGAGGCGACGATGAGTCTTCGCAGCAGGTTCTTCGCACTGACCTACGACCGCTCGATCGCAAAGGTCGAAAAGGCGGGGCTCCGTGCGCTTCGCGAGAGTCTGCTCGCGGATGTGGCGGGCCGGGTGCTCGAGGTCGGCGGCGGCACCGGAGCCAATCTCCCCTACTACGGCTCGACCGTCGAGTCGCTCGTCATCACCGAGCCCGAGCCACCGATGCTGCGAAGGCTCGAGCGCCGAGCCGGCGAGCAGACACGGCCGGTGACGGTTCTCCGCGCCCCGGCCGAGGACCTTCCCTTCGACGACGACAGCTTCGACGCCGCCGTCTCTACGCTCGTGCTCTGCGGCGTCAGCGATCAGCCGCGCGCCCTGCGCGAGCTCCGGCGCGTGCTTCGTCCCGGCGGTCGACTCATCTTCATCGAGCACGTGCGCGCTGACGAGCCCCGACTCGCCCGGCTGCAGGACCGGATGAACGGCCTGAATCGCTTCATGGTCGGCTGCGAGTGCAACCGCGCGACCCTCGACACCATTCGCGCCGCGGGGTTCGAGGTGGAAACTCTCGAGCGCACGACGCTGCCCAAGGCGCCGCGATTCGTGCGACCGCTGATCGCGGGGGTCGCGACCGCCTAGTCGTAGACGAATTGCGCGTGTGGCGCGTGCCAGTTCCAGCAATCGCGTCGTTGCTTGTGGGGTGCGCAATTCGGTTCTGAGGCTGCTGGTCGCGCGTGCCGCGTACAGTCGGGGTCCCGTCCCCGCTGACCATGCTCGCCGCCAGCTCACTTGCCACCGTTGGCGCAGTCAGCGTGCTTGCGCTGAGCGCACCAGTGCATGTCACGGTTACGGCTGCGACGCACACGCCAAAGATCAATGCCCGCTGGAACTACACGGTCAAGGAGACGGCTGCGGGCAAACCGGCCAGCGGCAAGACCACGGTCCAGATCGTCGATCCGATCGGCGGCGTAGTTCGGGGCCAACAGTGAGGACATCATGGCGATCTCGCACGGGATCATTCGCATGGCTCGCCTCGGCCACGCCTCCGTCGCGATCACCCTCGACACCTACTCGCACGTCCTCCCCTCACTGCAACAGCAAGCCGCCGACGCCTTCGACGAACTGTTCCCCGCCGAACAGCAAATCAGCGACGCCGCATGACACGCCGTCCGCAACGGCCGCCCGAAGCGGAAACGAATACCGAGGCGGGGCCAGGCTCGACGCCGCCTGCACGTTCAATCCGTGCGGCGAGCTGGACGGCGCTGAGCGGCCCTCTGCGAAGGCGCCGGCGTGCACCGACATCGACCGCGTGTAGACGAGCTATCGCTCCCGGTCGATCACGATAGATTCCCTGTCCGTCGATCCGGGGCAGCACTGAGTGATGAAGCAGGTTGTGGTCGTCTTCGAAATTGCGCGAGGGATCCGAGCCGGAAGCCGAGGCGCTTGCCGCTGCCTCCCCGCCTTTCGACCCCGAGGACGCCGGGTTCAAGCGGCTCGCCGTCTACGTCAGTCACCACCAGGTGATCTTCGTGCTCGAGGGGGATGACCCGGAGTGGCGTGAGGACGACCTTGTCAGCGACTTCCTGCAGCCCGCGCTTCGTCAGAGAATCGACGAATGGCGGAAGTTGGCCGACGTGCGAACCTGGCCCGCACACCCGATCTTCTTCTGGGAGGCGCAGCCATAGCAATCGGCCACACTGAGCTCATCGCGGCTCGGTTCGATGTCGTGCGAATACGCCGAACGGCGGCGATGTCGACGGGATCCTCTACCGTCCAAGAGCTCGGCAAACGAAGGGAGAGCTACGTGTCGACAACCGGCGAACCGATCAGCTTCGAGCGCAACATCAAGCCGCTGTTTCGCGAGACGGACCGTGAATCGATGATGTCCCACTTCGACCTCTGGTCGCACGACGACGTCGCCCGTGACAGCGACGCGATCCTGGCCCGCCTCCGTGACGGGTCGATGCCGTGCGACGGTGCCTGGCCGGAGGATCGAGTCGCTCGCTTCGAGGACTGGGTTGCTGCAGGAAAACCCGTGTGAAGACGTGGCGCCCGGGCCGGCTCGTCAGCGAGCAGCCGGGTGGGGCGGCGCCGACGAGATTGCGCGCGGCGGCCCGTGTCGCCAAAGGGCAGGAAACGGCGATTCGGCCTCCTCCGCGCCGGCCGGCTCACCAGCCTCCGCTGCGGCGTAAGCTCGCGGCATGGTGCGGGGGGCGAGCCGGCCGCGGCGGTCGAGGTCGATCGAGTCGTATCTCTGGGAGACGCGCGCGCTCGCAGCCGCGGCGCTGCTCGCGCTCGCGGCCGGCGTCGTCTCCGATGCGGTCGACGAACGTTTTTGGGCTCGGCACGCGCTCGACGCAGGCCTGGCCTCGAGCGCCATCGTCGTCGCCTTGACGGTCGCGGTCGTCAACGAGGCGGCCGAGCGACGCCGCCGCAGGCGCTGGACCGTGCTCGCCCAGTACGTGATGCTCCAGCTCGTCCGCGATGCGCGCCTGGTCTGGACAGGGGTCGCGGAGCTTGCAGGTCTCATGCCGGTCGGTGGCGATCGCGCGGCGTCCGTCGCGGTCGGCTCGAAGGTGGTCCAAAACACGCTGCAGCTCTCTGCGGCGTTGCGGGCCGTGCTCGAGGACGCAGAACGCCGCCGGTTGCTGCACGATGAGATCGCTCGCTTCGTGCGACACGACGACGAGGTCCTCGGTCGCTGGGCGGGGATCATGCTCAACGCCGATATGTACGCCGAGGTGATCGACCGGCATGTCGAGCTGGCGAGCGACCTCGCGTGGGTCGGGAGCCTGCTCGACAATCTCGACCCGCCCGACGACCACGCGCGTCGGCGCAAGGCCCGCAGCCATCCCGCTCTTCAGATCGAGGGAACGATCAACGACGAGCAGCTGGTCAACCGGATCGTGGCGATCACCCAGCTCGCCGAGCGGCTCGACCGGGGAACGCTGGAGCTCGCCCTCCGCCTCGTGCCGGTCGACTGGTGGGCGGCGCGACTCGGAGCCGACGCGCTCGGCGACGGCGGCGACGCCCATTCCCGCGCGGCCGCCGTCGCCGCACAGTCCCGCGACCGCACACTGGCTTGAACGACCCACGGTCGCTCGCCTTTGCGAGACTCTCAGGCGCCGAAGAACATCAGGTCCAAGGCAGTTCTGCGACAGAAAGGGAGTCCCAATGAGTTCGCGCAAGCCGCATCGTGCCCTGGGCGTGCTCGCCGCGCTCGCGGCGGCCGTGTCGTTGACCGCGGCCGGCACCGCAAGCGCGCACTGAACGCCCGAGAGGCGCCGTCAGCGCTCGCCGCCGTCGGCGACGACCCGCTCGTCGGGCGTCGCCGCGGCGGCCACGCTCATCGCCGCGGCGGGTGTCGCCGTCTCCGCGGGCGGCGCGAGCGCTCGCGGAGCCGCGACTGCCGAGTCCCCGGACACGGAGTCCTTGAACTCGCGCATCCCGGACCCGAGCGAGCGGCCGATCTCCGGCAGCCGCTTGGCGCCGAACAGAAGGAGCGCGATCAGAAGCAAGAGAACAATGTGGGTAGGGCTCGTCCAGCCGGTCATTGCAGTACCTCCTCGTTCGAACTGTGTGGCGCCTACCAGCCGCGATCCGCGATCTCCCGCCTTGTTCGCACGAAGTCGGGAACCGGTTCGGTAGGAGCCGCACCTTGGCGGCCGTCTCGAGCGGGAGCTCGCTCCACCGCGCCCGGTCGACGACCGCCACTATGTGAAAGCCCCTAAGGCTCGCGGGCGGATTCGACGATGAGGTTGCAATGCCTGAGCCGGCTGCCGTAGGCGGGGAGGTGGGCGCGATCCGCGCGGGAACGTGGCCCGTTGCCTCGCCTCGCAAGCTGATGTGGATCGGGGTCGCGGCGGTGGCATTTGCGTTCGCCCTTGTGCTCCTGCCGGGGCCGCGGCGCGCTCCGGTCGAGGTTGCGGCCGCGGCGGCCCTCGCGCTCGTCGTCGTCGGCCTGGCGGCACTGTCGCGATCCGCGCCTCTCGCGGCGCGGCTCGGGATGCCGCTCGTCTACGTCGCCTTCGTCGCGGTGCTCGTCGACAGCGGCGGCGGTACGAGCTCCGGCTGGGGCGGCTTGCTCCTGCTGCCGCTGCTCTGGCTCGCGGTCTCCGGGTCTCGGCGGGAGCTGCTGGTCGGGTTCGTCGCCGTCCTCGCTGCACGTGTGATTCCCGTCCTGGTCGTCGGTGCGCCCGAGTATCCGTCCTCGAGCTGGCGGACGGCGCTTGTCTTGGCGGCGGTCGCCGCGATTGCCTGCTTCACGATCCAGCGCCTCGTCGGTGACGCGCGCGTGCGGACTGCGGAACTGCTGAGTCGTGCGTCTGAGCTTGAACAGGCCACCCATAAACTCGCCGCCCAGAACGAGGATCTGCGCGAACTCGACCGGCTGAAAGACGAGTTCGTCGCGCTCGTCTCGCACGAGTTGCGTACGCCGCTGACCTCGATCACGGGCTATCTCGAGATGCTCGTCGAGGACGAGCGCGACGCACTGAGCCCGAGCCAGCAACGGTTCGTCGCAACCGCGAGCCGCAATGCCCAACGCCTCACCACACTCGTGAACGACCTTCTGTTCCTCGTCCAGCTCGACTCCGGGCGAATCGATCTCAACCGCGTCGAAACCGACCTCAACGAGCTCCTGCTCGAAGCCGCCGAGGCGGCGACCCCCGCCGCCACCGGCAAGCAGATCGAGCTACGGCTGCGAGCCGACCAGCTCGAGCCGACCGTCTGCGACCGGACGCGAATCGCGCAGCTGATCGACAACCTCGTCACCAACGCGATCAAGTTCACCCCAAATGGCGGGCGCGTCGAGATCACCGCCAAACAAGAGGCCGACACGATCGCCATCAGCGTCAGCGACACCGGAATCGGCATCCCGGCCGACGAACTGGCACTGCTCTTCGACCGCTTCTACCGCGCCTCAACCGCGACCAAGAACATGATCCCCGGGACAGGTCTCGGCCTCACGATCTCACGAGCGATCGCAGAAGCACACAACGGCAGGATCACCGTCCAAAGCACACCGGCGCGAGGAACGACATTCCAGCTGCTCCTCCCTGCCAAGCGGCCCGCTCTCGCCCGTCGCTCGACTGGCAGCAGCCGCAACCACGCCCTGGTCGGCCGTTCGGAGCAACACAAGACGTCGCGCGCGTGAATGCCTGTTCGCTGCCAGGCCGCAGCGGAAGGGCCGCCTGGCGGCGGCCCTTCCGCGAACAACGTCTTCGTCGTTTCGGTTACGGCAGCGCGTAGGCGCTGATGTCCGGGCCCGCGGTCGAGAAGTTCGTGAACGAGACGATGTACTCCTTGCCGCCGTCGGAGTAGAGCGTGATCCGGGGGACAGTGGCAACGGCCTGGCCGTTCACGAGCACCGGGAACTGCCAGACCATCGAGCCCGTGCCCGCGTCGTACGCCTGCACCATCCCGACTCCGTTCGGATACTGCGGCGTCGCCACGATCCGCCCGATCAACGCGAGACCGCTCGCGGTCGCCGTGACCGGGCTTGCGCAGCCCGTCGCGTTCCCACGCGCGATGCCGCCGGTCGAGACCTCGTCGTGCTTCCAGACGATCTTGTTCGTCGCCGGATTGAACGCGACGAGGCGGGCGATCGAGAGCGAGTTCGGCGCCGTCGAATTCCGCAGCTGGACGATCGCGCCGGCGTTGCTGACGACCGGATGCTGGTCGACTGCAGGCGGCGACTCGTAGCCCGCCTCCTGCTGGTTCGCGCAGACGATCTCGAGCCCGGTCTGCGGATTCCAAGCCGGATCCGGCCATTCGACACCGCCGCCGGACGTCGGTGCGATCACGACGTACTGCTGGTCGGTGTACGTCGGGAACGGCGACGTCGCGACGAGATACGGCTTCCCGTCCGGAGCCACGATCCCCGAGTAGTCCGACAAGTCGTACGGAGTGTGCGGCACGAGCTCGTCGCCGACCGGGATCGGCTGCGTCGGGTACGTGTGGTCGGCTGCGTTCTGCGGGACCGGCGTCTCCACCACGCCGAGGACCGGCTTGCCCGTCGCAGCATCGAGAACGTAGTTGTAGGCGTCCTTGTTGATGTGGTCGACGATGTCCATCTTCTTACCGCCCAGCGTGATCGTCTCGACGAGCGGCGTCTGCATGCCGTCGTAGTCCCAGATGTCGTGGTGGACCTCCTGGTAGAACCAGGCGAACTTGCCGGTCAACGCGTTGAAGGCGTAGACGCCGTCGGTGCCGGCCTCGGCGCCCGGGCCGTTGATCAACCCGTTAAACGGCAGCGGCTGGCCGACGCCGAAGTAGACGAGGCCGTTGGTCGGATCGACGGAGGGCATGTCCCAGACCGCGCCGCCGCCGTAGTACCAGCGATTCGCCGGCCAGGT
>Ga0070731_10003919_pt1 | contig 13120 bp, 13 predicted proteins | sample Coa_R1_2_FD_66448 | JGI IMG/M metagenome (GOLD analysis project Ga0070731, IMG submission 66448) | Surface soil microbial communities from Centralia Pennsylvania, which are recovering from an underground coalmine fire - Coalmine... | ecosystem: Environmental > Terrestrial > Soil > Unclassified ... | reverse complement strand
GACGACCTCCTCGACCGTGCCGGTGAGCGGCGGAGCCTCGTCCCGCCCGGTGCTCTCCCTCAACTGTGCCAGGCGGTCGTTCGCCTCGGCGTGATCGCGGCCGACGACGCAGCCGATCATCATCGAGAACCGCAGAGGCTTGCGTCCCGCGTCCCGGGCTGCGCCGTCGAGGATGCGCCTGCGCTCGCGCGCCTCGTCGAGGGTCGGAAAGACGGTGTTGTACTCGTCTGCGTGTGCGATCGCGGCGCGGACGGTACGAGGCTTCGCGGATCCGCCGACGATGATCGGCGGCCGTGGCCGCTGGAACGGCTTCGGCCAGATGTCGTCGTCCGCCGTCCATTGCCGGGTGATCACGTCGAGTTGCCGGTCGAGCTCGTCGAGGCGATCTTTCGCCGTGCCGAAGCGAAAGGCATACCGCTCGTGCTCCCACTCGTACCAGCCTGCGCCGATGCCGAGCTCGATGCGGCCGTTCGACACGTGGTCGGCGGTGACGACGCACTTCGCCAGCACGGACGCGGGGCGGAACGTCACCGGTGAGACGAGCGTGCCGAGCCGGATCGTGTCCGTCTGCGTGCCGAGCGCGGTGAGCGTGGCCCAGGCGTCGAGAGCACCGGAGGGGTGCCCCCGCACGATCGAGCCGTAGTGGTCCGAGCGGAAGAGGCTCTCGAGCCCCGCCGCCTCGGCCGCACGTGCGAGCGCGACCCATTGGGGCCACTCGATGCCCTCCTGTCCCTCGAGCATGAGCCCGATGAGCATCAGGCAGGCGTGACGTACGCGGCGGTGAGTCCGCCGTCGACGAGGAAGGTCGCGCCGGTCACGTACGACGACTCGTCCGAGGCGAGGAACAGCGCGCCGTTGACGACCTCGCGCGGCTTGGCGAGGCGGCCGGTCGGCCAATGCACGCGCCGGCGTTCGAGCGCGGCGGGGTCGTCGCCGTAGATGGACAGCAGCAGTGGTGTCTCGACGGGGCCCGGGCAGAGTGCGTTGACCCTGACGTTGTCTCTCGCGAACTGGACGGCGAGCTCTCTCGTCATGGAGAGCACGGCGCCCTTCGACGCGGTGTACGAGATCTGGCTCGTTGCGGCACCGAGGATCGCGACGAAGCTTGCGACGTTGATGACGGAGCCGCCGCCTCGCTCGAGCAGGTGGGGGATGCCGTGCTTGCAGCAGAGGAAGACGCCGCGGGTGTTGACGGCCTGCACGCGGTCCCATGCCTCGACGCTCGTGTCCAGCACCGAGGCGTCGTCGGCCGGCGAGATGCCGGCGTTGTTGTAGAGGACGTCGATGCCACCGTAGCGGTCCTTGGTCGCCTGCATCATCGCGGCGACGCTCTGCTCGTCGGCCACGTCGACCCGGTGCGCGAAGGCGTCGCGTGCCTGCTCGGCTGTTTCCTCGGCCGCGGTCGAGTCGACGTCGGCGACGCAGACGCTTGCGCCCTCCTCGCTGAAGAGGAGCGCCGCTTCGCGGCCCATGCCCCCGCCGGCGCCCGTGATCACGCAGACCTTGCCGTCGAGGCGGCCCATGCTCAGCCCTCCGTGGAGTAGAAGACGTTCTTGATCTCGGTGTAGCCCTCGAGCGCGTGCATGCCCAGCTCGCGGCCGAACCCGGACTGCTTGAAGCCGCCGAAGGGAGTGTGCACGCGGACCGAGCTGTTCGAGTTGATGCTCAGCACGCCGGTGTCGAGCGCCCGCGCGACGCGCAGGGCCTTCGCGCCGTCGCCCGTCCAGATCGAGCCGGAAAGGCCGTACGGCGTGTCGTTCGCGATGCGAATCGCGTCGGCTTCGTCGTCGAAGGGAATGAGCGCCGCGACAGGCCCGAAGACCTCCTCGCGCGCGACGCGGTCGTCGTTGGTCGCCTCGACGAGCGTGCACGGGAACCAGAAGCCCTTGCTGTTCGGGGCCTCGCCTCTGAAGAGGGGCTCGGTCTCGACGAAGCTCGCGACGGTCTCCCTGTGTTGTCGCGAGACGAGCGGGCCCATCTCGGTGTCGTCCTTGCTCGGATCACCGACCTTGAGCTGTCTGGTCGCGTCGATCAGCAGCTGCGTGAACCGGTCGTAGGCGCTGCGCTCGACCAGGATGCGCGAGCGCGCGCAGCAGTCCTGTCCCGCGTTGTCGAACACCGCGTATGGTGCGGCGGCGGCGGCTCGCTCGAGGTCGGCGTCGGCGAAGATCACGTTGGCCGACTTGCCGCCGAGCTCCAGCGTGACGCGCTTGATCGTGGCGGCGGCGCCCTTCATCACCTCGCGGCCAACCTCGGTTGAGCCGGTGAAGCCGATCTTGGCCACGTCGGGGTGCTCGATCAGGCGCCGGCCGACGACGGAGCCCTTGCCGGCGAGGACGTTGAGCACGCCTTCCGGGATGTCGGCGTCCCGGGCGATCTCGGCGAGCTTGAGCGCGGAGAGCGGGGTCAGCTCTGCGGGCTTCAGGACGACGGTGTTGCCGGCGGCGAGCGCCGGTCCGATCTTCCAGCTCGCGATGTTGAGCGGGAAGTTCCACGGGACGATGAGGCCGACGACGCCGAGGGGTTCGCGGAAGGTCATGTCGACGCCGCCGGCCACGGGAATCGTCTCGCCGTGGTGCTTGTCGATCGCGCCGGCGTAGAAGTGGAAGACGTCGGCGACCATGCCGACCTCACCGCGCGCGCCGCTGATCGGCTTGCCGACGTTGCGGGATTCGATGCGCGCGAGTTCCTCGCCGTGCTCTTCGACCAGCGTTGCGAGGCGCCGGAGGAGGCGCGCGCGGTCCCGGGGTGCGACGGCCCGCCAGGCCGGGAAGGCCCGCCTGGCGCTCTCGACGGCCGCGTCCGTCTCCTCGACTCCGGCGGAGTCGAGAGTCGCGATCGTCTCTTCGGTCGCCGGGTCGACGACGGTGATGCTCAAAGGCCCCTCACCCCGCCGATTCAACCACGCGCGGGTTCCTCACCGTCGTTTGGCGAGAGGCCGTGGCGCCTCAGGGCGAGTCGTTCCTGGACGAGGGTGCGGTAGGCCGCCCGTGCCTTCGCGGGTCTCGTGTCGAGTAGCTCGAGTAGCTCGGACGGACGGTGGAACGGCCGCGGGTGCTCGAGCCCGACCGTCGCCCGGTAGCCACACCATTCGCCCCGCTCGGGTGGGAGCGTCCGGCTCGATGCAACAGGATTGAGATCGACGTAGCAGCACGCGATCACGAGGTCTGCGTCGCTCACCAGCTGTCGGGCGAAGAACGCGTGGCGGACCAGATGGCCCTGGCCGGTTTCTCCCGTCTGCAGGTGAAACCAGCGCGAGTAGCCGCCGTGGAGCTCGCGCATTCCCTCTGACAGCCCGCCGGCCGAGAGCCGGAGGACGAAGTGGTGATGGTTGTGCCGCAGCACCCAGGCGATCGTCGTCCAGGCGTACTTGTGGGCCACCCGCGCGTACATCTGAAGGAACCGTTCGGACGCCTGTGGAGTCGGAAAGAGAACGCGACCGTATGAGCCTCGGGAGCTGACGTGGTAGCAGCCTTGCGGGTCGATGGGGGGCCGTGGCGGCATGCGTCGACCGTACGCCGCCCAACCTTCGCCCACATCGTCTGTGGACGACTTGTTCCACTTTCGTTACGTCGTTTGGCGAAGAGACACGTCCGCCCGCGCCCCGGCCGCCTCGGCTACGAGGGCTTCGAAGAGCGCGCGGTCTTCGCCTTCCTCGGGGTGCCAGAGGACGCCGAGGGCGAAGCGGCGGACGGGATCCTCGAGCGCCTCGAGCGTGCCGTCGGGCGCACGCGCGGACTCGACGAGCCCCGAGCCGAGCTCGCCGTAGCCCTGATGGTGATGCGAGCGCACCTCGGTCTCCGCGCCGACGATCGACGCCAGACGGGTCCCGGGCACGACGGCGACGGGATGCTCGGAAAACGTCCCCGGTATCTCCCGGTGCTGCTCGTGCCCGACGATGTCCGGGAGGTGCTGCACGATCCCGCCGCCCCGCGCGACGTTCAACACCTGCGAGCCGCGGCAGATCGCCAGCAGCGGCAGGTCGGCCTCCAGCGCCGCCCGCATCAGCTCCAGCTCGAACTCGTCGCGCTCCCGAACCACGCCGAGAGTCTCCGCATGCGACTCGGCGCCGTACAACGACGGGTCGAGATCCGAGCCGCCGGAGAACACCAGCCCGTCGACGCACGACACCACGTCCGCGACCGGCGCGCCCGGCGGCACCAGAACGGGAACCCCACCTGCCGCCGCGACCGCCCGCACGTACGACGCGGGCACGAGCGCCGCCTCCATGTCCCACGCACCCCACGCCGCGCGCGTGAGGTACGTCGTGATCCCGATGACCGGACGCTCAGCCACGCTCGAAGAACCGCTCACGCTCGTAGCAGGTGACGACGCGGTCGAAGAGCTCCTGCTCCGTCCGCGCGTAGTTCAGATAGTGGTCGACGACGTCGTCGCCGAACGCCGCGCGCGCGACCGTGCCACCCTCCAAGGAGGCGATCGCCTCCCGCAGCGTCGACGGAAAGCGATCCGCATCCGAGACGTACGCGTTCCCCTCCAGGGGCGGCGGCAGCTCGAGCGAGCCCTCGACCCCGTGCAACCCTGCGGCGATCAGCGCCGCGAAGGCGAGATACGGATTGACGTCGCCCCCGGGAATACGCGTCTCGACCCGCATCGCAGAGCCCGCACCCACGATCCGGAACCCGCACGTCCGGTTGTCGCGACCCCACGCCAGCGTCGTCGGCGCCCACGATCCCGCCGCGAAGCGCTTGTACGAGTTGACGTTCGGCGCGAAGAACACCGCGAACTCGCGGCCGCACGCGATCTGACCTGCGAGATACGACCGGAAGACATCCGTCTCCCCGGCGAAGGCGCTTTCACCACCGCGCCACAGGGACGAGTGGATGTGGCAGGACGATCCGATCCACGTGTGATCCGGCTTCGCCATGAACGTGATGGAGCAGCCGTTGAGATACGCGATCTCCTTCGCGCCGTTCTTGTAGACGGAGTGGTTGTCCGCCATCGTCAAGGCGTCCGCGTAGCGGAAGTTGACCTCCTGCTGGCCGGGCCACGCCTCGCCCTTCGACGTCTCGACCGAAATGCCGCAGGCGTGCATGCCGTTGCGGATCTGGCGCAGCAGCGGCTCGTCGAAGGACGTGGCGAGGATGTGGTAGTCGAGGATGTACGGCACCGACGGCGTCAGACCGCGGTAGTGCTGCTCGTACGCCTGCTGATACGTCTCGCGGAGCAAGTAGAACTCGAGCTCCGACCCGACCATCACCTCGAAGCCGAGCGCGCGGGCGCGTTCGACCTGCGCGCGCAACACCTGGCGAGGCGAAGGGCGCACCGGCGAGCCGTCGCCCCACGCGACGTCGCACAACACCAACGCCGTCGCCTCCAGCCACGGGATCCGCCGGAGGGTCGACAGGTCCGGGACGAGCTCGAAGTCGCCGTAGCCGCGCTCCCACGAGGCGATCTCGTATCCGGGAACCGGATCCATCTCCATGTCGAGCGCGAGGAGGTAGTTGCAGCCTTCGGTGCCGTGGCCGTGCTCGATCTGGTCGAGGAAGAAGTCGCGGTGCAGGCGTTTTCCGAGCAGCCGTCCCTGCATGTCGGTGAACGCCATGATCACGGTGTCGATCGTCGGATCGGCCCGCAGGTCGTCGAGCGTCAGCACGCTTTGCCCTCCTTCGTGGAGGGAGCCGGCGTGCCGGCTCCCTCCGATCCGATAGCCAGCTCGATCCTACGCCGGGCCGGGCGTCGGAGCGGCGTGCGAGCCGTGCTCGTACTGCGACTCGATCCGCGCCAGCTCCTCCTCGGTGCCCTGCGCGACCGGCCCCTCGAACCAGCGGTGCGCCGAGAGGACCCACCAGCCGCCGACGAGGAGCAGCGTCCCGCCGACGGCGATGATCGCGTAGTTCACGTCGAGCCAGGTGAAGCCCGAGTTCCACGGGATGCCGCCGGGAAGCTCCGGGAGGATGAAGAGGATCGAGATGAACGCGACCCAGAGACAGGCGACGGTCCCGATCCACTTGTAGTGACGTCCGAGGTTCCACTCGCCCGGCTCCCACGCGTCGCCGAGGCGAAGCCGCAGGTAGATCGGGATCGCATAGGCGATGTACAGCCCGATCGTGGCGATCGACGTCACGGCGGCGTACGCGACGTACCCGTTCGTCCCGAAGTACGCCGGGAACGCGCAGAGGAACGCGAGCACTGCGATCGCGCCGACGGCCATGTACGGGACGCGTTCGCGGTTCAGCTGACGCCACAGCTGATGGCCCGGAGTCGCCCTGTCACGCGAGAACGCGTACAGCATCCGCGACGCCGACGTGATCGACGACATGCCGCAGTACAGCTGCGCCATGACGGTGATGAACAGCATCACCTCCGCGGTGTGCGTCCCGAGCGCGTCGAGGTACACCTTCTTCACCGCGAACGTGCCGGCGGCGGCCGTGTCCTTGACGCTTCCCTGGATCGCGAACGTCACGCCGAGCGCGAGGATGTAGCCGAAGACGGCCGAGACGACGATCGACATGATCACGCCGCGCGCCGCCGAGCGCGACGCGTTCTGCGTCTCCTCGCTCATGTGCGCCGACGCGTCGTAGCCGGTGTACGTGTACTGCGCCTGCAGCAGGCCGAGCAGCAAGACGAACCAGAGCCACGAGTGCGAGAAGCCGCTGTTGTTGAGCGTGTGACCGAACACCGTCGAGAACGACTGGTGGTGCGTCGGCTTGATCAACAGGAACCCGACGACGAGCACCACGCCGATCACATGCCACCACACGGACACGTCGTTCAGAAGCGCGACGAGCCGGATGCTGAAGATGTTCATCAGCGCATGCAGCGCGAGGATGCATGCGTAGACGTAGATGATCTCGTGTGACGTTCCCTTGAACGTCCCGCCCCAGAGGAGCTGCAGCAGCGCGTCGGCGAAGAGCGCGGCGCCATAGTCGATGCCCGCGGTGATCGCGATCTGGCCGATCAGGTTGAACCAGCCGGTGAACCAGCCCCAGGCGGGACCACCCATCTTCGACGCCCAGTAATAGAGACCGCCGGCCGTCGGGTACTTCGAGGCGATCTCGGCCATGCCGAGCCCGACGATGATCACGAACCCCGAGACCAGCGGCCAGCCGTACGCCTCTTCGATCGGCCCGCCGTAGTTGAGGCCGAAGTAATAGAGCGTCAGCGTTCCCGAGAGGATCGAGATGATCGTGAACGAGATCGCGAAGTTCGAAAACCCACTCATCCTGCGCGACAGCTCCTGGGCGTACCCGAGCGCGTGCAGCATGCGCCTGTCCTTGTCGTGCGCGTGATCGTCCACATGGCCTCCTAGCCAGGGGGTTGGTGCGGCGATTCTCCGCCACCAGCCGGTCGGCGTCTAGCGTTCGCGCATGCGCCGGTTCCGTTACGTCGTCTGCGACGTCTTCACGGACGTGCCCCTGACCGGCAACCAGCTGGCCGTCTTCACCGACGCCCGCGACCTCGACCCCGCCACGATGCAGGATCTCGCGCGCGAGATGAGCTTCTCGGAGACGGCCTTCGTCCTGCCGCCGACGGTCGAGGACGCCGACGTCCGGATCAGGATCTTCACCCCCGCCCAGGAGCTGCCGTTCGCCGGGCATCCGACGCTGGGATCGGCATTCGTGCTCGGTGCGCCGCTCCAGAAGATCGTCATCCGGCTCGAGACCGGCGCCGGGGTCGTGCCGGTCGAGCTTCGCCGCGAGGGCCCGAAGATCGTGTTCGGCTGGATGGATCAGCCCGTGCCGCCCTGGGAAGCGGCTGCGAATGCCGAGCAGATCCTCGCCGCTGTGGGAGTCGAGTCGTCCGGGCTACCCGTCGAGGAGTACGAGCTCGGGCCCGGCCACGTCTTCATCGAGCTCGGATCGCCCGAGGAGGTCGCTCGACTCGAGCCGAACTTCATCGCGCTCGCGAAGGCGACGCCGGCGGGCGTCAACTGCTTCGCCCGCGACGGGGGCCGCTGGAAGACGCGCGTTTTCGTTCCGGGCGGCGGTGTCCCCGAGGACCCGGCCACCGGCTCGGCCGCCGGGCCGCTCGCCGTCCACCTCGCACGTCACGGCCGGATCGCGTTCGGCGACGAGATCGAGATCACGCAGGGCGTCGAGCTGCGACGCCCGTCGACGCTTTACGCGGTCGCGGAAGGCTCCGCGGAGCACCTCGAGCGTGTGCGCGTCGGGGGCGGCGCGGTGACGGTCGCCCGCGGCGAGTTCACGCTTCCCTGAGCGCGACCGCGCTGATCTCCGGAAGTTCGAGGGCCAGCGCACTCCAGAAGACGCCGCCGTTCCGGGACACGTAGAGGCGGTTCCGCGCGGCATAGAGAACGACGTCCGGGTCGTCGCCCAACGCCACCCCCACACCGGCAGGAAGGCCCCGGCCCGACTCGCGCCACGTGATACCGGCGTCGTGCGAGACGAGGAGCGGCGGCTTCGCGTCCACCACTGCGACCACGGTCGAGCCCGACGCCGTCGCGGCGACGACGCGCGGCAGTGCGAGCACCGGCGCGAGGTCAGGTTCGACCGGCCCGGCCCACGGCTCGACCTCTTCCGTCTCGAGGTCGACTGCGAACGCGCCGGAGGCTGTCGCGACGAGAGCGATCATCGCGTGAGCAGCGACGCGACGACGGCCGTGGCGCGCCGTGCGGCGCCGGCCGGGCCGAAGCCGATGTCGCGGGCGGCGACGTAGGCGGTCATGAACGCGTCGCCGGCGCCCGTGGGATCGCCGGGCAGGTTGTGCGCGGGGATCTCCTCGCGCCGACCACCGAGATACAGCGTCGAGCCGCGCCCACCGTGTGTGACGAGGATCTCGCGCACCGGCAGTGCCGTCACGTCGCCGATCACGGCCGCCTCTTCGTCGGCGAGCTTCAGCACCCACACGTGGCGAAGGAGCTCCGGGTCGAAGTCGGCATCCAGCCGGAGCGGCCCGACCTCGGGGGCTCTCACGAGCCCCTGGCCGTCGAGCGAGAGCCGGCAGCGGTGTCCGATCGCGGCCAGCGTCTCCGGCGTGAAGTCCGACCGTGCGAGCGGTGCGACGTGCACCCAGCGGACCGCCGGCGGAAGCCGGGGCAGGTCACCCGGGCGCCAGATGTCGCCGACCGACTCGACGCGCATCTCGCGGCGGTCGCCGTCGTACGCGATCGAGAAGGTCGCGGTCGACGCGCCCGAGACGTAACGCACGGGTGTGCCGAAGCGGACGAGCGACGGGACGAGCGTCTCGCGGTCCCGCACGGCGCAGCGGGTGACGATCCGCGCAGGTACGCGCAGTCGCTGGAGTGCACGGGCGCCGTGGTACGGGCCTCCGCCGGCACGCGGCGGCTGACCCGGCATGAGGTCGACCGAGAGGTTTCCGAGCAGCGCGATCACGCGCGGGTATGTAACTAGCCGAAGCGGGGCGCTGCGGGCTCTTCGAGCTGCGCGAGCCGAACGGCCCCGGTCAGCGCGACTTCCAGGTGCCGCTGCTGAACCTCGAGCGCCCAGGCGGCGAGCTCGGCGACCCCGGGCGCGCGAGCCTGCACCGCCAGCGCCGCGACGGCGGCCCAGGTCGTCACCTCGCCCGCCTCGCCCATCGCGAGGAAGCTCCACGCCGACAGCGGATCGGTGCCGGCCTTGAACCAGGCGCCGGCCAGGTCTGCCGCGCGCCCCGCGATCGTGTTCGCGTGCGCGAGCATCTCGGCGGCGACCGGCTCGCCGATCTCCCGCTCGGCGTTGAGGCACCGGGCGCGCGTCTCCTCCGCCTCCCGCCGCATCGCGCGGACATCTCCCCGCAGTACGACATCGTCCACCCGCGGCTCGACGAGCCTCGTCACGTCCGCGGCCGCGATCGCCAGGCCGTGCGCCTCGGCGAGCTTCTGCTGCAAGACCGTGAGCACTTCGCTCATCGCGATCCCGCCGCCGCGACGGCGGCTTCCTGTTCGGCTTGCTTGCGGTCACGCTCGATCACCTCGCCGCGCTGCAGCTCGATGCACACGCGGTACGCGATGCCGCCGACGATCGCCGGAAAGATCCAGATGGCGCCGCGGTAGAACCAGATCTGCGCCGTGTAGGAGATGTCGAAGAAGACGTCCACGCGGTCGGCCGCGCCGGCGAAGAAGATGAGGACGACCCAGGTCAACATGCCCATGCCGATGGCGGTTCGCCATGGTGCGTCGCGCGGCCGGTCCAGGACGTTGTGATAGCCGAAGTCGCCGGTGACCCGCCGTTCGACGAGCGGCCACGACGCGAGGAACCCGAACACGATTCCCGGGAAGAGAACTCCTCCCCAGAAGGGGTTCGGCACGAGTGTGTAGCCGTCGACGACGAGATCCCACCCGGGCATGATCCGCAGGGCTCCGATCAGCCAGCCGAGGTACCAGTCCGGCTGGGCGCCGTTCGTCGAGGAATAGGTGTGGTAGGGCCCCCAGAGCCAGATCGGGTTGATCTGCGCGAGCCCGCCGAGCAGGAACAACACTCCGCAGACGGCCATGAACAAGCCGAGCGAGCGCGGTGCCTGTCCCGGGAAGAGCGGAACCCCGACGAGCTTGCGGTCGGTCTCTCGACGGGTGCTCTTGAACTGCGTGTGGTGGTTCAGGGCGACCAGGCCGAGGTGGGCCGTGAGCAGCACTGCGAGCAACGCCGGTATCAGGAAGACGTGGGCGATGTACATCCGCCCGAAGAACGGCTGCGCACCGGGAAACGGCCCGTCCCAGATGAGCGTGGCGAGGTTCGCGCCGACGAAAGGGATCGAGAGCGCGACTCCATAGCCGATGGCAAGGCCCATTCCGGAAAGCAGGTCGTCGACGAGCGAGTAACCGATGTAGCCCTCGAGCAGCGCTACGACGAGGATCGAGAGCCCGATCCAGTAGGTGACCTCTCGTGGTTTGCGGTAGGCGCCGGTGAAGAAGATGCGGAGGACGTGCAGCACGATCGCAGCGATGAAGACGTCGGCCGCCCAGTGGTGTGTCTGGCGGATGAGCAGGCCGGCCTTCACCGTGGTCGAGATGTAGACGACGGACCGGTACGCCTGGCTCATCTCCTGCCCGCGGAGCGGTGCGTACGGACCGTGGTAGACGACCTGGTGGGTGCTGTCCGTGTAGAAGAGCGCGAGGTACGTACCCGTCGCCACCAGGACGACGAATGCGTAGAGGGCCACCTCGCCGAGGAGGAACGACCAGTGGTCCGGGAACAGGTAGCGGAGGGTCTTCCGAAGCAGCGGTGCCGTCCCGGACCGCTGATCCAGGAAGCGGACGAGCTTCCGGATCACGCCGGCCGCGCCTTTCGCATCCTCACGCCCCACCAGGACGGCCCGACCGCCTCGTCGAACGTCCCCTTCGCCCGGAGAAACCCCGACGCGTCCGCAGTGATAGGCAGCATCGGCAGCTTGCGGCCGGCGGGCCCGAACAGCACTGTGCCGCCGTCCGCCGGGTCGAACGTCGAGTAATGGCACGGGCAAACCAGCGCGGGCTTCGGCTCGTCCGGCTGGAAGAGCGGCGTGCGATACAGAGAGATGGCACACCCGGCGTGGGTGCAGATCTTCGAGTACGCGACGATTCCGTCGGCGTCGTAGCCGGCATTTTCGGCGGGGAGGTGGAGCTCCGAGACCGGAAGGCGCACCAGCACCACCGGCGACGAGACGTTTTCTTTGTCGGCGCCTTCCGGGAACGCGGTGTAGAAGTCGTCGGGCTCGATGTCGGAGGCACGCCAGGGTCTCCCGTTCTCGTCCACCAGTCGCCGGCCGCGCCGCCACGTCGTGGCGTAGAACGGGTTCATGTCGATCACCGGACCGAGTGAGGCTGCAGGCACGACGAGCGCTGTCCCGAGTGCAGCCCCGGCGACGCCGAACGAGGCCTTCAGCAGCCGCTTGCGGGTGATCCGGCTGCCGCTGTCGGCGACGATCTGCGCGATCGTCTCCTGCTCGGTCTCGTGTTCCGGTACCGGGTAGTCCTCTTCTATCTCCTCGGTGACGATCAGCTGCTTGCCGACGAGGATCAACGCCGCTGCGAGGCAGAGGAAGGCGAGCCCGAGCGCGCCACCCATGAGCTGGGTCTGGTTCGGCAGCCGGTCGAGTGCGTAGAAGGCGATGAACGCAGCGGCAAAGAGGCCCGTTGCGAGCAGTAGAGCGACGACCGCGAGCTCGGTGCGAGGCTGCTCGCGGCCACGAGGCACGATCGGCTCGCGGTCGCCCTGCAGCTTCGGCCGCCTGCGTCCGACGGCGAGGAGGGCGGCCGCCACCACGATGTCTCTTGGACGTGCCATCAGGTTGCCTTGAGCCGCTTCCCGATGACCATGCAAACGGCGACGAGTGCAGCGGCCGCGATGAACCACGTCACCAGGCCCTCCGGCACCGGCCCGAGGTGGCCGAGCGCCCAGCCGCCTCGGTCGTCCGGGTGCTTCGCGTATTGGACGTAGGCGATGATCGAGTCGAGCTGACGGTTTGAGATCGCCTTCGTCGTGAACCGAGGCATCACGTACGGCCCGATGCGCACGGCCTCTGCAATCTGCGTCGCGCTGTCGTCCTCGAGGGGCGGCGGCACGGCGCCGGTGACGTAGCCGCCCTCCGCGGCGATCTGGTGGCATCCCGCACAGTGGTCCGTGAACAGGTGGAGCCCCTGCGCGAGGTTCCCGCGTTGGGGCTGCGGTGTCGGGATCGACGGTCCCTTGCCGAGCGAGGCGACGTAGGCGATCAGGGCTTCGATTTGGCGGTCGCTCAGCTGGACGCGACTTCGGCGGGGCTGGAGCCCGACGTGCTGGAGCGGCATGTAGCCGGTGCGAAGATAGAAGTCCGCGGCGAGCGCACCGACCCCTTGGAGGGAGGGACCGAGTCCTTTCAGGACTCCCTGCTCGCGCAAAGGTCCAGCCCCGATGGTGCGTGACGTGGGCCCAACGCCGCTGCCGTTGGCGCCGTGGCACGAGAGGCAGTCGCGGCCGAACAGGGTCTTGCCCTCCTGGATCAAGCCGCGATTCGCGGCGGCTGCACTCGAAGTCGCCGCGAGCGCGAGCGCGGCGGCCAGGAGGAGGGTGCGTCTCACCCGAGGACTCCCGCGGCCTGCCGGCAGGCGACATCACTCAGTTGAGCCGCCAGGTCCAGCACGACGATCGTGAAGAAGAAGAGGTTCGCGGTCGCCGCCGTGATCGCGAAGAAACGGACGCGGCCGTCGGGCGGGTCTCCTTCGTAGTCCCTCCCGCGGGTCCCG
>Ga0070731_10003918_pt1 | contig 13123 bp, 9 predicted proteins | sample Coa_R1_2_FD_66448 | JGI IMG/M metagenome (GOLD analysis project Ga0070731, IMG submission 66448) | Surface soil microbial communities from Centralia Pennsylvania, which are recovering from an underground coalmine fire - Coalmine... | ecosystem: Environmental > Terrestrial > Soil > Unclassified ... | reverse complement strand
TCTCCGCGGTGAACCAGAACGACGAGCCGGTCCTCGTCATGGTGCCGGCGAACGCGCCGGGCGTCGAGATCTGGAACGACTGGGACGGTTTCGGCCAGCGCCTCACCGGCACCGACACGACGACCTTCACCGACGTGGAGGTCACCGCGGCGGACGTGACACCGGCCGGCGTGAAGGGCGGCCATCACGGCGCCGGCTTCCATCAGATGGTTCTCGTGGCGGTGCTCGCGGGAATCGGCCGCGCGGCTCGCGACGACCTCGTGGCGGATGTGCAGCGGCGCAAGCGGATCTACTACACCGGCACCGGCGATATTCCCCGCCGCGACCCGATCATCCAGGAATCCGTCGGCGCCATCGAGGCTCGCGTGACGGGCTGCGTCGCGCTCGCGGACCACGCGGCCGTCGCGCTGCAGGACGCTTGGGACCTCTGGGCCGCCGGCGCCGACTTCGCGACCGTCGACCGAGCCTTCATCGAGGCCGAGATCGTGATCGGCGCGGCGCAGGTCGTGCTGTCGCGCGAGGTCGTCGATATCGCGGGGCGGCTGTTCGACGGGCTGGGCGCCTCGTCCACGCTGCAATCGCGGAATCTCGACCGCCACTGGCGCAACGCCCGCACCGTCGCATCGCACAATTCTGCCCTGTTCAAGGCGCGCGTGGTCGGCGACTACGTGCTCAACGGCACGCCGCCGGCGCTCTTCCGTGTCGGACACGACGTCGGCGAGAGGGCCTCAGCTTCCAGCTGAGCGGTGTTGCGCGGCCTTGCCCGTCCTGCTTCGTCAAGGCGGCCTGCGACAATATAAGATCCAATCCGATAATATCTTGACTCCCTGAGATGTAGGGCTGAGGCTCGATTGCGGGCTGTAGCGGACGTGCTGAACTGGCCACGGCGGCGACCCTCACCGTCACCCCCTCATGATCTGACAACATAGCAACCATTCATCTGCTATATTGACCTACTGAGCCAGTAGGGATAAAGATCCGGGTGCTTGCTCCTCTGTGACAGAGGACGGGCGCCGGCGAAGACGGGTCGTCCCTGTCTTCGCCGGCCGGGATCGCGGACAGCAGAGGGTTTTGTCGTGACGGCCACCTATGCCTCTGTTTCGACGAAGCTGCCGGCGGCGCGCCGGCTTCCGGCGGCTGGACGCTGGTCGGAGCCGCCCTCGTCGCGGCTTGCCAGCCTCGTCGTCGTCGCCGTGTTTCATGCCGTACTGATTGCCGCGCTGGTGAACGCGCTCGCGTACCGAACCGTGCCGCAGGCTCTCGATCCGCTGAAGGTTCGGGTGTTCGACGAGGTCAAGGCGCGGCAGGACGACGTCAAGCCGCCGCCGCCCAAGCTCGATCTGCCGCCGCCGGCCTTCGTGCCCCTGCCGGAGGTGGCGGTGGCCGTCACGCCGACGACGACCGCGATCGCCGCGGTGACGGCGAACCGGCCGGCGCCGCCGGCCCCTTCGCCTGTAGCCGCGGTCCGCGTGCCGCCTGCGCTCGATTCCGAGCACAGCAGCGACCCGGCTTACCCCCCGATTTCGCGCCGCATGTCCGAGGAGGGGCTCGTGCAGCTGCTCGTTCTCGTCGGGCCGGACGGCGCGGTCATGGATGTGAAGGTCGAGAGAACCTCCGGCTACATCCGCCTCGACCAAGCCGCTGTGGAGGGCGCGAGAACGCGCTGCCGCTTCAAGCCGGGCTCGGTCGACGGCAAGCCGGAATCCATGTGGTACCGCTATCGCTATGAATTCAAGCTGACGTAGCTTCTCGAGTATTTGGATGGCGAAGATAGTGCTGGTCTGATTCAGAGTATTTTCGAGGAAATCTGTCTCACGAGCCGAGTACTGTGTTGTTCTTACATTGGGGGATTAACGTTGCAATACGCAAAACGAGCACCGAAGCACCTGTCTTTCTTGGGAATTGCGGCGCTGGTCTGCGGTGGCGGAGCGGCCGAGGCGCAGCAGGCGGCGGAACCGCCGCCCCCGCCGCCGGAGGCGCCCGCCCCGGAGAGCGGAACGGAGGTGAAGACGGTGGTGGTCAAGGAGAGCAAGACCCAGGCGACGAACGAGGCGACTGCCGAGGATCTGAGCCTCGTGCCCGGCGCCACCAGCCTGATCACCGCCGATCAGGTGGACAACCAGCACCTGACCACCATGGGCGACCTCCTGGACTTCCAGCCGGGTGTCTTCGTGCAGAGCGCCGGCAATAGCGGCGCGCCGAAGATCTCCATCCGCGGCTCGGGCATCAATGACGGCCACCTCTATTTCCGCACCGGCATCCAGTACCTGTTCGACGGTTTGCCGATCACCGGTCCGTCGGGCACGCCGTTCGAGCTGTGGAATCCGCAGGATCTTGCCAGCACCGAGGTCTTCCGCGGCGCCGACGGGCTGCAATCGGGCGCCGAGGAGCTGGGCGGCGCGATCAACTTCACCACCCACACCGGCCGCGACGCCTATGAATTCGAGGGCCGGTTCGATGCCGGCAGCTACGGGTTCTTCGGCGGCGAGCTGAGCTCGGGCCAGGTCATCGGCCCGTGGGACTACTATGTCTCGGTCTCCAGCTTCGGCGCCGACAACTTCACGCCGAACAGCGCCTCCAAGGCGTTCCGCGTCACCGCCAATCTCGGCTACGAGATCACGCCGAGCATCACCACGCGGATCTATTTCCGCTACGCCTACGCCTACGAGCAGGAGCTCTGGGGCATCTCCAAGGCGCAGGTCGCGGCGGACCCGTCGGTGGCGCATCCGCTCGACCCGGCCGAGCTGCTGAACGCGGTCGACAGCAGCCGCCGGGACAATCCGAGCACGTTCTGGCTCGCCGACAAGACGACCTTCAAGCTCGACGACGGCTCCGACCTGTGGGTCGGCTTCGACTACAATCACTATCCGATCCGCGGGCCGGGCGCGATCTTCGGCAGCACCGACTGGGAATTCGACGATGTCAGCGCGGTCGTCAACTACAAGCGCAGCGACACGCTCTTCGGCCTCGACAGCATCACCACCGTCAATCTTCTGGGCACGTATACGCCCAACTCGCAGGTCAAGGCCTATCCCGCAAACGGCACGCTGGCGCTGGCCTGGACGAATCTCGCGGCGCGCACCAGCTTCACCGGTTCGGCCGACGCCAACCTGACCCTCAGCAACGAACTGCAGGTGGCGCCCGATCTGTGGCTCACCAACGCGATCGCCGGAATCTACACCCGCCGGGTCAACGACTTCTCGAAGTACCCCATCCCCGGCGAGCTGCCGCAGCAGGACAAGGGCAGCGCCGACTACCAGGGACGGGTCGGTGCCCGTTACGATTTCTCGCCGACGAGCCAGGTCTTCGCCGCGATCAGCCGCTCCGTGCAGCCGGAGCGCGCCTTCGATCCCGTGCAGTTCGGCGGCGGCTACGTCACGGTCGGCCAGCTCAAGAACCAGACCGCGACCAGCTACGAGATCGGCGCCCGGGGCTCCTGGAGCATCTTCGACGGCAGCATCAGCCTCTACCATACCGATGTCGAGAACGAGCTGCTCGCCGTCAAGGTGCATCCGACGGACATCCAGGCGACCTACTTCAACGCCTCGCCGACCACCCACCAGGGTGTCGAGATCGGGCTCGACACGACGCTCTGGCAGGACAGCCCCGGCTCTGCGACGGAAGCGCCGCACCGCGTCGTGCTCCGCCAGAACTTCACCTACAACGACTTCTACTACGACCACGACCCGACCTTCGGCCACAATACCCTGCCGGGCGTGCCGCCGCTGTACTACCAGGCCGAGCTGATCTACCAGCACCCGTCAGGGTTCTATGCCGGCGTCAACACCGAGTACTCTTCCGAATACTACGTCGACTACGCCAACAGCTATTCCAACAGCGAATACGCGCTGCTCGGCGCCAAGTTCGGCTACGCGCCGCCGGACGGGCATTGGGACGGCTATCTCCAGTTCAAGAACCTGACCGACGTGCATTACGCCTCGAGCGTCCTCACCCAATACAACAACCACGGGCAGGACAGCATCCTCACTTTCTACCCCGGAGACGGATTTAGCGTCTTCGGCGGCATCTCCTTCCATTACTAGGAGGAAAAGACGGTGAGGCCCCGCCTGTCGAGCCGCCCTGAGGGTGCCCCTTCCCACGCGGCGTCGGGAGAAGGGTGGGGAACGGAGCGCCGCCGGCGTGGCCGGCTCGCCCGCTTCTTCGGGGAGTTCGACGGGGACAGGGGGCCGGGGCAGTCCGCCGCGCGGTCCTGGGCCCTTCTCGCCTTCTTCACGCTGCTCTGGCTATTCTGCTATGTCGACGTATTCATCATCGGCGCGCTCCTGACGCCGATCAAAGCCGATCTGCGTCTCACCGACCAGCAGCTGGGGCAGCTCCACGCCGCGACCATCGTCGCCTACGTCGCGATCGTGCCGCTCGCCGGCTATCTCGGCGACCGGCTCGCCCGCAAATGGATCATCTTCGCGTCGATCCTGCTGCTGAGCGCGGCCTCGATCGGCAGCGGATTCGCCGGCGGGTTCACGGCCCTGCTTGCCTGGCGTGCGCTGGCCGGGGTCGGCGACGGCGCCTTCGCGACGCTGTCGCAGACCTGGATCGCCGATGTCTTCGGGCCGAAGCACCGCGCCTTCGCCTTCGCGGTCATCATGAGCACGGGCCAGTTCGCCGCCACGGTGGCCTATGCGCTCGGCGGCGCGGTCGCGGCCCAGGCGAGCTGGCACGAGGCGTTCGTCATCGCCGCGCTGCCGGCGCTGGTCCTCGGGCTGGCCGTCGGCCTGCTCCGCGAGCCGCGGCGCACGGAAGCCGACGGCAGCGCCCTCGGCGGCATCCCGAAGCCGACGGCGGCCGAGATCGGGGACCTTCTCAAAACCCGGAACTACCAACTCTACCTGGCCGCCTACGTCTTCCGCTTGGTCGCCATCGGCGGCTGGTTCTTCTGGTCGGCGGTGCTCCTGCAGCGGCGCTTCGGGATCTCGAACCAGGAGGCGGTGACCTTCATCGGTTCCACCTATCTCCTCACCGGAGCGCCCGGCATCTTCCTCTCCGGCCTCGTCGCCGGGCATCTGGCGCGGCGCGTCAAGGGCGCCTTCACCTACTGGCTGGTCGCCGGCGACGTGCTGGCGGGCACCACCGTCTCGGTCATCCTGCTCGGACGCCACGGGCTTGCGGCGACGGAAGGGCTGCTCCTCGTCCAGACCTTCTTCGCCGGGTTCACCTGGGGCGTGATCGCGACGCTGCTCTTCGAGATCGTGCCGGCCCGGGTTCGCAACACCGCCGTCTCGCTGGCCATGGTGGCGCAGAATCTCGGCAGCGCCTTCCTCGCCTCCGTGCTGATCGGCGCGGCGTCCGACCGGTTCGGGATCGGCCAGGCGCTGCTTGTGATCCCGGCGGGCTATTTCATCGCCGGCGCGTTTGCGACTGCCCTGCTGATCCGGCAGGTGCGGGAATCGGCGCTGGGCGAGCCGCTTGCGGCACCGCTGCCGGAGCGCGCCTGACCATGGCCGATCTGTCCCTCGACGCCGAACGCTGGCTCGCCGTGGCCGCCGGGCTGGCGGACGAGTTCGCCGCCACCGCCCGTGATCGCGACCTCAACCGTGTGTGGGCGACGCACGAGATCACCCGGTTCAAGGAGTCGGGGCTGCTCAACCTCTCCGTGCCGAAGGATTTCGGCGGTGCGGGGCTCAAATGGGAGACGCTCGCCCGCCTCGTCCGCGAAATCTCGCGCGGCGACGCCTCGCTCGGGATGCTGCTCGGCATCCACTTCATCGCAACGACCTCGCTGTGGATCCACGGGCTCCACGGCTCGGCCGAGCGCCTTCTCGCCGACACGGTGCGGGAGAACTGGTTCCTCGGCGTCGTCTACAACCCGCTGGATCCCACGCTCGAGGTCGCGCTTGCCGGCGACAAGGCGGTGCTGAACGGCCGCAAGACCTTCTGCACCGGCGCGCCGCTCGCCGACCGCATCCTGGTGATGGCGAACCGGGCCGACACCAAGGCACCGGTCAACCTCGTCGTCACGCCCGGCCTGCCGGGACTCACGATCCTGTCGGATTGGGACGCGATCGGCATGCGTGTCGCCGACAGCAGCAGCATCTTGTTCGAGGAGGTGACGGTCGGACGGGACGCGTTCGTGAGCCCGATCGACGGCATCGGCGAGTACAGGCCGTGGGAAGCCCTGTTCGGGCTGATGGTCTGGCTATTCTACACGAACTACTACGTGGGCGCCGCGCGCGGCGCCTTCGAGTTCGCGCGCAACTATACGCTTACGCGGACGCGGCCCTGGATCAGTTCGGGCGTCGAGAAGGCATCGCAGGATCCCTACATCCTCGAGCTCTACGGCCAGGTCTATATCGAGCTGGCCGGCGCCGAGCTGTTGGTCGACCGCGCCGGCGCGGTGATCGAGGCCGCCATTCCGAAGGGACCTGCGCTCACCGAGGCGGAGCGCGGCGAGGCCGCGATCGCTCTGTTCACGGGGCGGGTCGCGGCAGCCCGTGCGGCTCTCGATGCGACCAGCCGCTTGTTCGAGGCGATGGGCGCCCGCGCGGCAACCCGAGGCATCGGCTTCGACCGCTTCTGGCGGGACATCCGCACCCACACCCTTCACCACCCGCTCGCCTACAAGACCAGGGAGGTCGGCGACTATGCCCTCAACGGCGCCTATCCGAACTACAAGCTCGGCTACGCCTGATCCCGCTGGGGCTCCGGTGTTCATCGACATCCTCTGGTCGCTGTGGTGCGACCCGTCCGAGCCGCCGGCGCGGCCTTCCGGCCATGCCGTCCCCGTCCGCTTCCCCGCCGCGAAGGAGTTCCGGTCATGAGCACGCTGCGAACGGGCCCGCGCTTCGGCGTCTGGTCCATGAATCCCGGTACCTGGGCTTCGTCCAGGCATCCGGACGATCCGTTCGACGCCTCGTGGAAGCGGGTCCGCGCACAGATTCTGCGCGCGGAGCAGCTCGGTTACGACGCGACGCTGATCGCCCAGCACACCCTCGCCCCCAAGGGCGACGACACCCCCTATCTCGATGCCTGGAGCTCGGCGGCCGCGCTGGCTGCGCTCACCTCGCGCATCGAGATCATCACGGCGATCAAGCCGCCGCTCTGCCATCCCGTGGTGCTGGCCAAGCAGGCGCTCGGCATCGAGGAAATCAGCGGCGGGCGGTTCGCCATCAACATCGTCAACGGCTGGTTCAAGCCGGAGCTGGAGAAGACCGGCATCGGCCTCCGCGAGCACGACGAGCGCTATGTCTACGGCACCGAATGGCTGAGCGTGGTGCGCTCGCTCTTCGAGAATCGCAGGACCACCTTTCACGGCAAATATTTCCATCTCGACGATGTCGGGCTGAGCCCGCGCTCCGGAACGCGCAAGCGGCCGACGATCTATGTCGGCGGGGAGTCGGACCCCGCCCGCGATCTCGCGGCCGCGCTGGGCGATGTCTGGTTCATCAACGGCCAGCCGATCGACGAGGTGCGCCGCCTGATCGCCTCGGTGCGGGAGCGGCCGCGCACCGACGCGCCGATCCGCTTCGGCCTCTCCGCCTACGTCATCGCCCGGCCCAGCGAGGGCGAGGCCCAGGAAGAGCTGCGCGTCGCCTGGGAGCGCGCCAATCGCGAGCGGGGCGAACTCGCGGATCTCTATGCCAAGGTCGATCCCAAGGCCGTGATGTTCCACACCGCGGTGAAGTTCCCGCATATCGGGACCAACGGCGGCACCGCCGCCGGCCTCGTCGGCAGCTACGAGCAGGTCGCGGAGCGGATCGCCGCCTTTCATGAGATCGGCGTCGATCTCTTCATGCTGCAGTTCCAGCCCTTCGAAGCGGAGATGGAGCGGTTCGCCCGCGAGCTGTTTCCGCGCGTTCGCGGCGAGACCCTGCTCGCCGGCGCCGCTTGACGTTCAACCCGATTACCCCCCGGAGCGAAAGGCAACCGACCATGACCATCGACACCATCTGGTACACGCGCTGCCCGGTGCCGACCGCCTTCGCGGTCGCCCTCAGGCTCGGCTGGCTCGACGCGGAGTTCGCGCGCGACGGCATCGCCTTCCGCTCGCTCGCGGCATCCCGCGACGCTTCCGTCCGCCAGTCGCATTTCGAGCACACCCAGGCGAACTCGGTACGCCACGGCGGCGTCATCCCGCCGCTTCTGACCCGCGCCCGCGGGCGCGACCTCCGCGTCGTCGGGCTCTCGGTCTCGGGCTCGAAGCAGCGCGTGCTGGCGCTGCCCGGCAGCAGCATCCGCACGGCCGAGGATCTGAAGGGCAGGCGCCTGTCCATCCCGCGCCGGGTCAACGATCCGATCGATTTCTGGCGGGCCACCGTGCTGCGCGGGTTCGACCTTGTGCTGACAGCGGCGGGGCTGTCGCTGGCCGACACGAAGCTCGTCGACCTGCCGGTCGCGCGGACCTTCGTCGATGAAACGACCGCGGGCACCGGCCGCCAGGACGCACTCTGGGACGCCACGGCCATGCTGGGCTTCCAGCGCGACGAGCTGGCGGCGCTCCTGCGCGGCGAGGTCGACGCGATCCTGACCCAGGGCGCCACCAGCGTGACGCTCCGGGGCGTGCTGGGCGCCACCGTCGTGGCCGAGGTCGACGAGACCGGCGATCCCTCGACCTACGTCAACAACCAGCCCTTCCCGCTCACTGTCAGCGGCGCGCTCGCGGAGGAGCGCACGGATCTCGCGGCGCGGCTGGTGGCGCGGGTGCGCGAGGCAGCCGACTGGGCCCGCGATCACGAGGTCGAGACCAAGCGGATCATCGCCGCCGAGACCGGCCTGCCGGAATCGCTCGTCGATGAGGCCTACGGGCCGGCGGTCCACCGCCAGCTCGATATCGATCTGTCGCCGCAGCGGCTGGCCGCTTTCCGCACGCTCCACGACGATCTGCTGGCACGCGGCTTCCTCGACCGGCCGGTGGATCTCGACGCCTTCATCGATCGCCGGCCGCTCGCCGCGGCAGCCGATTTCGCCCGCCGCGCCGCATGAGCCGGGCCAGTTCTCAGGAGACCGACATGTCCATCGACACGATCTGGTACACACGTTGCCCGGTGCCGACCGCCTTCGCGATTGCGGTCAAGCTCGGCTGGCTCGACGAGGAGTTCGAGCGGGACGGCATCGTCTTCCGCTCGCTGGCCTCGTCGCTCGACCCGGTGGTCCGGCAGTCGCATTTTGCCCACACGCAGCCGAATTCGACTCGCCACGGCGGCGCCATCCCGCCGCTGGTCACGCGCTCGAGAGGCCGCGACCTCCGCCTCGTCGGCCTGTCCGTCACGTCGTGGCGGCAGCAGGTGCTGGCCCTTCCCGGCAGCGGCATCAAGGGCGCCGCCGATCTGAAGGGCAGGCGCCTGTCCATCCCGCGCCGGGTCAACGATCCCATCGACTTCTGGCGGGCGACCGTCCTGCGCGGGTTCGACCTTGTGCTGAGCCAAGCGGGGCTCACCTTCGACGATGTCGTGCCGGTCGATTTCCAGATCCAGCGGCGCTTCATCGACGATGCCACCGCGACCACCGACCGTTCCGAGATCCTGTGGAACGCCGGCTTCATGCTCGGATACCAGCGGGACGAGGCGGCGGCGCTGCTGCGCGGCGATGTCGACGCGATCTTCACGCAGGGCGGCGGCGGGGTCACCGTGCTGGGCTATACCGGCGCGCGGGTCGTGGCGGAGGTCGACGATTCCGGCGACGACCTCGCCAGCTTTGTCAACAACCAGCCCTTCACCCTGACCGTCAGCGGCGCGCTCGCCGACGTGCGGCCGGACATCCCGGCGCGCCTCGTGGCCCGGGTTCGCGAGGCGGCCGGCTGGGCCCATGATAACGAGCGCGAGGCCAAGCGCATCATCGCCGCCGAGACCGGCCTGCCGGAGCAGTTCGTCGACCATGCCTATGGGCCGAAGGTCCATCAGCAGCTCGACATCGATCTGACGCCGCGCCGGGTCGCCGCCCTTCAGACCCTGCACGACGATCTGCTGTCGCGCGACTTCCTCGCGCGGCCGCTCGATCTCGATGCCTTCATCGACCGCCGTCCGCTTGCCGGGGCGTCCGACTTCGCCCGCCGCGCCGCCTGAGACGCGGCTTGAGGATCCAGAGGAGACCGACATGACCATCGACACGATCTGGTACACGCGCTGCCCTGTCCCGACCGCCTTCTCGGTGGCCGTGCGCCTCGGCTGGCTCGACGAGGAATTCGGCCGCGACGGCATCGCCTTCCGCTCGCTCGCCTCGTCGGACGACCGCACCGTCCGGCAGTCGCATTTCGACCACACCCAGGCGAACTCCATCCGCCATGGCGGGGCCATCCCGCCGCTCGTCACACGCTCGCGCGGCCGCGAGCTCAAGATCGTCGCGCTGTCGCGCAGCTGGGTACGTCAGGTCGTGCTGGCGCTGCCGGGCAGCGGCATTTCGGACGCGCGCGGACTGGCCGGCAAGCGCGTCGCCATCCCGTGCCGGGCCAACGACTCGATCGATTTCTGGCGGGCCTCCGTCCTGCGCGGCTTCGAGCTGGTGTTGAAAACGGCGGGCCTGACACTCGACGATGTCGTCCAGGTCGACCTGCCCATCGGGCGCACCTTCGTCGACGACACGAGCCAGGCGAGCGGCGGCTCGGCCAGCCTGTGGGACGCGAGATCGGCCTTCGGCTTCCATCGCGACACGATCGCCGCCCTGGTTCGCGGCGAGGTCGACGCGATCTATGTGGGCGGCGGCGGGGGCGTGCTCGCGCAATCCTTCCTCGGCGCGCGGATCGTCGCAACGGTGCCGCACACGGACGATCCGTCGGGCTGGGTCAACAACCAGCCTTACCCCCTGACGGTGAGTGGCAGCCTGGCCGGCGAACGGTCGGATCTGACGGTTCGCCTCGTCGCCCGTCTGCGTCAGGCAGCGGAGTGGGCGCGCGAGAACGAGCGCGAGACCAAGCGCATCATCGCCGCCGAGACCGGCCTGCCCGAGGAGCTGGTCGACGTGGCGTACGGGCCGAAGGTCCACGAGGAACTCGGCATCGACCTCTCGCCGGCGAACATCGCTGCGCTGCGCACCATCCACGACCATCTGCACGACCACGGCTTCCTGTCGAAGCCGGTCGATCTCGACGAGTTCATCGACGGGCGGCCGCTCGCCCGCTCGGCGGACTTCGCCGGACGGCCGGCGGCCAAGCTGGTCGCGGCGGAGTAGCGGGAATGGCGGCCTTGGCCTTCGCCCCGTCGCTCTCTCCGGAGACGCCGGTTCTGCGTGACGACGCCGAGGCCCTGGAAGCAGCCGAGGCGCTTGCCGCCTGGCTGCTCACCGGTGCGTCCGAACGCGACCGGCTCGGGACGGTTCCCTACGAGGCCTTGAGGCGGCTCGCCGCCTCGGGCCTGCTCGGGATCACCGTCCCGAAGAGCCATGGCGGGGCGCGGGTGACCGCCGAGACGGTCGTCCGCGTCTTCGCGATCCTGGCGGCGGCGGATCCGGCGATCGCCCAGGTGCCGCAGAACCATTTCTGCTTCGTCGAATCGATCGTGGTCGACGGCACCGGCCCGCAGAAGGATTTCTTCTTTCCGAAATTCCTGATGGGCGCGCGGCTGGGCAACGCGCTCTCCGAGCGCGGCACGAAGGGCGTGCTCAATTTCGAGACCAGGCTGCAGCGCGGCGCCGATGGCGTGCTCCGCCTCAACGGCACGAAATACTACTGCACCGGCGCGCTCACGGCGGACTTCATCCCGGCCTTCGCCATCGATGATGAGCAGCACCTGGTCATCGCGTATATCGACCGTCACGCGGAGGGCGTGACCGCCGAGGAAGACTGGCACGCCATGGGCCAGCGCGCCACGATCAGCGGCACCGTCCGCTTCGTCGACGTGGTCGTGCCGGATGACCGCGTGCTGCCCTATTGGCGGCACTACGAAGCACCGCAGGCCTCCGGCGCCTTCGGACAGATCATCCACGCCGCGATCGAGGTGGGCATCGCTCGCGGTGCGCTCGCCGAGGCCGCCGAGTTCATCCGCACCAAGACCCGTCCCTGGTTCGAAAGCGGGCTGGACCGCGTCGCCGACGAGCCTGTCGTGATCCATCGCTTCGGCGAGCTCGAGGTGAAGACCCGCGCGGCCGAGCAGCTGCTGTTCGAAGCGGGCAGGGCGATCGACCGGGCCTGGGCCGATCTCGACGCGGACACGGCGGCGGAGGCTTCGCTCGCAGTGGCTGCGGCAAAGGCGTTCGGCGGCGACGTGGTGCTCGAGGTGACGAACGAGATCTTCTCCTTCGCCGGGTCGAGCGCCGCCGACGACCGGTTCAACCTGCACCGGCACTGGCGCAACGCACGCACCCACACGCTGCACGATCCCAACCGCTGGAAATACCACCACCTCGGCAACTTCGCCCTGAACGGCGTGCGCCCGCCGAACCACGGGCTGGTCTGACGGCCGCAACTCGAGAGGAGCAGTCTCATGTCGATACAGCCGCCACGCTTCGGCATCTGGTCCCTGGTCTATGGCACGTGGGCCTCGATGCACCACCCGGAGGACCCGCCCGACGCCTCGTGGGAGCGCAACAAGCGGCTGGTCCGCGAGGCCGAGGCGCTTGGCTTCGACTCGACGCTGGTCGCCCAGCACATCGTCAACCCGTTCGGCGAGCAGTATGACCAGCTCGAGACCTGGACGGCATCGGCCGCGCTTGCGGCGGTTACCGACAAGATCGAGATCATCGCCGCGATCAAGCCCTATCTGATCCATCCGGTGGTGCTGGCGAAGCAGGCGCTGCAGATCGAGGAGATCAGCCGCGGCCGCTTCGCCATCAACCTCGTCAACGCCTGGTTCAAGCCGGAATTCGAGAAGGCGGGGATCGTCTTTGCCGACCACGACGAGCGCTACGCCTACGGAAGCGAATGGCTCGCCGTGGTGCGAGAGCTGATGAGCGGCCGGCGGGTCGACTTCAAGGGAAAGTACTTCACCGTCGACGGCTACCAGCTGAAGCCCAAGGACCGGTTCCGCGAGCGCCCGACCATCTATGTCGGCGGCGAATCCGACGCGGCGCGCGGCCTCGTCGCCGATGCAGCCGATGTCTGGTTCATCAACGGCCAGCCGGTGCCGGACGTTCAGCGCCTCATCGCCGACGTCGCCTCACGGCCTCGGTCGGGGCCGCCGGTGCGCTTCGGGCTTGCCGCCTTCGTCATCGCCCGCGAGACCGACGAGGCGGCGCAGGA